>Ga0222713_10000203_pt1 | contig 65345 bp, 87 predicted proteins | sample C33_649DmetaG_FD_165061 | JGI IMG/M metagenome (GOLD analysis project Ga0222713, IMG submission 165061) | Estuarine water microbial communities from San Francisco Bay, California, United States - C33_649D | ecosystem: Environmental > Aquatic > Marine > Unclassified | place: USA: California...
CAAAAATCATTGAAGGATTGGGGCGACCAAAAATGGAGAACCAAAAGTGGTAAAAAATCTTCTGACACGGGCGAGCGATACCTTCCTAGTGCTGCGATTAAAAGTCTCAGCCCTGCTGAGTACGCTGCGACAACGCGTGCGAAACGTGTTGGCAAAAAAGCCGGAAAACAATTCGTAGCGCAACCAAAAACGATTGCAAAGAAAACGGCAGGCTTTAGATGACCATCTCAGGAACAGCGGCCTTTAATCTCGATCTTTCTGAGATCGTTGAAGAAGCGTTTGAGCGATGCGGCTCAGAATTGCGTACGGGCTATGACCTGCGCACGGCTCGCCGTTCCTTGAACTTGATGTTTGCCGATTGGGCAAACCGCGGCATCAACATGTGGACTTTTGAGCAGGGCACAATCAACCTGACTCCCGGCTTAGCTACCTACGCTTTGCCAACAGACACAGTGGACTTGCTGGAACATGTGATCCGTACAGGCGCTGGTAGTGCATCTACCCAAGCTGACCTGACCATCACACGTATCAGTGTTTCTACGTATGCCACGATTCCAAACAAGCTTCAGCAAGCTCGCCCCATTCAGTTGTGGTTTCAGCGCTTAGATGGCCAGCGTTCTGCCATCGGCACAACCTTAACAGCGGCTATCACGGCCACAGACACCACAATTACAGTAGCTTCTACGGCAGGTTTGGCTACCACAGGCTTTGTCCTGATTGGCGCAGAGACCATTAACTACGGCTCAATCAGCGGCAACCAACTGCTGTACTGCACACGCGGTCAAGCGGGAACCACAGCGGCAGCACACGCCAGCAGTGCACCCGTGTACGCACAAAACCTGCCCTCAATCACTGTGTGGCCGACTCCTGACAATAGCCAAACGTATCAACTCGTGTACTGGCGCATGCGCCGTATTGACGATGCTGGTGGCGGTGTAAACACAATGGATGTGCCGTTCAGATTCTTAAACTGCATGGTGGCAGGTTTGGCGTACTACTTGGCTTTGAAGATTCCCGATGGCGCACAGCGCCTTGATGTGCTGAAAGCTCAGTACGATGAGGCTTGGCAGTTGGCTTCGGACGAAGACCGTGAGAAGGCCGCTGTTCGGTTTGTGCCCCGTCAGATGTTCATTGGAAGTGGTACGTAAATGGGCAATCGGTTTGCTTCTGGCAAGAACAGTATCGCCATGTGCGATCGCTGTGGCTTTCAGTTCAAGTTAACTGCCCTAAAGAAAGAAGTTCTCAAGACAAAGCTTTACAATTTGCTTGTGTGCCCTACGTGCTGGGATCCAGATCAGCCGCAGTTGCAACTGGGTATGTACCCAGTGGATGATCCACAAGCAGTGCGTAATCCTCGTCGCGATACAACGTACGTGACGGCAGGGCCAAACTCGCAAGGGTCTTTGACGGGTGGTTCGCGAGACATTCAGTGGGGTTGGAACCCTGTTGGTGGATCACGAAATTTTGATAACGGACTAACGCCAAACTACTTGGCATTAGCGGTGCAAGTTGGTACAGTAACGGTAACGATAGGAGCCTAAAATGGACAAGAAAGATTTAGCCCAAGACAAGAAGATGATTAAGTCTGCTGTTGGCAAGCATGAGAAAAACATGCACCCCGGCAAAAAGCCTACAAAGCTCAAAGCTGGCGGTAAAACCAACAGCGATATGCTCAAGTATGGCCGCAACATGGCCAAGGTCATGAACCAGCGCTCTGTTGGTCGCGGAGGCTAAGATGGCCACATACAAACAACCTTCAAAAGTTGCCAACGTAGTCGTTGGTGAGATGCCGGTCAAGCAAGCTTTGAAAGCCAATCAATCGTTGGCCAACGAGCGTAGCAACCCCTATGATGGCGTGAAGACATCAGGCATTAAGATTCGCGGTACTGGATGCGCCACCAAAGGCACAATGGCCAGAGGCCCGATGGCTTAAGACATGAACTACACCCAGCTTGTAACTGCCGTCTCCGATTACACGGAGAACACGTTTGAGACCGCTGAGATGAATACGTTCATCCAGCAGGCCGAGCAACGCATTTACAACACAATCCAGTTCCCGTCTCTTCGCAAGAATGTCACGGGCACGATCACTGCCAACAACAAGTACCTGTCCTGCCCTTTGGATTACTTGTCGACCTTTTCGTTGGCAGTGGTGGATGCAACAGGTGCGTACGAGTACTTGCTCAATAAGGATGTGAACTTTATCCGTCAGGCATACCCACAGCCCACGGATACGGCCATCCCCAAGTACTACGCTTTGTTCGGCCCCAATTCAGCCGTTGCAAACGAGTTGTCTTTTATTCTCGGCCCAACGCCAGATGCGACGTACACCGTTGAGTTGCACTACTTCTACTACCCTGAGTCCATCGTGACTGCTGGCACATCATGGCTTGGCGATAACTTTGACTCCGTGCTGCTGTACGGCACTCTGGTAGAAGCGTACACATTCATGAAGGGTGAGACCGACATGATGCAGTTGTATGACGGCAAGTACAAAGAAGCGCTTGAATTGGCTAAACGTTTGGGTGATGGTCTGGAGCGTTCTGACAGCTACAGAAGCGGCCAGTATCGTGTTGCGCCCCTGCCCCAGAATAGAGGCGTGGCATGAGTATTGTTCAGACATCGACCACATCGTTCAAGACGGAGTTGTTGCAAGCGGTACACAACTTTGGCCCGACATCTGCCGACACGTTCAAGATCGCGCTGTACACAGCCGCGGCGGATTTAAACGCCACGACAACTGTGTATTCCACATCCAATGAAGTGGTGGGTACGGGCTATACGGCAGGGGGCAACACGCTGGCCATCAGCGTCTCTCCTACGGCAGACAACAACAGCTACGGCATCCCAACGGCGTACATCTCGTTTGCCAACACATCGTGGGCATCAGCTTCGTTTACAGCTAGAGCCGCGCTGATCTATAATTCCACACAGGGCAATAAGTCTGTGGCCATCCTTGACTTTGGTTCTGACAAAACCGCAAGCGGCACGGCCTTCACAGTTGAATTCCCGATAGCCAACTCAAACAGCGCCATTGTGCGCATCTCTTAAGGAAACATATGTTAGTAACAACCACCAAAGGCGAAATGGACGACTCATTGCTTGAAAAGCGTGAGGGAGCCGTAGATAATGACAACGAGTACACAACTTGGGTTGAGTACTGGCTGGGGGAAGAGTTGGTTCATAGATCCGCTCATGTAAATTTAAAGCAACCTGCTACTTTTGCTGGCGCAGAAGCGGCTTCTTTTTAAAAAGGTAATATCATGGCAAATACTCAAGCAATGTGCACTTCGTTCATGGGCGAACTTATGACGGCCACCCATAACTTTGGTGTCGCACCCATTCGCGCAGCTTCAACTGTTGACTCGTTTAAAGCGGCGCTGTATCTGGCATCGGCTACAGTTAATGCTGCTTCTACTGTCTACAGCTCCACAGGTGAGGTGACAGGTACAAACTATACCGCAGGCGGTGTGGCTGTGACCATGGGCACCGTTCCAACGGCAACAAACTCTTCCGCTACTGCGGGCGTGGCTTTTGTTACCCCCTCGGCCTCAATTACGTATACCAACGTGACTTTGAGCACAGCATTTGATGCAGTGTTGCTTTACAACTCTACACAGTCAAATAAGGCAGTTAGTGTGCACACGTTTGGTAGCCAAACTATCACGGCGGGTACATTCACTTTGACCATGCCTAGCAACACTACCACCACAGCTTTGTTGCGCTTGGCAACTACCTGATAGGTAACAAATGGCGGCCTCCGGCTGGGGCAACGGTAGCTGGGGCGACTTTGGCTGGGGAGGGATTGGTGGAGCCGCAACAGGTGTAACTGCAACGGGTGCCACAGGCTCTGTTGCGACTGTTGTAACTGTCGCCCTCTCCGGTGTAGCTGCTTCGGGTGCTGTTGGTTCCGTTGCTGAAACCAGCAACATAGCGGAAAATGGCAATCAGGCTTCCGGCGCTGTCGGGTCTGTTGTTTCGTCACGCCTTGTTGCGCTGTCAGGTGTAGCTGCCGCTGGGGCCGTTGGATCAGTAGCCGAATCAAGCGACCGTACAGAAGACGGTAATCAAGCAAACGGTGCGGTAGGCTCCGTAACCGCTTCATTAACACGCGCCCTTACCGGCGTTTCCGCTTCCGGCGCTGTCGGTACAGTTACTGCTCTTAGTTTCAATGGTGCGGAACTTACGGGTGTAGCCGCTTCGGGTGCTGTTGGATCAGTCACTGAGACAAGCAGCATAGCGGAAAATGGCAATCAGGCATCAGGAGCTGTTGGTTCTGTAGCTTCGTCTCGGGCAGTGGCTCTGTCAGGGGTCTTTGCTTCTGGTGCGGTCGGATCAGTCGCCGAAACCAGCACTGTCGCCTTGGCAGGGGTCTTTGCTTCTGGAGCCACGGGGTTGGTTGGCGTGGGCAGGAGCATATCTGGCGTATCCGCTTCAGGAGCTGTTGGATCAGTCACCGAGACAACCACCATCACAGAAGATGGTAATCAGGCAAGCGGCGCTGTTGGATCAGTCGCTTCTTCGCGCTCTGTTGCTCTTACCGGAGTTTTTGCTTCTGGAGCAGTAGACACTGTTGCTGAAACAAACTCTATTGCTCTTGCGGGCGTTGCCGCATCTGGCTCAGTAGGCTCCGTCAGCACTTCCCAAGCCCTTTCAGGAGTTTCTGCTTCAGGGGCTGTAGGCTCAGTTACAGAAACCAATAGTCCAACAGAGAATGGAAATCAAGCAAGTGGTGAAGTAGGCTCAGTCACTTCTTCGCGTTCAGTAGCAGTGTCAGGCGTTGCGGCTTCTGGTGCTGTGGGGTCTGTGACAGAAGTAAGCACAATTACTCTTACAGGTGTTAGTGCATCGGGTGCTGTTGGATCAGTAAGCCCCGCACAGGCTATTTCAGGAGTTTCTGCTTCTGGAGCAGTGGGCTCCGTTACAGAGACTAATAACCCCACAGAGGACGGTAATCAGGCAAACGGCGCTGTTGGCACTGTGACCACCTCACGGGCTGTGGCTCTTACCGGTGTATTGGCCTCTGGTGCTGTTGGGTCGGTTGCAGAGATAAGCTCTGTCTCTCTCACAGGTGTTGTTGCGGCTGGGGCAGTAGGCGCAGTTGGTACAGCTCAGGCCATATCAGGCGTATCGGCTTCTGGTGCAGTGGGGAATGTTTCTGAAACAAATAGCCCTACAGAAAATGGTAATCAGGCAAACGGTGCTGTGGGTTCTGTTGCCTCCTCACGCTCCGTTGCCCTTACGGGTGTCTTTGCCTCTGGCGCTGTTGGGTCTGTTGCAGAAGTAAGCACGGTTTCTCTCACGGGTGTATCAGCCTCGGGTGCTGTTGGATCAGTCAGCACTTCACAAGGCATATCTGGGGTTTCAGCCTCCGGTGCAGTGGGGTCAGTCACAGAAACCAACAACCCAACGGAAAACGGGAACCAAGCAAACGGCGCTGTTGGGTCTGTCGTTTCATCTCGTTCAGTAGCAATTACAGGTGTTGTCGCTTCCGGCGCTGTCGGGTCTGTTACCGAGACAAGCACAATCAGTTTGTCGGGAAATGCTGCTTCTGGAGCAGTCGGATCAGTTACTGAGACCAATAGCCCCACAGAAGACGGCAATCAAGCAAACGGCGCTGTAGGCTCAGTTGCCTCATCTCGCTCGGTGGCCCTTACCGGCGTTTCTGCCGCAGGCGCTGTGGGCACGGTAACAGAGGCAAATACGGTTTCTCTAACGGGCGTGGCTGCCGCAGGTGCAGTCGGCTCTGTTACCGAGACAAGCACAATCAGTTTGTCTGGCGTTTCTGCCGCAGGCGCTGTCGGATCAGTAACAGAAACCAACAGCCCTACCGAAGATGGCAATCAAGCAAACGGGGCGGTTGGCACTGTTGCTTCTTCACGTTCCGTAGCTATTACAGGGGTTCTTGCTTCTGGCGCGGTTGGATCCATGGTTTCTAGCACTAATCAAGGTGCAACCCTGACCGGCGTTGGGGCCTTTGGTGCGGTTGGTTCTGTGAGTACTTCTCAGGCAGCGTCAGGTGTGTTGGGTTCTGGTGCGGTTGGGTCTATGACTCCCAGCGTTGTTCAAAGCGCAGTTCTGACCGGTGTATCGGCTTCTGGCGCAGTTGGGTCGGTTACTGAAACTAACAGCCCCACAGAAAATGGCAACCAAGCTTCTGGTGCGGTTGGATCAGTGGGAAGCAGTGTCGTAATTGCTCTGACAGGCGTGGGCGCAGTAGGTGCAGTTGGCACAGTTGCACAAGGCAAGAGCATCGGTCTTAGCGGCGTGGGTGGCCAAGGCAATGTGGGCAGTGTTGCAAGAGGCGAGACGCTTTTACAACTGATTGGTGTGAACGCTGAAGGGCAGATAACTTCTCCGGGCGTTAACCGAGACACCACGGTGTCAGGCGTGGCCGCAACAGGACAAGTAGGGTCAGTAGCCCGCTCTTTCCTTATCGGGCTTTCAGGCGTTAGCGCGCTGGGTACGGCTGGTTCTTTTACTATCCCTTTGGGTGCCGTTTCTGCGGCAGGAGCAACTGGGGCAGTCAACAGTGTCTTTGAAATTGCGTTGACTGGTACGGGAGCAACTGGGGCAGTAGGCGCTGTAGAAGTAGCCTCTCGGTCTTTAGCGTTGACCGGAACTGTAGCAGAGGGCGCCACAGGTGAAGTAATTGCGGTATATTGGAAACCAATAGATGACAGCCAAGACGCAAACTGGCAAAATATCAGCAATTCGCAGACGCCTGATTGGACTACAGTCACAACAGCACAAACTCCCGATTGGGAAGAAATAATAACTTAAGGATTTTAAAATGCCTACAGCATATACATCTCTACTTGGTTTAGCACTGCCAGTCACGGGTGAACTGAGCGGCACATGGGGTGATACAGTAAACAACTCCATTACATCCTTGCTAGACACCTCTGTTGCGGGAACAACTAACGTTAGTACTGACGCAGATGTCACACTGACTACAACTACGGGCGCTTCAAACACCGCTCGGCAGGCCATCCTTTTGTTCTCAGGGGCACGTACGGCATTGCGTACGGTTACAGCGCCAGCCCAGTCAAAGATTTATACGGTTATCAACGCCACCACAGGCGGTTTCTCCGTCAAGTTGGTTGGTGCTGGCCCGACCACAGGTGTGACCATTGTTGCTGGTGAGTCTGCTATTTGTGCATGGAACGGCTCTGACTTTGTGAAGGTGAGTAACACGGGCGGCGAGGCTTCGTTCACCAACGTCACTGTTACAGGTACAACCACTTTATCTGGCCTGACTGCTTCTACTGCGCTGGCATTGGATGCTAGTAAGAACGTAGTCTCTGTGACCAATACAGGCTCTGGTAGCAATGTGTTGGCTACAAGCCCCACTTTAGTAACTCCGGCCCTTGGTACACCTTCAGCCCTTGTTGGAACAAACATCACAGGGACAGCTACTAGCTTTAACATTAACGGAACTGTAGGCGCTACAACCCCTGCTACTGGTGCTTTCACCACTTTAACCACTTCTAGCACAGTTACATTTAATGGTGGTACTGCTAACGGAGTAGCGTATTTAAACGGCTCTAAGGTTGTTACAAGCGGTTCTGCGCTTACTTTTGATGGGACAAGTCTTGGAGTCGGAACAACAAGCCCTGCTTCTTTACTTGCGGTTGCTGGAAGTACATCAACAACACTTGGATTATCTATTTCTGCTGGTGGATGGAATAATGCCAGACATCGTTTGACAGTTCCGAGTAGTGGAGATGAATCTGTTTGGTCATGGAACTATACAGGTTCTGCTATTGATTCTTCATCGTATGGAACAGCATCTATTGGACTGACTTCAAATGCAATTAAATTTGCTACAGCAACTACCAATACAGCACCATCAGAACAAATGCGCCTAACCTCTACAGGTCTAGGTATTGGTACAAGTTCACCTACAACAAAAGTTGAAGCGGCTGGCAATATCAAAGTAAGTTATGCAAATTCTGGAGCAAATTCTTCTATTGTTGTAAATAACACATCATCAACAGCAGCATCAACATCTCAGTTTATTGCTACAAATGATGCATCTCGATCTTTGCGTATTCAATATATTTCAAGTGGAGGTGCAGGAGGTGCGGCTCTTTCTGGAGGCTTTACTACAGAAGTAGCTCAGATTTTTACTGATAACAACTACCCAATTTCAATCGGTACAAATTCTGTTGCTCATTTGAACATCGACTCCTCTGGCAACCTTGGGATAGGGACGAGTTCGCCGGGGAGCAAGTTGGATGTTCGCTCTGGCGCGACGATCTTTGGTGCGCAAATTCTTTCCACTGGAACAAACACATACGGGGCAACAACGTCAACGTCTTTAACTAATTCCAACTTTCAACTGGTTGGGGGCGGCGCTTCAGGGGCTACGACTGGCATTAGATTAAGTCAAGGTGGAAGTTTTGAACTGTATTTTGGCGGTGTTCAAGAATCTGGCGGTGCTGGAGCCTTTGTATGGCAGGGATATAGCGGCTCTGCGTATGCCGAGCGTATGCGTATCGACTCCTCTGGCAACCTTGGATTAGGAGTTTCTTCTTTTGGAACTTCTGCAGCCAAGGTTCTAGGTTTAGCGAATGCTACTGCTCCATCATCTTCACCCGCAGGTATGGGTCAACTTTATGTTGAAGGTGGCGCTCTTAAATTCCGTGGCTCTTCTGGAACTGTAACAACAATTGCACCCGCCTAAAGGAACATCATGTCAGTAACTTGGTCTATCGTAAATCTTGATCGCAACACAGCAGACGCTGGCATCTAACTTAGGACTAACATGATACAAATTGACGGAAAAACTATTGATTTAACTAAGCCACAAACTTGGGGCAATAGTATTCAAATTAAACCAAATGGTTTTATTGAGCAAAGCAAAGATGGCGTGACAACACGCATTACACCTATTCCACAACCATTAAAGGAATTAAAATGACTACTACTACTACTACAACTTGGACAGTCACTCAAATGGACTGCTACCCACAAGAAGACGGCAACACCGATGTCGTTTTCACCGTTCACTGGACTTGTTCTGGTACAGACGGTACATACAACGCTTCTGTGTACAGCACTTGCGGCATTCCTTTGACCGCTGGCACATTCACACCCTACGCACAGCTTACTCAAGCTCAAGTATTGGGTTGGATCTGGGCTAACGGTGTTGACCAGACTGCTACTGAAGCCGCTGTTGCACAGCAGATCCAAAATCAAATTACCCCTCCAGTGGTCACTCCTGCACTGCCTTGGGCAACTACAGTTTAACGGGAAGCCACCACCCGATCTTGGTGGCATATTAAAGGAAACATCATGGGCAACAACACAAAGACCCCATTGAGTATCGACGGCGCAGAGTATCAGTTTGAAGATTTAACCGGTGAACAGCAGGTTCTTGTTAACCATGTCGCTGACTTAGACCGCAAGCTGGCTTCTGCAAAATTTAACGTCGATCAGCTCCAAGTTGGAAGAGACGCCTTCTTTGGGCTACTTAAGCAAGCATTAGCGCGGCCATCTGTGTCTAACGTAGAGCCTAAGTAAGCTAGAGGGCGGTGGTGCCCGCTTTTGAGGTCACGGTTTGTATTTAGAAGTTGTTTAACCATGATTGATCCAATCACCGCCCTAGCCGGTATTCAGTCCGCAGTAAAACTGATTAAGCAGGCTTCTAAGACTGTGGATGACGTGGCCTCGCTTGGGCCGATGCTGGGTAAGTATTTTGATGCTAAGTCAACTGCGGCTAAGGCTGTTGTAGAGTCTAAGAAAAAGGGTGGTTCCTCCATGGGGACTGCGCTTCAGATTGAAATGGCGCTTGACCAAGCCAAGACGTTTGAGGCTGACTTGCAGATACTGTTCATGCAAGCGGGCAAGATTGATGTGTGGAACAAGATTAAAGCCAGAGCGCAGGCAATGGATGTGGAAGATGCACACACCGCCAGACGCGAGAGGGAGGAAGAGAAGAAGCGTAAACAGAAAGAGCAGGAGCAACTAGAGTTTGGCCTGATGCTGGGTGGTCTTGCGATCCTGTTGTTTATGTTGTACGTTGGAATCTATGAGGTTATGGAGCACTGCGCTAAAGTAAGGTGCGGGCGGTGAACGAGTACCAAAAAGCCGCTGACATGAGCTTCAAGATTATTGGTGCTTGGTGGGGTGCAAATCTGTTTTTAGACTTCATCAAGATATTGCCGAATTTCATTTCGGACAAGATTGTGAATAAAGTACTTGGAATGGTTGGTCTATGAGTGACGAGAAGCCAGCAGACGTATTGAGTAAGGTGCTGTCCTATGTAGACAGCCCGTTTAAACTGTTTGCGCTGATACTCATGGCGGTGTTTGCTTTCTCTGGATACTTTGTCTGGCAGAACCAAGCCTTTTTGTTTGAGGCGTACAAAGAGAATAAGAAGCTCCCAACGATTGCAGAGGACAGGGCGGAAGACGTTGCAGCGCATTTGTTCAAGAACACCAATGCGGCGGTGGTGGCGATATTTAAAGTCAACCCTTTGTTTGGGACAAGGGTGCTGTACCGTGCGTATACCCGCGAGGGCCGGGATAGAACCCACGAAGGTTTAGATGTAGGCTTGTTTACACAGAGTTCAGCCAATAACCGTGATGTGGTTGCGTTGATGGCCAACGAGATACCTTGTAGTGAATATGCCGCGCCCCAAAGCGAGATTGGATTGTGGTATATCGACAAGGGCGTAACCTTTGGATGCCGGGTCAGTGTGCCGCCAGAGCAGGGCCGGTTTGTTGGACAGATTACGGTTGGGTGGGAAAAAGAACCCAAAGATTTAACCAAAGCCGTAGGGATGCTGCAAATTGCAAGTACTATGCTCAGTAAAAGTAAACAGTAAAGGATCATTATGCTGACACTACTCTCCACGCTAATTTCGTTTTTAATGGGCGGCTTGCCCAAGATTTTGGAATTCTTCCAAGACCGAGCGGATAAAAAGCACGAGTTAAATCTTGCCCAAATGCAGATCACCCGTGAGCTTGAACTGCGTAAAGCAGGCTTTGAGGCTCAAGAAAGAATTGAACATATCAAGTCTGAGCAGCTAGAAACAGAGAGCGCGGCCAATACTAAACAGGTTTTGATTGGTGCACAGCAGGCAGAAATGCAGGCTATCTATGCCCATGATATGAGTTTAAACGAAGGTACATCTACATGGATGAAGAACCTTCGCGCCTCTGTTCGCCCCGTAATTACCTACGGCTTCTTCTTTTTGCTGTTGTTCATTGACATTGGCCTGTTTGCCTACGGCTGGAGCCGTGGTGTGCCGTTCACTGAGTTGGCCGAGATGCTGTGGGACTCTGACACCCAAGCATTGTTTGCCTCAATCATTGCGTTCCACTTTGGTGGCCGGGCGTTTGGGAAATGAAAATCTCAGACAAGTGTTTACACATGATCCGCCACCATGAGGGCGTGAGGGTAAACCCGTATAAATGTCCAGCCAAGCTCTGGACTGTGGGGGTCGGCCATGTCATGTTCCCAGAGCAGGGCAAGCTGAAGATAGACCAGCGGGATGCGTTTACACCACCCGCAGAAGCCATGCGTAAATATTCAATGGAGGAAGTCGATGCAATACTTAGGGCAGACCTTGCTCGCTTTGAGAAAGGCGTGGCTACTTATTGTCCTGTTGCTCTTACTCAAGGACAGTTTGATGCGCTGGTATCATTTTCCTTTAATGTGGGGCTAGGCACATTACAGCGTTCAACACTTCGTCAGAAGGTGCTTCGTGGTGATATGGAAGGCGCGGCAGAAGAACTCTTGAAGTATTGCATGGCGGGGGGTAAAATTCTCAAAGGGCTGCAAAAACGTCGCATCGACGAACGCGCCGTGTTTTTATCCTAGGATTGCCCATGCCATTACAAAAAATCCTGTTTAAGCCCGGTGTAAATCGGGAAAACACAAGATACACCACCGAGGGTGGCTGGTATGACTGCGACAAAGTTCGTTTCCGTCAAGGAACGCCTGAGAAGATTGGTGGGTGGCAACGCATCTCTGCAACGACTTTTTTGGGTGTGTGCAGGTCATTGTGGAACTGGGTGACGCTGGGTAGCCAGAACCTGCTGGGTGTGGGCACACACCTCAAGTTTTATATTGAAAACGGGGGCGCATACAACGACATCACCCCCATCCGCGCAACCCTTACGTTGGCCAACAACCCCTTCTCCACTACCCTAAATTCAACCACCGTCACGGTGACAGATGCCGCTGGTGGCTATGCCAATGGTGCTTTTGTAACGTTCAGTGGCGCTACTGCTGTAGGCGGTTTGACACTCAATGGTGAATATCAGATCACAATCCCCGGCACAGCAACCACCACATACGAGATCACGGCGGCATCGGCTGCAACTTCAACGGCTGTGGGCGGTGGAGCCGCAGTCTCAGCGGCATACCAAGTTAATCCCGGCCCTGAATACGCAGTACCCTTGTCTGGTTGGGGCGCTAGCGCTTGGGGGTCTGGTACTTGGGGTATTGGCTCTGCGTCAACCGATGCACTGCGTATTTGGAACCAAACCAACTTTGGTCAGAACTTGATCTTTGGCCCACGCGGTGAAGGCATTTACTATTGGGATGCCGCTACAAGTTTGACCACACGCGGCGTGCTTTTGTCTTCTTTGGCAGGCGCATCGGATGTGCCTTTGCACCAGAACTTCTTGCTTGTCTCAGACGCAAGCCGCTTTGTAATCGTGTTTGGCACAAACGAACTTGGCGACACCATCCTTGACCCAATGCTGATTCGTTGGTCTGACCAAGAAGACCCCGTGCAGTGGACACCCGCAATTACCAACCAAGCAGGTAGCATCCGCCTTTCACACGGCTCACGTATTGTGACAGCGCTCCAGTCTCGCCAAGAGATTATTGTTTGGACAGACTCTTCTTTGTATTCGCTTCAATACCTTGGGCCGCCTTTTGTGTGGAGTTCGCAGCTCCTTGCGGATAACATTTCGCTAGTAGGCCCCAACGCCGCGGCTATTGCTTCTGGCGTGACATACTGGATGGGCGTAGACAAGTTTTACAAATACGATGGCCGTGTGCAGACCCTGCGCTGTGACCTGCGCGAATTTGTCTTTAGCGACATTAACCAAGCCCAGTACGAGCAGGTGTTTGCAAGCACCAATGAAGGCTTTAACGAAGTGTGGTTCTTCTACTGCTCTGCGGGTTCATTTACTGTTGATAAGTACGTGGTGTACAACTACGAAGAAGACATCTGGTACTACGGCTCGATGGCGCGTACGGCTTGGCTTGACTCGGGCCTACGTAACTACCCACTGGCCGCTACGTACAACTACAACGTGGTGAACCATGAACAAGGCGTAGACGACAACGCTACTGGCACTGCTACGGCAATTGAGGCATACATCAGTTCTTCGCAGTTTGACATTGGTGACGGCCACAACTTTGGCTTTGTCTGGCGTATCCTGCCGGACATCACGTTCCGCGGGTCGACTGCCACAAGCCCACAGGCTACGATGTATTTGCAGCCTTTGCAAAACTCAGGCTCTGGGTATAACAATCCCATGTCTGTTGCTAGCACCAACAGCGGTACAGTGACGCGCACAGCGATTATTCCCGTGGAAGAGTTCACAGGGCAGATCAACACCCGTGTGCGTGGCCGTCAGATGGCGTTCAAGATTGACTCCAACGCACTTGGTGTGACGTGGCAGTTAGGCGCCCCCCGTATGGACATCCGGCCTGATGGCCGCAGGGGTGGTTGATGACGTTTGCTGTCACTTCCGACTTTGAACTCAATAGGGTTGTTGCGCCGCGCCTGCCCTTTGCCACAAAAGAATACGACCCCCGCTATGTTGACCAACTTAACAACATTTTGCGCCTGTACTTTAACCAGCTTGACAACATCATTGGGCAGTTAAAAACTCTATCGGTTCCGTATGGCGCGTTTTCCAGCGATCAAGACCAAGTAACTACAGCCAATACTGCAACGCTGATGACGCTTAACACCACTGATTTTGCTAATGATGTGTCAATCAGTTCTTCGGAAATTACGGTAGCAACGGCTGGCATATACAACCTACAATTTAGTGCTCAATTTGTAAATACAGATACAGCCTTCCAAGATGTGTACATCTGGCTTCGTCAAAACGGTGTAGATATTCCCGGCTCAACAGGTTTTGTGTCTATCCCAAACAGACACGCAGGTACGGATGGCCATGCAATTGTTGGCTGGAACTACTTTTTAAGTATGGCGGCAGATGACTATGTTGAGATTTACTGGTCTGTGCCTAACGTTGCTGTGACCATCCAACATCTTGCCGCTTCAGGAACACCTACTAAACCTTCTACGCAGTCGGTGGTGGCCACAATGTCATTTGTCTCAACGCCGCCGCCATGATAAACTCAACTAACCCCCATTTTAAGAGGCAAATATGAGCCTACACGCCCTCGCAGATCACATGGCCTCACGCGGTCGCGGCCCAGATACAACGCTGGTTCACATGGCCCCCCAAGAAGTTGCAGGCTTGCAAGCTTTGGCTTTGGCGCATGGCGGCTCATTAACCATCAACCCAGACACGGGTTTACCAGAAGCGGGCTTCCTTAAGAAGTTGTTGCCGGCAATCGCTGGTTTTGCACTTAATGCGTTTGCCCCCGGCTTTGGTTCTGCTATTGGTGCGGCTTTGGGCGGTTTGGGCAGCGCGGCGGGTACAGCGATTGGCCTTGGTGGTATTACAGGTTTGGCTACTGGAAACTTACAAAAAGGTTTGATGGCTGGCTTGGGTGCTTATGGTGGCGCTAGCCTTGCTGGTGGTGTGATGGGTGCTGGTGTGGGTGCTGCACAACAAGGCGCTATGGGGGCACTTACCCAAGAACAAATTGCGGCAAAAATGGCCGAGACAGGTTTAACTGAACAAGGCGTGCTTAACCAAGCCGCTGCGGAAGCTTCCAAATCAGCTTTGGCTAGCGGTAGCGCTGGGCAAACACTTTCTTCTGGTTTTGGTGCAATCACAAAAGACCCTTCCGCATTTGGTAGCTTTGCCAAACAAAACGCTGGCGCACTTTTGGGTGTAACTTCCCCGTTGCTGGCTGACCAAGGAGTTGAAACTGTTACAAAACTGGATAACCCCGGCTATATCCGTAACTTTGACTACGACCCAATGACACAAACGGCCAGAGCGTTAAACCCTGTCCGTGTTAGAGACTTAGGCTATGCCGGTGGTGGTGAGATTGGCGCACCCAAAACAATTACACAAATGCCCGGCACAAGCCCTTATCGGGACTCCCAAGCCGCGTACGAATACTTGATGGGTATTGCACCTAAAGAACCTCAACAAAATACACAGACGCAAACACCAACGTCAACTAACCCCGCATCTGAGGGTCGTTACGCGTGGGATTCTGACAAGAAAGCCTACACATTTATCCCTGCAAACGGTGTAACAGAAACTACGCCCACCCCTGCCCCTGCTTTAAACTATGAATTTGGTGGTGGTGATAGCGGCTCTGGCGTTGGCGGCGGCTCGGGTGGAGTTGGTACGGCTGGCGCAGGCGTTGCTGATTCAAATTCAGCCGATTTTGGTGATACCAGCAGTAGCAGTAGCGATAGCAGTAGCGATTCCGGTGACGCCGGTGCATCGGGTGGAGGCGGAGGTGGCGCGGCTGGTGATGGCGGTACTGGTGCTGGAGATGGTGATGGAGGCGCTTCAGGTGGAGGCGGAGGTGGTGCGGCTGGTGGTGACGGCGAAGCCAATGGTGGTTTGATGCGCTTGCACAAAAAGTTTGCCGAAGGCGGTGCTACTAGTGTTCGTGACGGTAGCGCACAAGCTGCGTACAACTATTTGATGGGTTTAACAAACTCAACAAGACCAGATGCGCCTGCATACACACCACAGCCCGTTTACATACCACCAACACCAGCAAAAAAAGATGATGATTTACCTACTTTAAATCCGTTTACTCCAGTTACAGGCGGTGGTGGTGGGGGCGGTATTGGCGGTGGTGGGGGCGGTGGGGGTGGCGCAAGTGTGGGTAATGCCCCTTCAGCTGGAACAGACCCATCACCTACATATTCAGGCTTTGTGCCCCAGCCAGCTAACCCCAACATACCTGTTGTAGACCTTACACCTACAACTACGCCAGCATTTCAGGGCGATCCTTACGATCAGCCATATGTGCCACCTCAAGGCGATCCTTACGATCAGCCATATGTGCCACCTCAAGGCGATCCGTACGATCAGCCGTACGAGCCATACGTGTCTGATCCTTACAACCCTAACCCGGTATATAACGCGCCGTATGTTCCTGAGCCATATGTCCCCGCGCCCTCTGTTCCTGAACCATCTGCAGGCTTGCCAGACCCGTTTGGTTCATACCCGGGCGACCCAACATACTTTGGTGATGACGACGAGTTAGGCTACTTAAGTGGTAATGCAAATGGCGGTCTGATGGGCTACGCTAACGGCGGCATGGCCTATGCCATGGGTGGTGGTCTCGGTTCTTTGGGCGGTTACTCTGATGGTGGCCGTCTGCTTCGTGGCCCCGGTGATGGTGTGTCTGACAGCATCCCTGCCATGATTGGTAAAAGGCAACCCGCACGCCTTGCCGATGGTGAGTTTGTTGTTCCAGCCCGTATCGTGTCAGAATTGGGCAACGGCTCTACTGAAGCAGGAGCGCGCAAGCTCTACAAAATGATGGACAGAATTCAGGCCGCACGAGGCAAAACAGTGGGCAAAGGCCGCGTGGCTAAAAACTCCCGCGCTGAAAAGCATTTACCTGCATAAGGAAAGAAAATGGCAGAACAAATTGTACGAAATCAAATAGGCTTCGCGCCTGAGATTGCGCCGTTTGCGCAAAACCTTATGGGTATGGCCGAGGGTACGGCGTTTACATACAAAAAAGACGCTAACGGCCAAGTAATAATTGATCCTGTTACTAAACTACCAATTGTTTCTGGGTTTCAGCAACAACCCACATACGATCAGTGGGCGCGTCAACAAGGTCTTGCTAACCCCGAACGTGTAGCGCAGTTTACTGATCTGCAAAAGCAGGCGTTTACAGGCGCAAAAAATCTAGGCTATGACCCGTATTCTCAAGCAGCCGCACAAGGACTGCAAGGGTTGGCTGAAAAGGCTGGCGCGTACAATTACGCCCCCGAAAGGTTTGGCAACGCATACACAAGTCAACAAGCGTACAACCCATCTCAGTTCAGTGCCCGAGAGGTAAGCGCCCCTCAGTTGCAAAACTACCAGATGCAAGGCCCCAAGGATATACAGGCCGAACGAGTTGCCGCTGAACGAGTCAATGCCCCTCAATTGCAGGCTCTTAGCATGCAAGCGGCTAAAGATGTCAACACGCAAAGCTTGACCCAGCCCGGTGCTGTTGACCAGTACATGTCCCCCTACATGCAGAATGTGGTGGGTATTCAACAGCGTGAAGCGCAGCGTGTTGCAGACATTGACAGAACACAGCGTAACGCACAAGCAGTTAAAGCCGGTGCGTTTGGCGGTAGCCGCCAAGCCATCATGGACGCAGAAGCGGCTCGTAACTTAGCCATTCAAAAGGGCGACATCCAAGCCAAGGGTTCACAAGACGCTTTTACTCAAGCACAGGCTCAGTTCAATGCAGAACAGCAAGCGCGTTTGCAAGCCAACCTAGCTAACCAAGGCGTTCAGCAACAAGCCAACGTGCAAAACTTAAGTGCGGGTTTACAAACGCAAGGTTTGGGCGCACAGACAGGGCTGCAAGCACAGCAGTTAAACCAACAGACAGGTCTGCAAGCGTTGTTGGCTAACCAACAAACCGGTCTGCAAGCGAATCAAGCTAACCAGAACATGGGCTACAACGTTGGCAACGCAAACCTGCAAGCTAACTTGGCACAGCAACAACTTGGTTCTGGTCAGAACATGCAGGCTCAACTGGCTAACCAGCAGTATGGTTTGAACGCTCAGCAGATGCAAGAGCAAGCTCGCCAGTATGGTTACGGCCAGCAGATGAACAACGCGCAGAACCAAGCGCAGTATGGCCAAGCGGCAAACCAACTCAACGCACAGCAGTCACAGTTTGGCGCAGGTCTGGGCTTGCAGGGGATGCAAGCGGGTATGACTGGCTATCAAAACCTTGGCTCTCAAGGTCAGAACCTGTACAACCAGAACATGGGCAATCTGGGCATGCAGAATCAGTTTGGTACACAGCAACAGCAGAATGTGCAGAACATTTTGAGCAATCAGTATCAGGACTATTTGACTGCGCAGAACAACCCATACAAACAAATGGGCTTCTTGTCTGACATGTATCGCGGTGCACCGCTGTCTCAGCAAGGCAGTACCATGTACACATCACCACCCTCACTGCTTAACCAAGTGGCGGGTGTAGGCACAGCCGCGTATGGTGCGTACAAAATGTTCGGCAGTAAAAAAGGTGGTGTAATTAAAGAGCGCCCCAACGCCGGTCTGGCAAAATTACTCCTTCACAAAATGGGTTAAGAGGTACATATGTCTTTAGATAGCATCTATCAAACACGCGGGGACATTACCAACCCAAACCTTAAATCGGTTTTGGCCAAGCTTGCGGTGATGAACCCCCAACAGCTGCAGGCGTTTGCCGCCGCAAATGAAGACGACCCCATCATGTTGTCTGCCGCACAGGCCGTGCACTCAAACCACAAAAAGTTTGCAGAAGCTATGATGGCACAGCAGGGTGGCCAGATGCCCCCTGTTAACCAGCAAGTGGTTCAGAATATGAACCCTGCGCCCCAAGGCGGTCAGGGTATGCCACCCCAAGGTATGCCACCCCAAGGCGGGCCTTTGCCAGAAGAGCAAGGGATTGCACAGTTGCCTACACCCAACATTCAGAACATGGCCGGTGGTGGTATCGTAGCGTTTGCCGATGGCGGCTACACCGATGAAGACATGATGAGCAACGGTGAACCTGTAATTCGTATGGCTGATGGCGGACATGTCCCCCGTTACCAAGGTGTTCCTACCGCTATGGGCGGAGACGGTAGTTTGGTTCGGTTGCCCAACGAAAGTTTTGCTGACTACCGACGCCGTACGTTTGAGGCTATTTTACAAGAACAGAGAGATAGAAACACAGCCGAAGAAAAAGCACGTGAATCAGAGCGACAACGCATGTTGGCTGAGCGTGGGGCAGACAGTATCGTGCCGCCAAGTCCGTTTTTTGAGCGTACACCTCTGGCCACTAATGCCGCGCCTGCAACTGCTAGTGCAACGCCTGTGACTGAAAAACCCTTAATAATTCCTTACGGACAAAGCAAAGCACTTAACGTGTTAGGTGACAAACCACCAGCATCTGCACCTGCACCCGGCACAAAACCTCCTGCACCCGGCACAAAACCAGCTGCACCAGTAGCCGACAAAGCGTCCGAAGGACTTGAAGCGCTGACTAGCAGATTTACACGCGAATCAGACCTTGCACAGGGGGCTTTGAGAAATCAACGTGCGGGACTTTCTTCATTACTTGAGCAAGAAGCCGCTGACGAGGCCGCAGCCGTTAAGAAACGCGTCAAAGACGAAGGCGACGTGTTTGCTGGCAAAGAAGAACGCCTTGCAAAACGCGAACAAGGCATAACGGGGATGAAAAATGAAAACCTTGGTTTAGCCTTGTTGCAAGCGGGCGCAGCTATTATGTCAACTCCGGGCAATCTTGGCGAGGCTGTTGGCATAGGCGTCCAAGTAGGAAGTAAGAGCTACATTGCTGGTATGGACAAGATCAATGCCGCCCAAGAAAAATTTGCTGATGCGCGTGAGCGTTTGGAAGATTTGCGCCTAAACCGCAAGGACATGAATGCCAAAGAAATTCAAGCTGCCGATCGTTTCATTCGCACCGCCAGAATTCAAGGTCAACAATTGATGTTGGATGGCGCAACAAACGATTTGAAAATTTCTACTGATAATCAAAGAGCAATCTTTACTACTGCGGCTGACGCAATCCAGACAGATAAGAAAGTCCAAGCACAACTTGAATCTTCGCGTATTACTGCAAACCGACCACCTGAGCAGATTCAGATCGCTACGGCACTGGGGAACGGCAATATTGAGGCTGGTTTGCGTAAAATTGCAGAGATTCAAGCAGGTAAGTTTAGCGTTACTAACTCTTACGCTGATTACTTAAAGGCTTTTGCAGGCAAGGAGACCTTAACCCCGCCGCTTACTTTTGCTAATTACGCGGCGCAATTTGGGGCTACCCTACCGCGTTAATTTTTGCCATAATAGGCTGGCGCTCAAACATTCGGGGTCGCGCCACCCGATCACAATTTAAGAACTGCCATGGCTGACAAAATCCAACTCCCTAACGGTGCTTTCTTTCCAGTCAAAGAAGGCGAGAGCAAGGAACAAACGTTGGCTGTGGCCAGACAGATGTACCCCGACGCTTTTGCCGCCCCCGTTGAGGCGGGCCCTAAGCAAGACACTACGGGTTTTAAAGCTGCCGCATCTGCCGGTGCTACCCGCCTTGGCGGGGAGTTTGAATTGCTCAAAGGTAAGCTTGGGTTTAAAGACGAAGCTGAAGCGCAAAAAGAGTTTGAAGCCGCGCAGAAACGCGCACAAGCACGCTTTACCCCTACGGAAGAAGGCTGGACTGAGGCCCCGTTTCAGAAGTTTAAAGAGACGCTGGGGGGCTCGTTGCCGTACATGGCCGCTCCAGCCGCCGCAGGCCTTGCGGCTTTGGCTGCTCCTGTGTCTGCTCCCGTTGCGGCAGGTCTTGGTTTGTTGGGAGCAGGCGCTGTCTCTACCGGTCAGTTTACAGGCTCCAACCTTGCGCGTCAGATGGGGACAGACAAGTCGTTGGAAGAAACAAGCCTAGGTAAAGCCGTAGGCGCAGCTATTCCTCAAGCACTATTGGACACAGCCGCCATGGCGCTGTTGCCCGGTGTGGGCAAATTGTTTGGCTCTGTTGGTTCTAAGCTGACAACAGACCAAGCCAAAGCTATTGCTTCCCAGACACTTACTCGCACTATTGCAGACTACACTGCAAAAACGGGTCTGGCTATGGGGCGTGAGGGCGTTACAGAAGCCACGCAACAAGTCCTTGAACGGCTACAAGCTGGCCTAGCAATCACAGATGAAGAAGCGCGTAAAGAGTATATTGACAGCTTTATTGGCGGTGCGGTACTTGGCGGTGCAATTGCACCTATTGGCCGGGCGTTTGAGCGTTCTGGAGCAAAACGGCAAGTAGCGGAGTTGGAGAAAACAGAAACACAGCAACGCCGTGCGGAAGAACTGCAAGCACAAAAAGCCGAAAAACAAGCCGCTATAGAAGCCGAAGAAGCTAAAAAAAGCACTTCCCAATACGCACTTGATGTTGACAGCCGCTTAGAAGCCGTTAAAGCCCAGATCAAAGAATTAGATATTGCCAGTAAAGCCACGTTTGAAGAGGGTGATATTGCCGCTGAAACAGCTAAAAAAGAAGCACAGAAAGCCAAAAAAGCTTTACGCAATTCTGACGAAACTAAAGAGTTAATTAAAGAGTGGAACGAACTCAAACAAGCTGGACGCATTGACGCCGCTAAAGAAGAGCAACGCGTGGCCGGCATGTCGCCCGAAGAGTACGCGCTGTACCAAGCTGAGCAACAAAAACAAATCTCAGGCAAGCAAAAGATTAAACCTACAGAAGTGGGTATTGCCGATCCGTTTGCATCTGTGCCACCAGCGCCAGCACTTACAACTCAGTACGCCCAAGAGCGAATTAACTTAGCTAAACAGCAAGTGCCTGAGCAAGTGGCTTTGGCTATGCAAAAAGGGCCAGAGCAAGATTTTAATGTCTATGTAGATTACTTGATGGCCGACCCCTACATGGCGTCGCAATTAGTAAAAACACGTACGCCCCTACCGCTTTTAGTTGAGCCTCAAAAGAACCAAGAAAAACAAGCGCGGGATCAGAAAAAAGCAGAAGAAACTGTGTATGGCGGTTTGAATCTTCAACTAAAAGAACTACGCCTACAAAAAGCCGCTGAAGCCGCGCGACCTAATGAAGCACGTTTAAAAAGTGTTGAAGATGAAGAGCAAGCCGCCATCCAAGCTAGCCGTGCGGCTGAAGCCCAAGCCGTTGAAAAAGCTGCTTTGCTTGAGCGCATGGCGCCTGAGATGCAGGCGCTTCAGCGCATTAAAAACGCGCCTTCTCCAATCACACAGAACATGGAGATGTTTAAGGGCGAAACCGCGCCCCCATCAGTGTCCCCTGCGTTTAGCCAACTACAGCAACGCTTACAGGGTATACCCTTAGAAAAAGGCACACTGCCAACAGCCGAAGAGATTGTGCCGCCAGAAGAAGTTAAACGTGTTGTTACACGCGGTGAAGGCAAAGAGTTTAATCTTCGCCCCATTTCTGAGGTCACTAAAGCCCCAATCACGGCAGAAAACTTACAAGGCCGTGTTAACCGCGCTTTGTCTGTCTTTGACTTGTCTCCAGAAGCCGAGACTTTCTTGCGCCGCGCTGAGCAGGTAATTCCGCAAGCAGACATGACGCTTAAGCAGGCCACATCAGGAGCAACAGATCAGGGCACGCGCCAAAACATTTCTGAGTCGCAGGGCTTCCTTACACTACTTGACAGACAGTTAGCCAAGATTGAAAGCGGTGAAGAGGGTATCCCACGCAAGGGTGCTGGTCGCCCCCAGATGTTGCAAACATTCCCTCCGACAAAACAGACGCAAGCACAGGTCAGCGCTACAACGCCAACAGAAGCGTTTAAGAAAGATGTTGATAGTATTACCGGAGCCGTTCCCGGACAAGCGCGGTCTGTGCCTCAGATGGAGATGTATGCCCAACGCGAGCGTTTAGAGCGTACAGGCAAGCCCGGCAAGTTGCCCGGCTTTGTGGCGCAGCCAGAAGAAGATCAACGCACACAAGGTGTGCCCGGTCGTGCCGTTGTTGAAAAACGTGCACAAGATATCAACCCCCCTGTTTACCGCACAGACCCTGTTACCGGCAAACGCGAAATGGTGTCTGGCACTATTCGCGGCAAGGGCGTGGAAGCAGTGCCACTGTCTTTGCAACGTGAGTTGGAGCCTTTGGTTCGTTTATCCGAGACAGTGCGCGATGAGCAAGCTGGACAATTGCCTTTGTTTGGTGCAGCCGATGAACGTAGCCGTGTACAGAAAGCAGAACGCCGTGGTATTGAAGCTGGCCCAAGCCTAGATATTGGTGCAAGGCCAGACGTAGAGTCGTTCCAACGCTTTATGAACAGCCCATACGTTCGCAAGCTCAAGCAAGACATGCAGCAGTCTGAGAAAGACTTAGCCCCTGTCCGTGCGTTCTTAAACAGAGCGTTGCCGCGCCTGAAGCAGATGCTGCAAGACAGCAAAGCTACAACTGCCCGTATGAGCAAGATCAAGAACTGGACTAAGTTCTTGAAAGAAAACCAAGAATTGACTGCGTTTCAGACCAACACTGAGAACATGGCGCTGAAGATGAACAATCTGAAGCTAAGTGTCAGTGATCTGAACGCCCGTATTAAGTCGTACGAACAGGCTAAAGAAGAACTAATTAACGAAGCCAACCGCTCCGGCATACGCGCCAGAGGCGGCGCAGCAGAGACTGCGATGCTCAAAGAGTTGGACGATCTGATTGCGTTGCACGAAGAAGCCAAGGCCGAGTACACCCAGACTAAAGGTGCGTTGGACTTGGTGCGTACACAGATCAAAGTGTTGGTGGGCGAACAGCGCTTGGCTGAACTCAAGGCAACAGTTGATCCGTTGGAAAAGTCCAACGAATCTGCAAAAGCGGAAATTGAACGCCTGAAAGAAACAATCCGCACAGCACAAGCCGAGGTTGGAGAAGCCGAGACTAAAGAACGCCAAGCCGCCGCAGACAAAGCCCAAGCTGTACAAGGCGCTAAAGCTGGTTCTGTTGCCGCTTTGGAAAAACAAATCTCTGACGAGCGTGCACGTCGTTGGAACACAGCATTGTCTGGATTCCCCCAAGGTGTACAAGTACGTGCCCTAGGCCCTGCTGAACGGGATGCCCGTGAGCGTGGGTTGACTGCTGATGCATCGGAAGCCGTTAAATACAAAAACGAGTTGTACAACAAGCCGTTGATATCTTTGATATTAGAGCTTGGTAATATAGACAAGCAGTTGGCTGAAGCAACAGCCAAAGTTACTGCCGCCCGTAAAAAGTCCGGCTCGTATGTGGGCGGTGAGCAAAACGTCATGGCGTTTAAAGGCTTAGGCTCTGCCATTCGTTTGCAAAGCCGTTTGTCTGTACGCAAAGAATCGGTTGAAAACGTAATTAATTTTATGCGCGCGCGTAATGTGCCGCTTAGAAAAACACTTGGCGCACAACCTGAAGCTCGTTCAGCTAGCATTGAAGAACAGGACACACTTGACCAGTACATAGATCAGGTGCAAGAGTTGGGCAAGGCAACAGACCGTCTTGCCGATCTTACTGTTCAACGTGATGATGCCATCAGGGACGGGAACACCAAAACTGTTGCACGCTTAAACGAACAGATTGACAAGGTCAACACTGAAATATCTGTTGGTACAGAAGGTAAGGCTAAACTGGCTGTTGCCCTACAAGGCCGTGTATCGGCTGGCGCCCGTCAAACTACCAGCGCTCCGGGCAAGTTCCGCACAGGTTCGGAAGAATCCAAACGCACTACCGGCTCCGTCAAACAGCCGTTGGTTGAGCAGCGAACAATCAAGTCGCCTACAGTCAAACAGGCGGTGGCAGAAGCCAACGCATATGCAGAAAAGATCCGTGCTGGTCAGAAAGAATTGACCGCGGCACAGGAAGCGGCGATTGAAGCTGAGCGCCAAGCTGAGTTCCAGTACATACTTGAGAAACGTGAAGCGGATCTCACAACCAAGTTGGAAGAATCACAACGAGAGCTTGAGCGTCTGAGAGCTATTGACGCAAGGCCATACAGAGAAAACTTGGTTCGCCCTACTGAACAAGAAAAAACCGATCTTCAGAACGAGATCACCAGCTTTAGTAAAGAATTGGCAGCTGTCAAGCGTGAGTTGACAGAGCAGATGCGCAAGATGTATCGCAGTGACACATCTATCGTGGAAGAAGACATCGAAGCCGCAGAATCCAAGCCTCGCGGTCGCCCACGTAAACTGACTGAAGAAGATGTGTATGGCGAAGACACCCGCAAAGCTGCCGCTATGGAAGACGTCTATAGCCAACGAGATGATGAAAGCTACGCCCGCGGTGTTGAATCTACTAGCCCAGACCTGACAGCCGCACAAGTGCGTGCGCTGGAAAAAAACGATCTACGCGCCGCTTTCACCGATATGGCCAAAGACCCTGCCACATCGCAGGTCAACCGTGCCGTGGCACAACGCCTAGCCGACATGCTAGACGACACCAGTGTATCAATCCAAGACCGCGTATTGGATGAGAACGGCAAAGCCGTGCTGGGTTCCGCTACTAGCCGCCGTATTAATCTGAGTCGTAATGGCGGGTTGTCACAAGAGATTTTGTTGCACGAAGGTACACACGCCGCAGTTGAGCGCGTGTTGCAGTTGCCTGAAGGCAAGCTGACTCAGCAACAAGTTGTTGCCAAACGTGAACTGCAAGCGCTGTACAACGCAATTAAGAGCGATCCAAAGATTACCAGCGCATCTGCCAAGGGCAGCATCTCTGAATTTGCCGCTGAAGTCATGTCCAACCAAACCTTACAGCGTCAGTTGCAAGGCAAGAAGTGGCGTCTGTCTGACGCGTGGGCTGGCTTCAAGAGCATCATCATGCGCTTGTTGGGCGTTCAGCGTCCAGAGACAATGTTTGGTGCAGCGCTTCAGTCTGTTGATGCGTTGATGATTCCATCTAGTGTGCGCACCAAGGGCGTTGAGCGGGTGGTGTCACGCAAACTGGCACAGAAAGACATTGCCGCGCTACATACCGGCAGTAACTCCATGAAGCAGTTTGCCGAACAGTTTGGCCCAGAGATCAAGCAGAAAGATCGCACAGCAGAAGACGCCAATCGCATTGGTGAGGACACGCTTGAGAAAATGTACAATTTTCCCAGCGATTACATTGCCAAACCTGACCCAGACAAGCTGGCTAAAAATGCCAAAGTTATTATGTCTGACGGCAAACCGTACGACGAGAACAACCCCCTGCACTATGTGGAAGCTGATGCGCAAACGTTCATTAACTTGGAGCTACAAAAAAATAACCGCGTAATGCAGGACTACGCGCAAAGCATTTACAGAAAAAGGCAACAAGATTTACGCCAGCTTGTATCGGATTTTTTAGATACTTCAGAGTACACGCGTGTTGAACAAGCGCTGGTGGCTAAAGCTGCGTCTAAGTACGCAGTGTTGTCAGATAAAGACGGGCGTTTAAAGCTGGCTGAAATGGGCAAAGACAACACGCACCATTTAGCGTTTGTCAGCAGTAAAGACGCAGGCGAAGTTATTCGCAAGTTGCGCGAAGGTTTGCCTTTGAAGCAAGCCTTCCTTGAAGGCATGCAAGAAGTTGCTGACCGCAACGCAGAACAAAATGCACAGAAAAACGGCTGGCAAAAGTTTGAACAGAGCACTATTGTCAAACGTCCAGCAATACGGATTATGATGTACGCGCCAAACGGCGATGTAACTTTTGATACGATTGAACCACGCAACATGGTGCCTGCTGTTCCTGTAGGTGGTGCAGCCCGTGTAGCGGAGCCAATGTCGCTTGCAGAAAATTTACGCCGCACGGCTCACGCAGCGTTAATTCGCCGTATTGAACCCGGCGCTTTAACAGAAGAACGTGAGCGTGAGCTTCCTTTTGAGGTGCCTTATTTTGCCTCACCAAGACCGCAAAGACTTGTGTTTGTAGACAACGATAAAAACGTCAAAGTATTGTCGTTGACGGTTGCACAACACGCATTATTGGAACACGAAAACGCGCGCCTTGACGCAGAAGGCCAACCACGGTTGGGCACTGTTGATGAGGTCGCAGAGTTTTTACAAACTTACTACGACGAAATTTACTCCAAAGTAAAACCTGTTGAGGAATCTGCTGCCGAACTTAATGCTGGCGCGGCTGGAACATCATGGTGTACTGGCGCTTCTGTGCAGACCGCTAGAAGTCAGATTGAGCAAGGCGACTTTTACATCTACTACAAGAACGGCAAACCTGAAGTGGCCGTTCGCATGGACGGTACAACAACTATTGGCGAAATCCGTGGCAACACGGAATCCCAAGGGCTTACAAGCGAACAAGAACTGATTGCCAAAGACTTTTTGTCCAGCACTAATTTTGCAGGTTCACAAAGCTACATCACTGCGCTAGAACGTAAACAAGCGTTGCTCAAAATATTAAAAGGTGATATTGATCCACGCTTCCTGATGACGCTTGGCCCGTACATATCTAGTTACGGAGCTAACGACACAACGGTAGAAATGTTGCTGGACTACAGCGCAATTGATGGTGAGATGTTTGTGCGTCGCCCTGACCCATCAAGAAAGTTGATTGAAGCAGTCGGCGGCAAGCTTGAGGAAGCTACCGAAAAAGTGATGGAGCAAGGGTATTTCCCCGGAATGATTGCATGGATTGGGCTTAATGACGAACGGGGCTCCGATCAAATGTACCACGTCGTGCTTTCATATAAAGGCAACAGGGTAACTCGTCCTTTGGACGGCGTTGTTGCCGCGGGCAAGTTGTGCTTTGTTGGGGGCACTTACGAGTTACCTAACTTGAAAGACGTTAACGCCGTATTCTTTGATGAGGAATCCGATGTTAGCCTGCCGCAAATAGATACAGTTGGTCTTGTTGAATTTGGCGGCGACAAACATGTTCATGTGTTGCGCCTAGCTGACAACGCCGTTGTTAACACGGTGGCCGTAGCGCCAATGGGCAGCTTTCGCACAAAACAAGAGCACACAAGAGTTCGCGGTATTATTAAAAACGCAACCGTAATCAGCAACATTGAAGTTAATAATGGCACCGCATCGATGGAATTATTGTTGCCAGACGCTTTGTACGCGCCTGTGCCCAATGAAAACAACACGCAACAAGATGTTGCCGACAACAATTCGCGTCAACTACTGCGCTTTTTTAGAAAGCTTAACGACAAGCATGACTTCTATTCAATAGAGTATAAGACTGACGACCCTATGACGGTCAAAATGCGCAACGCCACACGAGAAGCGTTTGGTGAAGATGCCGTGACGTATGCGGACGATCTCACGTACGAGTCTACAAGTTTGCGTTCATGGCTTGAAGAATCTGTCATGGAGTATTTTGATTCACAGCAAGCTAAGTCAGACACTGACATTTTTAAACTTGCCAAAAAAATAAATAAAGCTTTTGACATTGCAAAAGAAGACGTAGAAAGAGTGTTGACCGATGACAGAAATCAGATTGGGAAGATTTTTGCGCCCAAGCAAATAGCTGACGCACCGCCAGTACTGCAGCTTATTGAGCCAGAAGAGACGCCACGTTACGCAAGGGCTGCGGACTATGGCACGGACAATGCGCTGGTTGACTTGGCCAAAGATGTCATGGCCAAGAAGAAAACTTTTAAAGAAAAACTGGGCACAACCCCGTTCCTCGAAGCCGAGATGCAGTTGATCGACATGCGCGCTGGTTTGCGTGAGGCTTTGAAAGCTGGTGCTAAAGAAATTGGCGACGACAGGCTGTTCACACAGGCTATGTCTCATGTAATTATGGCTGACCAGAAAATGGCAATGACAAATGCCACGCTTCAAAAGGGGCCAATGGAGTTGTACACCGACGAGAAAGGGTTCTACGGCGTAAGGTCTACTGGCAAAGACAGTGCTGTTGACGTGTTTAAGTCTGTTGCAGACATACCGCAAGGCAATTCAGAAGCAAAAGCTAACATAGCTACCATATACATGATTGCTCAGCGTGCACTGAATAAGGGCGTGGCTAAGCTAGACCTAGGTGCTTTGGGCGTTACAGAAGCAAAACTGAAAGCTGCGCTTGCTGCAGCCGATGCCGATCCAAAACTGAAATTGGCGCTGGAGAACACTCGTTCTGCGTACAACGCGTACAACGAAGGCCAGATTAAGTTCTTGGCATCGACTGGCGCTATTACCAAGAAGGAAGCCGACAGGCTTTTGAAAGAAGGCGACTTCGTACCGTTCTATCGTGTTAACGAAAACGGCATGGCACAGTTGGTGTTCAGCGATGAAGTCACTGTGACCATCGGCGACGTGCGTCGTCAGCCATACTTGCAAGAACTCAAAGGCGGCGAGACCCGCATCTTGCCAATCACTGAGACAATACAACGCAACACCTTGCTTATCACGGACAAGGCGCTGACTAACTTGGCTACCAAGAACATAGCGTATGCGTTCCAAGCAATTGGTGAAGGCAAAGGGCCAGCAGGCAAGGACGGCAAGCCGACCAACGCCATGCCTATTCACATGGGCACAGGCCCCGCGTCTCCAGACGTTATCCGGTTTAACCAAGAACCTGACCCGAACAAACCAAACGACACGGGCGAGCGTTGGCAACGTGTGAAAACAGACGACACGCTCATGGGTGGTATCCCTGCGCAGTTAATCGTGAAGAGTTTGGAAGGCGCTCACTTGACGCTTCCAGCGTTCTTGAAAGCTGGTGGTTACGCCGCTGACATCTTGCGCTCTGGCGTAACTCGTATGCCAATCTACTTGGCTCGTCAGTTGGTTCGTGACCCAATGGCTGCAGCGTTTACGGGCGGTTTGGACTACAACCCCCTGACAGCGGTGGTTAAAGCAGGCCGTGAGTTCATTGCTTCTAGCCGTGGACAGAGCGCAACCAACGAAGAAATGCTTAAGAAAGGTTTGATCCAGAGCGGTATCTTTACTGGCGACCCAGACGACATGGCTAAGATAGCACTTCAGTTGGCGGGCGGTAAAGACCAAGGCGTTCTTGACAAAGTGTTTGCCGCAGCGGACAGAGCCGCGATGCGTGCCGATGCTGCTACTCGTGCGCTGGTGTATGAAAATGCACGCCGTCAAGGACTGTCTGAAGTTGAAGCGGACATGGCTGTTCGTGAGTCAATGAACTTTTACAAGCGCGGCTTGTCGCCCACAGTGCAATACGCTAGCCGTTTGATTCCGTTCTTTAACGCGCAGATTCAGGGCTTGAACGTGTTGTATAAAGCAGCCCGTGGCCAGACTACGCTAGAAGACCAGCGTTTTATTCAGCAGAAGTTCTTTAACAACGCCCTGTTGCTTGTCGGCACGGGTATTGTTTACGCCATGGCGATGGATGACGATCCATACTTCCGCAACGCCAAGCCAAGGGACAAGTACAGTAACTTCTTCTTGCCGTTGCCGGGTGTTGATGAGCCGTTGAAGCTGCCTATTCCTTACGAGGCTGGTTGGTTCTTCTCAATGGCTGTTGCCGCAGTTGACGCTATGAAAGAGGAGACTGATGGCGTCCAGCAATGGCAAGCTCTGCGCGACATGTTCTTGCAGTCCGTGCCGGGTTACTCGTCTAAGTTCATGCCCCAGATTGTCAAGCCAGCGTTTGAAGTGTGGACTAACAAGAACTTCTTTAACAACACATCCATTGAGTCTGCAAGAATGGAGAGGCTGTCGCCCGAACAGCGCTTCTCGGAGACAACAACGGAAGCCGCCAAAGCTATGGGTAAAGCAGTTCCAATACTGTCTCCAATACAGATTGAGCACATTGCTACAGGCTACTTTGGTCAGTTGCCGCTGATTATCGCGGGCGCTGCAAACAGCTTGTTCCGTACCGAGACTCGTGGTGAAGCGCCTGAAAAGCGTGTGACTGACTTGCCCTTTATTGGCAGTTCGTTCCAGAAGAAGTATGGCGGTGCAGACACCGATGTGATGTACCGCTTGTCAACCGAAGCTGTGCAGGCTAAGTCTACCTTTGACAGCCTGCGCAAAAAGGGGCAGGTGACGGAAGCCAAAGATTACTTGGAAGACAACCGCGTATTGATTGCATCAGCACCCATAGCGCGTAACTACCAGAACATCATGGGTAAACTTCGCTCTGATGCGGAACGCATTAACAGCATGGAAAATTTGAGCGGTGCTGAAAAACGTGCGCGGTTGGATAGGATTGACGCGGCACGACAGGATGTGGCTGACAAGTTTGAGAAAGCTATGAAGCGGCTACGAGACGGCGATAGAACATAACGCCAAGCTTGCCGTCAAGGATGCCCACGCTAGCGTGGGCATCTAGTATCCGCTGGAAGAACGCTTGTTTTAAGCCCCACTCACGCATGGCTTCGGTGTCAAGGCAGGGGATAAAGAACCCCTGCCCTTTCTCAAGTTTCTCCCACGGAAGGCGCAGTAAGGAGTACTTCATCGGCTTCAATAATCTCGCGTCTGATTTTCATAACTGTTACCCGCATCTGTGGCCCCTTGGTTTTGGCCATCATGTCTTTCTTAAGATACTCCACGTTGTACAGTTGTTCAAGCTGGCGCTTGAGTGTCGAGTACCCGAAGCTCATGGTAGCGCAGTACGCCTTGAGTAGTTGCTCCTCGATGAAGTAGTCGATGTGGTTGGGGATTGGCTCATGCTCCACCCGACCGAACACCTTGTTGCGTGTGATGGAGATGTCAATCTCTTTGCCGCTACCAAGCTCAGCCATCAAGCCACCCTTGCTTGGCTTAATCACAACAAAGCTGCCGTAGTTGTCACGGGTGTAGGCGTTCAGCACATCCACAGCGGTGCGCACGCTGTTCTTCATACTGGCACGCATGTATTCCACAGCCTTCTTGTACGAGTTCAGAATGGGCCGAAACGGTATCTCAGCCACGCCCAACTCTTTAAACGCTCTGAGTGCGCATACTGAAGCGCCAATACCAGCCATCCAAAAGCGCTCATCGTTGGTTGCTTTGAACTCAGTGTACATACCCGCAACAGCTTCGCCCACCATGACAGGGAACTTGTCCACGTTGTCGGCTAAGTACTGAGACAGGGCGTATCCTGCCAAGCCGTAGTTCTGTTGCAAGGACTTGATGATCTCAATCTCATGGGGCTCCCACTTCAACTCATCCTCAAGCACGAACTCCAGTAAGCGGCGCAGTTCACCTTCCGATGAGTGGGTGCGGCCTCCAGTCAGGTAGTCCACGATGTGGGTGTTAGACGACATCAAGGCGTTGGTCATCCATGTGGACAAGTTCAGGCGCTCTTTGTTGGAGCCAGACTCCATACGCTCCTTGCCGCGGCCTTCGGTCATGTCTAGCAGGAACTCAGGCAACCACTCAAAGTCGTCTCGGTTCTTGGATGTGATCTCGTCCGTGATGAGTGGGTGGCTGTTGAGCAGACCCAAGCGCTGTTGCATGGCCACAGGAGATGTGCTCTTGCCTGTGCGGTAGTGGGTGGGGTGTCCCCATACAGAAGCTGCGGCCTCCAGAGCCAGCGTCTTGCCCGTACCTGACTCGGTACTGGCACAGTGGTACGTCATGCCGTAGATGCCCGTGAAGCGCATGAAGGGTGCGCCAGCACCGGCAAGCAAAACGGCTAAGTGATCCCACATCTTCTTGGCGATCAACATGTTGATGAAGGCGCGCCAGTTCTCGATAGTGCCTCGTGGCTCTGTGTTCTTGGTGATGTTCTCCAAGCCCGGCATCGGGACTTTGACTGGGGGTTTACCCTTAGTAAAGATACGACCCGCAAATACATACGAGTTGTCGGCTTGCCAACCATAGCTGTCGGGTACTTTGATTGGTGTTTTGTTGGTGCTAGAGTCTTCCACGCATGCCCTCACATATTCAAAAAGGTTTTTATCGTTGCCGTGGCCAAAAGCGGCCACGATGTTTTGACTAGCCAGTGCTTTGACTGTCTCGTCCTTGCTGACCACAGCCTTCTGCGGCATCGTCACGTTCAGCGCTCCTTCGGGTCTAAGCGCAATCATGTGCACAGTGTGGTCGTTGTTGCTGTTGAGGATGTCCACAACAAACAACTCGTACGGCAAAAGCATCACTTGCTTCTTGGTCTTAGCCCCATCATCGTCCTCGACCATGCGCTCCATGAAGATACCGCCATTGGTACCATAGGCATAACCACGAGGCGGTGTTGGGCGCATGACCTTGAGCGTCTCATTGGCTGTGGCAGTGCTGTCGCCTGAGAGTTTTACTTCGATCTCTTTCTCTTCAACCTCGACCCCAATCTCACGACCAAGGATCAGTGGGTTGGTGATCTTGCCCCAGTGCTGACAGCTTGGGCAGATGCCGGGGTTCTCGCTGTCCATCTTGATGCATGGGTATGGGCCTTTGATGCCTTGCAGCTTCTGGTTCATGCGCTCCGATGTGTACGGGTGCATCTTACTGAGCCACACAGCCGCCTTGTTGCCGTCCTCACAGACCTTAGTCCATGACAGGAGACCACGCCATATCGGCTCCATGCCTTCTTCTTTGGCATGCTCAACGTAGTTGGCTAACTGGCCGCAACCTCTGTCGTTCTGCGTAGCCAGCCAGATCGGTTTGAACTTGGTCACGCTGTTCTCGTACAGCTTGACTGTCGTAGCCGATGGTGTTGCTTTAGCTGGGCGCTGTCCGGGCAAGTCAAGGGTGGGCACAGCCACAGGCTCATACACTGAGCCAGCCAGTTTCTCCCTGATAAGGGTGGCGATACCTTCGAAGCTGAACACATCGCCTTCAGTCAGTATGCGCACGGGGCGCGGCGTTGCGTACTTCTTCTTGAAGTTGGTTGTGCCCGGCACACGCAAGACACGGGCGGCATCAGCCGTCACAGTCATGTCGATCGCCAAGCTCTCCTGTTTGCACAGGCGCTTGAAGTTCTCGGCAACAGGCTTCCATGCTTCAATAGGAACGGCAGTAAGTAGTGGCCAGTAGCAGTGCAAGCCACCACCAGAGGCAATCACATAGGGCGTACCCAAGGCATCGAGGCCAGTCTTTTCTAAGAACGCGTTGAGCGCAAGAGCAGCATCTTTCTTTGATGCGTACCCATCCATGTCGATGAACATGGATTTCACATACCTTGCGTTTGCCGCAGTACGGTTGTCTTCTGCACCAAAGGTAGCCAAGGCAAAGTAAACGTCACACTTGTCTTCGTGCCAACGGGCAGTTGGCTCTGATGTTTGATCGAGCGAGTCCACAAAGACATGCTCTTTCTTCTTTGTAAGTTCTGCTACGCAGTACCGACCAAATTCTGGCGGCGGCAGAACAACCGCTAAAAACTCAAGCGGAGTCATTGAAGTCCTTGGTTGGGTTACAGGAACAGGTCAAGCTGTCTAGCGTCTGCAATCTGCGCCCCGTCAGGCGGAGCCATGACAGTCAGGCGGCGCAGGACTTCGTGTTGCCATTCTTTGGGCATCCCTGCGGGCAGTTCCATCAGTTCAGCGCTGAAGCGAATCAACTCCTGTGTGGTCAGGGATCGAGGTTGTATTCCGTACATATTTTTCTCCATGCCTCGTCTGCTGTGCGAGAGGTCTGCATTATTTTGGTTAAGAATTCGACGCGGTTACGATAGGCCACAAACACTTCCGTGCCCGTGAACCAGTTGTAAACGGTCTGCCGTGAGACGCCAAGCGCATAGGCAATCTTCGTGACGGGGAAGTCAAGATGGATTGCCCAACGCCCAAGCTGGTTGCCCAGAGACTTGGGTGTCTTCGCTACGTCGTCAATGATTTTCTGTGAGTACGCCATGTTACTTGGCCATTGCCTTCATCACTTTTTCCAACATGCCTGATGCTTCTAGTGCGGCTAGGCGCTCCAGACTGTTGACAAGAGACTCAGCTTGCTTGGCTGTTTCGGCAAAGTTGGTGTTGCCTGCCACCTTGTTGAACCGCTCAATCGCAACACCGAGCTTCTCAGCCCCGTCACGCATCTTGCCGTTCACATCATTAAGATGTTTGTTAGATTCCTTCGCTTGCTCAACCAGAGCGTTGGTGCTCTTGAGAAGAGCGTCTGTCAACGCATCAGCGTCTTCTTTAGTTTTTTCTAGTGCAGACATAAGTTTTCCTAGTGGTTCGCGTTCATTAAGGTATATGCCGCCATCAGCAGCCATAGTAGACAGATGATGGAAATCGTGCCACCCACCCGAAGCAGTGGTGTAGCCCTGTTGTTTAATCTGACGCAAAGCGCCAGCAGTCAGGCCTCTCGTGTTTGCAGGAAAAATAATTGCCATAGTGTTAGGTGGGGGTTGGGTGGGGATCGAACCCACCACTCCACAGTGCGTGCCGGAATCGAACCGGCCCTTTTACCAACCCCCGATTCAATTACTCATCGTCCCAATCAGCAACGATGTCGGCCAGCTTGTTCTTCTTAGCTGGGGCGGCTTCCACCTTGGCAGGAGCCTTGCGCACTTCGGGCTCTTCCTCGGCTTCAACTTCAACAGCCTTGGCTTTCTTAGCCTTGGGTGCTGGCGCTTCTTCCTCATCCATCAACTCACCCATAGGTCTTGTCGCAGGACGCTTGCCCTCGATAGCCAAAGGCGCGGGAGTAGTAACGCCATCCACAGCGGCAGGGGTAGAAGCCACGGCCTTCTCAGCATCCTTGGATGTGCTCTGCGTCTGAACGATCTCATACTCATCATCAGTCAACCAACGCACAGGCGAGAAGATCAGCTTGGGTGATTCAGCCTTGGTATCAAACTTCATACGGGTCACGATGGAGTCCAAGTTAACAGGAGGAGTCTGAGCCGCCATAGCACGGGCGTATGCCTGCAAGGGGCGCTTGTCGCCTTCTTCTTTGCCGAAGATGGATGTGGCGGGCAAGGTGACCTGCAAGACATCGCCTTCGGGGTTGTTGGCCAACACCACAGCCAAGCGCTGTTGGTAGCGGCAAGCACGGCTTTGACCGTTGCCAGACCCAGCGATGTTCTGTGGGCATGTGGCACAGCTTGAAGACTGCTTGTTCTTCACACCGGCATCAGGCTTCTCACCATCACCAGAGGTGCAATCAGGGGCGGCTGCAGCCGCGTCTTTGTCATACGATCCTGCGTAGAAGATACGGCTGACCTTGGGGGCGGCTTTGACCACGATTACATCCAAGAAGCGCTCATCGATAGCGGCAATCTCTTTGCCACCGGCAAGCAGACGGAACACGCCACCCTTGATGGAGACGCGCTTCATGCCGGCACTGGTGTTGACACCGCCGGCCAAGGCCAAAGTAGTTGCAGACAGAGCCGCATTCTTAGCGAAGGCTGGCACATTTGAGGGGTTGAACATTGCGATGTTGCTCATTTTGATTTCCAATTAAGAAGGTTTGCGTACAGAGATGTCGTACTCAGATGCTGAGTTCAGGCCGGGCGGTACGACCCCGGGGTTTTCGTCCAAGAATTGCTTCATGTTGGTCTGGGCGATGCGTTTCTCCAGAAGCTCAAGAGCTTCATGGGCTATGACGAACTTCTTGAATTCGTCCCAGTCTTGTGTTGAGTAACGCGTCTTCACAGACAGCACCACTGTGCCTTCTGGAGTTCGTACAGATGTCACGCCAAGCGCTTTCATCTGGTCTTTCATTGCGTTCTTGATCTCTTCCTGTTGCGCCTTGAGTATCTCCACTTGCGTGTCGTACTCTTGGGTCAGGTCGGCAATCTTGCTACGCAGTTTGCGGTAGATTTTTGCTAGTTTGTCTAGCGGTACTGAGTCTTCTGACATTTGCTTCTCCGGTTTAATTATTGTCTAAGGTTGGACAGTTTACATGTATTTTTGATCGTTGCAATACCCTTTCATGATTTAATTTCAGTCTCGAACATGTCGGTCAGTAGTAAGTTATCGCTAACTTTCCCTGCCAACGCCCTAAACATCTTCTGCTCGATGGCGCTACTCTGAATGTGAATCACAGTAACTTTGTCTGAGTCCTGCCCCTTGCGGTCAGCACGGGCACAGCATTGGATGTACTGCTCAACGCTCATGAGTGGCCCGTAGAACACCACAGTATCAGCGGCAGTCAGCGTAATGCCGTGCGCAGAAGCCGCAGGCTGCATCACCAGTACACGCGGGTCTTCCTCAGTCTGGAAGCGATTGATCGTCTGGCCACGCTTGCTTGGTGTGATGTCCCCGTGGATGCACTCATTGACAATACCCTTCTTGGTGAGGTAGTTGCTGATGGTGTCGATGGTGCTACGAAACAGAGCGAAGATGATGACCTTGCGGTTGGTCTCCTCAAGTATCTCCTCCAGTACAGCCAAGCGCGGTGCTGAGTCGAACTCAACCACTTCCTTGTCATCGGTGTATGCCGCACCACAACTGATCTGCAAGAGCTTGGATACACCAGCGGCGGCGTTGACTGCCGTGATGGTCTCGCCTGCGGCTTGCACCAGCATGCGGTCTTTAAGCATCTCGTAGTACTTCCTCTGCTGTGGTGTCATCGGCACTTCACGGGTCATCGTAACTACTGGCGGCAAGTCAAGGCACTGCGCTTTGGTAAAGCGTATGGCTGGTTGCAACGCTTCGTGCACTTTGTCCTTGGCATCAATCTTCGGAGCCCACTTGAACATCGTCACCTTGTTCATCACCTGATCGCGCCATGCTGTGAAGAACTTGGGCACACCCTCGGGATTGACTAGCTTAGCCAAACCATACGCATCGACAGGCGACTGCGATGCAGGAGTACCAGTCATCATCCACAGGTACGTGTTGGGGTTAAGGATTGAGTTCAGCGCTTTCCAGCGTTTGGTTGTGGGTGTCTTGTACGCGTTGGCTTCGTCAACAATCACAAGGTCAAAGCGCCCATCGTTACGCACCTCATCAGCGATGAGGTTAAGCCCCTCGTAGTTGGCAATCACAATCTCGTAGTCACGCTGGATCATCTCGATGCGCCGACTAGCTTGAGGATGGTGCGCGATAACGGCTGAGCGATGTATGACGCTGTTGTTGATGTCGCCCATCCATGCGCTGTGCATGATCGACAAGGGGCACAGAATGAGAACCCTGCGCACTTTGCGTAGCTTCATCAAGTAGTCAGCCGCCCACAATGCAGACAGCGTCTTACCCGTGCCGGGCTCAGAGAACACGAAGGCTCTCCTGTACATCGTCAAGAACGCTGCCGTCTCGATCTGGTGAGCCATGGGTTTGTAACGCCCCGGCCAGTCATAGCGCCTAGTGATAGGCGATGGTACGTCTTTAACGCCTAGGTTACGCAACACCCGCGCTTCGTCCAAGCCCCAATACACAGCGACATCGTAGCCTCCGTCTGCACGGGGCATTGCCTTGCTCTTGGGAATGATGGAGTATTTGTGCGGGTTCCTTGTGCGTAAGATAAGTGCTCTGTCTTCAATTATCTCCACAAAGTTTCTCCTCGAAGTAGGTGTCGTTTTCCCACGTTTCTTTTGTTTTTTTGTACGCTACCATAAAACCTTCAACCGTCATTGGCGGTATGCGGTCTTGGCCAAGTTCCAATTCCTCGTAGTGTGCCAACGTCAAGTGCACATACTCTTTTTCCAAACCAAAAGCTTCCGCTACTGCGTGCCACACACCATCAGCTGCTTGCGCAGCAACGCCCGAAATAAGCGCATCTAACGGAGAATCCTCCTCTAGTTCCATACCAAACATTAGTTCGTATACGTGCTGCGCTTCATTCGCAACTTCACACCAATGGCGCAGTTGCGTGGCTTCAAAGTATCTGTGCATCAGATTGTTTGTATCGTCAGCTTTTTCATCTGCCCAGTTTTTAACTTCTTCTTTGAGCGAGGCCAAGTCTTCCATTGCTTTCTCCTTATTTATTGTCTGCTCTGTTGGCAGATTTGCTACGCATACGCAAGTTACCTTTGGCTGATGTGCCACCTGAGCGCATGGGCTTGATGTGATCTACATCTTTGCCGTCACCCTTGGTGGCCGCTCCCGTCTTCTCCATCATGCGCCGAGCTTTAACACGCTCTGCACGCTTCTTGATCTGATCGGGCTTGCCTTGGTAGTTAGCGTACTCTGACGAATAGTTTCTTGTGGCCATGATTGTTCCTAATGCTTAGGGTTGAACTCACAGCCAGTGACCTGACACCAGCCGCATAGTGGGGTTTGATTTGGGTTCCAGACATCGTTCTCAAAGCATGCCTCGAGCCGAGCAGTACGCTCACGATACTTCCACCAAAAGTTTTCGGCTTGGTCTCGTGTCATCTGCATCTTGACCATATCATTTTTGACGATGAACAGCAACGCAGAGTTGACCTTACGGATGTGGGGGAAGTGTTGGAACACCATGAGCGACATAAGCACAAGCTGATCCCTGTCAGGGTACTTGTTGTTGCCAGTCTTCCAGTCTCCCACCCACGCCGTAAGGTTCTCGTCGTCAACGATCAGAATGTCAGCGATGCCCCGCACCCAAACATCAGGCGCTTTCCAGTTAGTAGGCGTAAGGTCAGCGCGTAGCGCCATCTCGTACTCTGCTAGCTTTCTTCCGGGCTTCTTGAGCATGGCGTCCACCACAGGCTGGAACTGTGCGTACTCAGGCGGTATAGGCGTTTGATCCCTGATGTAGTTCTCAATCGCCTCATGCACCTGATTGCCATACCGCGTGGCTTCGGTCTCTTGGAAGGGGTACTTCTTCAAGACCTTGACCTCGTGATACCTGCGCTGACAGCCTTCAAAATCCTTGAGACTGCTGTGTGACCATGCTGGTTTTTTCATTCGAACTTCGCTGTGTTAATGGCTTTGTTAAGCCGTGTTGCAAATGCTGATACAAAACGCTCGTCACGATACAGAGGGCTGTCCATGTCATGCAAGATTGCATGCGTAAGCTCATGCCAAAAGGTGTCACCTACCTCGTGCTTTGTGAACGGCTTGCCTGTGTGGTTGCGTGTACCGATACGAATGTGTTGCGCGTCATAGTGCACACGCCCCATGTAGTTCTTATCGATCATCGCCTCGATGACTTCCACGCTGTACCAGCGCCTACCGACTCTTATTTTTGTTGGTAATTTCAATATTGCTTCTCCTCTATTTTTTCGTATGTCATCTCAAAGATGTCCGGCTTGCACGGGTAGTGCTCACCCTTTACGCCTGTGATGATCCAGTCGCCGGGCCTCACCAAATGCGCTCCTTCAAGCGTTTCAATTTGTGGCGCACCAGTTTTTTTCCCAATAAACACGGCTGGATGGTCGCCATCTTTGAACCACTGCGTGGCTTCAATAACCACGGGTTTTTTTCTGTACTTCATTGCTTCTCCTTAGTTTTTTGCTAACCCATAACGACGGTGTGCGCCACCGTCAGCGTCCAATGGAATGCCCGGCATATAAGGCGGCTCCATAGTCATCTGCGCCAAGACCCAAGTCTTAGCTTCTGCAACTTCAGCGTCAGGAACCACAACGATCTGTTCGTCATGTACTGTTCCCGCCACGAAGTATCTCTTCGCAGTACGCACCATCCCATCAGTCATCACGCATCTCGCTACGCCCTGCGTGACATTGTTGGTTATTTTTCCTGCGTATATCTTAGTACGATCTGGCCCGTATGTCCACTCCAGTTGATCTTTATTTGTTTTCTCGTCTTTGTAGCGCCTGATGCTGAGGTCAGGATACAACAGCTTCATGCCGGACGGCAGTTCAATCTCCCCCTTGCGGTAGATCAGGCACTTGTGCTTGTACTCACGCCCCTTGTACAGGCACTCACCGATAAGCTGGGTGTTCAAATCCCAGAAGTCCACCACAGGCGTAGCTGTAGCCCTGTACTTGTCGATGATGGCCTTGGCCGCAAGGCAGTGGATGACTAGCTCCTTGGTCGTACAGGTGTGCGGTATGGCTTGGAGCTTCTCAGCGTTGACTTCCCATTCCAAGAACTTTACTGCGGCTTGTTGCGTGACCCCCAGTTTCTTTGCAAAGGCAAGGTCGTACCGCTGAGGCGGCGCCCCAAGGAACCCTGTAAGTAGTTGCGACGCAAAGGCAGCCCAACCGAGTCCATAGCCGCACCCAAGCAACGCGCTCTTTGCCGACTGCCTGAGATCAGGATGGGACTCTTTGGTGAGATTGGGGATGTTGAACATCTGCGCACCGAACGCGGCATAAGGGTCACCCCCAGCCCTGAAGATGTCAAGCATATCTGTATAGTCAGCCAGCCACGCAAGGACTCGCGGCTCAATCTGTGACAGATCGCCCACGACGAGTTGGTGGCCAGCGGGAGCCATAATTGCTTTGCGTAAGAACGAACCCCGCTTGAGGTTTTGCATGTTGATGGCCGAGCCTTTGCTTGCTGTCCAACGACCCGTCTGCGCACCGTAGTAAGAAAGCGGAACAGGGAGCGCACCTCTCTGGCTGATCTCAAGGAATCGCTGTGCGCGGGTTCTCTCTGTAGTAGATTTAACCCGAAGACGCGCTTCACAAAGAAGGGCAACGTCCTCACGTTCACCGTTGAGTAACGCTTGAAATAGGGCATCGTTTTTAGCGAGTGCAAGTGTTTCTTTCCCAGTCGTCTTACTGGTCTTGGTTGGCGGAACCACATTGAGTTTCGTAAGTAGTGCAGCAAACTGCTGATTCGACGCCAGTGCAGTCTCTTCCACGCCGAGCTTCTGTAATAGGGCTTCACGTTTTTCCTTTTCATCTAGTATGGCATCGGTCAGCATGTTGGGGTCAAGCTCAAGGCATGCACGGGTGTACATCTTGAGGGTCATGTCTATAAGCCGTAGTTCTTTCGCAGGGTATCCTTTGACCAAGCGATCAAAGATTCTTTCGCATAGATATACGTCGTGTTTGCAATAGTCCGATAGCTCAGATTCCATGACCTCGTCCAACTCGGCCACACCATTGGTGCTGTATACGGCTGTCCCTTTGGCGGGAAGATTAAAATCGATTGCAAGTTTGGCGAGACTGTTGCCAACCTCAACGCCTCTGAGAGCTCTCGCCATTGATAATGTGTCGAAGATGAAGCAGGGTGATACACCGTAGCGCCACTCCATAATGGATACATCGAACTGTGCGTTGTGCGCAAGCACTGCGGTTCGTCCCCAGTCGATTCCAGAAAAGTATTCACGTAGTCCATCTCCTCTAACCCACGTAGTTGGGCTGTCAGATCCGAACTCATGAACGCAGCATCCAAACGCGTGAAATAAGTCATGGCGTATGTACTCCTCAGTTGTCATTTTTGTTAGTGTGTAACCTATCTTGGTGTCCCAATAGGTCTCGAAGTCGATCGTCAAGATCGTGTCGTATGGTTTACTCATTCTTCTCCTTAAGTTTTGCTTCTACTGCTCGGGCAAGTTCCATGTTGTTTGCCCACCCGACTCGATAGATTTCACCGATCTCTTCGTTGGTCAGGTTGACCCACCCACGCTTCTCAAAATGATACGGCTGTCCCATGTCACGCAGGATCTGCTTGCCAAGATTAGATTGCTTCTCAACCATGTTGAAAGCTTCGTCTTCTTCAGGTGTCCAGTCTGTCATGTGTTCTTCTCCTTGTTTGTTGGCAGGTGCTCAAGATGGTTTTGTACTTTCCAACCCATCGCATCAGCGTAGCCGCGCTCGTACTCTTTGCGTAGTAGTTCTTCTGGTTCCCACGGAAGTGGTGTACCCGCGTGTTTGTATGCCTCATTGCGCCACATAGAAGCGCTGATTTTGTATCGTTCGCAGTTTGGGCAGTCAGTCATTTCTTCTCCTTTAATTTATCCCAGTGCTCGCCATAAATTTCTTCGCACTGAACCCAAGTGAACAAGTATTGCCACATGGAAAGTTTGTTGCCAAGGTCATGGTGTGTTTCAGCCATATCCAAACAAGTTGCCTTCATGCGGTCAACGTAGCTTTCGCGGGTGTCGTTGTTGTACGGGACACTCATGCGTACCCATTTACAAGTATGTGATTTTTTGCTTCTTCCAAAGCGCCAACCAGTTCAAGTCGGTTTTCAATCTTGGAGCATTTGATCTTAAATTGCCCAGTCCCACGATGGAACAACAACACGATTACTGCATCCGGCTCGGCGTCAATGGCCTCGGTAAGGGTTTCTGTAGCCGCCACTTTGTACTCATCAAATGTCAGTGATTTAAGTTTGCTCATGTGTTTTTGCTCCTTAATTTGGCTTCAATGGCTCGGGCAAATTCATTCAAAGGTAGGTATGTCTCGCCTTCAGTGTCTGCCAATGATTGTGACCACAAACGAGAAATCTCCTCATCCGTCAGCGGCTTGCGCTGTGGTGGGGTGGTGTAGAGGGGCACTTCGTAACGGATCGGATAGTCAGGCCGATCTTTACCCCAAGACACATGGGCGTAACTGCCGAGCATCGTGGCCCACGCCACAGGCTCCTGCTCTGGCTGTGCCAAGGCTTCTTTGATGGCGGTTACAGCAGGGTCAAGATAAACACAACCATGCTCATGGTGTGTCAAATGCAATTCCAACGCCTCCAGCGCCAGCTTCAATGCTTCTCGTTCAGTCATGCTTGTCCCCTTGCTCGGATGGCTTTCAAAACCCGATCACTTAGTGCTTTATCTGCGCCAAGTAATGCAAGACCAGCCGTATTGGCACACGCCTCACGCTCCTCGGCAACGACCCGCTCAACAAGGGTCATCAGGTGCTGAGTACTACAGTGCCACGACTTGTACTCACGATTTTGATCTATGGCCTCATGCAACATAAAGGCTACTTGTTCTGCGTTGTATTTCATGACTGCCCCCTTAACTTCAAGCCGCGCTCATTTAAACGCTCAATGATTTCTCTTAAGCTTTTGCGTCCTAAATTTGGAGTCTTAAGCAGGCGTTGCTCGGTGCACCCAAGTAACTGCGTGATGGTGTAAATTTCTTCTGCTTTCAAGCAATGCTCAGACCTAACAGTCAGCCCAAGGGCTTCAATCCCATCAAATACAACAGCCTCAGCCATTGCCCATTTATTCAGGATTTCCTGTCTGCGCTCTATCATGTCTTCCGCAACACGGTAAGCATCACGGGCTGATTGCGGGGAAACCCTCAATACCTCAAGCGCTAAATGGTCAAGTAATTCTTCTTTAGTCATTGGTAGTCCTTGCATGAATGGTGTTTAGCATCTTCACGGTCTGTCCATGTACCTGTGCAACCTGTACACTTAAACTTGCCTGCGGTGATTGAAAACTTACCCGTCAACCTTGGCTCAGGCAGTTCAAGTTGTTCTGCATAAATGCGCTCACGCTCGGCAGAAGCGACAAGGGCGGCAAAGCGTCTTAGCGCTCCATGATCTCCATCCATGCCAACAAACCCTGCCTCTTGTGCCATGCGAGTGATGTCTTCTCTGTTCATGGTTTCTCCTTCTTTGTCATCTCATGCAATGCTTCCTCAATGAAGCCCATGTGATTGCCTGACCACATGTCCCATGCACCTGTGCGCTTTTGGTTGATGGTCAGATCACCGTTGGGGCTGTGCCGTAACAACTCACCCATGTCTTTACAACTGGCGGTGAATTGTTTGGGCGCCTCTTGGTCGGGGCAGATTGTGTACGTGTATGGTAGTTTTGCCATTGCTTCTCCTTCAGTTAAAGTTTTCTTTTGGTGGTGCGTCTAACAGGTTTAGAAAGCCGAAAAAATCGTTTGCCGCCAACATGAGTTGCGACGCCTCCATCTCGTTACAGTTTAGGGTAACGACTCCTGCCATTGAATCTTCAGCGCGGCCAATGATGACCACGCCTTGTGCCTTGCCTTCTCCGTAGCACATCACCAGTTTGTGGATCAGTAGCTTGAAGTGGGCTTGCTCTTCGTCTGACATGGCGTGTACTCTGCGCTCAAGTTCAGCTTCGGTCATTGAGAAATCAGCTTCTAGCATCGCGTAGCTCCGTGAGTAACAGCTTCAGGTCGTCAAGGTTGTGCTCACGGGCAATGAACACAGTCCCGCCATGGTTGAGGATGGCGTTGAGTTCCCTGTCTTGAAGAGCTGTGGTTGTGCCCTTGCCGGCCTTGCACTCGATGGCGATGAAGTGTCCGTCCATGCAGCCAATGATGTCAGGTATACCCGCTCGGCCAAAGCCATTAGCGGGGGGCATGAAGTGGTAGATGTTGAGTGTGTCAAGTAGTTTCCTTACATTCGCTTTTACTTTTGATTCAGGTGTCGAAGCCATGGCGGTCTCCATTTGGTTCGACATACCTTGTGAGATTGACTTCGGGGTTGGCAAATGTTTTGCCGTCATTGGCAAGCTCTCTGTTGAGCAAGCCGAACGCAAACAGCATATTCCTGTACCCGTAGTAATCTATAGTTTTTGCCACATCAGGCAACACAGCCGCGCTTGGGTCAGACGCCAGTATGAGGTACAGGAGCCGCAAGGTCATCCAGTCTTGTCGTTTAAGTTTTTTCATTGTTTTTCCCATGCATTTCGTAAAGGGTTGCAATGTAGGCGAGCATCCTGTCAAGCGGATAGCCGTTGTGGTACGCAAGCGTACACATGTAGCTCATGAGCGCAGATATGCCGATGTCTACTTTCTGCTTGCCCATGGCGGACTTAAGAATTTCTACTGCGGCTTCTACTTGCGCTCTCTTGTTGTTGAGTTCGCGTGTTTCTTCAATGTCTTTGGTCATGTCACTTCTCCTGTGTTTCTATTAGTTTGTCTAAGTAGTGCCGTGCCTTGCGTAGGTCATCAACACCGCCCTTGTCTTTCCAGCGGGACACATACTTTACGATGTTTCCTTCAAGGTAGCCAAGGTTATTTCCAACAATGTAGTCCCATGGCTGTATGGCTTTGCTCTTGTAGTGAGTGCCCGCTATCTGCACATCGTTGGCTGTAAGCGTTTGTACATGCTTGCGCGTGGTCTCATGGAACAGATCAAGCTGGTCGCTTGTCGGTATGGGTGGCTTAGTCATTCTCGTCTCTCCTTCTGTTTAAAAAGGCGGCATCGGCTGGGTTGCGTATCCGCTCGATCTCATTGTCGTAGTACTTCTTGGGCATAGGCGCGTTCTTGTCTAAGAGCACGCGCAACCAATCAGCACCGCCAAGCTGTTTGAATATCATCCACTGCCTGTCAGACATTCTTAAAAATCTGTGCTTGAGTGGCTCAGGTGGTTTAGCTCTAGGCATCGCGCTTCATACTCCTAACAAAGACTGCAAAGCTGGCGCTCGTGTCGCCAAATGGCATTTTCTCAAACTCACGCGCCACTTCTTCAAGCGTTTCGTTACGCACGATCTGACGGAATTGTCGAGCAAATGCCGCGCCTGTGGCGCTGACATAGTCTTGTGTATCATCGTCGTCCATTATTCTCCCCTCGCTTTCAGCATAGCGTCTGCCGTTGAGTAACTACACTTGGCTAAGCGTTCTATTCCCGCTTCACTCCAACCTGTGCAAGCCGCAAGCATCCCTTGCATAGCCTTAGCCGCAAAGTAATCGCGCAGGGTCATGCCTTCATTGACGATTGTGTCTGGCGCTTTATCGTCGTAGTTGTATACGAGTGCGCTCATGGGAAACGCTGGTGTATTTTTATCCTGCATCTTAACCTCCAAACATCTGCTTCAAGTGCACATACAACTCATGCGCTTGGTACACAGTCATGTCTTGGAGAATGTCGTGCGGTGTCTTCGTACGCACAAGGGACACGAACGCTTTACGCTGTGTTGTATGCAACAACGGCTCAGACGCGGTAACCCCACTCATTGCATACGCGGCGGCATCCATTGCGTCTTGGCTAGGCGCAGGCATAAGCGGGTTTTCCAGCTTGGCTTTCAACAGCGCACCGATGCCTGTCGTGGCTTTCTTCTCGGGCTTTGGCTTCTCTTTCTTCTTGTAGTTAGGGTTCTTGATGGGCTCGTACTCTTTCACATCTGCGTACCACAGGCCGTTGGTGTCGTGGATCATTTTGCTTCTGCGCATCTGTGCAAGCAAAGACGAGATTGACCCCTTGCCAAAGCCTTGATGCCCAAGCTCTCTGATGATCTCTTGACGCGTAGAGCCGGGGTTGTCCTTGACATAGTTGAAGGTGACACGGGAGACATTGTTGGTGATTTTGTGTTGATTAAGCATGATTGGTCTTTGAGAAGGTGCGGATACAGAGTTGTTGATAGTAGTGCTGATAGTAGAAGAGGTCTGGGGAGATTCCTCCCCGTCATCATCCCACTCGCGCAGAGTGGTACTAAGAGCAGCTTTGAGAGCAGTTTGAATGTCAGGCATTTGAGGTTCCTCCAGTAAGTAGCATGACGATGGCGATGAAAGCAATGAGTCCGATGGACTGTATTGTGGTGAGAGTAAGCTCATCCATACCCTGCCTGTCACCAAGCAGCAAGCCCTGCACCCAAGTTTCCTCGGGCGTAGGTAGTGGGGATGGGGGTGTATAGAGCAAGCCAATCTTGACCTTGCCCGTGTCGTAAGGTGTGTTTTTCATTATTTCTCCTTGAGGGTTATATTTTTGTCCAAGGCTGGACACAAGTCAATAGGGTCGCCAATAAAAAAGATCGAGCATAAGTACAATTACGGATAACAAAAGTACTACCCGCTCAAGTTTTTCCCATTTAGTCAGCATTTGCCATCCTCCTGTTGTCCATGTAATCCATTGATGCGAACCAAGCCGCACGCCATACCTCGTACATACGCCCCTTGAGGGGGAAGTCCTGTACCTTGTAATCGGGGAAGGTTTGCTTGCACCATTGGCGGTATGCGTTGTTGATGCGTGTGTCTAGTTTCATTGCTCGCCCTCCTTGCGCAGGGGCTCGATGTTCAAGTCCTTCAGTACACGCGACACAAGCGTGTAGACATCCTCGATGTATGTGATGCGGTACTCAGCGGGGTCGTTGACATAGTCACGCAAGTCCGCCTCGATGAATTGCAGATCACGCATGATCTCTTGTGTTACTACTTTCATTTACTCTCTCCTTTGATTAACACACGGGGCAGATCAATCATCCATTCGTAGTTGTCCATGCCCGTAACTGGATCAACCTTGTACACATTGACATTGAACCAATCATCGTTGTCAGGCGAGTGGATGTTGAACGAGTACTCATCTGTGCCATGCCACCAGTCGCCATCTCTGACGATCTCGTGTTTGTACTTGGCGATGAGGTCATCGGCAATTATTTGCAGTTGTGCGTCTGTCATTTGCTTTCTCCTTTGGTTGGTTTTTAAAACATAGAGAGCGTCAGGTCTGCTTGCAAACCATTGGCTCAGTTGGGGGTTATCGTCTTGCATCAGTAGTGGCGGAGGCCACCCCGTCTTAGTCATACATCCTCCTATAAAAATGTGGGGGCAAGCCCCCACTACGAATCAAGTCAACAGCGCAGGTAGTACTGGCTTGAAGACTGCAGGCTTGCGTACATCCCATTGCAGGTAGTAGCAGATGACCTCAGCGATAGCTGTGACTGTATGGAACGACTTGGTCGCGGCACTGATAAGACCAGACGCATCGCCCTCCACCAGCATATCGTATATGCCTTGCTCGGCAAAGCACAGGTCATCACGATGCGAGTAGCTAAGCGCAGACGCTTGGAAGCAGTGCAGTAGCGTAGTCAGCGTGTACGCAGGCATCTGGTCAAGCCAGACCTCGATGCTGTCCACATCAGCCTCCAGCACCGCATTGGCAATCTCATCAGCTTCAGGGCGCACAAAGCCATCCTCATCAGCATCGGCATCTGGGAACTCGTAAGACGCCTCGTCGTAGTTGGCGCTGTGTGCGCTAGCCTTGCGTGGATAGATGCCAAAGCTTGCGTTGTAGTCGTACATCTCGTCGTACTCGTCATCCATGTAGTTGCCGTAGCCACTCGTGTACTTGTACGACTTGAGCGCAGTCGTGCTTTTGTAGCTGGGTATAAGACGCGATGGAGTCCAAGCGTAGGTATTGCTGAACCACATATCGTCATGCTCGATACCTTGATCGAAGTTGACATGCTGCATACGACCCTCGCCGTTCATGAACACGAAGCGATTGTTGCCGATGAACTCCTCCATCATAGACACGAAGCCCTTGTCGTACACAAGGTCAGGGGCAGAGGACACAGCGCTGTGCAAGTAGTCCTTGATGAAGTGCCATGTATCTGACTTGGACTTGTCAGCGGCATTGCCCGTGTGCAGTACGCCGTTGTGCATCATGGCGATGAAGCCAGGAATCACATCATAGGGATGGCAGTTGAGCATATCGGTCTTGCCGTGTGTAGTCCAGCGGAAGTGAATAGCGATCTCACGCTCGTCTTGAGGCAGGCGCTGAATGAATGCAGTAGCATCGCCAAGATTCTTGGGCAAGGTCTTGGTGACCTTGAGCCCCTTGGCTGTGCCATACATGAACCCAATGCCGTCAGGGTTGGAGGTGAAGATGTCGCTGAGTAAACCGTGCGTGTCGAGCAGGGTTGAACGAACTTTGGAAGACTTGCCAGTAATAATGAGACACATAATAAACTCCTTGAGAAAAAGAATGGGGGGGTTTCTCCCCGCTTGGTTGTTGTTGAATTAAACAGGTTGATCGGCAGACACTTCGTACGAGCACTGCGCCATAGTTGCCGCGAATGACTCGTTCATAAGAACCCACAACTCATTGACACGCATATACACGACATCGCCAGCAGCGATGGTGTCCATGTCGCCGTACGGGAAGAACGCATACTCAGAGCCTGCGTATGTAGCGAAGCGGAAGTACAGGTTGTTGCGCTCTACCCATGTCCTGATGGTCTCAGCCTCGCTGTCGTAGGGTATGTGCATGGGGTAGTCATGGTTGTGCCTGTGCTCTGTGTACTGAGGTTGCCACGGGGCAGGGGGCACAGCGTCAGCGCAGGTCTCTGAAGCAGGTGCGATGACTGTTGGCGTAGAGGTATGTATCTGACGCACGCCATACCACTTGGTCAGCGCAGGGTACTGGCCGACAACAGTACGAAGCCACTTGATGAACGATGCACCATTGAGATCACGCCACGATGCGACACGGCAGAACATGACAGCGGCATGAGTGAACTCGATCTGTGCAAGGAGGCGTTCTTTCTTGAGTGATGCACGGAAGATGCGAAGCTCGACAGTGTTGTACTTGCCGTTGTAGCTGTTGTCCATGCTAAGACCAAGACGCAGAGCCTCACGCTTGCCAAGGTTCATCATGTTGACCATGCGATAGCGCTCACCAGACTTATTCTTGACAGCCTGCTTGGGGTTGACAAGTATGGACTGATGCTCAGCGGCGCAGTAGCTACGGGCTTGGTCATCGACAGATGGATGGCGACCAGCAATCTTACGAATGAAGTCGACATTGCCGTTGCTGTTGATGAACATGAGGAACTTGCCAAGCGTCAACTGCGTGAAGGCACGAGAGTCAATGTGGATGTGCATACCGCACTTGCCCGTGTTCCATGCACGATAGGCAGGGTCAATGTCCCAAGCCTTGAATGTCTCGATGTGCTTGGTCAAGCCGTGTGGCATGGTCACAACCTCGAAGCCGTTGTGCGGTAGAGAGCCGTCACTCTTGATGATGCAGTATGAGGAACCGAGACGGCTACGCACAGACTCAGCGGCTGGGTGAGTATCGCTGTCACCCGAAGTCATCTCAAGCTCGATGCCCATCGTGAACTCCCCGAAGTGAGAAGACCTGATGCCTGAGTCGGAGTCAAGCACATTGAGCACATTGGTAGAGTACGACATGATTGGCTGATCTCTATCGTCGTCATCGCTGTCTTCATCATCGTCGCTGTCGTCACGATCATAGGTGTAGTAGCAGTCGTCACGATCACTGTAGTACGCATCGTCACGAGGCCAGTACTCATCGTTGTCCTCGCAGTACACAGCGTCATCCTCGAAGCATGAGTCACACCAAGTATCACGGCGCACATCGTGCGTGTTGTTCTCGTCTTCGTAGTGACCGCAGTCGCAGTGCACGATGCCCATGTCCATGTCATTGATGGCATTGAACGCGCTGTCCAAGTGACTGTTGAAGTCGCCGTAGCGGTTGGATAAGTCAAAGAACGAGGTGCGTATCTCATCATTGCTGATGGACTCATCGCCTGCCTTGGCACGAGCAACGAGATGCCCGAAGTTCTTGAACGAACTGCGTATGAGGTTGTACCCATCATTGCTGAAGTGATGACCGCCCTTGAACACAGCGTGTGGGTTATCAGTGTGACCAGCATACGCAACAGGATCATGCTTGCGTGCATAAGCCTCAACGACCTGATCGATACGCACAGACAGCCTACTGCGAGCAAGTCGTGGCATATCATCCATGAGTTTAGGTGTCAGCAGTCTACGCATCATCTGATGCATATCGTAGCGATCACGGCTCTCATCACTAGCCTCCTTGTATGTGATGGCACGAGGTGCATGAGCAAGATCACCTCTGACACGATAGCGTGAGACGCGAGTCCACAGCGCAAGGTTGTCGTTGGTAAGCAGATCAAGCGGTGACTTGAAGTTTGCTGACATAGAGTCACTGACAGTCAAGCGCCTACGAGATGCGTTGTACACCATGTAGCGGTTGTTGAGTGACACGACAAACATGATGGCGTTGGAAGAGTCAATGAAGTCTTCCATAACAAAGCGAGTGAATTGAAACATATGTTTCTCCTTGAGTTATATAAAAAGATGGGGAGAAAGTCTCCCCGACTAACACACGAACACGATCTCAACAGACCGCAGGCACCTCCATTTCTTCTAGTACATCGTATGAGTGGATCTCGAATGTGTTGTGCTCACCCACGATTGGATCGCCTGAACTTATGACATACGAGATGTCATCGTATAAGCGCAGGATGTCGTCACACATTGAGTCGGACAACTCGGTTGGCATAACCAAACAGCGAGCGCTGAACGCATTGCTGAATGGTGGACGGGCTATGCCGTGGACTTGCAATAGAACTACTTTCATTTGGCTTCTCCTTTTCTTACTAATTCAACTTCATCATCTGAAAGACACAGGTGTGCCCAACTCATCCAGTCCCCATCATTGGGGTTAAAGATGTATCCGTTCAACCCCTCTGAATGTCCCGAATCGCCCATGCGTATCCAATCTACTGAGTTGATACGCACAATAGACCCTGCTGGTAGGTCTTTAATTTCTTCTGCTCTCATTATTTGCTCCTGTTGTTGATTGCTTCCAATGCCTCGTCAGCACACGCACGCCATGCGGCTTCGCTGATGAATGTGTTATCCGTTGACCAAGGCGGTGAGACTTTGGTTTGTTCTGAGTACTTGGCGATAGCCTCGATGAGGAACGCCTGCATGAGTACGCCTTGCTTGCTGTAGGACATAAGCCCGTTGATAAGCTCGGCGTTGGTTTGGTGTTTAGCTTTCTTCATTTTGATTCTCCTCTTTGATTTGCAATACATACTGTTGGTTTAAGTGGTCGGGCTTGTATGTGCTGAACCCGCCATTGGCGAAGAACTGCACTACATCGTTTAGCTTGTCAGGGTTCTCGATAGCAAACACAAGCTCGTTCTTGGTCAGCGCCAAGATCATTTCTTTTCTTGTCGTCATTTTGTTTCTCCTTGAAATAGGCAGGTTGCGGATGGTGTGCGGCATTGCCCAAGCGCCACGCACAGGGAATTCCCTTGGGGAGAAAGTCTCCCCAAAAGAAATGTTGATAGTTGATGATAGTAGTCAGTCCTCCCCTAAAGAGAGTTTTGTCCATGTGGCAGGCACAGCTTCGTTCTTATCAAGCGCTTCAATAATCTTGATGGCTTGCTTGATTCGCCTGAGTTTGGCTGTGCGTTGGTCTGTGGCGTTGATGGCTATCTGCCGTTCTAGCGTTTCCATCTCTTTCCTTGTCTTGGTCAATAATCTCACCTTGGCTGTCTCGTGCTGATGGGGCAGCATGGTGCGTTGGAATGGCGTCTTGCGTTTGCCCCTTGGGGTTACTGGAACTTCGTTGAAGAGTAGAGTCACCTTGTCCTTGACCCTTGCAGGTATCCAGTCAGTCCAATGCTCGCCATCGTTGGGCAGTCCCTTGTCACGGGCTATCTGTATGGGCGTGTGATCTAACGCTTTGTATGGTGCGTCTAGCATGGCTACAAGTTTTTCCATGATGCGGATGTATTCACCGAACGCTAGCGTTCTTTCTGGGGAGACTTTCTCCCCGCCGTATCTCATGCCGACCTTGGCATTATTGATTTCGTAGCGCAGGGGTTGCAGTACTTTGTCCCACTCTGCCTTGCGCTGGGTGCGTGTGATACGGGAGACTCGAAGCGTTTCTTTGAGGTCAGCGACCTCTTGTTTGATGCGCTCGATCTCTGCGGGGTGTAGTTTGCGCTCAGTCAGGCGGTTGTGAAGGGCGTTGGGTGTGAGTTTGAGGTATGTTTCGTACATGAGATTATTGACTCCGAAATTGAGAGGCGGCCAAATGTCCAACACTACAGGGCGTAGACTAAGTTTGGTGTAGGCTCTGAAGCCGCACCAATGCTAGCTTAGCACGAAAACTGTCCGATGTATCTATGTAATTTCTGGGAAGCTAACGCCAACCAAAAAAAGAAAGTCTTTGAGAAAGCGGAAATGCTCACCCCCTGATACATACATCTCTATATATATTTATATATATTATAGATAGATAGATAGGACAGTTTTTGCGGAACGCTAGTGTTCATGCGGGTTGCGGGGTTACACCAAACTTAGTTCGGGGGTTGTAGTGTTGGACATTTGGCCGTGACTGGTTTTTTGACTCAATAATCTCGCACTATAGTGCAGATGGGGAGACTTTCTCCCCAAAAGGCAGGTCGAGTTGGTGCATACCATTCTTCCATTGGTCATACGCTTGCTGCGTTTCGAACACAAGACCACGCAGATGTAGCGCACCTTTGACGAACACATGAACCTGATGGTTCGTGCCATAGATGATTGTCTGCATATGGTAGTCACGCCCTCTGATGGTGACGATGCCGACTTCTTTTGTGACGGGCTGAATGAGGTTACGCATGATGATCTCCTTAGTTGCTGTGGTGAAGACGGGCGTAACGGCTCATGGCTTTGAGCATTACCTTTTGTGGGATGCGGTAGTCATTAGCCAATGCCTTGGCAAGTGTGGGCAACAGGTGTGCTTGTACACAACGGATGGCGTTGTGTAACTCGTGAAGGATTCGCTTGGCATCCCGTGTGTCGAGGGTGTGTTGTTTGAGGGACATGATGATCTCCTTAAGTGTTGTCGTGCTTGGTGATGAGTGTTGCGCCTTGCCACAGTTCTACGACTGTGAAGTGCTTTGACAAAGTGCTGAAAAGAACTAAGGCGTCAATGTAGTTGTCTGCCTTGTATGTGCGGTCAAAACCGCTGTCGCGAAGGATTACTGAGTGCATGATGATCTCCTTGAGATTATTGATTGGACAAAGAATGAAACACCGCAAGGGCTTGGCTCTTGCGGTGATCTGACAGAAACGGGGAGAAAGTCTCCCCAAGATTATTGAAAGGACACAGAGTCACGCAACTGAGCAAGCAAGGCATCGAACTGTGCCTTGGTCAAGCCTGCGTCAATAATCTCGCTGACGATGTTGCTCACCAGTTGCTTGGGTACAGCGACTGTAGGTTTCTTGCCGTCTGATTTCTCAGGGCGACTGATGTGGTAGCGGAACTTCGCCTTGCCTGCATTGACGGCAAGCTCCTCAGTTCTGGTGCGCTCTGTGCGTTTCTTGCCGTAGGCTTTGGTTGCCTGAGCAAGCGTCATGGGCTTGATCTCTTTGCGAACGGCTGTGTAGCCAACCATGTAGTGCGTCACATAGCGTTGCTCCCAATCTGCTTTGTGCTCTGCTTCGAGTGCCACATACTGTGTGTGATATGTGTCGCTTGCATTTAGCACAGACGCATCGTTCTTACCGCAACCCTCCGCAAACTGTTCGTAGGTGTAGGTTGTTGCTTTTGCTTTAGTCATGATGATCTCCTTGAGTTGACTAAGTTGTAATGTCGGGGAGAAAGTCTCCCCGAATCGGCAGGGCTTGTCCCAACCGATGCCTCAATATTACCAAATGGGTACTTTATTCTGCTTTCAGGGCTACAAATGCGAACGAAAGAACCCCACCCTACCCCCATGCCCCCTAAAAAGGGTGTAGGCGTTTACGTCTATAAACACTGTTTCTCACCCGCAAATCCAATTTTTCAAAACCTCATTTTCCCCCAACGCCAAAACGCCACCCCCCACCCCACTATAAAAATTTTCAAAGACTCTTGTCCAAGGTTTGACATGCCCAATAAAAAAGAGCCCCGAACCTTTCGATCCGGGGCGCAAGGAGGTTTCCCTCAAGGAGAAGCAACTGAACAATTCAACAAAAGAAGACTTGCACTGTTGCCGAAAAGAAGTGTACACTAACACCAACGAGGCCACAAGCACCCGCCAGTGCCGACCCTACGCAATGCTAGAACATCTTATTCACGGCGAATTTCACCCAGACGTGGTCGACATGACTGCGGCTACGCTTTTGCCGCTTGATAAGGCCGAGCCTGCAACCATCATTGACGCACAAGTCAAGACAGCAGAGTGGCTCAAGGACTTGGAACTAGACGACGAAGCGGCAGAGTCCAAGGCAGACGCCCAAGCAGCGCGTCAATCGTTTGCTTCTCTTGTCACAGGCCAGCCACCACAGAATACACAGCAAGCACTTGCTAACATTAAAGCGCCAGCGGCAGTCCAGCACCTAGTGGGGATGCTCACAGCCTACGACTGGGCGTTTGTGGAGCAGGCTAAAGAACTGCGCGGGTTTGCCGTGGCTAAGATCCTTGAGGAAGTAGACCATCCCGACGCCCGCATCCGGCTCAAGGCGCTAGACATGCTAGGTAAGGTTACGGAAGTGGCGCTGTTCACTGAGCGTGTTGAGGTCAAGAAGACTGAGATGTCGGACATAGAGCTTGAAAACCGCATTAAGGACAAGCTCAATAGGTTCATGGGCGTGATTGATGTGGTAGATGTGTCTGAAGAAGCCGTGAAAGATGCAGATGAAGACTGAGAAGTTCACAACGCTCAGCAAACTGGAGCTCGAGGCCATGGCCAAGGCGCTTCCGCACATGACACTGCAGGAAAAGATGGAGCTCTTCCAAGATTTGGAGATGCGAGAAGCCCGCGCCAGTTTGCAAGCGGCCAAAACAAACATGCTGGGGTTTGCTCAAAGCGTCTATCCGGGCTTTAAGATTGGGCCGCACCACAGGAAACTGGCCAAAATATTCACAGATGTGGTCGAGGGTAAGAAAAAGCGCGTGATTATCAACATTGCGCCGCGTATGGGTAAGTCTGAGTTCTCCTCATACCTGTTCCCTGCATACTTTTTGGGCAAGTACCCAAATAAGAAGATCATCATGGGCACCCACACCGCTGGTCTGTCTGAGGACTTTGGCCGTAGGGTGCGTAATCTGATTGAGTCGGAGGAGTACCGTGAAGTTTTTCCTCAAACAATGGTGGCTGACGACCAAAAAGCTGCCGGTAAATGGTCTACATCAGCTGGCGGTCAGTATTATGCTGCTGGTGTGGGTGGTGCACTGGCCGGTCGTGGTGCTGATCTGTTCGTTATTGATGACCCACACTCTGAACAAGATGTAAAAGCCAACAGCCGCCTTGCGTTTGACACTGCGTGGTCTTGGTTCCAGACTGGCCCTTTGCAGCGCTTGATGCCGGGGGGTGCGATCATTGTGATTATGACCAGATGGTCGTTGTTAGACCTCACTGGGCGCTTGATTGACTACCAAGCACGCAACCCAGAAGCCATTCCATGGGAAATCGTGGAGCTTCCGGCCATATTGCACGAAGACACCGAGGACGAGAAGTCGTTGTGGCCAGAGCAATGGCCACTGACTGCGCTTAAAGCTACAAAAGCGTCCATTGAGCCTAGGTATTGGAACGCGCAGTACATGCAGCAGCCAACTTCTGAGAATTCAGCCATCGTTGGGCGCAAGATGTGGCGGATATGGGAGCACGAAGACCCGCCGCAGTGCGACTACGTCATTCAGTCATGGGATACGGCGTTTGAGACCAAGAACAACTCAGACTATTCAGCCTGCACCACATGGGGCGTGTTCTTCAACGAAGAAGAGAAGGACGCGGCGCAGATTATTCTCTTGGATGCGTTCAAAGACCGCATGACGTTCCCCGACCTGAAGGCCACAGCGCTTAAGCACTACAAGGAGTGGGAGCCAGACGCGTTTATCGTGGAGAAGAAGGCCGCTGGTGCGCCGCTGATCCAAGAGTTGCGGGCTATGGACATCCCTGTGCAGGAAACAAACCCTAGCCGTGGCAACGACAAGATGGTACGATTAAACGCAGTGGCTGATTTGTTTGCCTCTGGCATGGTCTGGGCACCAGACACACGATGGGCACGAGAAGTGATCGAAGAGATGGCGGCTTTCCCAGTTGGGGAGCACGATGACTTCGTGGACACGACCACACAGGCGCTGCTACGCTTTAGGCAAGGCGGCTTTATCACTTTGAACACGGATGCGAAGGATGACCCTGACCTCTTCCGCCGCAAGTCGTACGCATACTATTAGGAACACACATGGCAACGAACATTGACAAAGCGCTGTACCAACAGCCAAAAGGACTTGAAGAACTGGCGCAGGACGAGTCTGCCATTGAGATTGAGATCGTTGATCCTGAAGCTGTCAAGATTGGTATAGACGGCATGGAGATTGAGATTGAGCCGGGTGAGCCCTCTGCTGAAGACTTTGACGTTAACCTTGCTGAGTACATGGACGAGAGCGCCTTGGCAACGCTGGCCAGTGACTTGGCGGGGGACATTGACCAAGACAAGAACTCCCGCAAGGATTGGGAGAAAGCATACACCGAAGGTTTGAAGCTTTTGGGTTTGCAGATGGAAGAAAGAACAGAGCCTTGGAACGGCGCGTCTGGCGTGTTTCACCCGATGATTACAGAAGCCGTTGTGCGCTTCCAGTCTGAGACCATCACCGAGACATTCCCAGCGCAAGGCCCTGTGCGTACCAAAATCCTTGGTAAAGAGACACCGCAGAAACAAGAAGCTGCTGTTCGCGTAGAAGCTGATATGAACTACCAGTTGACCGAGAAGATGGTGGAGTTCCGTCCTGAGCATGAGCGCATGTTGTGGTCACTGCCTGCTACCGGCTCTGCGTTCAAGAAGGTGTACTACGACCCCTCTTTGGGCCGTCAAGTGTCTATTTTTATTCCAGCAGAAGACATGATCTTGCCCTACGGCACATCAGACATTCAGACTTGCTACCGCGTCACGCACGTCATGCGCAAGACCAAGAATGAGATTTTGAAACTCCAGCAAGCGGGCTTTTACTGCGAAGTTGATCTGGGTGAGCCAGACAAGGTTGTGGGTGACATTCAGAAAGCCAAGGACAAAGAAACAGGCTTTAGTGATCTGAACGATGACCGCTTCACTTTGCTTGAGTGCCATGTGGACTTGGACATCAAAGGCTTTGAGGATGAGGAAGACGGAGAACCTACAGGCATTGCACTGCCGTATGTGGTGACCATCATCCGCGGCACAAACGATGTTTTGGCCATTCGCCGTAACTGGGAAGAAGATGACCCACTTAAACTCAAGCGCCAGCACTTCGTGCACTACCAATATATTCCGGGTTTTGGAGCTTATGGCTTCGGGCTGTTCCATCTTATCGGGGGCTTTGCTAAATCCGCTACCAGCATCATGCGCCAGCTCATCGATGCAGGCACGCTGTCCAACTTGCCCGGTGGTCTTAAATCCAGAGGCTTGCGCATCAAGGGAGACGACACCCCGATCGCACCGGGAGAGTTCCGTGACGTAGACATTGGCTCTGGCACGATCCGTGACAGCATCCTGCCCCTGCCGTACAAAGAGCCGTCTGCCGTGTTGGCCAGCTTGCTCGATAAGATCGTAGACGAAGGCCGCAGGTTTGCCGCAACTGCAGACATGAAAGTGTCTGACATGTCTGCGCAAGCTCCCGTGGGCACAACTCTAGCCCTCCTTGAGCGCCAGCTTAAAGTGATGACGGCGGTTCAAGCCCGTGTGCACTACGCGTTGAAGCAAGAGTTGCAACTGCTTCGTGACATCATCCGTGACTACACAGATGACTCGTACACATACGAGCCAGAAGGCGACGACGGCCCCAAAGCCAAGAAAGCTGACTACGCACTCGTAGCAGTTATTCCTGTGTCTGATCCCAATGCGGCCACCATGAGCCAGCGTGTGGTGCAGTACCAAGCTGTCATCCAGATGGCGCAGATGGCTCCAGACATTTACGACTTACCGCAGTTGCACCGCAACATGCTTGAGGTGCTTGGCATCAAAAACGCAGACAAGCTTGTGCCTTTGCCAGACGATCAGAAACCCAAAGACCCCGTGGCAGAGAACATGGCTGTGCTCAAGAGCGAGCCAATCCAAGCGTTTGTGGAGCAAGACCACACAGCGCACATTGCTGTTCACACCAGCATGATGCAAGACCCAACAGTCATGCAGTTGATTGGCCAGAACCCCAAGGCTCCTCAGATTCAAGCGGCGCTGACTGCACACATCGCAGAGCACGTTGGGTTCCAGTACAAGTTGCAGTTGGAAAAACAACTTGGCATGTCGATTCCAAAAGAAGACGAGCAGCTGCCAACAGAGATTGCCAACGCAATGGCCGGCATGATGGCGCAGGCCGCACAGCAGATGTTGCAACAGAACCAAGCACAAGCGGCACAACAGCAAGCACAACAGCAAGCGCAAGACCCGCTCATCCAGATGCAGCAAGCCGAGTTGCAACTCAAGCAACAGGAAATTCAAGCCAAGATTCAAATGGATCAACAACGCTTGCAAATGGAAACGCAGAAGATGCAGCAAGACTTCCAACTTAAACAGCAAGCCGCACAGCTTGATGCCCAGAAGATGGTGGCTGACATCACGGCTAAGTCTGACAAGCTGGAGTTGGACACGGAGAAGATGCGCAGTGACAAAGAACTTGAAGGTATGCGCATCGGTGCGCAGATCAACGAGAGCAAGGCCAAACAACAGTTTGACCAAGAGTTTGCAGGCGTGAAGCTAGGCTCTGAAATTTCTAAGCGTCAGAAAGAACTGGATTTGCAAGCCCGCACAACTGCTTTGCAAAGCACATCCAATAACAAGGAACCCAAATGATTCAAGAATTCGCATCCGTATTGCGCGACAAAATACGCACTGACATGAACAACTATGCAGATGACTTGGCTGCAGGATCATGTCGATCATTTGATGATTACCAAAAACTCTGCGGGATTATTTCGGGTCTAGCCCTTGCAGAGCGTTATCTCCTTGACCTGCTACAGAAAGTTGAACAATCAGATGAGTGAACTCATTTTGCCACCGGGCATTGTCTTGCCTAAAAGTATCCAACCCGTTGAGATGCCAGAAGAAGACGATACCGAGGAAACCAAAGCAGGTGCACTGCCAACCCCCACAGGTTGGAAGTTGCTTTGCGTAGTGCCTGAAGTTGAAGCAAAGATTGCAGGTACATCCCTTGATCTCGTGAGAGATACAGTCACTATGCGTCAAGAAGAACACGCCACCACGGTGCTGTTTGTATTGCGTGTAGGCCCCGATGCGTACAAAGACACCGCCAAGTTCCCCACAGGTGCATGGTGTAAAGAAGGCGACTTTGTGTTAGTGCGTACTTACTCCGGCACAAGATTCAAAATCTTTGGCAAGGAGTTCCGTCTCATCAATGATGACCAAATTGATGCTGTTGTGCAAGACCCCCGCGGTTTAACCCGCGCTTGAAAGGAAGAAAATGGCTGAACAATACAAGTTCCCCGACGAAATTGAGGACAACCCCGCACCCGCGGAAGAGTCTGAAGCTGATGTCGAAATAGAGATCGTAGACGACACACCCGAACGTGACCGTGGCCGCAAGCCACTGGATCGTGAAGTTGCCGATCCAACCGATGACGAAATTGAGAATTACTCTGAGGGCGTTAAAAAGCGCATCAAGGAACTCACTCATGCCCGTCACGATGAGCGCCGTATCAAAGAAGCTACGATGCGCGAAAAGCAAGAGCTTGAAAGAATGGCCCAACACCTGTTGGCCGAGAACAACAAGCTCAAGCAATACGTGAACAATGGTGAGCAGCAGTACGCTGTCACGATTCAAAGTGCAACCGAAGCAGAGCTAAACATGGCTCGTAAAAAGCTCAAGGAAGCACACGAAGCGTTTGACACCGATGCAATCATTGCTGCTCAAGAAGAGTTGGCCGATGCAAAGATGCGTGCAACAGCCGCAAAAAATTTCAAGCCAACCCCTTTACAAATCGATTCTGATGTTGTACAAACTAGTCAACAAGTACCCGAACAAGTCCAACCGGATGACAAAACACTGCGCTGGCAGGCAAGAAACCAGTGGTTTGGATCACCCGGGTACGAGGAACTCACCAGCTTTTCACTAGGGCTGCATCAAAAACTAGTGAACTCGGGAATAGACCCCCGCTCTGACGAATATTTCGAGCGCATTGATGCTCGCATGAAAGCTACGTTCCCTGATGTTTTTGGTGGACAAAGCAGGCCGAAGTCCGGCGATGGCTCCAGAAAGCCTTCCACGGTTGTTGCCTCTGCGACTCGTTCGACAGGCGCAAAAAGAGTCCAACTAAGCCCAACGCAAGTTTCGTTGGCAAAAAAGTTTGGCTTAACCCCGCAGCAATATGCTGCTGAATTGGTAAAAATGGAGAAATCGAATGGCTGAAAACCGTACAAATCGTGACTTGGTGTCACGCGAAAAATCTGCTCGTGCTGTATACGTACCGCCGACAAACTTGCCTGATCCAACGCCTGAACCGGGCTACGTGTATCGCTGGGTAGCGACTCATGTGCTGGGACAGTCGGAAGTGACCAATGTATCACGCAGAATGCGTGAAGGTTGGGAGCCGGTGAAGGCAGCTGACCATCCGGAATTGATGATGATGGGTAATGAAAAATCTGGGAACGTGGAAATCGGTGGCCTCATGCTTTGCAAGATAGCCAGAGAAAAAGCGGAAGCCCGAGATGAGTACTATAACCAGCAAGCTCAAAACCAGATGGAGTCAGTAGACAATAGCTTCATGCGACAAAATGACTCACGCATGCCGTTGTTTGCCGAACGCAAGTCGTCTTCAACGCGTGGTGGGTTTGGTTCTGGTTCTAAATAACTTAGGAGTCCTTAAATGGCATCTACCGCTTCTCCCTACGGGCTTCGCCCCGTAAACCGCGTTGATGGCATGCCCTACGCAGGTGCAACTCAGACTTTTCTGATTGATCCTGCTGGCGAAGCCACCAACATTTTCTACGGTCAAGTAGTCATCATTGGTTCGGACGGCTATCTAGCCATCTCTACCGCCACTGGTGCCGACATTACGACTAACAACCTTGGCGGCAACGGCGTAGGTGCAATCGGCGTTTTCGTCGGCTGCGAATATGTCAATGCACAAGGTCAAGTGATTAACTCTCAGTACTATCCTTCCGGCACAACCGGTGTAGTAACAGCCAAGGTCATCACTGACCCGTTTGTTACCTTCCAAGCACAGCTTGACGGTTCTGCCGCTCAATCTGCTTTGGGCACTAACACCTTCTTTGCCGCTGTACAGAGCACTTCAACTGGGTCGACTACCACAGGCAACTCAACCAGCGCTTTGGAATCAACCGTGGTAACCACTGCCGCGGCTTTCCGTATTGTTGGTTTTGTTGAACTGGAAGGCTTCTCAGAAATTGGCGATGCGTATACTGATGTGTTTGTTAAATTCAATCCCAGTGCCCATTCGTACTTAAACAACGTTGGCCTGTAAGGAGTAAACTACCATGGCAATTTCACGCGCACAACTACTTAAAGAGTTGCTCCCCGGCCTGAACGCTTTGTTCGGCATGGAATACGCACGCTACGGCGAAGAGCACAAAGAAATCTACGAAACAGAGAAATCTGAGCGTAGCTTCGAAGAAGAGACAAAGCTGGCTGGCTTTGGTTCTGCTCCCGTCAAGAACGAGGGTTCTTCAATTGCGTATGACAACGCACAGGAAGCCTTCACCGCACGTTACAACCACGAGACTATCGCTCTGGGCTTCAGTATCACTGAAGAAGCTGTGGAAGATAACTTGTATGACTCCTTGTCTGCACGTTACACCAAGGCTTTGGCCCGTGCCATGTCTTACACCAAGCAAGTTAAAGCTGCTTCCGTTATCAACAACGGTTTCAGCGGCAGCTACCTTGGCGGTGACGGCGTATCCTTGTTCGGTGTGAACTCTTCTAGCGCTCGCGTTGGTCACCCACTCGTTAACGGTGGTGTGAACTTCAACAGCCCAACTACTGGTGTTGACTTGAACGAAACCTCTTTGGAAAATGCTGTGATTCAAATCGCCGCATGGACTGATGAGCGCGGTCTGTTGATCGCCGCCAAGCCCCGTAAGATGGTGATTCCTCCAGCACTGATGTTCGTTGCCAAGCGTTTGCTTGACACTGAACTGCGTGTTTCTACTGCTGACAACGACATCAACGCGTTGAAGCAGATGGGCGCAATCCCAGAAGGTTACACCGTTAACCACTTCTTGACCGACAGCAACGGCTGGTATTTGATTACCGACGTGCCAAACGGCATGAAGCACTTTGAGCGTATGCCTTTGGCTAACTCAATGGACGGTGATTTCGACACTGGAAACGTTCGTTACAAGGCTCGTGAGCGTTATAGCTTCGGCTGGTCTGATCCCCTCGGTATGTGGGGTTCTGCAGGCGCTTAATGCGTTTGTAAAAGGGTTGGGGGTTCCTAGCCGTAGAAAAGCCACCTTCGGGTGGCTTTTTTATTTGTTGCATCTGTTTTTTATTTGGTGTATATTGCTTTTAATCCGGGCTTATCCGGTGTTCTGACAGTCCCGGCTGACGACATGCAGACAGAGCACCCCCACTTGCATGTAAGGAAAAATCATGGCAAATACCACGTTTAACGGCCCAGTTCGCTCGCAGAACGGCTTTCAATCAGTCACTGTAAACAGCACCACCGGCGCTGTCACTGTCAATTCTTCTTTTGGTACTGACGTTGTTCTAGGCGTTCAGTCTTTGTCTGGCGCTGGCGCAGTCAACATTACTAGCGCTTTCACTGCTTTGACAACCACAGGCGCGGCACAAGCTTTGACTTTGGCTAACGGCACTGCTGGCGAAATCAAGATCATTACCCACGTTGTAGATGGCGGCTCTGCTGTTTTGACCCCTACAACTAAGATTGGTTTCTCGACCATTACTTTTACTGGCGTTGGTGAGTCTGCCATGCTGATCTACACCGCTGCTGGTTGGGCTATTGTTGCTCTGAATGGCGCTGTTTCCGCTTAATCAACCCATGGGGCTCCGGCCCCGTTTTTAAAGGAGCTTGATTATGACAATGCAGTATGACGTAAAGAGTGCATACACAGCGGCAGATGCAGCCTTGGTTGCATACCCTGTCCGTCTCAAGGGTGCGTACGTGTCTGTGGGTACGGGCGGTGCAACCCCTGTTACTTTCTATGACAACGCATCTGCCGCTTCTGGCACAGTCTTACTTAGAGTGGGCGTAACCGCCGCTGGTGCACACACCGTTGTGATTCCGGCTGAAGGTATCCGCGCAGTAAACGGTATTTATTGTGATACAGGCAACGCTGACGCGGTGACAATTTTTTATGGCTAAATCTCCAGCATGGCAACGCAAAGAGGGGAAGTCCGAGAAGGGCGGCTTGAACGCCAAGGGACGGGCCTCGTACAACAAGGCAAACCCCGGCAAGCCGGGCCTGAAGGCTCCACAGCCCGAGGGCGGCAAACGCCGCGACTCTTTTTGCGCCCGCATGGAAGGCATGAAGAAGAAGCTGACCGGAGAGAAGGCCAAGAAAGACCCGAACTCCAGAATCAACAAAAGCCTTCGGGCTTGGAATTGCTGATATGACTGACATTACACTGACCGAACGCGAAGAAGCTATTGCTAAAGCAGCGGCAAAAATGGCCATTGAAGAAATGTCTGGCGAGTTCTACAAAATGGTTGGTAAAACCGTTGTAGAAAAAGCACTGATTTGGATTGGCCTGATTGTTGTCGGTTTTGTGTTTGGCAAGGGCTGGATCATCAAGGTTTGACATGCCTAGCACAAGCAAAAAACAGCACAATTTCATGGCTGCGGTGGCAAACAGTCCAGCGTTTGCTAAGAAAGTAGGAGTCCCACAATCTGTGGGTAAAGATTTTACAACTGCGGACAAGGGCCGCAAATTTTCTAAAGGTGGAGATATCATGGCTAAAAGTTCAGGCAACGGCATCACTACTGCCAAAATGGGTTCAGTGCGTACAGCGGCTCCTAGCCGTGACGGTATTGCTTCTAAAGGCAAGACCAAAGGCACTATGGTTTCCATGAAGGGCAGCACTCCTTTGGGCATGAAAAAAGGTGGCATGACCAAGAAGATGGCTTACGGCGGTAAAGCCTGCTAAAACCATGATGGCCAGCCGCGGGATGGGAGCTATGGCTCCCTCTAAAATGCCTACCGGTAAGCGTAAAGCTCGCCGTGATGACACTGACTTTACCCAGTACAAAGACGGTGGTAAAGTTAATGAAGCAGGCAATTACACCAAGCCCAGTCTTCGCAAGAAGATTGTGTCTCAGGTAAAAGCCGCGGCTACGCAGGGCACTGGCGCAGGTCAATGGTCAGCACGTAAAGCACAACTTGTTGCCAAGAAGTACAAGGCGGCAGGTGGGGGCTACCGAGATTGAAAGCGCCTCAAAAATCATTGAAGGATTGGGGCGACCAAAAATGGAGAACCAAAAGTGGTAAAAAATCTTCTGACACGGGCGAGCGATACCTTCCTAGTGCTGCGATTAAAAGTCTCAGCCCTGCTGAGTACGCTG
>Ga0222713_10000204_pt1 | contig 65292 bp, 49 predicted proteins | sample C33_649DmetaG_FD_165061 | JGI IMG/M metagenome (GOLD analysis project Ga0222713, IMG submission 165061) | Estuarine water microbial communities from San Francisco Bay, California, United States - C33_649D | ecosystem: Environmental > Aquatic > Marine > Unclassified | place: USA: California...
CAGAGACGTTGGCAAGTAACATACATTCTTCAATGATACGATGTGCCACAGTACGCACTGTAGGAATAATCTGTTTAATTTTTCGATTAGGTCCAAATATCACACGGGTTTCTGTGGTCTCAAAATCAATGGCACCGCGTGCTTCGCGCGTTTGATGTAACAACTGATAAAGTTGATGCAAGTTTTGTAAATGCGGTAGTAGGTTTTTATAGGCCGGAGGACATTTTTTATTATTTAACCAGGCAGCCACTTCATTATAAATCAAACGCGCTCGGGAATGGATCACGGCCGGATAGAATTGATAACGTTTCAATTCGCCTTTATTCGAAATTAACATATCACAAACCATACACAAGCGATTCACTTTGGGCTTTAATGAACAAAGTTCATTTGAAAGTATTTCCGGTAACATGGGTAAGACGCTGTTCGGAAAATAAACCGAATTACCGCGAGCTTCGGCTTCTTTGTCGAGTTCACTTTGCGGGTTAATGTAATAGCTCACATCGGCGATTGCGACGACTAAACGCCATTGTTTTTTTTGCCGCTCACAATACACCGCGTCATCAAAATCCTTGGCATCGGCACCATCGATGGTCACAAACGCTAAATCGAGTAAATCGACTCGGTTATCTTGCTCATCATTCGGTAATACACCGGATTGCAAGCTTGTAATTTCTTCCTGCACCGAATCCGGCCATACATGCGGTAGATTATAATTCCGTATGGCAATCTCAATCTCTAAACCGGGCGCCATATGATCGCCCAAGATCTCGGTAATGCGACCTATCGCTTGCTGACGAAAACTCGGAAAACGCGTTATTTCGACAACCACAATTTGGCCCGATGTTGCGGCACCTTCATCGTCCACGCCAATTAAAATATCTTGTGTGATACGATTATTCGACGGTACGACAAAAGCCACCCCTTTTTCTTTAAAAAAACGACCCACTAAGGAGGATGTATTACGTTCCAATACCTCTGCAATTACACCTTCACGCCGATTGCGTCTATCGATTCCCACAAGCCGCGCTAAAACTCGGTCGCCATGAAAGACCAATTGCATTTGCCGCGCACTTAAGTACAGATCGTCACTGCCGTCGTCAGGGACCAAAAAACCAAATCCATCACGGTGCCCCATAATTCGACCGCGTATCAAATTCATTTTATCGGACAAACCATAACCTTCACGGCGCGTTAAAACAATTTGTCCATCGGACTCCATCGCCCGTAAACGTCGTCGCAATGCTTCTTGACGTTCTGGATCCGTTAAACCCAGATGCTGATTCAGTTCATCACGTTTAACGAGATGACCACATTTTTTTAAGAAATCTAAAATATATTCACGACTCGGGATGGGATTATCATATTTACGCGCTTCGCGCGCCGCATAAGGATCAAGTAAACGCTTTGGCTTTTTTGACATAATAATTCGTAATTAATAAATTGAAGTATTCATTCCCTTGAAAAAGTAGACCCGTCCATCGTTAATCTAACTAAGAAATACTGAACCTATCTGCTTTAGAATTCATCATTGCATGAATAAAATCTAAATAAATAGACTATAAAAGAAATAAGTGGATTATTAATAACCCACATCACTGCGAACTTTTCCCCAAAATACCCAATAAGACCAAGTGGTATAAATTAAAATAATAGGTAATAAAATTAAAGTCCCTACAAGAAGAAAAAACTGTGTATCTACTGAAGAAGCGGCTTGCCAGAGCGTAAAATGATGAGGAACAATCATTGGAAATAAACTGATCACTAAATTTAAATAAGTCAGAAAAAATAAAGCTAAGGCACCCAAAAAAGGCATAATATCCGAAGATTTTTTCAGTAAACGCCATTCGTAAACAGCGAGTATTAAGGTTAGAAAAGGGATCGATGAAAAGTAAAGTAGATTCGGCCAAGTAAACCATCGTTGTTGGACACTGTCGTCAACAAAAGGTGTCCAAGCAGAAACGATGACGATGGCAAGAAATACAGCAATTAAACAGATACGCCCTTGACGCCTTGCTGACACTTGTAATTCACCTTCTGTTTTCAAAATGAGCCATCCCGCCCCCAGTAAGGTATATCCAAAAACCAATCCCAAGCCTGTAAAAAGTGAAAAAGGAGTAAAACAATCCCAAGAGCTCCCAACAAATGCTCTTCCGTCAACCGAAAACCCTTGAATAAAAGCACCTAAAATAACACCTTGAGCAAAAGTGGCAATTAATGATCCCAAGCTAAAACCCCAATCCCACATCGTCGCATGCTCCGCTTCGCTAAAATGAAATTCAAAAGCTACACCACGGAAGATCAAAGCCAACAACATAATAAGAACAGGAAAATAAACGGCTGGGAAAATAATAGCAAAGGCTAAAGGAAAGGCCGCTAACAATCCAACAGCACCCAGAATTAACCAAGTTTCGTTACCATCCCAAACGGGCGCAATTGAGTTCATGATTAATTTACGCGATTTTCGGCTGGGTGCAAACGCATAGAGGATACCGACACCGAGATCAAACCCATCAAGCAAAACATAGAAAAAAACCCCAATGCCGAGTATTAATGTCCATAATAAAACCAAATTACTGGTCATTGGAAAACTCCGGCGAAGATGAAATAGGATGGCTTGGTTGGCCTCCCTCAACAGGCAGATTAGACGCTTGAACAAATCCTTTCCGAGCAATCTTTACCATTAAAAAGATACCTACTGGAAAAATAATCAGGTAAACCAACATATAACCAAATAAGGAAAGCAAAACATCCACACCCGTTAATGAGGGGCTCACGGAATGAGAAGTCCGGAGTAAACTATAGACCGTCCAGGGCTGACGTCCTACCTCTGTCGTAACCCAACCCGATAATATTGTCAGAAAACCTATCGGTGCAACATATTGACAGGCTTTTAAAAACCAATCCGTATCAAATAAACGATTTTTAAAGCGCAACCATAAACTCAGTAGAATGAACACGAGCATAATAACGCCGAATCCGACCATAATACGAAAGGAGAAAAAAGGAATAGCGACAGGGGCACGATCAGCGGCGGGCCATTGAGTTAATCCAGGAACAAGACCATTAAGATGATGGGTTAGAATGAGACTACCTAATAACGGTATCTCCAATACATTGTGATTTATTTCTTTTTTCTCATCGGGAATAGCAAACAGAATAAGTGGCGCTCTTTTTTCAGGATACCAATGTGCTTCGATAGCCGCCAATTTAGCCGGTTGATATTTCAACGTATTAAGACCATGTAAATCCCCAAAGAAAATTTGTAATGGGACAAGAAGCGTTAGAAGAGCGAATGTCATAGAAAACATTGTTCGGCCTTCTTTCTTAAATCGTTTCTGCCGAATAAAATACGCACCCACTGCAATAACCACAAAACCGGTGGTGATATAAAAACCGGTGACCGTATGTACAAATCGATAAGGGAAAGAAGGATTAAATATAATCGCCAACCAATCGCTAGGAAAAAAACGGCCATCGATTAATTTATAGCCTGCGGGTGTTTGCATCCAACTGTTGGTCACCAAAATCCAAAAAGCAGACAGCAAAGTCCCAAAAGCCACCATCAATGCTGAAAAGAAATGCGCCCAACGTGGAACGAGTTTACGGCCAAACAGCAGTATCCCTAGAAAGGAAGCCTCTAAGAAAAAAGCGGTTAAACCTTCATATCCTAATAGTGGCGATAAAACATTAGCCGTTGCGTCAGAAAAACGACTCCAATTCGTACCCAATTGAAATGGCATTACGATACCAGATACCACACCCATTCCAAAAGAAACGGCAAATATTTTTGTCCAAAAGGTAGAAAGACGTAAATAGATTTCTCGATGTGTGAAAAAATTTATTCCTTCTAATAAGGCAATGAAAGAAGCCAATCCAATAGTAAAGGCAGGCAATAATATATGGAAAGCAACTACCCAAGCAAACTGTAGGCGGGACAAAAAAAGAGGATCAAGATGCATCATACTTTCCTAAATCCGGTAAGTTTAGATATCCTATTAAATTATTCCGTATAGATTGTTGGGTTATATTCTGAAATACCAAGAAATTTTATTGAACAAATGTTGGAACATCTTATAATTAGAATAAATTACTGTCAAGTTACACTTAAATAATGGATTAGGTTTTGATACGAATTTTTCACAAGAACAAATGAAATAACTGGTTTTTCACTTTAATCAAAAAATATAATAAAGATCCACTGGTTAAAGCTCAACTCATGACAAAATCACTCAAGTGAGCGGCTATCACACCGTAAAACGGAATTAAAATATAAAAATTAACTTGAAAGATCGCCGTATAAACCTTGCAAAATGCTGACGGCGGCTAAGCCCGCCGTTTCGGCCCTTAACACTCGGGGCCCAAGCTGCATAGGTGTATAGGTTGCCATACACGCACATTTAAGTTCGTTTTCTGACCAACCGCCTTCTGGACCTACTAATATCGCAACACTATGGCAAGCCGGCAGCGACTGAATAGTTTGCTGAGCACGCGTTTGCAAAATGATCCGTTGATCGGCTTTTATACTTGTCGTGGCCACGTCAAACGTCATCGGATTTTCTAATTTTGGCAAACGTGTTCTTCCTGATTGTTCGCAAGCAGCCAGCATCACACCTTGCCAATGTAAATAACGTTTTTTCCAACGTTCCGGTTCCAATCGAAGTGTACTGTGTGTTGTTATTAATGGAATAAAACGAGTCACTCCCAGCTCAACTGCTTTTTGCAGAATATAATCCATTTTATCCGAACGAAGTACGGCCTGTGCTAAAGTAATTTGTAAAGAAGATTCACGATTCACCGTTATAAATTCACCTAATTTAACAATCGCTGTATGTTTATTTAATTGAGTGATCGTGGCATGAAACTCTCCCGCTTGACCATTGAAAACAATAAAACTATCACCCACCTTTAAACGTAATACGCGGATTAAATGTTGAGCGGCTCCGTTTGACAAATGAATTATTTGTCCAGAACTTAATGCTTGTGGTTGATAGATACGCGTTAGACGCATAGAATATTAATGACCTCAATGATAAATGGTGTATTGTACTTTAGAATAACCATCATTTGACACGCCAACCTTCTCATGTAGAGAGTTTTTTTATGTGCAAAATTAGCGTCATCCTTTTAGGAGCGATTTTTTTGAGTAGCTGCGCAAGTTTTCAACAAACGCCCACACCACTTCTTCAACCCAAAGTAGTCAATCACTATCTTCCCTGGGCCTATCGTAAAACGCAATTGAATTCAATCCAAAATTTTCGTGTCAATGGTAACCTTGCTATCCATACGACATCCGATCACGGCTTAAATACTTCATTTAGCTGGGAGCAGATCAATGCGCACTATCAACTCAGCTTTTTCGGACCTTTTGGTATACAAAGTGCCGTACTTAACGGTGATCCGAATCACGTGAGTTTAACAACACGCCAACAAACTTATAAAGCACAAAGCCCGGAATGTCTTTTACACGATCAATTGGGCTTAAATTTACCCGTATCGCAATTTTTTTATTGGCTACGCGGCTTACCCGCGCCACAATCACGTTTTACTTTTAACCTCGATGCTTACAACCGCATTATGCAATTACGGCAATCGGGTTGGCATGTAGTTTATCAACATTTTAGTAATATTGGTAAAATCGATTTACCCGATCGTATCTGCTTGAGTAATAAGCAATGGCAGGTTCGTCTATTACTCAATCATTGGGATATCAATCACACTCTGCGCACTTGAGTTTTTAGCCGATCGACTTGTATTCCTCATGTATAATTTATACACTTGCTGCGATTATAAAAATTCCATGAGGTATTACCATGTATTTTTATCCCGCCCCTGCGAAATTAAATCTTTTTTTACATATTATCGGCCGAAGACCTGACCGCTATCATGAGTTACAAACGGTTTTTCAACTAACTGATTACTGTGATGAATTAGCGTTTACATTAAGAAGAGATTCCCAAATTAATTGCACGTGTTTATCTTTATTTAATTCTACCACGGAAGCCATCATACCGGATGAAGCTAATTTAGCCATTAAAGCGGCACGGTTATTACAAGCAAAAACTAAAAATCAACCCGGTGTCGATATTCTGATTAAAAAACGCATTCCCATAGGGGGCGGTTTAGGGGGAGGTAGCTCTAATGCCGCCACGACATTAGTCGTTTTAAATCATTTATGGAACACCGGTCTTAGGCTCCACGAACTTTTAAGCTTAGGTGCAACACTGGGTGCCGATATCCCTGTATTTATTGGAGGAGAAAGCAGTTGGGCAGAAGGTATCGGTGAAAAATTGCAAACCCTTCAATTACCTGAAAAATGGTTTATGGTAATGGTTCCCCGCTTGTCTATCTCAACCAAAAAAATTTTTTCACATCCGCAATTGACATACAACACGACACGCATCAAAATACAAGCCTTTTTAAACGGATCATTAACAACACGTAATGATTTTGAGCCGATCGTTAGGCAGGATTACCCTGTGATTGAAGAAGCCTTAAGCTTCTTAAACCATTATGCTCCTGCGCGTTTATCAGGAACCGGAGCGTGTGTTTTTGCAGCATTTGATACAAAAACAGAGGCCGAAGTGGTATTAGAAAAAATTAAAGCCCCTTATCAAGGCTTTGTGTGTAAAGGGTTGACCACTTCACCTTTACGAAAAATAAGAGCACTCTATTCTAAACTCAGTGATGAATTTGAGTTTGAGGGGAACATGAAATGAGGACCCTAAACAAGTGTTTAACAATAAACCCAGTTCAGAGGGCCGTTTAGAAAGCGTTGTAATACATTGGGGTGTCGCCAAGTGGTAAGGCACCGGGTTTTGATCTCGGCATTCCTAGGTTCGAATCCTAGCACCCCAGCCATTTTTAATCTTTCTTTTTTATCTTATTTAACTGTGAGGTTCTTCTGTGTCTGAAATGATGCTCTTTACGGGTAATGCGAACCGACCTTTAGCTGAAAAAGTCACTACCTATTTAAAAAAAGCATTAGGTAAAGCCACCGTTAGCCATTTTAGTGATGGCGAAATCATGGTTGAAATCTTAGAGAACGTCAGAGGACAAGATGTCTTTATTATGCAACCCACCTGTCCACCTGTGAATAATAATTTGATGGAACTCATCATCATGGCCGACGCGTTACGTCGCGCTTCCGCCAAACGAATTACGGCGGTTGTTCCTTATTTCGGTTATGGTCGACAAGATCGACGAATTCGCTCTTCACGTGTTCCAATTACGGCACGCGTAGTTGCCGACATGATGACCGCCGTCGGTATTAGCCGTTTACTAACCGTCGATTTACACGCCGATCAAATCCAAGGTTTTTTTGATATCCCTGTCGACAATGTCTATGCCACACCTGAAATTTTAAAAGATATGGAAGGTCAAAAAATTTTTAAAGGCAATGAACAATTAATTATCGTCTCACCCGATATTGGTGGCGTCGTTCGTGCACGTGCAATTGCCAAACGCTTCAATGATGCCGATATTGCCATTATCGATAAACGACGTATTGGCCCAAATAAAACTGAAGTCATGCATATCATTGGAGAAGTCAAAGACCGTAATTGCTTATTAGTCGATGACATCGTCGACACCGGTGGTACATTGTGTTTAGCCGCACAATCTTTAAAAGAAAATGGCGCTAATTTAATAATGGCTTATTGTACCCATCCTGTCCTATCCGGTAACGCCATTAGCAATATTGAAAACTCCTGTATCAATGAACTCGTCGTAACCGATACTGTTCCATTAAGTGATGAAGCACGACATTGTAAAAAGATTCGCCAACTCAGTTTAAGTGAATTGTTGGCGAAAACCATTTGTCGAATTAACTCTGAGGAATCCGTGAGCTCGATGTTTGTTGATTAAACGGTATTCGAAACTGTCATTTACTGATTTATTTCCAATAAGCTAATAAAAAATTAATTAAGTAAGCTAAACTGAATTTACTACTGAATTTATCCACAAAACTCTCAACCTAAATTGAATGGGAAATAAGGATTTAAGCGGAACTAATATAAAAAATCGGCTGGAGTTTTACTGAAAATCCTCGTAAACTAACCGCCAACCTATCCTGGTCGCGGGATACGTATTTTTTGTTTAGGGAGTTATTACTTATGTCTACAAATCATTCATTTGAACTGAACGCACAAACTCGAGAGGTGTTTGGGTCGGGTGCGAGCCGCCGTCTCCGCCGTCTTGAAAATCGCGTCCCCGCTATTTTATATGGGGCTTCAGAACCGCCTTTGCCGATCTCACTTGACCATAATCAGGTACTACGGGCCTTAGAAAATGAAGCCTTTTACTCGCATATTCTAACTATCAAACTCGAGGAGGGTATCGAGCAAAAAGCCGTATTAAAAGATCTACAGCGCCATGCCTATAAACCACGCATTTTGCATATGGATTTACAGCGAGTTTCAGCAAAAGAAAAGATTACGATGTCTGTCCCTTTACACTTTAAAGGTGAAGCCTTGGCCCCTGGCGTTAAAGAGGAAGGAGGTGTGCTAACTAAGTTGTTAAATAGTGTCGAAGTTCGCTGCTTACCCGCTGCGCTTCCAGAATATATAGAAGTGGATGTTTCTCACTTAGCGCTGGATGAGTCGATTTTACTCTCTCAACTCAACTTACCCAAAGATGTCGAATTAATGGCTATCGTCAGTCATGAAGAAGACCGACCGGTCGTCAATATCCATATACCACGAGCCATCGTCGAAGAAGACCTGACCACCGCACCTGAATCAACCGAAGTTCCCGCTATCAATGTCAAAGAAGATGCAGAGCAGGAAGCGACGGGTGATAATAATAACAAAGGAAAAACAGAAAAGGATAAAGAGTAGACGTTTAGCATGTCTACTCAAGTGATACAGCTGATTGCCGGCTTAGCAAACCCGGGTAAGGAATATGCTAAAAGCCGGCATAATGCCGGTGCTTGGCTGGTTGACACCTTGATACGTCAACAGGCCTTATCACGCTTAAAAATGGAAAAACGATTTCATGCCTTAGTCACGGCCTGGTCGACTGCATCTGGAAAATGTTGGCTACTCATCCCCAATACCTATATGAATGATTCAGGTCGCGCCATTAAGGCAATCGTTCACTTTTACCAGATCCCTGCCGAAGCGATATTGATTGTTCATGATGATTTGGATTTATTACCCGGTGTTGCTCGTTATAAACAAGGCGGAAGCGATGGCGGACATAATGGCTTGAGAGATATTGTTAGGCATTTGCATAGTAGGGTTTTTTGGCGGTTAAGACTCGGTATCGGTCATCCAGGTCATCGCGATCGCGTACACGATTACGTTTTAAGTTCTCCTTCTATCTCGGATAAACAACGAATAGAGCTTGCCATTGCGCAAGCACTGACAACACTCACACTGTTTGTTGAAGGTCGGCACGCACAAGCCATGCAAAATCTACATACACAACAAGAATAACGAGTAAATTTTATGGGATTTAAATGCGGCATCGTCGGTCTACCTAATGTGGGAAAATCGACCCTATTCAATGCATTAACTAAAGCAGGCATTGAGGCAGCCAACTACCTTTTTTGCACCATCGAACCAAATATCGGCGTTGTTCCTGTTCCCGATCCGCGTCTTGCAGAACTTGCAAAGATAGTTAAGCCACAAAAAATAATACCCACTACCATGGAATTTGTGGATATCGCCGGTTTAGTCCAAGGTGCTGCACAAGGCGAAGGCTTAGGAAACAAATTTCTTTCTCATATACGCGAAGTCGATGCCGTTGTTCATGTCGTACGCTGCTTTGAGAACACCGATGTGCTACATGTCAGTGGCCAAGTTAATCCGGTTGCGGATATCGAAACCATCCACACCGAGTTAGCCTTAGCCGACTTAGACAGTGCAGAAAAAGCCGTGTTGCGCTTGAACAAGGCGATTAAATCGAATGACAAAGCAGCGCAACAGAGTAAAAATTTATTAGAACGAATTATCTTTGAACTCAATCGCGGCCGTTTATTACGTCAACTGGATTTCACGCCTGAAGAGCGCCTATTACTACGTCCCTACTCTTTCTTGACACTCAAATCCACCTTATATATTGCCAATGTGGATGAACAAGGTTTTGTGAATAATCCCTTACTCAAACAATTAGAGGCTTATGCTAAGACGGATCACGCTAAAGTCGTCGCCATCTGTGCGAAATTAGAAGAGGATTGTATCGATCTAACGGACGAAGAAAAACAAGAATTTTTGCGGGATTGCGGCATTACCGAAACCGGTTTGAACCGCTTGATACGGGCAGGTTATGCGTTGCTCGATCTGCAAACCTATTTTACCGCAGGTATCAAAGAAGTGCGCGCTTGGACAATCCATAAAGGCGCAACAGCCCCTCAAGCCGCGGCCTGCATCCATACGGACTTTGAAAAAGGCTTTATCCGAGCTGAAGTCATCAGCTATGCAGACTTCATTCAACATCAAGGTGAACTAGGCGCTAAGAATGCGGGTAAATGGCGTTTAGAAGGTAAAAACTATCGCGTCAAAGACGGTGACATTTTACATTTTTTATTTAATATTTAAATAAAAAAATTTTTCTTTTCAATGTTAATGCATTCATTGGTATACTAAAATAAATTAGCTAAATTCAATAAAACGGAGTCCTAATGAATTTAGATTATCTCAACAACATAATACCCAAACGTTGGATTTTATCACTCCATTATTGGCTGCCTTTTTTTAAAACCCCAAGTATTTTTTATTTTGAATGCCGATCATTTATTAATGAGCTCATACGTTTAGACGCCAAGTATTTTTGGGAGAAATTTCCTAATTTAATCTCTATTTTTGAACGCACTGTCTCAAATGAAGTAGAAAAAAATCTAAGTCTAGCAATTATTTCCAAAATATTTGATAATGAAAAAGAAATAACGCATGAACATTTAAACTTACTTTTTTCAAAATTTAATCCTGACCTAAAAAGAAGAACATCTATTCTAGATAGAACCTTATCACGGATCCCGGATAAAATTTATAGTGATTATTTTAAAAGCTTAAATCCAGCACACTGTCGCCTGTTAGATTTAAAATGGTGTGCACAATTTAAAGTTAAATTTAAATTAGAAGATAGATTAACATTTATTTTAACACTACCTCCTGACAAATTAATTACATATCAATCTACGCTTCAATTATTAATACAAGAACTTGAAGAACAAGTTCTCAATCCTCAATCGGAACTATTCGAATCTTTATCAAATGAGACGGTTAACAAACAACTTATCGAATTTATATTGAAACACGAACTTACTTTAACGCCTAAATTTATTATTTGCAAAAAAATAATATTTTCTGATATTTTTATTCAAGCTTACATCAATCAATCACTAAAAAAGAATGATCCGATAGTCATTTTTTATTTATTAAAATTAGATATACCTACACGATTTAGTTTTTTTGAAAATTTTTTAGTCAATGATAAAAACTTTCAACAAACCAGTCAGTATTTCTTTAAACTAAGCCAAGACGATCAGTGGTCAAATATGGTCAATCATTTGATTAATTCTGTGTATTGTCATCAAGAAGCTGAAAATAATGAACCAACCGCTGAAGAGAAAAAAATGACGATGAATGACTGGGATTCCTTTTTTCTAATACCCTTAGAAAAAGCCGGTTATTCATTAGATCTCTTTCAGTTTCTTGCAGTACAAGCCTTAATGAAAAAACCGCTGGATTTAAAATCGTTAAAAAATAAGTTTAATCTAAAAAATCTACCGGATGATGAATATGTTTCAATTGCTTGCCAAGCTTATGTTACAGAATACAGCATTCGCGAAATTAAAAATTACATTCAAACACTAATTAAGCACTCTTATAATCAGAACACGCAAGATGAAAAAAAAATGCAACCTATCCTTTCTCGGCTATTTCAAGAGCAAGATATTGATTACTCTTCATTTTGTGAAAAATTTAAGCGTTTTTTAGATACTTATTTATCAGTCCAATCTGAGGTTAACTTAGACTTCTTAAAAAATCTACTCTCTTTTATTGAATTAATAGTGAATAACCCACTGATCAGAGAATACAAAATTAAGCAATTTATTGAGTGGAATAAAAATCAAAAAGAAGCCGAAGAAAAAAGCGATGCCTGTCGGGAGTTAAAACGTCGTGTTTTTAGCGGTGAGCAAACCCTCGTCTCTTTTCAAGTTATGCATGAGCTTTTTGGCAGTCAAGCGTCTATAATCCAAGAAAAATGGATAAATTTAGGAATAGGCATCCATTTTTTTGATGCTAACGTTCCAGAAGAATATAAAATTGCAGAAAAAACAGCACGAGAAGCCAGTAAAGCAAAAAAATTTAATCGTGAATACAATGACTTTTCTTATTTAAGCAACTCACCTTCATCCGTCAGTTATCTTTATGGATAGCTTATCCGATTTTTCTATTAGACAGAGCAGCAAATAGCACTAAACACTAAAAAATTGTGCAATCGTTTTACCCATATCTGCCGGTGATTTTACAGTGTGAACACCTGCGGCTTCTAAAGCTTTAAATTTTTCAGCCGCAGTTCCTTTACCACCGGAAATAATAGCCCCTGCATGTCCCATGCGTTTACCCGCAGGCGCCGTCACACCAGCCACATAAGCCACTACCGGTTTAGTCACATGGGTTTTAATAAAATCAGCCACTTCTTCTTCGGCGGATCCGCCAATTTCTCCTACCATTAAAATCGCTTCGGTTTGTGGGTCGTCCTCAAACAAACGCAAGACATCTACAAAGTTCATCCCTGGTATCGGATCGCCACCAATTCCGACACACGTCGTTTGGCCTAAACCCAAATCCGTGGTTTGTTTTACCGCCTCATACGTTAAAGTCCCTGAACGTGACACAATACCGATGCACCCTGGTTTGTGGATATAACCGGGCATAATACCCATTTTACATTGACCCGGTGTAATCACCCCAGGACAATTCGGCCCTATTAAACGTGCCTGCGTATTATTTTCTAAATAGACCTTCACTTCTAACATATCTAATACAGGGATGCCTTCTGTAATACAAACAATTAAAGAAATACCGGCATCGGCTGCTTCAATAATTGAATCTTTACAAAAAGGCGCAGGAACATAAATAACACTCGCATCAGCCGCTGTTTGTGCAACCGCATCGGCTACGGTATTAAACACAGGTAATCCTAAATGTTGTGATCCTCCTTTTCCAGGCGTCACTCCACCGACCATATGCGTACCATACGCAATGGCTTGCTCAGAATGAAACGTTCCTTGTTTACCGGTGAAACCTTGGCAAATGACTTTAGTTTTGTTATCAATTAATATGCTCATACATCTACCTTTATAATACCTTTGTAAAAAAATAAGCCTTACTTTGTTTTTTTGGAAAATGTTACACGGCCCAAAATTTAGTATGAAAAATAAATCAAGCAGTCATCGGAGATTTAATCGCTCCAACGATAAGTTCTGCTGCACCGGTTAAACTTTTAGCAGCCATAATGTTTAAACCACTTTCAGATAATTTTTTTGCCCCTACATCGGCATTATTACCTTCTAAACGTACCACAACGGGGATTTTAACACCCACTTCTTTGATAGCACCAATGATTCCATCCGCTATCATATCGCAACGAACAATTCCACCAAAAATATTAACTAATATCCCTTTGACTTTTTCATCGGATAAAATAATCTTAAACGCCTCGGTCACTCTTTCTTGTGTGGCCCCTCCCCCCACATCTAAAAAATTAGCGGGATTGCCACCGTGTAATTTTATTAAATCCATCGTTGCCATGGCTAAACCAGCCCCATTGACCATGCAACCAATATCCCCCTCTAGCGCGATATAGTTGAGTTCCCAATTGTGCGCTCGATTTTCACGCTCGTCTTCTTGTGAGGCATCACGCATGGCACGTAATTGTGCCTGACGAAATAACGCATTATCATCGACTACCACTTTAGCATCTAAACAGATCACGCGATCCTTTTCATCAATAATCAAGGGATTAATTTCCACTAAACTCAGATCACGCTCAGTAAACATCTTCCCCAAACCGAGTAAGATTTGCGTAAATTCCTTTAACTGATGGGCTGTCAATTCTAACTTAAAACCGATATCACGCGCTTGGTAAGGCATAATTCCGAGTAAAGGATCCACCGTAGTTTTTACTATCTTTTCGGGTGTTTTTTCAGCTACCTTTTCAATTTCAACGCCCCCTTCGGTACTCGCCATAATAACCACACGACGTGTACTGCGATCTAATACAGCACCTAAATAGAGCTCACGTTTAATATCACAAGGCTGTGCGATCAAGACTTGATTAACCGGTTGCCCCCGCTCATCGGTTTGAAAAGTCACAAGACGCCGACCCAATAGACGTTTACTTTCTGCGGCAACGGCTTCTTTACTCGTCACATATTTAACACCGCCAGCTTTTCCTCTTCCACCCGCATGCACTTGAGCTTTGACCATCCATGCACTTCCACCAAGTGCTTCAGCCGCCGCCAAAGCTTCTTCTACTGTACTAGCGATTTTACCCAAAGGCACAGGTAAACCATATTCGCTAAATAGTTCTTTACCTTGATATTCATGTAAGTTCATAGATTTCTTTTTCTCCTCATTAGAGCGCGTCTCCAATTACGATAGCTTCAGCCCTGTTTTTTTGGATTTCATTACGCGTAACTGCGACATCCAATACTCAAAAAACAGTGTTTTAACTCAGCTTCGCACTGAAAACACACGCATTACTTATTTAAAAAATAATGGAATAATTTTTTATTTAGGGTGAACTGCTTGGACGCCTCACTAAACATCAATCAATAAACGGGATGGATCTTCAAGTAGCTCTTTAATGGTCTTTAAAAAGCCCACCGATTCTTTGCCATCAATAATACGATGATCATAAGATAATGCAACATACATCATGGGTCGAATCACCACTTGAGCATTCTCTACAATGGGTCGCTCCTCTATTTTATTCATACCGAGTATGGCACTTTGAGGTGGATTAATAATGGGTGTCGCTAATAGCGAACCAAAAACTCCGCCATTGGTAATCGTAAATGTACCTCCTGTCATCTCTTCAATCGCTATCTGATTTTCTTTGGCTTTACGACCATAACTTGCTATGGTTTTTTCGATATCTGCAAAGGATAGATGATCCGCATCACGTAAAATAGGGACCACCAAGCCGCGATCGGTCGAGACAGCAATCCCGATATCAAAATAACTATGATAAACCACATCGTTACCATCGATGGATGCATTGACTGCCGGAAAACGCTTTAATGCGGCAATAACGGCCTTCGTAAAAAAAGACATAAAACCTAAACGTGACCCGTGCTTTTTTTCAAAACTTTCTTTATAAAGGTTACGTAACTCAATGACTTTTTGTAAATTAATTTCGTTAAATGTCGTTAAAATAGCGGCGTCATGCTGTGCAGCTACCAATCGCTCGGCGATGCGTGCACGTAAACGTGTCATAGGTACGCGTTTTTCGAAACGTTCGTTGCGCGTGAGCTTATCGACTGCTGATACATCGGCCATACGACGGGATAAATTAGCTGCGGTGGGTGTTGAGGCGGGAACTTTTGCTTGCTGCAATACATCCGCGCGTGTGACGCGACCCGATTTACCGGAACCTTGAATATTTTCTAAAGGTAAATTTTGTTCAGCGGCGCTACGTCTTGCGGCAGGCCCCGCTGAATGATGCTCACTCTCTGCTGCAGCAGGTTTAATTTTTTCTGCCGTGGCGGTTGATGAAGGTTTCTCTGTTTTCATATTCGCTTCCTTGTCAGTGTCTAGATGCGCTAAAATTTCGCCCGCTTTAACTACAGTGCCTACTTGTTTTATAATCTCACCCATGACCCCATCGGCGGGCGCCGGTACTTCTAAAACAACCTTATCGGTTTCCAGATCGACTAAATTATCATCCCGTTTAACCTTTTCGCCGGGTTGTTTACGCCACGTAACCACGGTCGCATCGGCTACCGATTCAGGTAATATCGGAACTAGGACTTCAATACTGCTCATTTCTGGATTCCTCTCATAAAATTAACTTCGTCTTTTGCTTTATTTTATTGAATAAACCTCTGTGCGTTAGCAGGTGGTACACGGCACTTTTCAAAAGTCTATCTATCTAAAAATTAAACAAAATACTCGGTTTTCTAAAAAATAAGCTAGGTTAAAGTTAAAGCTTCTTTAACCAAGGTTTGTTGTTCTTCTGCATGCACTAAAGGCGAGCCCACTGCGGGCGCCGCTGAAGCGGGCCTGCCGATATAACGCAATGCTTGATTTTTCCCAAGACACGAAACAAGCTGATGTTGTATACCATACCAAGCGCCTTGATTTTTAGACTCTTCTTGGCACCATATTATATCTTTCACCTTAGAATAACGTTTAAGCGCTTCAGCCAACTCAATGTCTGGAAAAGGATACAGTTGTTCGATACGTAACAATGCAAACACTTCACATTTTTTGGCGCGACGTTGTTCGAGTAAATCATAATAAACTTTACCACTACATAAAATCACACGCTTTGTTTTTTTTACATCGATTTCGTTATCAGGGATTATCGACTGCCAGCCGCCATCCGTTAATTCTTGCAAAGTCGATACCGCTAATTTATGACGTAACAAACTTTTGGGTGTCATCAGAATTAACGGTTTTCGGTAGGGCCGCAACATTTGTCGTCGTAAACAATGAAAAATCTGTGCGGGTGTACTCGGCACACACACTTGCATGTTATCTTGTGCACAAAGTTGTAAAAAACGTTCCAAGCGTGCTGAAGTATGTTCAGGACCGGAACCTTCATAGCCATGAGGTAAAAATAAGACTAAACCACAAAGTCTACCCCATTTTTGTTCTGAAGAACTTAAAAATTGATCAATGACGACCTGAGCACCATTCACAAAATCACCGTACTGCGCTTCCCAAATCACCAAACTATTGGGATTGGAAATAGCGTAACCGTATTCAAAACCCATGACAGCCGCCTCTGAAAGTATCGAATCGAGCGCTGCAAAGGCATTCGGACGTTGTGCAAGCTGCGCTAAAGGCACGATCGTTTGATTCGTATTAAAATCATGCAACACGGCATGACGATGGAAAAATGTGCCACGCTCACTATCTTGGCCGGAGAGACGGACTTCATAACCTTCTTGCAATAAAGTGGCGTAAGCCATGGTTTCAGCATAACCCCAATTCAACGGTAATTGTCCCACCGTCATTTTACGTCGATCTTCCATCATCTTAGCGACCTGCGGTTGCAATACAAAATCAGAGGGCAAGGTTTCAATTTGAGTTGCCCATTTTTTAAGGGAATTTAAATCGACACCGGTCACGACCGGTGTACGCCAGTCTTGATAGCGATAAGGACGCCAATCAATACGATACGGATTTTGATAATCACAGCTAAGCCGTTGCGCAACCGGTTCGCCGTTATCTAAGCGATTTCGATATTCATCAGACCATTGTTGAACCTCTTCTGCACTCACCACACCTTGGCTTATTAAAGTCTCTGCATACTTCTGTTTTATCGTACTTAATTGCTTAATCGTTTGATAAATTAACGGTTGCGTTGCAGCGGGTTCATCCGCTTCGTTATGACCATGGCGTCGGTAGCAGACTAAGTCAATGACCACATCCTTTTTAAAGGTTTGCCGAAAATCAAATGCCAACTGCATGGTAAATAATACGGCTTCTGGATCATCACCATTCACATGAAAAATAGGCGCATCCACAATTTTAGCCGGATCCGTACAATACCAGCTTGAGCGTGCATTCTGCGGGTCAGTCGTAAAACCCAGTTGGTTATTCAGAACGATGTGTAATGTTCCACCGGTTCCATAGGCTTTGGTTTGTGACAACTCAAATGTTTCCATCACAACGCCCTGACCGGAAAAGGCGGCATCACCATGAATCAATACCGGTAATACCTGTGTTCGACCGCTGTCTTGACGGCGTTCCTGACGTGAACGCACCGAGCCTTCAACGACTGGATTCACAATCTCTAAATGTGAAGGATTAAACGCCATTGCGACATGCATGACACCGTGACTGGTTTTTATATCGGCAGCAAAACCTTTATGGTATTTAACATCTCCCGAACGATTTTCTTGGACTAATTTTCCAGTAAATTCTTCGAATAATTTAACCGGCGATTTGCCTAAAATATTAATAAGTACATTCAAACGACCCCGATGTGCCATGCCAATAACAATTTCTTGGACCGCCGCTGCACTCGCATAGGTCACTAATCTTTCTAAGAGGGGAATTAAGCTATCTCCCCCTTCTAAAGAAAAACGTTTTTGTGCAACAAATTTATTACCAAGAAATTTTTCCAAACCATCCGCTTTGATCAAACCTTTTAAAATCGACCGTTTAACTTCAGCAGGAAAATTAGGTTTACCGTCAACCGATTCAATACGCTCTTGCAACCAAGTCCGCTGTGCGTGAGAAGTGATGTGTTCATATTCAAAACCGATACTACGACTATAGATTGTTTTGAGTTGCGTCAATAAAGTTTCTGCGGTTGCGCTTTGCAAACCGAACAAACCATTAAGATTAACACGACGCGTTAAATCTTGTGTGCTTATATCATGATTTTCTAGGCTCAAATCAACTATTTCACGTTTTGGCGCTAGACTTAATGGATCTAAATCAGCTTGGTAATGTCCGTAATGGCGATACGCATTAATTAATCCTAAAAGCTTATCATATAGATCACCGTTGGTCTTTTGACGCCCGATAGACCTTTCCGCTAATTCTGCGAAATAGGCACGAATATCCGCATGTGAGACATCTTTTTCTCTATCGCTTTGCTGACCGAAATAGGTTTGCCATTCTGGACTCAATTGGCTTGGATCATGCAAATATTGTTCATAAAGTGTTTCTAAATAACTGCCGTTACCACTAAATAGGTAAGAGTTTCTTTGTAAGGCTTGTGCCGATTTTACTTGATCAGTCATGGTCGTATTGAATGTTACCTTATTAAATGCCCCTATTAAGCTAGCCCGCTAGGCGAAACCCAATGGTTGAGCACAGTTTATTGTATTTATCTCAATAATAAAATTATCAGTGACACGAATCTGCTCTAGCGCTTATACCTCTGCTTTTAAAAGTTCAGCACGTATATGACCTATTGCCTTAGCGGGGTTAAGACCCTTAGGACATACCGTGGTACAGTTCATGATAGTCCGACAACGAAATAAACTAAAGAGATCGTTTAACTCCGCTAAGCGTTGTTCTTTGGCGTCATCGCGATTATCCACCAAAAAACGACATAACCATAATAAAGCCGCGGGCCCCAAAAACTTATCAGGGTTCCACCAGTAAGAAGGGCATGCGCTCGTACAACAAGCACATAAAATACATTCGTAAAGCCCATCGAGTTGTTCACGTTGCTCCGGCGATTGTAAACGCTCCTTAGTGGGCGGCTCTTTATCATTAATAAGATAAGGTTGTGCTTTCTCATATTGGCGGTAAAAGGGATCCATATCCACAACGAGATCACGTATAACAGGCAGTCCGGGTAATGGTCTTAAAACGACAGGTGAACGCAACGAAGAAACTTGTGTAATACAAGCCAAACCGTTCTTACCATTAATATTCATCGCATCGGACCCGCAAACACCTTCACGACAAGAGCGACGAAAGGTTAAGGTTTGATCGCGTTCCTTCAAGCATTCCAATGCCTCTAATAACATCATGTCTTTACCGGCTTCAAGCTCCAGCGTGTAATCTTGCATATAAGGCTTTTTGTCGATCTCAGGATCGTAACGATAAATAGAAAATTGCATAGTTCTATGCCTCAATGAATAACTTATTTTACGCAATCTAAACCGTTGTATAAGTAAAATCGATGGGGGTCCTGCCGCTTTTCAACATTTAGTAAGTTCTTTCTTTAAGTTCCATCGGCGCTACCGTTAAGGGTTTGCGATTTACTGTCCTAAATCCGACGGTATCCAGCTTAGAAAAATAGAGTAAATGTTTTAACCAGTTCTTATCATCACGTTTTGGAAAATCTTCTCGACTATGCGCACCGCGACTTTCTTCACGTGTTAATGCGGATACCGCTGAAGCATAAGCCACTTCCATCAAATTATCGAGCTCTAAGGCCTCGATACGCGCCGTATTAAATACTTGACTCTGATCGGTTAATCCTGCGTGCTTTAAACGTTCTTTTAATTGCCTGAGTTGGACTAATCCTTCTTCCATGTATTTTGCCGTACGAAAGACACCAAAGTCGCTTTGCATCACTTTTTGCATGGCCTGTCGAATTTCAACGAGATCTTCACCCTGTTTAGTGTGATCCCAACGCCTCAATCGACTCAACGCCATCTCAAGATCATCCGGTGTTACCTTAAGTAAAGGAAAGTCTTGGATTAAAGATTCACCGACGTGTAAACCCGCTGAACGACCAAACACAATTAAATCCAGTAAGGAATTACCGCCCAATCGATTGGCCCCATGTACGGAAACACACGCACATTCACCCGCGGCATATAAACCTTCAACCACCTGATCCTGTCCTTCAATATCCAGAGAAATCACTTGACCCTGCACGTTCGTCGGCAAACCACCCATCATATAATGACAGGTCGGAACCACGGGTATCGGTGTCGTAATCGGATCAACGTGTGCAAACGTCCGTGCCAACTCACGAATTCCAGGCAACCTTTTTTTGATGATATCGGCACCCAGATGATCGAGTTTTAATTTAACGTAATCGGCTCCTTCGGGATTGAATCCATTTCCCGCGCGTAACTCGAGCGCCATTGCGCGTGCAACAACATCTCGCGAAGCTAAATCTTTGGCATGCGGAGCATAACGCTCCATAAAACGCTCACCCTTTTTATTAATTAAATAACCCCCTTCACCGCGACAACCTTCCGTCACTAACACACCCGCACCCGCAATACCCGTGGGATGAAATTGCCACATCTCCATATCTTGAACGGGGAAACCTGCACGTAAAGCCATACCAATACCATCACCCGTATTAATCATCGCATTGGTCGTCGACTGGAAAATACGTCCTGCCCCTCCTGTTGCTAAAATAATGGCGCGGCTATGAAAAAAAACCACTTCGCCCGTTTCGATACACAAAGCGGTAAGACCGGCTACTTGATTTTGAGAGACTTTAACCAAATCAATGGCATACCATTCATTAAAAAAATGGGTTTTAGCTTTTAAATTCTGCTGATATAAAGTATGTAATAGGGCGTGACCCGTTCTATCGGCTGCCGCACACGTTCGGGCCGCCTGATCACCCCCAAAATTTTTGGATTGACCACCAAAGGGTCGCTGATAGATTTTCCCGTTATCCATCCGAGAAAATGGCAAACCCATATGTTCGAGCTCATAAACTGCTTCAGGTCCAGTTTTACACATATATTCGATACTGTCTTGATCACCTAAATAATCCGAGCCTTTAACAGTATCGTACATATGCCAACGCCAATCATCTTCATGGGCATTACCTAAGGCACAGGTAATCCCCCCTTGTGCAGAAACGGTATGTGAGCGTGTTGGAAATACCTTAGAAATCAGGGCGACTTTCTGACCGGAATGGGCTAACTGCAATGCCGCGCACATGCCGGCACCACCGGCACCCACAATCACCGCATCAAAGGTATAAGCGGGTAAGGTCATTAGTGTGTACCCCAGAAAATAACTAAACCCCAAATAAAATAGAGGAACAGCACGATAATAATAAAGAGTTGACTTATTAAGCGTAAGCTCGTCCATTTGATGTAATCTGTCACAATCGTCCACAGACCGATCCAAGCATGCCAAAATAAGCTTAACAAAAACAAACTGCTAAACAAACGCATGCTTAAATGCGTAAATAAACCCTGCCAAGTCGTATAATCCAATGATGGATGACAGAGAATAAACGCCAATAAAAAAATAATGTACGCGGCTAAGATCACTGAAGTGACGCGCTGGATCAACCAATCACGCAAGCCATTACCCGAAAAACTGGTCACATTGGTTAAATTTTTTACCATAAATAAATTCCCATCCAACCAGTAAAGACAATTGCCAGTACGATAACCAAACCGGCACTCCAACGTGCAGACTTCAATTCTTCAGCGATACCGGCATCCATGAGTAAATGACGAATGCCCGCCAATAAATGGTAAAAAAGCGCTAAGAGAAAACCTAAAATGAATAACTTAATCAAAGGATGTCTAAAGCAAGTTTTTACCGTGAAGAAAGCCTCAGGGCTCTGTAGTGTCAGCGCAATAACCGCTAAAAAGACAGGGATCACTAAAAATAAGAAAAAACCGGAAATCCGATGCCAGATCGATACAATGGCCGTGATAGGAAAACGGATCGTCAATAAATTAAGATTAATGGGACGTTTACTCACCGATGTAAGCCTTAATGCAAGCAAGGTAAAAGACGGGGGGATTATACGCTTAAATTGATTTCAATTTCAAACACTTGTATTGTTATTCTAATTTACAAAAAGATTTAAAATTAACAGGAGACACTACTGCCATTAAACGTACAAGCCACATCTAACAGCTGAATCGGTGTACCGCGAGTGATTAATGCATCAGGGCTAGGACTTGTTACCGACAAACTCCCGAATTCCATTTGGATTAAAGCACCCGTATTAGTCTCTAAAGCATCCACGGACGAAGTAGTACCTGTACTCGTCACTAAAATATCACTATTTACAATATTAACTATCGAATTGCTCAATGTATTCACTCCAGAAACGTTACCGAGACCACTAATAACTAACTGACTATTCATCATATCCAGCGTACTACCCCCTACCACACTGATTCCCGTTATTCCGCCACCGGTAGCTCTCGTCACATCCAATTGACTGGATTGAATGGTTAATGAAGAGTTCGCTTCTGCCCGGATGCTACGTCTCTCTGAAAAAATAGAACTATTATTTAAATTTAATTGACTGCCTGCTAAAAATAGAGCGGTTTCTGTAAAACGATTCGTATCGCTGCCGATTTGACTACCATTGACACTGACTCCCGTCGCATTGGTTGCTTCAATAGCATTGTTTGCGGCGGTATTTATCGTTGGTATTAAAATAATATCATTTAATACATTATTACCATTTAAAATAAAGGCGCCATTAAATGTAGAGCGTGAAGCCCCCGTTGCAGAGGCTGAGTAATTCGTTGTTCTTGAAAATACACTTTGACCATTATTTAAAGTCAATGCACTAGTTCCATTCACTGCCGGATAGCTTCCCCCATTAAAGAACATTTGGGTATTCGGCAAAAGTGTATTTAACCTATTCACACCGGTTTGACTAAAATCAGTGGGGCCACACGGATTTTCAAACGTACAATTGGCTAAGGTTAAACTTCCTCCTCCGTTGTTCGGTGTCCCTGTTGGACTAAAAAAGGCAATACTCGTACTAATTATTTGAGTGCGACTGCCAAAACCCGCATCAAATAATAAGGTTTTACTGGGAATACCCGAACCATGACCTAAGTTCGCTAAATAACGTTCCACCGGATCGGTTAAGCGCTCCGATAAACTGGGATCGGCATGATGCCCATTTCGAACCCCTCCAAAACTAATCCCTAAACCACCCACTATGGTACTGTGCTGATAATTATCATAACTATAATTACCAAATACACGGATATTTTTATCAAACCAATATTCTACACCTGCGGCCCCACCGCGCACATTTTCGGCATTCGCTATGCTAAAAAAATAGGCCCCCAGATAACCTGTTAAGGGCACGGTACGAAACAATTGATAACCCACTCTCGCATCGGCTCCATTACCGATTTGTTGGATCGCTTTTTTATTGACAAAATTACTGCTTAGTAGCTCGGTATGTCCCGTAAACAACAGGGTATATGTCGTATTAAATTCTCTTAGACCTAAATCCTGGCTGCGTCCTGCTACGGGGATATACGCATTGATCCGTGCATCCCAACGACTACCCATCACTTCGACACCCGGATTCGTGATCCAAAAGCCACTGCTATTTTCAACCTCACTATGCCCTGCAAAAATATACCAGCCTAAGACCGCCGCTTCATTGACTATCCAGCGGTAACCTAAACCCACGTCACCATACCATTGTTGATCACTCCCATAAGCGCCTTGCGGATCCACATACAAATTATGTTGTTGATCGCCATCTAAGGAAACCATTAAATCGGCTTGTCCGACCGTATACACACCCGTAAATGCATCCGCTGAAAAACGGGCAGGAAGATGACCGGCTAACGCAATTGGTAGACGAATTAACAGTATTAATAAAACGAGATGCCTAAGCTGTAGCACTCCTTTTTCATCTCCATCTTAGCTTATAATGAGTTAATAAACTTTTTTTACTTTAAATCGACTAAATGCGCTAATTTTTGTATAGCCTCTGCTTTTAATTCACGGTATTGCCCTCGCCTAAGATCATCCGGCAAAGTGACACTACCAAAACGCACACGTATTAAACGACTTACTTTGACCCCTTGTGATTCCCATAAGCGCCTAACTTCACGATGGCGACCTTCTTTTAACACCACATGATACCAATTATTCGCACCGGTTCCACCCCGTTCTTCAATCTGTGTAAAAGCTGCTCTGCCATCTTCTAATTTCACCCCTTGCTTTAACCTTTGTAGGGTCGTATCATCCACTTTTCCTAATAGGCGTACGGCATATTCTCTTTCAATTTCATAAGAAGGATGCGATAAACGGTGCGCAAGTTCACCATCATTAGTAAAAATTAATAGGCCTAAGGTATTAATATCTAAACGACCGATCAGGATCCAACGTTGTGCGTATAATGAAGGTAAATGTTCAAATACCGTAGGCCGATTTTCAGGGTCTGAACGCGCACAGATCTCACCCTCCGGCTTATGATAGATTAATACGCGACGCTTAAAATCGGTAGTTGGCTTTAAAGCCAAGGGTTTATCATCAATCCAGATTTTTGCGGTTCGATCAATTCGATCACCCCGCTTAGCTAATTGTTGATTAATGCGAACTCGACCTTCGTGGATCCAACGTTCTATTTCACGACGCGATCCGATCCCTAAATGGGCTAATACTTTTTGGATTTTTTCATTCATATAAGTCTTAAGTCTACTGTGGGTTTTTTATTCCCTTAAGTCCTTTTTGATAACGACGGATCTTTTCTAGATAATGTTGTGCATACCACTGCATGTCCATTATTTGCCGCTCAGATAAGGGTTTTATTTTACCAGGAGAACCGATGACTAAAGAACCATCGGGTATCTGTTGATTTTCTAACACCATCGCATTCGCCGCAATCAAACAATGTTTGCCAATCACCGCGTTATTCAATAGCTTGGCACCGATAGCCACTACCGAGTAATCCCCCACGTGACAAGCGTGCACCATGGCATGATGGGCTATCGTCACATGGCGACCGATGTGCATTGGCTTATCCGGATCCGTATGCAGTACAGCACCATCTTGAATATTCGTATTCTCATCAATCTCGATCGTCGTATTATCCGCACGAATTACGGCTTGCGGTAAGATAATCACATGATTATGGATAATCACCGAACCAATCACATCGGCACTTTCGGCAATAAAGATGTCTTCGCCTAATAGCCGAGGGATTCTGTCTTCAAAAGAATAAAGCATAGGGAAAATTTTTTTTAGCTTTCTAGGCTATCTACAGGGCTATTTGAAACCTGATCCATAGAAAATGCTGATTCTGTGGACTCCATCCTGCTCGGTTCTGGAAAAGGAGGTAAATCGGTGAGTTCCTTTAAACCAAAATGGTCGAGAAATAAGGTCGATGTGGCATAGAGATTCGGCCGTCCAGGCACTTCGCGCTGACCAACCACCTGTATCCATTCTTGCTCCAATAAGGCCTTAATAATATTTGGATTTACGGCCACACCCCGTATCGCTTCAATGTCGCCGCGTGTTACCGGTTGTTTGTAAGCAATGATACTTAAAGTTTCTAAGAAAGCGCGCGAATAACGAGGTGGCTTTTCTGGCCAGAGCTGTTTCATCCAAATAGTAACTGTACTGGCTGTTTGAAAGCTATAACCACTCGCCAACTGTTTTAGTTGGATGCCACGATCGTTATAATCTTCCGTCAATTCCGCTAGAATTTTTTTTAACGTGGACGCGCTAGGTCGCTCCTTTTCATCAAACAAATCCTGTAGGCGCTTGACATTGACCGGCTCACCTGCCGCAAAAATAGCGGCTTCACATATCGATTTAAGCATTTGCATTTCCATAAGCAAACTATAGCAGTTTAACCTCGCTATTGCCTAGCCATCACTTGATCCTGCGTTTCAAGTGATGTTTAATAAAAAAATCACCCGGGGTGCCTTTAAAGCCTGACAGCGTGTTGAATACACTTAACCCCTTTAACCTGATCAGGTTAAAACCTGCATAGGAAGAAGTGCATGAAAATAACAAATGGCTTAGATGTCTTAACAAATCCATTGACCAACATCACCGAACCCTTCACACTCGAGTCGCTATGGCACGACGTTAATTTAATCCGTCAAACTAACCCACTCATCCACAATATTACTAATTTAGTTGTGATGCCAATAACGGCCAATCTCTTACTCGCCTTGGGTGCGGCCCCTATTATGGCGCACGCACCTTCCGAATTGGACGAAATCATTCAACTTGCACACGCCTTAGTCATTAATATTGGGACACTCGATGAAATTCAACTGGCTGCGATCCAACAGGCTCAACAAGCCGCATTAAAACGGCGTATTCCTATTGTCTTCGATCCCGTCGGTGCCGGTGCCAGCACCTACCGTACTGCTTCCTCATTAAATATCATTCATCGAGGTGTCGATCTTATCCGTGGTAATGCTTCAGAGATCATGGCTTTACTCGATACATCCATCACCACCAAAGGCGTCGACTCCCTACAAAGCAGTGAAAATGCACTGGCCTCCGCAAAAATATTAACGCAGCGATATCAATGCGTGGTCGCTGTTAGCGGTCCAACGGATTTTATTATCAATCCGATAAATACCTTCGCGCTCCCATATGGAACACATTTACTCACTAAAGTTGTCGGCATGGGATGCTCGTTAACGGCTATGATGGCTTGTTTTTTAGCCGTCAATCCGAATCCTACACAGGCAGCGATTCACGCGATGGCTTGGATGGGTCTCGTTAGCGAATACGCTGAAAAAAAATCCAATGGTCCTGGAAGTTTTTATTCCTATTTGTTGGATAGCTTTTATAACGTGCAAAAAAAAGAGATACGTTACTTATTAGAGCGTCGTGTTACCGTATGATGACAGATTATGCTTATTTACGAAATCGTTCGACCAAGATGCATGCTTCGTTAGCCCAGGTTGTCACTATGGCCGGAACGGATCCCTCCGGTGGTGCCGGTATTCAAGCGGACATCAAAACCATTTCTGCTACAGGTAGTTTTGCAGCAAGCATTATCACCGTTTTAGTCGCACAAAATACTCAGTTAGTTACAGCGATACAAGAAATTCCGCTCCCTTTTATACAACAACAAATTGATGCGGTTTTTAATGATTTATCCGTAGACGCTGTTAAACTCGGTATGCTTTATCATGAAGATATTATCCATTGCGTCAGCCGTAATCTAAAAAAATACTCGCCCCGCACTATTGTGCTTGATCCGGTCATGGTTTCCCAAACTGGCCATACCCTACTGAAACCACAAGCTATACGCGCTTTAGTCGACGAATTATTTCCCTTAGCGACACTGATTACACCCAATATCCCTGAAGCGGAATCAATCTTAAAATGTAAAATTACGGATGAATCCAGTATGCACGAAGCCACCTACGAGCTCGCAACACGTTATCACGTTTCAGTTCTACTTAAGGGCGGTCATTTAAATACAATCCATGCGTCTGATATTTTTTATGATCTTTCACAAAAAAAATTCACCGTTTTAAAAACCTTACGAATCAATACGCAAAATACACACGGTACCGGTTGCACGCTATCGGCGGCCATCGCCTCTTATTTAGCACAAGGCGAAAGTTTAGCTCATGCCATTGAGCTTGCTAAACGTTATTTAACGCAATGCATTTTAGCCGCGAAAAATTTAAAACTCGGCCAAGGCCAGGGACCTGTGGATCACTTTTATTTTCTAGATTCTTCACGCTTAAATTTAATAAAAGATAAAGAAAAATAAAGTCATATGTTTAATAAACTTTAAAGCACTTGCACTGAGCGGTAACATGGCTATCGCAAGATGAGCAGAGCAAAAATTATTCATGCAATAGCTAAAAATGCAACGTTTTTACGTGCAAGTCCAGAATAAATAAATGCAGATTTTACGTTGACTTATCTACACCTGTAAAAAATAATTTTAAAAATTTTAATTTATATTTATTTATATCTCAATGCCTATTGAGTATATAAAATTGAACTGATATTCTTATTTATTACTCCTAAAACTCGTGAAATAATTAATGAAATTTAGTTAAATAATTAATTATTTATTCATATAGAGGGATATTATATGTTAACTGAATATTCAATCAATCCGGCCTTTAATAAAGATCTTATTTTTGCTTACCGACCTTCTCCAGAAATTGACCTTTCTAAGTTACCTAATTTACCTGAAAACTGGCAAGTCGTTTTGCAAACGATTATTTGCGAAGCCGATCCCAAGCTACCAAAAGATATTCTTTCTCGACACCTAGAAAAAACTTCTATCTTCTCTGAAAAAAATCAACTCATAAAAAAATTACAACTTATTCTCCATCGTTTATTAGGAAATTTAGACACTGTATTAGGTAAACTCTCTATAGATGAACGTCAAGGATTACTTACCAAATTAGCTGAAGAAATTATTTATTGTACTGAAGGTCTTTATAACCGTGTCAGTATGATCGTCGATCTATTTTATCCGCCACGCAATTTAGAAGAATTAATTTATACAGTCATTAAATCAAGAGTAGAAGAAGTTGCCCATACACTCACCGATGAAGTTCATGCATGGAATCGTGTTAGCATCATTGCCGCCAGTGACGGCCTAGGTATAAAAGCGAATTTTCCTGAAGATCGTTATACCGGGGCTTTAATCGATACTACAATTAGAAATTTCTTAAAGCATTCTTTTCATGAAATAAAATTTACCCCCTTTCATTTACCGACTTTATTAATCAATGAATTTATCCGTTTTATTCCGGAATTAGAAGCTGAAAAAAATAAAGAAAACGGTCTAACTCAATTATTTCAAGAAAAAATTATTACATTAATTCAACGTTTTTTGCCTGAGTATATCAATACATTGGATAGCCATCATAGAAATTACTGGCTTAATTATTTTGAAGTTTTTCATGATAAAAAAGATTATCAAAAAATAAAATTGGTAACCCTAAACTGGGAGAAATTATACCAATCTTTTTTCGCTGCATTATCTCAATATCATTATTTTGAAAACCCCAAAAAAAATACGTTAATAGACTGCGCTTATTATAATTTATTTTTGACAAAAAAACCAAACGATTCGACTAGCCAACTTATTTCATTTTTTTTTAAAGAAGAAAAACATTCGGATTTATTAGAACAACTCGTTGATTTAAAAGTGAGATTTCCAAAATATTATCAAAAAATAAGCAAAATTAATGTTTTTAATAAAAAAGGTTTAGTCTTGATTAACTATTTAACCCGTCAGTTAAAAATTCACCAGCAACATTTACCAAAAATCATATTAGGTTTGCATTTGTGTATCAATCTCCATTTAAAGAACAGAAGTTATCTGATTGATAAAATAGCGAAAGCGCTTCTATTAAAAAGCCAATCTGGCTCTAATTTACTAATGTTCGCTTCACAAAATAATCTGGAACTTACTAAAGATATTCTCTCTTTCATAAAAGAAAATAAAAAATTTATCGATAATGAATTAATTAAAAAGTTTTTTTTGATGAAAAATAAAGAAAATTTAAATGCGCTAATGCTAGCCACTATGTACTACCCTGAACTCTTAACGCCCATGTTAAAATTTATCGGAGAAAATATTTCACTTTTTGGAGATAATTTACAAGATATTTTTTTAGAAAAAAATCATCCTAATATATTAATGTTAGCGGCAAATAAAACTGAAGCAGTCGATGCGATCATGAGTTTCTTTAACCGATATATTTATTCATTAACTAAAAAAATTTTTTTTAAATTATTTACACAAAAACAAACGGACAGTGAAACGACGCTATCGTTAACCATACGCCAGAATCCAACCTCTCTAAATAATATTTTAGTATTGATTGTCAATTATCTAAACACTGATGGAATTACTTTAAATGAAAACGATGCCCACACATTATTAATGATTGCTGCCAAAAGCGACACCGAGGCAACTTCATCTATACTTCAATTTATATCTAAAAATATCCGAAAGTTTGATCCAAAAGTTTTAAAAAAAATATTTTTAGAAAAGGATCAAAACGGTTTTACTATTTTAATGTTAGCCGCTCAGTATCAACCTTGTGCTTTAAAGATTATTCTCGATTTCATCAATAGTAATCATACGCTTTTTCATAAAAAAGATTTACCTGATTTATTCTTAGAAAAAAACCCGGAAAATTATAATTGCTTAATGTTAGCGACAGCATCACAACCTTTATCGGTACCCATAATTTTAAATTTTATTTATAATCAATTTAATTTTTTTCAAGATGATCTATTAGAGATATTATTTGCTAAAAATAAAAAAGGTTTTAATAGCCTAATGCTAGCGAGTCATCATATTGATACATTCATATTGATTATAAACTTTATTAATAAACTTTTAGAAAATAAGCGGATATCAATTACTTTAGAAGAAATTTTTTTACAGAAACATACGTCTGGCTTTACACTTTTAATGTATACCACGCGAGATTCTCCAAAATCTTTAAATTTTTTATTAAAATTTATTGAAGAACACTCAAATCAGTTTTCAACTCAAATTTTATATCAATTAATTACAGAAAAAAATGAATTGGAATATAACGCATTAATGCTAGCCGCACGTAATCAACCCGCAGCCCTTTTGACTCTACTAAACTTTATACAAATAGAATCTCAACACTTTTCAGAACAAGTTATTCAGGATCTTTTTTTACACCAAACGAGTGAAGGAATGAATATCTTAATGATTGCCGTTCAATATCAACCTGAATCCGTCAAACTTATCCTTAATTTCATTCAAAAAAAATCTAATTTTTTTACGCCAACTATTTTAAATAGAATGCTTATCGCGCATGATCAATACGGCGTTAATGCCTTAATGCTCGCGGCTACTTATCAAACTTCTGTTGTTGAATTGCTATTGTCATTTTTAACTAAAAATATTCAAGATATCTCAATAGATACGCTGCAGGAACTTGTTTTTAAAAATATTCACGACAAAAAAGCCGCGAATGCGGTATTTTTTGGTGGGGGTTATAATTTTAGAAAAACGGTCTTATCAGAAACGAATCAACTTGAAGATCGAGCCGCAGTGAATACACTACTGAAATTTATTGACCGACATATTGAGCTTTTAGGAATAAATACTTTTATTAAACTCATTACCGAACAAGACCAAGAGAAGAATTATATCTTTAACCCGGCCTGCGCTCAATATCCGGACATCATGAAAAACGTTTTAAACTTTATTGCCACACTACCAGACTACGAAGCATTAAGGCCTATTCAATCATTGGTCACTGATTTTATATTTGATCAATTAGTTCGATGGACCGTAAAAAAAGAAGATGAAAGCCTTTTTTATAAAATAATCTTTAATTGTTCTTCATTGCTATTAAATAAGTTTAGCCCGGATTATTTTGATAATTATCCAACCAATTTGTATACTATCGCCAGAATCTTACTTTGCAGTTTATCGAGTGAGCTAGAATGCAAAAAAATAAAAATACAAAATCAATATTTCTTTTTTAGATGGATTTCTTCCATTGATCAAGAGATCCAAGTGGCGGAAGAATTAGAGAAAATCATATCCAAAAAAGCATCTCACAAGTTAATTGATTTAATAGAACTTGGAAGCAAACATTCTAAGCTTCTAAAATCTCCATCAATATTAAGTCACTTATACAATGCTTTTTTAACCGTAGAAGAATTTAAAGCAGAAGAAGCAGAGAAAATCATTTTTACAGACGACGCACAGAATCTTATAGCCATCAATCCGATTCAGATATCTATGATGTGCCAACAATAAAACAAACTGTCGTATCTACATTGCTTATTCTAATCCAAGTGAGAAAAATCTTGCATTACTTCTTACTTGTCATTTATTGATTAATGGGCATTCGAGCGAGGCAATTTACTCGTGAAACCTAAATAAAGTGCAATGATAGCCAGCAATAGATAGAAAAAACTATCCGTAATGTTGATATGGACAATACCTAAGTTTCCATTTTTTGCAAAAGCCACAATAGCAATAGTGGCAAAGAGTATACCAAAAGTCTTAAAGTATAAACGCGCATAAAAATTTGAACCACTGGCTGATAAGGCAAACAAACCGATCAAAATATAAAAAATGCTCGGTAAAATACCAACCGTAAAAAAATTGACCAGCCTATGGTTAGGCGTAATAGGGGGGATAAAGCCGAGTATACCGAGTAGAATAAAGACAATAGCAAAAATTAAGGCCATAGCTCTTAAGAACACGCCGAACTCCCTTTACCATCGTGGCTTTTGCTAGCAAAGTCATGAGTATAGTTTACTTTCAAAAATAAGCAAATGGCCCTTTCGATAGAAGTTACGAGACGGTAAAAGCGGTTATTTATTAGGCATTAGGATGACAATTTTAAGTTTACCCACAGATTCTGTGAATAACTTTGTGGACAGCGCGGGGGGAAACGAGTGAAAACCTTGATATATAAGTCATTGCTACAATTTGTACAAGCTTTAAGCAAAAGAAAAAAATATCTTTTTTCAAACAGTTACTAACTGTCAATCAGAAATTTATTTTTAATGCTGTTATGATTGCTTAAAACAAATTAAATGAGGTCAACTTGTGCAAAAGTCCTGACCATTCTTGATTAAAGTTAAAGTTGTCAATAGGTAGACTATGGAAATTTATAACAAACTTTTCAAAATGCTAAAATCGGATGATGTGTTACTGACGGGCAATAAGCGTTTAATTCCTTTTTTAACTCAAGCGTTTGCTCATTATCAGCAAATACGAAAAAAACAAGTTTGGCGTACACCGCAATTTTTTACTTTTACACATTGGTTAGAAATACTTTGGGAAAAACAACTCATTGAACACACAGGCTTTACTTTACAGCGGCTTAGTAAACAACAAGAATCTATTCTATGGCAAAGGATTATTCAGCAATCGGCTTGTTTTTTTTTAGATACCGCACATACTGCAAAAAACGCTCAACAAGCCTGGCAATTAGTACAACAAGCACAAATCAATTATTTGTCATGCCATTTTAAACAAACTAATGAAACTGAAACTTGGCAAACCTGGGCAATTGAATACGTTGACTTTTGTCAAAATCATGCATTAGTTGATTTATCCAGTACCATTAATTATCTTATCTACTTATTTAACCAACAAATTTTACATCCTCCACGCCGGCTTTTTTTGACAGGATTTAATGAAATAAACCCCCAATATAAAAAATTACTTAAAGTCTTGGAAGAACAACACTGTGATATTGTTTATTATGCACCGACTTATCCCGCATCTAGACAACAACGGCTCTGCTTAGTCAATAAAGACGCCGAATACCAGACGATGGCTATCTGGGCTTATCAAAACTGGCAACAACAAAAAAAACATATCGCTTGCATCGTTCCCAATCTACTTGAGCAACGCAATCATTTATTGACTACTTTTAACGAAGTATTTAATGAATTCGCTCCTAACGAAAAATGCACTCCGCCTTTTAATATTGCGGCAGGGAATCCATTGGTTGAATTTGGCTTAATTCAAACCGCCATGCAGGGTCTTTCCTTAGAAGCGATCAATTCATTTGCACGCATCAATTCTTTATTACGTTCCCCTTACCTAGGAGGTTCGCAACAAGAGCAATCACAACGTGCCTTACTGGATGTTGCGCTACGCTGCGAGGCAGAAAATAAATTAAGCTTAATGCAACTTGTTCAGATCAGTCAGCGACATGCTTGTCCTCTTTTAAGTGCTTTAATCACACAATTAATTCCTTTAATTAAAAAATACGCCTCCGATTTTCGAGCTAAACCGAGTTTTTGGTCAGCTCATTTTGCTGAAAAGTTGCATGCTCTAGGCTGGCCTGGAGAACGTTTACTAAACAGTGATGAGTTTCAATTGCTGGAACGTTGGTCTGAGTTACTGACTGAATTTTCCGGCTTAGATCCCCTACTGGGTGAGATCTCACAAGCAAGCGCACTACAGCAACTGAATGAATGGATTGCAGATACTTTATTCCAAACCAAAACATGCCATGAGACACCAATTCAAATATTAGGTTTACTGGATAGTGCGGGTTTATATTTTAACGCACTCTGGGTCATGGGACTCGATGACAGAACCTGGCCTGGAGCTCCAAAACCTAACCCATTCATTCCTTATGCTTTACAGCACCAACATCAATTACCTTATGCCTCGAGTGAACGCGAGTACTATTTCGCTGATTTGTTGACAAAAAAGTTAATCGCCAGTTCAGAAAACAGTATTTTTAGTTATTCTGCACAACACATCGATCAGATCTTACGTCCGAGTGTTTTGATACATTCCCTACCTGAAATCGAATTAAACCAACTGAAGCTTCCACGCTACACCTCTTTAGCAGAAAAAATAATGGCGACACAACAATGGGAATACGCTACCGAAGAACCTATAACGATAGCAGAAAATGCTTGTTTTTCAGGAAGCACTCAACTTTTGCAGTCTCAAGCCGCCTGCCCCTTTCAGGCCTTTGGCCGCTGGCGCCTAAAAGCCTATTTTTATCCTTTTCCAAAAAACGGACTTGATGCCAGCGAACGTGGCCTACTTTTACATCAAATTTTGGAACAATTTTGGAATATCGTTAAGGATCAAGCCACCTTGCTAATCCAAACAACTTCTGCTTTAAATCAGCTGATTAATCGTGCGATTGATCAGGTCTTTCAACGATTCGCTAAAAAACGACCGCTGATATTTAAGACGCATTTTATGCGTATCGAACGACAGCGTTTACAAGCCTTATTAAAAAATATTCTAAACCTAGAAAAACAGCGACCCATTTTTTATGAAACCAAACATGAAACACAACGGCAATTAACAGTAGGCAAAGTCTCCTTTACCTTACGCATTGACCGAATTGATACACTGAATGCAATGGAAGCCATGATTATTGATTACAAAACCGGCCTACCGAATAAAATAAATTGGTTAGATGAACGTTGCGATTTCCCACAGCTACCATTGTATTGTTTAAGCGACCCCGACACAGTGCGCAGTTTTGCACTGATGTACTGCCATAGTCATAAAATTACATTACAAGGAATCAGTGCGACACCCACTCCTATGAAACAATTGACACCTTTAACACAGTTAAAAACTTCACACGACTTAAAGAATTGGTCGGATCTACTTAACTACTGGCAGACCTCTTTGGAAAAACTTGCATTGGAGTTTCAGCAAGGCGTAGCGATTGTTAAACCCAAATACGGTACCAACACCTGTCGACTGTGTGATCTACAACTTTTTTGCCGTATCAACCATCAACCACTCACTTCTCATTTATTATGAAACCTTCATTCGACTTAGCCGATGCCGAGCAACGCCAGCAAGCACTTGATCCAGAGCAATCGTTTATTGTCCAAGCACCTGCTGGTTCTGGAAAAACAGAATTATTAGTACGTCGTTATCTGGTGTTATTAACCCGCGTCACCGTTCCTGAGGCCATTATTGCTATTACGTTCACACGCAAAGCAGCAAACGAAATGCGTTTAAGAATCATGCAGGCATTAGCGATCGCACAAAAAACCACGGCTGCCACTGACAAAGAAACTGAACGCCATCAACTGGCTAAGAAAGTGTTGGCGCACGATCAGGCGTTAACCTGGAACCTACTCAGCCATCCCAATCGATTGCGTATCCTTACTATCGATAGTTTCTGTCAATCTTTAACACGACAAATGCCTTTACTTTCGGGTTTAGGAGAAAAATTAACACCGGTCGACCATCCTGACTACTTATATCGCTTAGCGGTACAAGAATTACTGAGTCAACTCGAAGATAAGTCCATTTGGCAGGCGCCATTAAGCCATTTATTGAGCCACCTCGATAATGATTTTCAACGCGTCGAAAATTTATTTATCCCGATGCTTGCACGACGTGAACAATGGTTAGATTATTTACTGCATCATCACGATCATTTACGTGAACATTTGGAACAAACTTTATTTCAGATCAATCAAACCCATGTCGAAAAACTCAATACATTGATTCCTAAGAATTTAACTGACGAACTGCTACAGCTCGTTAATTTTTCTTTACAGCAACGTCAAATAACGGCTTTAACGCATTCTAATAATCGAAATTTTTGGCGAGCCGTCGGTCAATTATTGTTAACCGAAAAGTACACTTGGCGAAAACAATGGCGAAAAAATGAAGGATTTCCTGCCGCCAATGAGTTAAAAAATAGGTCCGTACAAATCGACGTAAAAAATCACAAAAAAAAATTATTGAATTTAGTTTCACAATTAAGTCAGCAAGGTTCAGTCAAAGAAACACTCATTGCCTTAAAACAATCTCCGCCTTTGCATTATACCGATGCAGAATGGCAGATTCTCCAGTCATTATTTGAATTACTTCCGGCACTCGTCGCTCATTTAAAAGTTATTTTTCAGCAACAAAAAAAAGTGGATTACACTGAGATTCTACTTGCCGCAAGCGCTGCCTTGGGTTCAGCAGAAAATCCTACGGATTTAGCACTGGCTTTAGATTATCAAATCCAACACCTACTTATTGATGAGTTTCAGGATACTTCTCGCACGCAATGGCAGTTAATTGAAAAATTAACGGCCGGTTGGCAAAATCAGGAGAGCCGCACCTTATTTTTAGTTGGCGATCCGATGCAATCGATCTATCGGTTTCGCAAAGCCGAAGTCAGCTTATTTTCACACGTGCAGCATTCCGGCTTAGGTTCAATGCAATTACAACCGATCCAATTATCGGTCAATTTTCGTTCTACGCCGGATATTGTCCATTGGGTCAATCAACAGTTTAGTCAGTTAATAATCACACAGGACGCTATTGCACAAGAAACCGTAACTTATGCACCAGCACGTGCTCACTTGCAAGCAACACACAACGGTAATGCGGTCCATACCTACTGGCAGCAAGCCGATGCGCTCGACTTAGGCGAAGCCAACGAAGCCGAACAGATCGTCAAAATAGTTCAAACCATTCAACAACAAGACTCGCATGCTTCGATTGCCATTTTAGTACGTGCACGCCGTCATTTACACGCTATTTTACCCGCTCTGTGCCGTGCAAGCATTCCTTATCAAGCCATTGAGATCGATAGTCTTGCCGAAAAATCAGCGGTACAGGATCTACTCAGCTTAACCCGTGCGTTGCACCATTTAGGCGATAGGATCGCTTGGTTGGCTTTATTACGATCACCTTACTGTGGTTTATCGTTAAATGATCTTTACCTCATTACACAATTTGATGATCACAAACAAACGACCCTTTGGCAACAACTCCAACAATTTGAAGAAATTTCACTTCCATTTTCCACCAAACAGCGTTTACGAAGTATTGTTCCTATTTTGCAAGAGAGTTTGCAACAGCAAGGACGACTTCCCTTACCCCTCTGGGTTAAACAAACCTGGTTAAAATTGGGTGGGCCTGCGACATTGTCAAATTGGCAAGCGATGGAGGATATCCAGGCCTATTTAAACTTTTTAGAAAATAAAATCCAACAGACAGGAGAAGCGCTTGATTTGTTTAAACTGGGTGATGAGTTAAATCACATCTACACACAAATCCTATCTGCGCCATCCACAGCTACCGTCGAAGTTATGACCATTCATAAAGCAAAAGGTTTAGAATTTGATCATGTTATTTTACCGGGTTTACATCGTCGCGGCCGACCTGAAACCTCACCTTTACTGCTGTATAGCGAAATATTCACGCTACCAAAAAAAGCATTCTTACTCGCACCCATCAAAGCCAGTCATGAAGAGCACAGCCCTATTTATCATTATTTATTGAATGAAGAAAAGAAAAAAAATACCGCTGAATTAATCCGCTTACTTTATGTCGCATGTACGCGGGCTAAGCAATCGTTATATTTGCTAGGGACCTTTATACGCGATGAAAACGCACCACTTAAAGAACCCGCGCCACAATCCTTATTAAGCCATTTATATCCTGTGTTGCATATCCCTGCAGAAAACGTTTTAGCGTTTACACCCAAGAAAAACCCGCGGGCAGTCGATACCGCGCAATTATTAAAACGTTTAATTATCTCTACCCAAACACCACCTAGGCCATACCCAAAAATACCTGTCATAAATACGCAAAATCCTGTCTACCAATGGCAATTGCATCCAGAACCTCTAGTGGGCACCGTCATTCATCGCCTACTCTATCAGATTAGCCAAGACAGTCTGGATCATTGGGATAGTCAAAAAATAATGAATGCTCAAACGATGTTTGCCTGTTTACTGGCACAAAAGGGCGTGTTAGCGTCACAAATGCCACACGCCTTAGCGAAACTAAACACTTGCTTAGAAAAAACCTTAGCCGATCCGCGTGGTCGTTGGATTTTAAGCCGACATCATGCAGCCCAATCCGAGTATGCAATAACGGCGTTCTTGAATGGTAAACTGCAAAATAGTGTCATCGATCGAACGTTTATTGACTCAAATACAAAGACCCGATGGGTTATTGATTATAAAACAACGGATTATCAAGGCGAACACCCCGAAGAATTTTTACAATTAGCTCAGCAACAACACCAACAACAGCTGAATAACTACGCACATGCTTTGTCGCTCGATGCAGACTATTGTGGCAGTCAATCGATACGCTGTGGTTTATATTTCCCACTCATCTCACTCTGGTGTGAATGGGAATTCGCTGAATCTCTAACTAAAACATTATGCATGAGTTCTTCTTAACTTAAACTTTATAAAAAGATTTTTAACAGTAAACTAATCTGTGCATGTAAGGCCTCAGCGGCACTATGCCAGTGATCATGAAAAAAATAACCCATGCCTATAAATAAGCTTATCCAAAATAACGCTCCAGAATAAGCAAACAATGCAAAATGTCGAAAAGGTAATCTTAATGCACCTGCAACATAACCGGTGAGATGTCGAACACCCGGAATAAAATAACCGATCATGAGCGCCCATTTGCCCACACGTTCAAACCAACTGTGGGCGGCTTGATAGCGTTTTTCGGTTAATCCGATATATTTACCCCAACTTTGACTTAAATAATGACCTGTTGCCCAACCTAAACCATAACTGCCCGTGATTCCACAACAACTTCCCGCATAAGCCGCTATTAAACTGGGAATAATCGCAAGTTTTCCTTTGGCCATTAAAAATCCTAATAATAATAACAAGGATTCTTCGGGTACCGGTAATGCAAAGATTCCTAAACCAAACCAAACCAAAATCGCTACGCTGCCATAGTGATTTAACCAAGGTAAAAAATGATTCAGTAAAGAGGGTAAAGACATAAAATAACTTTTGTTTAAATTTAAGCAATACGAGGTGCCGGAAGCCGCACACTCCCGTTTAATTAATCACTTTCTTTTAACTAGGCATAAGTATTAAGTCGGATGCGTATTAGTCTGATTTTTCTCATCTTGATTTGCTATTAATTCTAATTCTTCATCATCAAAAAGTTTTATTTGTAATTGATTATCCGCCATTTGATCAGTAACCTCCATAAAACCCTCATTACTGCCAATAATATCATCATCATCGTCGTCGTCGTCATCGTCACTCACTTGAACGCGTCTCGCATGATTGGCAGGATAAGGTAAAATAATCACTTGCGTACCGATATCTGCAAATTCTCTATTGAGCCAATACGCGTCGTCAACAAATAATCGCACACAACCATGACTTGCATTATACCCCGGCACACCATGAGACCCATGCATTGCAAAACCACCTTTAAAGAACATACAGTAAGGCATCGGTGCGCCACCATAGGGTCTAGGAAATTTCGTTGAGGCACAACCTGCACCCCGTTTTTCATAGACTCTGAAACTCCCTGAAGGCGTATGACAAGGTCTACCTAAATCCGGACACCAATTCTGGCCACTTGAACCCGGTCCCCAGCGAATAATATTTCCAGATGGACCATAAGCGGCCCAGGCATTTAGAGCCGGCGAATAAATAATCATTTTTCTACCTGAAGGTGCTCGATAAGGTGAAAAAGGTGTATACTCCATCCAGTTGGTTGCATCAAGGTTTCGGGGTGCTGCAATCCTCATTCCAGGCCAAAGACCCGTATTCATACGATTAATGCGTTGAACTAATTCGCGTCGTTGAGGATTAGGGAATAAGGTATACCAAGTTTCCCCCCTCGCTACAACCAAACAATAGAGACGAGGATCATTGCATAAACTTTCTAATAACCAACCACGTGCGGCAAAACTATCACCGTGCATAACTAAAAACACAACCAGTAATGCAATTAACAGACCAAATCTTATGAGTATACGCATAATTGCTCCTTACCGCTGAGTGAGGGCGGTTCTTGCGCTTTTTAAGAAAGCGTTACTCTTAATAAAATGATAGTCTATTTTTAAAGGCTAAGAAGAAATATGGTATTTAAAATAACTGAAAAAAATAGAAAGTGGTGGATCTTGCTCGCCATGTCAAGTGCTCTGGCACTGGTATTTATTGACCAAACAGCCTTGGCAGTTGCTCTTCCTGCCATACAACGCGAACTTAACCTTACTAACAGTCTCACACAGTGGGTTATTAACGCCTATTTATTAGCCTTAAGCGCCATCATTCTATTGGGTGGAAAAATGGGCGATAGGCTTGGCCATAAACGCACTTATTTATTAGGCGTCATCATTTTTATTGTTTCCTCGGCATTGTGTGCCGTTGCTGAATCCGGTACTTGGTTGATTACGATGCGTACTCTACAAGGCATCGGCGGTGCGTTTATGATACCCTCGACGAGTGCTTTAGTCACTAATGCGTTTCCGGATCACGAACGTGGGAAAGCACTCGGGATTTATGTGGCTCTGGCGGCTATCTTTCTTGCCTTAGGGCCCTTATTAGGTGGGTTTTTAACGCAAATCTTTGGTTGGCGTTCAGTATTTTTGATTAACCTTCCTGTGGCTTTAATCAGTATTTTATTAGCCACAACTTCTGTTCCGGCATGGCAACGTACCGAAAGATTAAACATCGATTGGTTGGGATTTTCTATTTCAACCCTTTTTATTAGTGGTTTTATATTAAGCTTTATGGAAGGACCCAATTGGGGCTGGACTTCTTTACGCATTATCAACTTATTACTTTTTAGCCTAGTGAGTCTTGGCGCTTTTATTTTATGGGAAAATAAAACCAGTCACCCGCTAGTTGAATTAAAGCTCTTTAAAAATTCAATGTTTTCTTTATTATTTAGCATCTTATTGATTACTCAAGCCGTAAATATTATATTTGTATTCTGGGCGATTTTTTTACAAAATATATTACATTACACCGCATTAAAAGCTGGCCTCCTGCTTTTACCCTCTGTGTTACCGATTATTTTTATGTCTCCTATCGGTGGCCATTTGCGCGACAAATACGGAGCAACGCTACCCATGTCCTGTGGCGCATTACTTACTACTTTGAGTCTCATTTGGATAGGTATTTTTAGTCTTAAACAAAGCTATGCAATTTTATTTCCGGGTTTACTCGGTTTTGGTATCGGCATACCGTTGGTGCTATCCGGCACAATGGCCACCGTAATGAATATCGTCAAAGTTGAACAGCGCGGTATGACGAGCGCCCTATTTAATTGTGCTCGACAATTTGGCTCCGCCATCGGTTTAGCGGTATTAGCTGGACTACTCGGTAGTTTAAACAAATGGCAACTAAGTTCTTTTTTGAAACACAGTACCGCGCCCTTTTCTTCTCTTCAGGAATCTCAAATTGACGGCTTACTAGTACAATCAGAACGGGCTATGCAAGCCATCCGTCACTTTTCTGCGCAAAACCTCCAACTCTTAAAAATAGCGGCCGCTAAAGCCTATACCACTTCATTTAGTATCACGATGTTTGTCGCCGCCTTGTTGGCTTTAATCACTCTCCTGTTGATCTACAAAATTCCACGAAAAAATAAATAAGTTCCTTTCTATTCTATAAGAGGAAGAGGTATCATTCGTATTGCATAAAAAATTCAACAAAAAACCTTTAACAAGATCGATAATTAATAAATTATTCGTTACACTTCTAGACTAATTACTTTCATTAGTTAGACAAAAGGACTTTTATGCCTATTAATTATAATACTTTAATTAGACAATTAAACTCTCACCTAGCTAAATATCCTGACGTTACACTAAATACAGACATTTTTGAACATGCCTTCCTTCAATTTTTAGGTTATCCAAACGTTCCGGAGAAATGTCAATTTACTGATAATAGAAATAATGGTTTATTTTTTAAATTCGGAACGCCTTACAACATCGAAAAGAGTGATTTTATTCGTGGATTACAAGCCTATACTACTAACAAACTTTTGAATATTCACATTGCAGAGACTGATCCCAATTCAAATCAGGACTTTTGCGCCCGTTTAAGTGTCTCTTATATTTGGGTTGGAGCTCATCTGTCAGAAATATTCGAAAAAATTGATCAGCTATTGGAAGTTAAATTTAAAAATGATTTTTATCGTTGTTGGAATGATCATGTAATAAGATTTAAAGTTGCTTTAACCATTAAACGTATTGAAAATTTAGTTCACGAAAAATCATTATCCCTTTATCTAACAATCAACAATGTGTGGAGCGCTATTATCCAAAAAAACACTCAAGAAGATAACCCGGTAAAATTTTTAGAAAAGCAGGTATCGGTTGATATTGATCATTTTCCCAACATAACCTTGATTTATGAAGAAAATGGAGAAAAAAAAGAGACCGTTTTAACTCGTCATCAAATAGTTGCAACACTAGAAGAAAATAGTTTCGATAAATTCTTAACCGCGGATAGTTTAGAAGAATTTATTGCTCCGGTTGGAATACATCAATTTATTAAAGAGGTATATAATCGCTCCTTTTATGTTAATGAAAAATATCAGTATGAAATCGATCTGGGTTATCAACGTAAAGAAAGAAGTATTTTAAAAAAGTATGATATAAAAGAATTAGGTTCGCATCCGCCCATTGGATGTGCTCCTGAACAAAGCCAATTTTATGTATATGATAAAAAAAATTATTCACAATTGTTAATTGCATTAAAAGAAATAAATGGCTTTCCCTGTTTTAATGAAAGATGGCATCAATTAACCTACTATATTCAGCTTGAAATGTGGGAAAAGCTGGATAAAAATTTAAATTTTTTGCTTAATTTGAAAATAGCAACAGGCGTAGAAATAGACTATACAAAATTGTTGATAGATTTGTACACACACGTTAGGGATTCTTTAAAAGGAGAGGCACAGGAAAGTGCTTTTGAAATTATAGAAAAAACTTGTCAGAACCTAGAGATACACTTACAAAGTGAGACACCCAAAGAAATATATACTATTTTATTTGAATTAACGCTCCTGTATATGAATCAGCTCACATTGATTGATGAAAATAAACGTCAAGAGTGGATAGTAAAATTATTTATTCTTGCTACAAAAGCAGGTTTAGCAGAAAGTAATCTTTATCTAGGAGAAATAGCGGGTTTGAAACTTGGAAATACTTTCTCTGCGAACATTAATAATGAACCGCTTGCTGTAATTATAGAAATAGCTGCAAAATACAGAAAAATTATTGAAGAAAATGTTTGCCTTAAAAATAAACTCGCTAAGCTTGAGGCTGACAGCTCTTTAAAGGAAAATAGAGAGAGTTCAAAAACAGAGACCACATCGCCAAAAACTAATGCTCCTATTCATAAACCACAAGCATTTTTCAGATAATTTTACGCTTTTCAGAGGCGCCAGTGATCTTCCCTTTCAAAAGCTTATAGTACAAAGACAAAGTAATTGCTGTTCCTTTAGAGAGATCTAAATTTGTACCAAATTTTTAACTTAGTATGTTAGAAATTTATTTCTGACGCCATTCGGTCCCTTTGGACGTATCTTCTAAGATCACACCTAAACTCAGCAGCTCATCGCGTATTCTATCAGCTTCTTGCCAATTTTTAGACGCACGTGCCTCATTACGTGCTGCAATAAAACGCTGAATCTTTTCCGAATCCCTGTTTTCTTGTGATAAGCCAAGCTTTAAAAATTGTTCGGGATCCTGCTGCAAAATGCCTAAGGTACTTGCCAAATACTGTAGATATTCTGCATAAAACTGTGCTTGTTTTTCATCGTTATCACGCAAGCGATTAATCTCACGCGCCAGCTCAAATAGGACGGCCAATACCTCGGGTGTATTAAAATCATCATCCATCGCAGCTTGAAATTTAGTTAAATAATCGCCTGTATACCGTTCAGGGATAAATGTTTGCGGCCCAGCATTGACCAACCCCCGTAAACTGGTATACAAACGATGTAACGAGGCTTGTGCGGTTTGCAAGTTTTCCTGACTGTATTGGATGGGGCTACGATAATGGCTGGCTAGCAAGAAATAGCGAATCACTTCCGCAGGATATTGTTTTAACACATCACGTACAGTAAAAAAATTACCTAAGGATTTTGACATCTTTTGACGATTCGTTTGTACAAATCCCACATGGATCCAGGTATTAACAAATTTCGTAGCGGTGGCTCCTTCAGACTGAGCAATTTCATTCTGATGATGTGGAAAAACGAGATCTAACCCCCCCCCGTGAATATCAAAATGTTCACCTAATGCCTCCATCGACATTGCTGAACATTCAATATGCCAACCGGGACGCCCTGCTCCCCAGGGGGATTCCCAACTCGGCTCGCCCGGTTTTGCTTTTTTCCATAATACAAAGTCTAAAGGATCTTTTTTGCTGATATCTACCGCAACACGTGAACCACTGCGTAATTTTTCAAGATTCTGATGCGCTAACTCACCATAGGTTTTAAACTTTTCGACGGAATAACAAATATCTCCATTTTCAGCGACATAGGCATAATTTTTATCGAGCAAAACTTGAATTAAATCGAGCATCTTTGAGATCGCATCGGTTGCTCGTGGCTCCTGTGTCGGCGGTAAAATATTGAGTTGCGCAAAATCTTCGTGCATAGCTTTGATCATGCGTTGGGTCAGATCGGATAGTCTTTCATTATTTTCTTGAGCACGTTGAATAATTTTATCGTCAATATCCGTAATATTACGCACATAAGTCACCTGATAACCACAAAGAGTGAGGTAGCGTAAGATGACATCAAAGGCAATTAATACGCGTGCGTGACCAATATGACAAAAATCATAAACCGTCATTCCACAAACATACATACCGACTTTTTTCTCATACAACGGTGTGAATACTTCTTTTTTTTGCGTGAGCGTATTATAAATTTTTAGCATGGATTATTCTCTCGCGAATCTTGTCATAACTTAATAGATTAAATAATTTGGCGAGCTCCGGACCGTCGTGACGACCCGTCAGCGCTAAGCGTAAAGGGGCAAACAAGGCTTTACCTTTAAATTTTAATCTTTCTTGTAACTGTGTTATCAGCACTTTAAAATCCAAAGGGTTTTGTTCCAATAACGTTAAAAGTGTCTGCCAATAAATCGGGTCCACTTTTTGTAAAAAACTTTTTACTTCTGTGTTAAAACTTAAAACGGGAGTCTTGGCAAATAAAAGCGTCGCCCATGCGACGGCCTCTTCTGGAAAACAAATACTTGAACGCATCAATTCAATAAACGCTGACTTAGCGGCAGCAGGTACATAATCTTGTATTTTAGCGTTCAACCAGTCAGCAAGTTTATCTTGTGAAAGATGTAACAAGGCCTGTTTTTGCCAATAGAGCAATTGAATTTCATCAAAACGGGCGGGGGATTTACCAAGACGGCTGAGTGAAAATTGATTAGCTAAGGCCTGGGTATCGAGAAAATTAGGATAGGTATACGTATGACCTAAACGGGCTAAATAATTTTGTAAGGCTTCAGGTAAGTACCCGGCTTCGCGTAAACTTTTTATACTAAAGCTACCGTGTCGTTTGGATAAAGGGGCTCCATCCTCACCCACAATCAACGCCATATGCCCATAGGCCGGAATCGGTAAACCGAGCGCTTGCAATAAGAGGATTTGTCTCGGTGTGTTAGTTAAATGATCTTCACCACGCAGAACATGAGTCACTTTCATTAAGGCATCATCAATCGCATTACAAAAGAAAAAGGCCGCCGAACCATCACTCCGCTGAATCACAAAATCACCGATATCGTCGCTGGAAAAAACTTGCTCACCTTTGACAAAGTCGTCAAAGCGTATTTCTTGTTTAGGCAGGACATGAAACCGCAAACTGGCTAACCGACCTTCCGCTTTTTTATCGGCCACTTGCTCAGGGGTTAAATTCCGACATTGGCCATTATATCGTGGGGGTTTACCCTGTGCTAACTGCCGCTTACGCATCATCAGTAATTCGGCTTCGCTACAAAAACAAGGATAGGCACGACGCATGCTGAATAATTGTTCATAATAAAGTGTATAAATCGCTTGTCGTTGGGATTGATAATAAGGACCTAAGCCCTTTTCTTGACCCGGACCTTCCTGCCAAGCTAAGCCGAGCCACATTAAATCCTCTTCTAATGCTTTAGCCAACGTTAATAATGAACGTGTGGCATCACTATCCTCTATTCGCAATAAAAAACAACCCGCTTGCGAATAAGCAAGTAAAAAATTAAATAAAGCGGTTCGAGCATTACCTAAATGGATATGGCCCGTAGGGCTAGGAGCAAAACGTGTTTTCATAATGGATGACTTGTTTAAGATTTTGATAGCTTAGTTCAAAGTTGATAACTTAATTTAAAAATACTTATTTTAAAAGTACTTGTTTAAAAATAAGTACTATGAACTCATTTATAACTTACGCTATGATACTCCTCTATGTCGACCCTCTTTATCTCGGATTTGCATTTAAGCCCCAACCAACCGGCTATAACACAGTTATTTCTAAATTTTTTACAACATCAAGCACGACGGGCAGAAGCTTTATTTATATTAGGCGATCTTTTTGAAACCTGGATCGGTGATGATAATTTTAACCCGTACAATCAGACTATCATCACTGCGCTCGCCGAATTAAGTATGCGTGGCATCACGCTCTATTTCATGCCCGGCAATCGCGACTTTCTCATCGGTAAACTGTTTATTCAACAAACCGGTTGTCACTATTTGACGGATCCCACAATCATGGATCTGTACGGTAAATCCACACTGCTCACACATGGTGACAGCGGGTGCACCTTAGACAAAAGTTATCTGCGCTATCGACGTTGGTCACGTTACCCTTTCTGGCAATATTTATTTTTACGTTTACCTTTACGTTGGCGACAACATATTGCGGATTATTTACGTCATCAAGCACCTCCTAATACGGGCTTTTATGATCCTAAATATGATGTTATTCTACCCGATTTATTAGCCTACTCGCCGAATACACAACAAATTATTCATGGTCATACGCATCTACCGAGTATTCAGCTTATTAAAAAAACAGACAACAACTGGATTAAATGTTTTGTGCTAAGTGACTGGAGTTCTACACAAGGTAATGTTTTAGTGGCACGTCCCGATCAATGCTTTGAACTCATTAACTTTAATTATACCAAATAAACTAAAAAGATAATGGTTAAATGTCAATTATTTCAATTATTCTTTTCCCTCCTATTTGAAAATCACACAGTAAAAAGTATTTTACTCTTTGGATAAAGTCTGCAGGAAGCACCTTCTTATTTTAGTGAGGTTTCTATGCCAAATTCTATCGTTTCCAATGGTTTTTTTCCTAGCAAAGATTACCTACGTCAAATATTAAACCCAATAAAAAACTCAGAGACACCCAATTATTTTAGTACAATCGGATATTTAGAGTCACTTGAATCTAAGGGGGACTATCCACAGCAGGTTTTAAGTGTAATAACGTGGTTTCATGATTATTATGATCTTTGCGATGAAAACAATGGTGAAAAGGAATTTATACGTCAACATCTCGATCAAATTATCGAATCTTTTTTTCCTAAAAAAGTACTGGATACATTATGGTTGCTCCACTATTACGGACTTCACAAATCACAAGAACAGCTCAATGCGGAATTTCTAAGTTTAAAAAACCTTATTGATCTCGAACTCGGCATAAGTGTAGAACCTTACCTGGACGACCTCCTAAAAAATGAACATTGTAAAAGCCTGACTAATATCCTTGCTGTACTCAACATCAATCAATTACTTACAAAAGAAAACCTAACCAACCTATTAAATAAACTTAAAATTAATATTAATTATGAATTACTTGAAAAATGCCTTGTTAAACTCAATAATAAGCTTTTTAAAGGCAATCATTCTAAATTTCAAAACCTATTCGAAGAATCTTTTTTTAGGTTAGATAAAACCACAAACCTAGAAAAAATTATACGCACTTTTTCAACTTCTTCACAGAAAGATATCTCCGCAATAAAACCTTCTTGCTTACTCGATCAACTCGGTCTTCTAACCGCCGATAACATAAACGATATTAAAAAAGAGCCTCATGAAGAGATAACCTCTTCCTTAATTACTCTATTAGAGAATAAAAACGGCCTTCAAAAACTATCAATACCTTCAATCCCTTCTGCACCTAAAATCTCAATAACTCCCGATCCTATTTTGCTTCATTCGCACATCCCTCATTCGGTCGCGAAACACCCGAATTGTAATCCTCCACATAAACCAACTAAACGCTCTGCACATTGGAAACTAAGCAGCCGTTTAATCAACTGGATCAATCAATTAATAAAAAAATGGCGGGAACATATTGAAAACTCTAAGCACCAAAAATGTGTATATCAAGAATACCAGCGGTCTATAAAAAAACTATCGGAACAAACCGATATTCACAAATTTTCCCATATTCTATGTGATATTGGACTCCTTTATGGAAAAAAAACACCTCTTCCCAAAAAAAATTTAACGATTGATCAACTTATCCGGAAATTTAGCGAACCCAATCCACGGCAAACTCAAGTTTTAGAATGGCTGAATAGTTACTACCGCAATGGAAAACCGGATGAAAAAGAGTTCATCCAACAACAGCTCGATAACATCCTAAAGGATACCGAACCCAAGAAAGCCTTACACGCCATATCAATGTTATATTACTGTAATTTACATGCTGAAAAACAAATCAAAGCTATTTTAGCCAGTGATAAAGCCCATGATTTCATCGCATTATTTCTGGAAAAATTACATTCACCCAACGGAAAGCACGTTGAATCACTAAAAAAAGAAGTCGAAGCGAGCTTACAGCAATTAAACGCTCCGCCGACAATAGCTATCACAAGTAAAGTTGCAATAAAAAAACTTGAAGCGACTCGAATATTTCAACCAGAATCTGAACAAACTAAACACGGAACTTTTTTTACTCTAAAAACATCAGAGGAAATTAGGCGTAGCTACCTTAGTCGCATAGGCCTCGAACAGGGTTAAGCCAGTCTACTTAAGTTACTGAAATTAAAGAATTTTCCCTTTCCGATGCGTGCTGATATTAAACGAGAATCGACACAGCCCTATCGAAAAGAAACCTAACCTAAAGGTGTTCAGTCTGCATTTCCATAGAATGAGGATGCATCGATTCGGGGAAAAAACCACTTAGCCAATCTTCTAAAGGTTGAAAATGTGGAACCAACACCGACTCTTGCCAAACGGATTCTTTGTCAAAAGGTGTTAAACTCACCAACATCATCAATAACACAACAACTAACATACCACGCGCAATACCGAAAATAATACCTAACACGCGATCAGTCCCACTTAATCCGGTATTAGCGACGAGCTGACCTATCAAATAATTAATCAACATCCCTAGTACGAGAGTCACCAAAAATAAGCCGACAAAGCTCACAACCAATCTCACGGAATCGGAATGAATAAAATTGACCAGCAAATCCGCAATATAACGATAAAAAATGAAGCTGACAGCAATCGCAGCCACCCAAATCACTAAAGAAATCACTTCGCGGACAAAACCACGCATGACACTAATTAATACGGACAATGCAATAATGGCAATGATGATGTAATCAACCCAATTAAATGTAGACATTAGAATACCTTCGTGTAATTAAAGAATTTTAAATTAAGCCACAGACAATTTATTGAGGTATTATAAACGAGTTTTTTAATCGTGTAATAGGAAGGGGATTTAAAAAATCATTCTATCGATCTTAGCACAAAAAAGAACCGACCAACTTAATTTCATCCAAGGTGTAGACACTCTGTAATTGATAGCCTGCTTGTAGTAATTTTTCTTTGCCACCTTGTTGTCTATCGACAAGTACGACTATATCTTTAATTTGTAGGCCTTGCTTTTTTAATAATTCGGCTATTTGCAACACACTGCCACCGGTCGTCACCACATCTTCAATAATTAAGCAGTCTTCACCTGTTTTAAAAACGCCTTCGATCTGTTTTTTTGTACCATAAGCTTTGGTTTCTTTACGACACATCAACATGGGTAAATTTTGCTTGAGTGAAATCGCTGTGGCCATTGGCAGTGCCGTATAAGGCACACCACATAATAAACTTGGTGTAATATGCTTTATTTTATCCCATAATGCTTGAGCCACAGCACGTAACAGTGGTGGATAAGAAATAATTGAACGGCAATCGATGTAGATCGGCGAAACTTCGCCACTGCGCAGTGTAAATTCACCTCTTTTAATAACACCGATATGAATCAAGGCTTCAAGTAATCGTTGTTTTTGCATCGTTAATTGACAAGATCATTATTATTTGTTTTTTCGGCAGCGAGATGAAGCAGTATATCGGTTTGTTCTAGACTTTCACCCACCAAATCTTCTTCAATACGTTCTAAACCGACTAGAGTTTCACCTTCATTCAATCGTATCAAACGTACCCCTTGTGAATGGCGACCGGCCACGCGAATTTCGGCCACACGTGTACGCACTAAAGTCGCTTTATTGGTAATCAGCATGACTTCATCAGAAGGCAATACTTGTACTGCCGCAACGACATTTCCATTACGCGCCGTCGTTTTAATCGCAACGACTCCACTGCCACCTCGGCTTGTCAAACGATGTTCAGCCACCGGTGTTCGCTTACCATAACCCTGACGGGTTGCCGTTAAGATAAGTCCTTTGGGTTTAGCAATGATTAAGGAAATAACCTGTTGTCCCGCTTGTAATTTAACCCCTCTTACACCACAAGCGGTACGACCCATACAGCGTACTTTACTTTCATTAAAACGTATGGCTTTACCGGCATCAGTAAACAATAAGACATCTTGCTGACCATCTGTTAATGCAACGCCTACTAAACGATCCCCTTCGCGTAAATCAATCGCAATAATTCCGTCATTACGTGGCCTTGAAAAATCAATCAAACTGGTTTTTTTCGTTGTGCCGTTAGCGGTTGCCATAAAAATAAAATGATCCGCGCTATAATTTTGTATAGGTAATACCGCTGTAATTCGTTCATTTTCACTTAAAGCGAGTAAATTGACGATAGGACGACCTTTAGCAATACGGCTACCTTCAGGTAATTTATACACTTTTAGCCAATAAACTTTACCGGTACTTGAGAAACACAATAAGGTATCGTGTGTATTGGCAATTAATAAATGTTCAATAAAATCTTCTTCTTTGACATCACCGGACGATTTTCCTCTTCCTCCACGACGTTGTGCTTGATAAACACCGAGGCTTTGACGTTTGACATAACCTTCATGCGATAAAGTCACTACCACATCTTCAGGAGGAATCAAGTCTTCTTCATTAATCTCAGCATCAACACCGATAATTTCGGTGCGTCGTGGATCAGCAAATTCTTCTTTAACGGCGATGAGTTCGTCATGAATCACCTGACGTAAACGTTCGGGTTGATTTAAAATAGCTAATAAATCAATAATAATGCTTAACTGATCCCGATATTCTTTTAAAATCTTTTCTTGTTCTAGACCGGTTAAACGATGTAAACGAAGATCTAATATGGCTTGTGCTTGTTCGGGAGATAAGTGATAACAGGCCTCACCCTTTTTTACACCATAGTCCTGTGTTGCATCGATGGCTGGCATTTCCAACAAATCTGCTTTAGCTAACATATCAGCGACCATACCTAATGGCCAGAATTGTGCTAACAGTTGCGATTTTGCATCGTGGGGATCCTTAGCCGCTTTAATTAGTGCAATGATTGGATCAATATTGACTAAGGCAATCCCTAAACCTTCTAAAATATGCGCACGTTCTCGGGCTTTACGCAATTCAAAAAGCGTACGCCGCGTGACCACTTCGCGTCGATGGGCCAAAAATTCGTTGATTAATTGTTTGAGATTGAGTAGGACAGGTCTACCATCCACTAAGGCGACCATATTAATACCAAACGTCACTTGTAATTGGGTTTGGGCGAATAAATTATTGAGTAACACATCGATGTTTTCGCTACGCCGTACTTCGATAACCATACGCATACCGTCTTTATCCGATTCGTCACGTAATGCGGTAATACCTTCGATACGTTTTTCCTTAACTAACTCGGCAATCTTCTCAATGAGTTTTGCTTTGTTCACTTGATAAGGAAGTTCAGTCACAATGATACGCTGCTTACTGGACTTCTCATCTTGCTCAAGTTGGGTTCTTGCTCTAACGAAAGCACGTCCACGACCGGTATGATAGGCTTCGACAATCCCCTTCTTACCATAAATCAAACCGGCTGTTGGAAAATCAGGCCCTTTAATAAAGTGCATTAAACGCTCTATAGTGAGCTCAGGATCGGCCAGTAAGGCAACTGACGCATCGATGACTTCGACGAGATTATGAGGTGGAATATTGGTCGCCATACCCACAGCAATCCCCGAAGAACCATTAATTAACAAATTAGGAACGCGCGTCGGCAAGACATTAGGAATCTGTTCGGTTTCGTCATAGTTAGGTGAAAAATCGACCGTCTCTTTGCCTAAATCCGCAAGTAAGGCATGTGCCAATTTCGACATACGAATTTCGGTATAACGCATCGAAGCGGCCGAATCACCATCGACTGAACCAAAGTTACCTTGGCCATCAATCAACACAGAACGCATAGAAAAAGTTTGAGCCATCCGGACAATAGTATCGTAAATAGCACCATCTCCATGGGGATGGTATTTACCAATCACGTCACCTACGACACGAGCCGATTTTTTATGAGGCTTGTTCCAGTCATTACCAAGCTCGCTCATCGCATATAAAACCCGCCTATGCACAGGTTTTAAGCCATCGCGACTATCCGGTAGTGCTCGCCCTACGATAACACTCATCGCATAGGCGAGGTAGGATTGCTTTAACTCTTTTTCAACAGTGACCGAAAGAATCTCATTAGCGGGTAATTCTGCCATATAAAACTTCAAAATCTATGATGATACGAAGACTCTCGATGCAACACTTACAATAGTGCAATCGATTCTTTTCAGATTACGAAAACAAAGCAATCGGCCTATTTTTAGAGGACTGCCAGTTGACTCAACCATAAAACTTATAAGGCAAAGAGTATACCATAAATAGACTTAGACGGGCAGTCTATTTCCGTTAAATAACGCGATAATCTTGGATACCCCGTAAAAATGGGATTGTTATCCTCGCTATTATCTAGGAGAATCGTTCTCTGGCCGTCCTAGACTTTTTTCAGACAACAGTCTAGGACGCACGAGAAGAATTGACTGGGTTGCCCCCCGCCCCCATTTAATTTACCGAAAGCTAAGCTCAGTTATTTTGTCCCATCGGCGGTAGAATTTGCTGAATTATCCTTCTGAGCAGGCTCTGTAGGCGTAGGCGTGGTTGTACTTGTTCCATTGTCAGTTGAAGGGGTGGTGTCACTGGGAGGTATTTGGCTCGGCTCCACCGCTTGTGGGCTCACCGGTATTTGCTCATCCGAGCTGGATGAATTCGCTGGGTTAGCCATTTGATCTTGGGCAGGCATTGTAGTATCTGTTTGATCTCCTTGCTTATCAGAAGGCTGATGATTACAGCCGACCAACGCCGCCGTCAACAGCATTGAAACCAAAAACTTCTTATACATAAGCAAAATTCCCCATTAAAAAGTAGTGCAAAAGGAAAATTGTCAGCTTTTGACTGACAAGTTTTGTAGCCCATAGTAGAAGCTAAACTAAGCATAGCAAAACTTTTCAGCTAAAACAAAATCTAGTAGATTTAAAGGTTAAAATAGGTTAAGTCCTATACAAGTGACCATTTTTAATTGCCAAGCCACTAAATACTGTTATAATAAGTCATGATTTAATTTTCGTGTCAGTTAATGGCAGCGGGTTGATCCCTTCTGTCCTTTTTGATACCAGCAAAACGAAATGATAAGAAATCAACGTTTTGTTTTGAGTTAACTGAAGTCATAAGCTTTAGTTTTTAGAAATTTAGTTTTCGGGTGAATATTGAGTCACCGAAATAAAAGTATTAGTTCGGCTTTTTAAGTTTGCAATTTTATTTGAATAGATATTCTTCAAGTGTGAGTTTTATGAACAGTAATGAATATTGCACATAAAAAATACGGTGTAAAGAATATGCGAGCCAATAATCCGTGTTAATAATCAGGTAGTTAAAACCGATGTCGCTTAGTCTCAAAGACAAAGTTATTTATGAAAAAATTCTGTTGATTATTCTATAAACAGAGTAAGCAATCATTGTTTCAAGCAATGGCAATCGTTTTTAATTTTTAGCACCGATTATCAACCAATATGCAAGCTTAGTTGAGCCTTAAAATAGGATTCAACAATGCATAAAGAAAAGAATCAAATATTAATCAATGCGAATCCCGGTGAAATCCGCGTTGCTTTGATCGAAGACAATAAACTATCTGACCTCGATATAGAATATACGGGTCAAGAACAAAAAAAATCAAATATCTATAAAGGTAAAATTAGCCGTATAGAGCCCAGCCTAGAGGCAGCCTTTATCGACTATGGTGCAGAACGTCACGGTTTTCTACCCTTCAAAGAAATTGCTCCTATTTACTTTAAAACTAAGAATCACGAGCCCCCTACCATCAAACACTCACTGAAAGTCGGTCAGGAAATGATGGTACAAATTGAAAAAGAAGAACGTGGGAATAAAGGTGCTGCTTTAACAACGTTTATTACTTTGCCAGGCAGTTACTTAGTGCTCATGCCCAATAACCCAGGTGCAGGTGGTATTTCACGACGCATTGAAGGCGAGGAGCGACGTGAAATGCAGGCTATACTCGAGAAAGTCCCTCTTTCAGAGGATATGGGCCTTATCCTACGCACTGCCGCTGTGGGCAGAGAGACGCATGAATTACAAATGGATTTGAATTTACTGATTCAGCAATGGGAAGCCATTCAAAAAGCCTTTAACGAGCGCCCTGCTCCATTCCTTATCTTTCAAGAAGGTGATCTTATCACGCGTTCAATCCGTGATTATTTAAGGCGTGACATTGACGAAATTATTATTGATGACAAAGCGATATACGAAAAAATTAAAAACTACATAGAACAGGTTCGACCTGATTTTGTTTCTCGAGTGACCTTTTATCAAAATTCAATACCCTTATTTTTATATTTTGATATTGAAGAAACCGTTGAGTCCGCCTTTAAGCGCAAAATAGAACTGCCGTCAGGTGCTACCATTGTGATCGATCGCACTGAAGCCTTAGTGTCGATTGATATCAACTCAGGTCGTTCTACCAAAAATGAAGACATTGAAGAAACCGCCGTTGCAACCAATCTAGAAGCCGCTAAAGAAATTGCCCATCAATTACGCGTACGGGATTTGGGTGGTTTAATTGTTATTGACTTTATCGATATGAACTCTGAAGATAACCAACGTAAAGTTGAAAATTGTTTACGTTTAGCGACGAAAAAGGATCGTGCGCGCATACAAATCGGTCGAATTTCTGCTTTTGGATTATTAGAAATGTCGCGACAACGTTTGCGTCATTCCTTAGGAAAAGCCAACGAAACCTTATGCACACGCTGTAATGGCGAAGGCACCATCCGAACCATTGAGTCATTGACCTTATCCTTATTACGCGCTGTAGAAAAAGAGGCTTTAAAGAAATCAATACAGCAAATTCGTGTTGAAATACCCGTTGATATAGCCACTTACCTTATTAATGAAAAACGTCAGGCAATACAAAAAATTGAGTGTACTTATAAAATAAACCTATTATTAATACCGAATCCCTATTGGCAGCCCCCACAATACAAAATTACCAGCTTAGGAAAAAACAGTTTACAACCCGAAAATATCAGTTATCAAATGGTAGATAAATCAAACGTAACCTCTCTACCTTATAGCCCGCTCAGTGTAAAACCAACAGAAACTCCAGCTGTTAAACCGCTGGCTTTTTTAATTAACCAAAACAAACCAAAAACACGTTTAAGTTTATTGAGTCGATTACTCAGCTTGTTAAAGGACCACACTAAAGCCAAATCAAAACAAAGTGAGTCGCTAAAAAAAGAAGTGACGCCTTTTCCTGAACACGCTCATCCTAACGAAACGCAACACAGACAGACTCCGGAACGACGTCATTCAAAAGTAAACCGTAATCATCGAATGCGCCGCAATCACCGTCGCGATGACAGACGACGAGATAAAGACGAAGAAGGTAGTGGTAATGGCAATAACGGGAGTGGGTACCACGCTAATGCTTATAAGCCATCACAAAATCGTTTTCATAAACATCATCAACAACGCTATGAACAGCAATCGCAACCTGTACCTGGACAGGCAAGTAATAAACCGTCCCCTTCAAACCTATCGGCTAAAAAAAGAAGAGAGCATTCAAAAAAAATAGCGACAAAATCCGAAAACAACATAACTGATCATGTATCCAGAGAAGAAAATTTAATAGCTCAATCAACGACTCTGAAAGAAAATCAAGTGGTGACATTCCAAGAATTGGATAAAAATCCAGCTATTGAAAAAACACTTACACAGACGACTAGCAACAACACTCATCCCAGGACAACACAACGACGCAATATGCGACGCTATGGCGGCGAACCTAAGTTACGTCATCGCACCTATAATCATTATGGAGAGAATGAAAAAGCTGAAAAAGTCTAGCTCGATGAATTGCCTTGCCAACTTCCATATAAAGGATTCGGCAAAATAAAATAACCTTGACCAAACTTATTGTATTGTTGCGCATCATTAGGTAAAGCATACATAATGGCTTGTTTTAATCTCGGAAAATCTTGGATATTATCACCGAAATAAGCAATCACGGGATGTGCGGGCAATTTATTTGACCATACCATTTCATCTGGATCATAGCAGCCGTGTATCACCGCATTAAAACGAGGATTTTTATCCTTAGGATGTTTCGCGTTTTTATTATTAGCAAGAATAACTTGATCAAACGTAACCTGTTGTTGCTTTAAATTATCGATGGTAGCTTGCAGCGCGGTTATTCCGGAAGGATCTACATAGGAACCATCACGATTAGAAAGCATTGTCACATAACCGCCTAATTCATGAATTCGCTGTGTAAAGGCAACCACACCGGGTAATGCCACAGACTTTTTCGATATTGTAACAAAATGCGAAAAATTAACAGGATTGGCCAGCAAACTGTTACATTGATAACAATACCAGGAGTTATCAAGCGTTGTTTCATCGATATCTAAAACTACACCCCACGTTTTGGGTTGGGGGTGATGTTGCCTCACCCATTCTTTAACATAATCCGTAGCGACGTTGTAAACTTGGCGATAACTGGCTTTTTTTTCTGCTGAATCACGATACCATTTCATGGCCTGCAAAATATTAGGATTTTTTTTAGTATTGGGTGCACAAACTACCGGGCATTGGTTATTAGCAAACGCTATCGAGCTTATTAATAATAGCAATGTAGTAGTCATGGTTATTCGGGATCGTTTCATTTTTTTACTCAATTAGTTAATGCATTACACCCTTTTTTCCTTGTGATTCTATTGACTTATTTTGACTTTTTATTTTTATCTTATCTTAAAGTGAAATAAAAAAATAGCTTAAATTTATTCTACGTTTTAAATTATTCTTGATATTTTATAAAATAGGAAAATATATAAAATTACATGAAATAGGTTGATTAGCCTAAGACTTACTTAGCAAAAAGAAATTATTTAATAGCTTTATAGTAATTGGCATTAAGACAGCACTACCGAGTGATTTATTATAGATTGCCAGCGCCACTTTATCAGATAAATTACTCACAAAAGTATAATGCTGTACACGATTGTCAATAAAACCTATAAACCAAGCATCACGTAATTCTCTAGAACTCGCTTCTTTTTTATTATCCTTATGTCTACCACTACCCGTCTTACCATAATAATCTAATCCATTATCTAATTTTCCTAAATATAAGTTTTTCTTAATATTGTTTACAGCTTCATGACTAACGGGTAGTTCATAGCTTAGCATAGCATTTAAGAAATTAAGCTGTTCCACAGCAGATATTTTTAGACTACTACTCAGCCAAGCCTCAGTGAGGCCATTGTGTTTGCCCGGGTCACCGCTAAAATCTTGGTTACCATAATCGAAGCCAGCTAAATAATGTTTGATACGAGCATAACCCAACTGTGGCGTAATCCGTTGTGAAACCCAAACCGTTGAATATTTTATCCAGCTATAGGGAGTTTGATCCTGATCCCAAGTAGGCAATTCTCTTTTTCTACCATCCCATTTAAAGACTGTATTGGGGCTAATAATGATAGACTGATTAAATGCCATAAGTGATAATGCGACTTTTTAAAAGTAGAATCAGGTGGAATTCGTTGCTGGCAGCGATTATTCGGATTATATTCACTAACGATTTTATGGTCGTCCAAGTTATAGAGGATGAAGCAGGCTTCGTGATTTTTAAATAGCTGTGAGTATTCTTGTGTACTAGCAACCGCACTTAGAGTAGTCATAGTTAAAATCAGTAGTAAATTTTTTTTCATTCAATATCTTTTTTTAATTTTATCAATTTTCCTCTTCTAACCGCTAGCTCGCAAAAAAATCCCGCATGGAAATTTTAGAAATGGTGTAAAAGTAGCCTAAATAGTTTGATTTAACTGGTGGAGCTAAGCGGGATCGAACCGCTAACCTCTTACATGCCATGCAAGCGCTCTCCCAGCTGAGCTATAGCCCCGTGCTTCGCATTTTACCATAGCAAGCCACACTGTCAACCTCTGGAGATTACAAGTGTCCTATGCTTTACATTCCATTTAATTAAACCCCGCCGCCTGCACATTATTATCAACGTTACTTAAGGCGTTACTCTCAGTAACTACCTGCTCTTGGCTGTTTCTATGCCAAAAACTTGAAGCGGAAAGAAAGTTTTTTCCCCGCCGATAAGTTTCTTCTCCTAAAGTAAAAGATAGGCTTTGGATCAACTGTAAAAATAAGGCTGACAATGCCTGACGCTCTGTTGCAAGAAATAAACTAGGGTTCCATAACAACATCCAAGTTAGCATCGGTAAAAAAAAGCGCAGTACTTTATTCTGGATCCTTTTTGCAAACTCTTGAGCAAGGGGTCGTCCCACCAACGTACTTAGAAAATTTATAGTGAAATACATAAAGAGTTGAACCATTTTATTCTGTATTTCGAGGGTTTCATCAAACAATAAGGCATTCAAGCTCGCACTGATCATTGCAAATAAGAAAGGTTTAACGCCATAATTAATATAGCAGACGAGAGAAGGATGGTGATTGCCATAAGCCAAACCGACATCATCTAAGTAAGATGAAGTAAACCCAGCAAATAATGCGCCTAAAGATAGAGGTAAACCCCTTTTTACTGTTTGGCTAAATCCTAGATTTTCTACTTTAGTTTTTTTATTAGAATAAGGAACTAAATCGGTTTTGTTTATTGGATCTAAGTAGGTTGGTAAAACTTCTTGTTGAGCGAACGCAGTAGAGTTTAAAAGAGATGACTCAATAGTTTGAGTTTGATTCAAAAAACTTTGAATATCCTCTAAGTAAATCAAAAAAGGTGAGTCTGTATCTGAAAAATGATTAAGATAGTTTGTGCATAATCTTCTTTGTTGATGTAACCAGATAACAAAGGCCTGCCGATTAGAAGGGTTGCCAAGATAGGTGTCAACACTTGCGTCGTAACAACTGCCGGCACCATTTTGTAAAAGATCGATTAAAAATTTAGGCTTTTCGTTTACTAAATACGCGATCCATTCGAATGCACTAAAATAAGAAGGAAATTCTCGTGGATTAAAAAAATCAAAAATAATGGTTTCGTTTACGTAATGATCTAAGTCACGAAGATATTTTTTAGAACAAATTCCCTCTGAATATAATTCAACAATGCCTTTCCTTAGTGTTAAATCGAGGTCTAGATTATTGAAAAATAGCCAGGACAAATGACGAATATATTCATGAATATGCACTGAAAGTCGAGTGGTGTACGTATACGTTGATCCCAATAAATAATTGGGTTGACTAAAATTTTTAGATGGAAAATACGCGGCGATGGCATGTGGATCCGGCAATAAATCCTCGCCTTCGAAAAGAAAAGTATCTATCAAAAAATTCTTTTTAGAATCTGCTAAATGCAAAAAATATTGACTTACCGTATAATTGGACTTTAACCCAGATATTTTTTCCATCCAAAAAATAAAGGATTCGGAAGCTCTCATCGCCCTACATAAACGATCGAATTCAATGGTAAGGCAATTGTTACTTTGAATATCAATTAACAAATAAGGTAATTGATCGGTTGCGAAACCATAGCTATCTTTAAATCGAATATACTTTGAATGACATTGTCTATGATAACTATGACTCTCACAAACTTCAGTTAAATTCGCGAGATGATTATAACCTTGTGTTAAAAAAAATTTATAAACACTATATTTTAACAGCTTCTTATCAACAAACAGTTTAAATTTTCTATAGATCAATCGACGTTTTTTTTAGATTAATTGATCAAATCCTCGCCTAAAAAAATTCAGTCCTAAGGAAATTTTTAGAGTATAGGTTAAAGCACCTAAACTATCTAACAACTGCATCGCGGCAAGCTCATTGCTTTCAACACCGACCTTTTTTAGGTATTTAGCTAAATTAGAAATAACTCGTATCAAAATAACCGGATCTTTGATAAATTTTTCACATTGAAAGCTTGAAAGCTTGAAAGTAAGGTATGACGAAATTGTGTCAGCAATTCTGCTGAGTGAAAAGTTATTTTTGAAATAGCTAAAAAATTTTTTGCATCAATATTTATTTGAGGTTTTTTAAATAAGTAACGATACTCAGGTTCTAACATGAACTTTAGTAAATTTAGATAATAAATCGGCATTTTAGCTTCTGCTTCATTAAATTGTTTTTTTAAAATTATTTTTCCAAATAAATCAGAGAGAATATTATTTATTTTTTCTAAAACTTGACTAGCTTTCGGTTTGAACGCAATCAATCTTTTTAAAAATTTAAAAAATTGTTGTGTATCAACGGGGCTAGTAAAATAATCAACGGCTTTAAGTTGTTCAGATAAAGTATCTAAAAGCAAACTCACACCTTCGGCTCCCAGCGAAAAAGCTTGCCCCCATTTTTCTTCCCGAATTAATAAGAATTTCATTGCCTTAGAAAGCGGCCAAGAAGCAAAACCAGGTTGAGGTTGTTGGGTGTTTATTGTCATAATAAAAATTCCATTTTTTAAAAAAATGGAATTTAAACTTAATTCTTATTAAGTTGCAATTAAAATTAATTACTCATTTCTTAGACTAAAAAAATAAACTCAACAGGAAACAATACATTAGGAACCACTTAAAATAGAATTTAAACGCACTAAGACCTCTTTTTTACCTAAAACGCGTAACGTGGCATTAAGCGGCGGGGATACACTTCCACCCGTCACAACATAACGTAAAGGTTGAGCGACTTTGCCTAGTTTTAGAGAAAGTTCATTACCCGTTTCAGTTAATACCTGATGTATCGATTCATCTGTCCATAGCGTAAGCGACTGAAATTTTTCTTGTAGAATTTTTAATGGCACTAACCTATCCGCTGAAATAGACTTTTTATCTACTAGGGGAGCGAGATAAAAATAACAACTTTTTTCTGCCATTTCCTTTAAGGTTTTAACCCGTTCACGTTGCAACGTCACTACATCCACCAAGTCTGGACCTTTAGTGATAGGAATATTCAAACGGTGAAATTCTTTTGCTAATCGTTGAGCGATTAAGTGGATATCATCCTTTTTTAAATAATGTTGATTTAACCAAATTAGTTTGTCAGGATTAATCGCGGCGGGTGATTTATTTAAATGAGTTAGGTCGAAATATTGAATCATTTCTTTCCTGGAAAAAATCTCTTGATCGCCATGTGACCAACCTAATTTAACAAGATAATTTAATACCGCATCCGCTAAATAACCTTCGTCTCGATATTGTAAAATATTGGCAGCACCGGTTCTTTTAGAAAGTTTTTTACCATTACTCCCTAAGATCATGGGCAAATGGGCATAGATCGGCAAATTCGCACCCAATGCTAAGAAAATATTGATTTGTCTCGGTGTATTATTCAAATGATCATCGCCACGAATAACATGGGTAATCTGCATATCCCAGTCATCGACAACCACGGTAAAGTTATAAGTCGGTAAACCATCGCTGCGTGCAATAATTAAGTCATCTAATTCACTATTTCGAAAAATAATTTGACCGTGCACTTTGTCATTAACGATCACCTCACCGCTTAAAGGATTACGAAAACGGAGCACATAATTTTGATCCGATCGTATCGATGTGTTATCTCGACAATGTCCGTCATAACGGGGTTTCTGGTGTTCAGCTAATTGTTTTTCACGTAATTCTACTAAACGTTCTTTAGAACAATAACAGCGATAGGCCTTCCCTTCATTGAGCAACTGCATTAAAACCTCTTGATAACGTGCTAAACGTTGACTTTGAAAAATAGGGCCCTCATCATAATCCAGACCTAACCATTCCAAACCTTGTAAAATGACATCGGTTGCCGCCGCTGTGGATCGTTCAGTATCTGTGTCTTCGATACGTAAAATAAATTGACCTTGCTGTTTTTTTGCATATAACCAGGAATACAATGCGGTTCGGACACCGCCGATATGCAAATAGCCGGTAGGACTGGGTGCAAAACGTGTACGAACTTTCATAAACTACAACCTTTTATTTTTTAATTCACCGATAAAACTTCAAGTACAAAGAATAAGCATTAAATAAATTGAAACGGTTTAATATTACCTTTTCCGCAACGGATAATTTGCGGCATATTAGTTGACAAATCAATGACGGTAGTAAGCTCTAAGCCACAAAATCCTCCGTCAACAACCAAGTCAACGCGTTTACCTAAAATATCGGCTATTGCCTCAGGTTCTAATAAAGGGAGATCCGAATCAGGTAAAATCAATGTCGTACTCACTAAGGGCTCATCGAGCATCTCTAAGAGTGCGTGCACAATTTTATTATCTGGAATTCGTATACCGATGGTTTTACGTTTCGCATTAACTAAATAACGTGGCACATGTGAAGTCACTGGCAGCAAAAATGTGTAAGGGCCTGGCGTATTCGCTTTGATTAGGCGAAAAATAGAGTTTTCTAGCTGAGAAAATAGCGCCATTTCTGAAATATCACGGCATAGTAAGGTCAAATAATGGGGGTCTTTTAATTGACGGATTTGCCTGATACGTTGTATTCCTTTTTTATTGGTTAGCTGACAACCCAATGCATAAGCTGAATCCGTAGGATAAGCAATCACGCCTTCTTTCATCAATAGATTGGCGGCTAAGCGTATTAAATGCAGCTGGGGGTTTTCTGGGTGGATCTTAATAAACTGGCTCACACTACTCACCTTTTTTAAACGAGTCGGAACGGTCATCGACGACTCTTCGCACTTGAATTTTTATCTGCGTTACCACTCTATTTAAAATCCTCATGTATTTCGCATACACTCCGGTTGCACAAATGATATCTTGACAAAAACCCGACAATTGTGAGTATACTTAGCACTGAGTCGAATCTCTATTACTTTCATTCAATGCGTTTACTATTCGATTTTTTACCCATCGTTGTCTTCTTTATCGCTTACAAGCTTTTTGGAATCTATGTAGCCACGGCAACGGCTATCCTCATCAGTTTATTGCAAGTAATCAGTTACTGGATTAAACACCACACCGTACTTAGTATACAACTTATTAGCTTAGTCCTCATCCTCTTATTTGGGGGAGGAACATTACTACTGCATAATGAATTATTCATTAAATGGAAGCCAACTGCACTCTACTGGTTATTGGCTTGCGTCGCTTTAGTAACCCACTATTTTGGTAAAAAACCCTTAATCCAGCATTTATTAGAAACGAATATTGCCCTACCTGCTCATCTTTGGTCCTCATTAAACCGAAATTGGATTATCTTTTTTACGCTAATGGGTGGCCTCAATTTATGGGTCGCTTATACCTTTAACACGAATACTTGGGTCAACTTTAAGTTATTTGGTTTATTGGGTATCACGCTTATCTTCATCATCATACAAGCTATCTATTTATCGCGCTATATGCGATCGGATGAAAAAATTAAACCTTAATCTTATGCACGACATTTTAAGTATCCTACAAAAAAAATTACACCTCGCCCTTGCACCCACTTTTTTAGAAGTTATTGATGAAGGTGATCAACATCGAGGTCATGCCCATGCAGGTGCGGGTCATTTTGCGGTACGTATCTCTTCCCCTTTATTTAAAAATAAACCTTTGGTTCAATGTCATCGTTTAGTTTATACGGCGTTAGGAAAAGATTTTATCGGTAAAGCAATCCACGCGTTACGTATAGAAATCGTTTAAACAGATTAACCCATAGCTACCCGAATATTAATACCAACCGATTTAATAAATACCTAAACTATTTATAGATCCTATCAAATCCAGTTACATAGATAAGCTTTTAAAATTATCACTTAATAGTGTTTGGTCTTGATTTGTTTTATCTAAATTTAAAATAACACTAAATTGGTCAGGATAAGTTATGACCGTCCTATTTTGATATTGAGAAGGAAAAAAACATAGTTTATTTGGAATAGTTCAGACTTGATGTGACACAAAGGAATGAGTAAGGTTACCCGTTTTGAGAAGTCGAGAGAAACTTTAATCAAAACACAAAGAGTAACCTTAGATGCTACATACTAATGAAAGAATAATT
>Ga0222713_10000206_pt1 | contig 64990 bp, 56 predicted proteins | sample C33_649DmetaG_FD_165061 | JGI IMG/M metagenome (GOLD analysis project Ga0222713, IMG submission 165061) | Estuarine water microbial communities from San Francisco Bay, California, United States - C33_649D | ecosystem: Environmental > Aquatic > Marine > Unclassified | place: USA: California...
ATAGAGTGCTTCTGCTGCGAGGAGAACATCAGTAAAAGTTTCAGTCTCTCCAATCATATTGATGATTTCAGTTTCTTCTCCAGACTCAATAGGAATCTGAATATGATTGCCGATTTTAAACAAAAGGTTTGCTCGGTCAGCAAGATTCATTGAAGAAATATCTTCATCTTCAAGATTGAAGAAATCTTCTTCGTTCAATTCTTTATATCCACCAAAAAAAGTTTTAGCAAGACCAGGATACTTTCGTTTCATCAATTTCTCAATACGAGCATCTTCAACTACATTGATGAATTGGTGAGGAATAGTTTTTGGAAGATCCTCATCTGGGGTAAAAAGTGCATGACCGACTTCATGTCCAACAAGAAGATCATATACAGTATTACTAGCTTTACTCCAGATAGGAAGAGTCAGTACACGAGTATGAACATTAAACTGTGCCGTTTCAACCTTACGATTCTCTACAATCAGATCTTCCGTAGCAAGAAGTTTAGCAAGTTGAGATTTGATTTCGTGTGAGATCATGGTCCTCGTTTCGTATGAATCCATAATACGACGAAAGGTCGCCCTTAGGACGACCCATGTGCTTCTTCTTAAAGTGTCTTAACGCTTCGCGTCTAGACCTTAATGCTTGCGGTTTTAATTTTCTTTTTTGTTCTTTCTTGGAGTGATGTTGCCAATTTGGAGTAGTCATTTAGGTAACTGGCCAGTCTATGACCTTTCGTATTTGTTGATTGTATTCCCAAACAGATTTTAGCATATCAGCGTTCACACCAACTTCTTCCATTTGAACTATGAGGGAATTCAGATCTTTGGGGAAACAGGTTCCTCCAAATCCACGATCAGTATCCACTCCAGGGACTCTTGTGTGTGATTTTCCAATTCTACTGTCAGCAGTAACACCGTCACAGACTACATCGTAGTTCATTCCATGTTTTTCGCAAAAGTCATACATCTTATTAAAATATGCAACTTTATATGCGAGAAAAGTATTTGAAAAATATTTAATTGTTTCACTTTCATCAGAAGTAACAATATGATTCGGAATATGGGGGAAGCAAGTGTGGAACATGCTTGCAAAGTCTTGACACAATTCAAGATCGCCACCAATCACATTTCTTTCCGAATTTGCAAAGTCTTGAACAGCATTTCTAGCGGTAAGAAATTCTGGATTATGAATGACATTATGCCTTTCAGCATATTTCTTAGTAGTTCCTACTGGAACTGTAGATTTGATAATAAAAGTGCCTGGAACATTATCAGGCAAAGATTCGAAGAAGTTGTCAAGAATGGAAACATCACATTCTCCACCAAATCTCATTGGTGTCGGCAAACAAAGAAAAATGTAATCACATTCCAAAATTTCTTCAAAAGTATTGAGAGATCTGTTCTTGTCTACATCAAAAACTTTTGTTGATACTTTATCTCTGAAGTTTTGATAGACTGCATTTCCAACAAAACCGTTTCCTACAATACCAATTTCAATCATAATGCCACTCTACTAAATCCTTTAACTTTTTCAAATTTAATTACATCATCAAACTTGTCTTCCATTCCTGTTTTATGGGATATAACAAAAATGTTAGCGTCTTTGATGACAAACCGAATGATTTTTAAAAATTCATCTGTACCAAAACCATCCAGAGAACTATCAAACACTTCATCCATTATGAGAAGATTTGTGTTGATAGAATTTTTCATTCTAGCAACTTCTCTCCAAGTAAACAGAAGAGAGAGATCGATTCTCATCTTTTCGCCTTCACTAAAAGATGAATATGAAAAATTCTCATGAATAGGAGATTCTACAGTTTCATTAAACTCCTCATCAAGAGTAAAATTAATATAGAAGTCCATCATCTGCAAGTATCTGTTTACTTGCTGATTTATCAGAGGAAGATATTTTTTAATAATATTTCCTTTAACCCCTCCATCTTTGAGTAGGGAAAAAGAAAAATTATAGTTAGATAAATTCTCTTTGTATTCAAAAAGAGAATTATCCGTTGTTATTAAATTTTTTTTAAAAGTTTCTAACTTCTCATGTTCAGTATTTCTGTTTTCAAGTTGATCGGTAATTCTCTGAATTTCCGATTCCAGATCTCTGATCTGTCGTTGACATCCAGATATCTTAGTATTGTTTTTAGAAATGCCATGTGTTAAAGAAGTAATCTCCTTAGATAAAATGGAAAAATGACGCTCTCGCTCTTCCTCCTCTTTAATTGCCTCCTCTAGTTCTTTGTAACCAGACTGCAACTCCTTTGCTTTATCTTGAGCGTCCTTAATTCTATTTAGGCGAAACTCTTCATCAATAGATTGCGTACATGTAGGGCATACCGTATTTTCTGTAAAAAATTTATGTTCTGTTGTAATGTTTGATACTTTTTGTGAGATTTTTCCTTTGAGTCCACCAAGTCTACGAAGTTTTTCTGTTGCTCCAGAAACATCTTCAAGATCCTTTGTGAGTTTAAAAATATCTTCCTCAATAGAAGCATTTGAATTCATCAAAAGAGTTTCTTCACTAATAAGACTTTCTATAATATGTTTTTTCTGATTTATATTTTCTTTACCGCGATTCTCCAATTCTTCTATAAAGTTGTTTTGCATTTCAACTTTATCCTTGAGAGATTCTTTTTTAAGTTCAAGGACTTTAATTTCTTCCCTAACATCACGAATTTTTTCTTTCAAAATATTACTCATTGAAGAGAATATTTTAATATCCAGAAGATCCTCAATCACTTCTCTTCGATGAGAAGCGGAAAGTTGCATAAATGGAACAAAAGTGCTGCTACCCAAAATTACAATTTGAGTAAAAGACTTATAGTTCATTTTTAAGACATTTTGCTCAAACCATTTTTGTTGATCAATAATACTTGCGTCTTGATTCAATAGATTATCATTTTTATAAATCTCGAATTTATTTGGTTTGATTCCACGAATTATTTTCCATTTGGAAGGACCAATAGTAAATTCAATTTCAACAACACAATCTTTTTCATTCACGGAATTAGAAAGTTGTGGTTTATTGATTTTTCTATATGGTTTGCCGAACAAAGAAAAAGTAAGTGCATCCAAAACTGTACTCTTTCCAGCACCATTAGTACCTACAACCAGAGTTGTAGATTTATTGGATAAATTAATTTCAGTAAATTGATTGCCCGTTGACAAAAAGTTTTTCCAACGAATTTTTTCAAATATAATCATGGTGTTCTGGTGGAATTACAATGTCATTCTTAGATATAACTGCATATCTATAATCGTTTAGTTCACATAACTGAAACATCATTTCATCGTCAACTTCAATTACATGCATTTCTGGGAAATCTCTATCTTCTTCCAAAAGCATAGCATATCTCACAGCATCGTCCTCATCTTCAAACATATAGAGAACATGTTCTCCATCATCACTCATAACTGAATAAGCACCTTCGCTCTCCTTTCCCAATACAGTAATAATATACATTATATCATCTCACATGCTTCTTGATATACTGTTCTCATAATATTCTTAATGTGGGACTTATCCAATTCTATTTCTGCATCATCAATATAACGGTTTAGAATTGACATCGTATCTTCCGATTCATATGTTTTTTTATCATCGGATTCATACCATCCATCAAAATTATATGTTTCAACAACTTTTAACTCATATACTCCAGCATCATAAAGTTTATCAATAAATTTTTCAAATCTTTTAGAACTTGATTTTTTACGGACAATAACTTTTACAATTTTATCCTCATACACTTTTGCATCTAGAAGTTGATGTGGTTGATCTTCATAATAAATGTTATAAAACAACTTATATGGATTATCGACTGCAACATGCTCTAGAGTTTCTGTATCAAATATATGGAATCCACGAGTGTCATTTACATCATTCCAAAACATTTCATATGGATTTCCCAAATAGAAAATTTTACCATCGGAAGATCTTGTATGATAATGTCCAGAGTATACTTTTTCAAATTTGTTAAAAAGATCTGTATCCATACCATTTTCCATGACATGTCCACGATGAGCCCTGAATCCATTTAATTCAAGATGACCCATTGCCAGTTTACAAGTTGTATTTTTAACCAATTTGACTGTTTCATTTTCATTCTCTTGATTGATCCAAGGAATAAAAAGAACATTTAAATTATCTAACTTAACTTCTTTTGCATTTGAATATACAGTAACATTGTTGTATTCACGAAGCAACAAATCTACTGCGTTAATTTCATTCGTATTTTTATAAAATGCAGTATGGTTTCCAACAATCGTATGAACATGAACACCCATGTTCCTCAAACGATCATAGTAATTATCTTTTGCCCACGCTAAAGCACCAAAATTAATACCTTGTCTATTATCAAACGTATCTCCCATATCAATAACTACTGAAATTCCTTCTTTTTCCAAGGTAGGAAAAAATATATCATTATAGAATTTCAAAAAATAATCATGAAATAATTTTGAATTTTTACGGCATCCAAAATGTTGATCCGTGATAATAGCGACTTTCATTCAGTACCGAAGTTTAGAGTGTACAGCGTCTTTAATGCTATTGTAATCGGAGTAGTTGGATCCGTCAAGAGTATTGTTATCGTCAAATACTTCAGTAAATCCAGATCGTTCAATAATCTTATTCTTGATGTCTAATTGACGCTTTTCTCTTTGGATACGACGAAGGAAAGCGTAGTGAATGATTTGAGTGAAGTATGCAAATGGGTTTTGTGACTTCTCTGGATTGAAGTTATGAATGTATTGAACACAGTTTTCAATGCCATCAGAAATCATATCTTCCTTGAACATATAGTTCACGAAGTTTGGTTTGAATGACAAGTGATTAGCAATCTTAAGAAAACACTCTCCAATGTAGCGAGGGATAGGAGGTTTAGTATCCCACTTTGTGCCTCTATCTTCTTTGGTTGGTTCTCTTCCAAACTTTTTAATAAATGTATTTTCTACATCATTTCTATAAGTTATCAATGCTGCAAGAAATTCTTTATTATTTACATAATGTTCTGACCTTTTTCTTTTAGTCATTCCTGAATGTATCATAAGTATTTACTATCATATGTAGACATTATAACATCTACAGTGAATAGTTGACAAGGTTCTAAAACATCAGTAGAATACCTTTGTTAGGGTTGAAGAGACAAATATAGCTTAATGTTCTTTATAAAGCTTTTCTAATAATTCTTTTGCTTCATCAACGTTTCCTAAGAATCCCATTTTTCTACTTAACTCTGAATGAGATGAATTTGATGGAGATTTTTCATTAGATGATCTGCTGAAATGTTGATGCATATTTATTATGTGCATATCTTTTGATTCTGACATTGTAAGTACATTGTCCATGTCCAATACTATCATCTCTCCATCAGAACTTTTCAACCATCTTTCTACTTTGTATCCAGTAACCCCTTTAGGATGTTTGATTTCTTCTAATATTATTGGACAAGAAAGAAATAATAAAGTTCTGTCATCTTCATGGCATGGTGAAACTTTGGCAAATATTTCTTCGCCTGTTTTTAGTTTTATTGTTGCATAAAAATCATCTTCCATCATGGTTTTAGATTGATAGTTATTATGTCATAATTAAAATTCTCTTCATTATAGATTTTAATTCTTTCAATGAGGTGGTTTAAAGTATAGTTTCTTCTTGATTTAGTTGAACAATCATCAGCGATGTCATAGAGCATTGCTTTAGACTTATCTTTTCCCTTTCTAAGAACTCGTCCAATTGATTGGAGATTTCTAACTCTCGATTTACTGGGTGATGCAAAGATAACGTTATGGAGGTTTTTAATATTAATACCAGTAGAAAAAGTTCCATAAGAAGCAACGATGATTGCGTTGTTTTCTCTTTCAGTAATCTCTCTGACTAATTCTCTTTCTTCAGCATCAACTCCACCATGCACAAAAAATACTCTACGATCAACTCGTGTACTACTATTTATCTTTTCATATAAGACTGCTCCGTGTGCTTCTACTCTACTGAATAACACAAGAGTATTTCCTTTTAAATCTAAAGTAAGATTGGTAATAAATTTATTTCTTTGCTCGTGTGAAATTAAATATTGTATCTCATCTTCATAGGTATCAAATTTTTTTGAAGGATGTTTAAGAATAAGACACTGAATATCCAGTTGAGACAAGTGACCTTGTTTCATCAATTCTTCTGTTCTTGTCACTTTATAGGATGGACCAAATAATCCTTCAAGCACCCATTTATGTGTTTGAGTTCCATCTAAAGTTCCAGTAAAACCAAAACGGTATTTGGCATGATGAAGTTTGGTCATAATCTGAATTAAAGATTTAGACTTGAATAAATGTGCTTCATCGCCTATAATACAACCATACTTTTCAAAAAAAGAACGTTCTAGTTTATATACAGATTGCCAAGTAGTAATTGTTACTGGAACATCAATATTTTTTTCTTTACCAGAATAAATCTTGTGGCAGTATGAATCAACATCCCAACCATAATCAAGGAAATCCTTGTACATCTGCTCTACAAGAGATGTCGTTGGAACAACTAAAAGGATTTTTTCTCCTTTGTCTACATAATATCTCACAAGAGAATAAATCATCAAAGATTTGCCGCTCGCAGTGGGGCTTATCAATAGTTTTCTATTATGCTTTAGAGCACCGTATACTCCCTCAATTTGGTATTTCCTTGGAGAATGGGAGCAAATAGCATTCATATAGTCTTTAACTCCTTCATATGAGATATTTTCATTTTCTTCATATGGAGTGCCATACCATTTATTATCTTCAAATTTATAAGTATATCCATGATTCTTGCAAAACTGGACAATCTTATCTAAGAGTCCAACATAAATTTGCTTAGATCTCATATCAAATAAATGTATTTCTCCATTCCAATTTCTGCCCCTATATTGAGGCATAAACTTTGCGTTTGGAACTTCAAAGGTAAAATGGTCTCTGAGTTCATACTCAATGTGCGGTTCCGTTTTTACCTTTAAAAATACTTCGTTTGATTTGGTAATAATAAGATTTGACTCAGTATCAATCACATGCATTTATGCATCTGTAGATATTTATTAGTCTACGTTAAACCTATATTCCAAAATAATCCTATACAAAAAATCTCTCAGATAATTTAATCTTTGTTTTCCTTCAGGATTATCTTCAGAGTAATTTTCATAACTAAATTTGACAGCATCATGAATAATTGTTAGATCTTCAATTCCAAATTGAAGTTCAACATAGGGAATATCCGCATCAAAATCTTCATCAGCATAAATCCAGTCTTCGTTGTCCATTATCCCAATCCCGAATTAAATCTCATAAACTCTATTGCATTTTTTATTTGATATGTGCGATTAGTAACTTGTTTTAAAATACTTTCAATATATACAAGAATAGTATCATAGTAATCGATTTTTAAACAAATCGAAGAAAGTTTCTCATCGGCATCAAGATATTTTTGCATAGTATCTTTGTCACGAATCTTTTTTGGAAATGGATTCTCTACATAAACATCAGGATCTGCCTTTCCAGAAAAGTATTCATAACGTTCATGTCTAATATTTTTTCTTTGTTGTTCCGCTTTTTTTCTTAAAAGAAAGATGGTATTGTAGAGTTGGAAATATTTTGCATGTAAAACAGGAATATTTGTAGATTCTGTATGCAAGTTATCCATATCAATTTTAGAATCTTTTTCCCACATTTCTTGAATTTTATCAAGATCAAAACTCATAATAATTTGTTTCCTTCGATATCGAGTATATCGTATATAGTATACTTGAAAGATGCCTGAGCAGTAAAGTAGCTCACATCTGTTTCTGTGGCATTGAAATTTAATGTAGAAAGACTGTATGGAAACATTCTTCTAAATCTTATTTCAATATTGGATATATTGTTACTGTTTAGAACTTGAAGAGTTCCGTCCGAATATGGTTCATCTCCCTGTTTGGAGAAATGTTGATACATTATATCTTCTTGTTTCCATTCTTCAAATTGTTGAAGTTTTTCTGGATATCCTAATCCACGAATCCATTTTTGAAGTTCAATATAATTTGTCATATTTTCATCTATTAAGAATTGGATATTGAGATCTCCAAATCTAATTTTGTCACCAGGAACGTCTATATCTTTTAAATAAGTTGATTGCACAGCAATTCCCAAATCTAAGGATGGGATATTTGCTTGGTTGCAAAAAAAAGTTGCTCCAGGTGCTTTCTTAATAGTAAATTTAAACCCTGTTGGGGATAAAAAATTTCTATTATCTAATTGTGAATCCAACATTTTTTTGAGCTTTTTATGTATTTAGATAAAAAAAGAGGAGGTCCGAAGACCTCCTCGCACTTCCTTCACACGGATATGAATTATATCACATGAGGTTCTTAACCGCAACTCTTCTGTAGTAACGGTTTTGGTTAACGTGCAGAGCACCGAGACCCTGGTTGGTTCCTTCTGCGAATGGGTTAGCGACCAGACCGTAACGGGTCTTGAAGCCAATCTTAGGCTGGAAGGAGTTCTCACCAACGGCACGGACCATTTGGAGAGGAACGTATGGGCAATAGAACAGACCTGCGTCATAAGGGGAAGTACCCTTGTAACCAACAACGTAGTACTGGTTACCAGGTGCTCCGTTAGCGGAGGTCAGGTTTGCCGAATAAGGATCGATGTAGACGCGATACTTACCTTGGAGAACACCAGCGAAGGTGTTACCGGTGTCATCAACGTTCAGGTTAGCGTTGAGTGCAGGGGTGTAATCGAGAACACCAGCCATGGTCAGTGCTGAAGCAACGTCAGCAGAGCACATGATGATGTTGCCCTTTCCTCTACGAGTTCTTTGTGCAATTGCGTTAGCATCGCGCTCGATTTGGAACAGGAGACCCTTGAACTTCTCAACAGACCAACGACCATTGGAGTCAACGTCGAGGTCGAATGTACCAGCGGTAGCAACGTTCTGAACAGCACCTACTTCAGCAACCTTGTAGATAGTTCTGATAACTTCGCGGTTGATCTCAGCAAGAATCTCTGTGGAGAGAATGTTTGCGAGTTCCGCTTCAGCGTTCAGACCGTGGATTGCCTTGAGGTCTTGAGCCAGTTCTAAGCTGTACTCAGCCTTCAGTGCGCGTGACTTGGCGGTAACAGTGACTTTCTCGATCGAGAATGCCATCTGGTTGAATGCATCATCGCCAGTGCCGTCAAGACCTTCTGCCTCAGCAGTAGTCATGCCCTGACCGACATTGTAGCTCAGGGAAGCAGCAGCACCAACAGGGTTCAGAACAGATGGGTTGCTGCCGCTCTGAGCGGTAGTACCCATACCAGCGAGACCGTCGCTATGACCTGTCTCAACGTTGGATGCATTGTCACGTCCGGAGAATGCCGAATCAGGCTCGTTGAAGAATGCTTCGGTTCCAGACTGATTGGTGTAACGTGAACGCATCGCGAAGATGAGTCCAGTAGGACCACTCATAGGCTGAACGCCAGCCAGGTCATAAGCGACCAGGTTAGGCATGGAGCGTCTGATCAGTGAGATCAGAACTGGGTCGAAACCTGCAACAGGACCAGCTGCAGTTGCGCCACCACTGAAACCAGCGGGGGAAGAACCAGCGCTGTTGGTTGGAGCTTCGGAAAGGAATGAACCAGACTGCTCAAATGCAGACTGTTCACGGAGGAATTTTTCTTGGTTTTCAAGCAGGACTGCGGTTACAGCTCTTCTGTGCGAATCTTTGATAGGATCAAGACCCTCATAATTGAGGAGAGGTGCCCACTTTTCCTGCAGATGCTCGGATTGGAACATTTGCGTTTACCTTTTGTGGATGTTTACGTTTGAATTAATATTAAATTCAGGGGTTATTTGCTAATGGAACCCATGGTTCTCAGGTATGCAGCCATAGTACCCGAAACAGATTCGGGAGTTACGTCTACTCCTTCAGAAATGGATTCAGTCTTAGCAGATGAAGACTTGGAGCTAAAATATGACTCCTTCAGCGTCTCCAGTTTTTCACGATATTGAGTCTCACTTTCAAACTCAACACTTTCGGCAAGTGAAGCGAGCTTCTCTTTCTGTGTCTGTGCAAGACCTTCAGAGACTTGATCTAAGATTCCTTCAGCAACCGACTCTGCGAGACGCTTGTTTAGGGAAACGTTTTTCTCAATTTGCTCGTTGAGTTTTGTTTCCATTTCATCAAGTTTATCTACCATGCTTTCAAGCACATCATATTTATCTTCAGGGATGGTTACATAATGTTCTTCAAAAAGTTGCTTCATTCCAACAAGGAATGAATCAGTCATTTCGGTCTTAAGACCTGCTTCAACTGCGAGTGTATTTTCGGTCATCCACTCGTCAGCAACATATTCGAGATAAGAATCTACTCTTTCAGCAAGAGCAGTCTTCTCTTCTTCGATAGCTTCAGCGAAAGCTGCAGCATATTCTTCTTTGATTTGTTGTTCGATAACAGCAACCTTAGAGTTGATTGCTGCTTCAAAAATCATGCGTGCTTTTTCTTGGAATTCTTCGGAGAGTTCCTCACCTTGAAGAAGAGCATTGACATCTTCTTCGATGTCATACTCAGAAATGACTTCTTCAGTTTCTTCTTCAGTAGTTTCTTCAGTGACTTCTTCTTCAGCAACTACTTCTTCTTCAGTAGTTTCTTCTTCAGCAACTACTTCTTCGTCAGAAAGATCTTCTTCTTCCTTGACTCCTTTAGCTGCTTCAGCGGCACCAGCACCCTTATTAACTACATCCTTAACTTGCTTTAAAGATCCACCAGGGGTCTTTAACTTTGCTGAATCGTCGTCAGATCTGTAGTTATCGGGGGTAGGACCACCGAGATCTTCATAGCTTCCGGCAACTGAAGTATCCATTGAATCCGCCGCTGCAGCACCAGCATTAACGGCAGTTTTGGATTGCTTAGTGCCTGCTTCCATTTCTTGTAAATTGTTGTCACTAGACATTTGAACTCTCCGATTTACCTGTGTATTAAATCTATATTTATTTATAAATTAATATATTTAATGTTTAGAGACTTCTTAAGAAGTCATCAAACAAATTTAACTTATGTTCATCAAGTTTTCTTTGATCGACTAAAGTATTAATTCTGCGTTTGGTTTGCTCAGCAAACTTTTCACGAAGAATGCCTCCTTCCCAAACCCATTCTTTTCCTTCCATAATTCCTGATACGAATGCATCAGGAGCGGAAGGATCGGCAACGATATCAGCAGCAGTAGCTAGCATAAAATCTTCACCAACAACTTTGATACCATTACGGTCTTCTCTTAAAGATCCAATACCTCTAGAAGAAACACCGAGTTTTACGCCTTCATCTAAAAGAGAAGCCGCAATTTTTCCCATTGGTGTTCCGAGAATTTTTGCTTTTCCGATAAAGTTGGATCCGCTTTCTTTCAGAGAAACAATCTTATGAGAAACACGATCTAAATTGACGGTTGGACCATCAGGATGACCGAGTTCTCCAAGTGCTCTACCAGCAACAACATGATTTTCATTGTAGCGAGAAACTTCGCGACGAAGAGTCTCCATTGGATACATACGACCATTACGGTTTTTGATGTCTCCTTGGAGAAAAACTCCTTCGATGTAAAGGGATTTTTTGCCGCCTTTTGATTCTACGATAATTTCTACGTTTTCAATTTCTTCCCTAATTAATTTCATTATGCTACTCCTGAAATTTGAACTTGTTGTGCATGTAAAGTTCCAGTGCCAGTATCAGTTCTAGCTGCCAATCTCACTGAGAGGCTTGCTGTGACATCTGCTCCTGCAAAATCTCCAGCAGCACTAGAGTCATAAGCAACTGTACATGTGGTTTGGAAATTTCCATTGAAATTTGAAGTGGTATCTACACTAGTTACTTCAACATGGAGGAGATTCAGCGCCGAATTTGATCCACCTGTTATTGTAATAAAATCTCCAACTCCAAATGGACACTGTGTTCCTTCTGGGAAAGTAATTGTGGTAGAAGCTCCTGTAGTAATTCCAACAACTCTATTAGATGCTTTTGTTAAAGCAAGGGTAGCGGAAGTTCCTGCAGGAATATAATAATCATTAGTAGTGGCGGTAGGTGCGCTATCAATTTTTACATGGGCACCAGCCGTTACGGCAACAACCCTAATGACATTTGAAGAGACAACAAAAGAACTTGTCATCCCAGAAGTGGCACTAGTTGCCAATGATGTTGATAATCCTACAGGTCTATGAGCCATTATTCTAAAATTAAATACACTTTAATAGTTATTTATTATTCTTCGCTTTCTTCCTCATAGGGTTCGTCAGCATCAAACATAGAATTTGCTACTTCTGGACGTGCAGCTTCGATTCTTTCTGCTGATTTTGCAAAAAGCATATCCTTGATCTTATCACTGATTTGGGAAGGTGATTCATCAGATTGGATCATATCTAAAAGTTCTTCCATGTTAATATTGTAATAAACAACTATAATTTATTTATTGCCTTAAATTTCGCCGCCTTTTGGCATTTCGATAGCAGATGCATCTACTTCTGGCGCATTAAGTTCGGGTTCCATTACAGGTTTTCCTAAATCCATACCTGCTGCAGAATCTATTGGCATTCCTGTTTCTGGATCTACAGGTACACTTGGATCTGGAATTATTCCGTCTTTAATTTCTTTTTTGATCATCATATCTTCTTCAATAATTTCTTGATCTGTTTGACGGAGAATTTTACGTCTTACATAATCTTGCGAATAATATTTTCCAATATATGGTTCTGCAGTTTGAACTAAAGCAAGTCTTTCATTCATCAACTCCGCTTCTTTCATTTCTGCAAAATGATTATCATAGAGGAAGTCATATTGAATATGCTCACTCATTATGTTCCAATCTTCTGGAGTAATGATATTCTTGAGAAGGAGTTGAGTTCTCAACATATCATTAAACATTCCAGAAAATCTCTTTCTCAAACGTCCAACAAACTTACTGAATTTAACTTCATCTCTCAGGATCTCAGAAGATCTTCCAAGGTTAAACCCACCTTCTCCATCCATTCTCGATGTTGGGACGTTAAGCGAACGGAAGAGTTTCTTTTTAAAATATTCAATATCAGTGATTTCTCCAAGGTTTTGGCCACCTGGCAACGTTGAGATTTCAGTTCCTCTCCCACCTTCTCGTCTAGGGAGCCAAAAATCCTCAAGCATGGACATGTATTTTTTGTCATCTCTGATTTCTCCTGTGTTTGCGTCATAAACAAGTTTGTTGCGATAACGCATCATAACGTCACGAAGATATTGTTCTGCCTTAACTTTGGGCAAATTGCCAACATCGATATAAAATATTCTACGCTCAGGTGCTCTTGATAATCTATAAATTACCAAAGAGTCTTCAATCATACGAAGTTGATTGAGAGATTTAATTGCTTTATGGAGATAGGAAAGGGTAGTTCCTTTATTTCTATCCACTAATCCAGAAGTGCAATATGAAATGGAATCTTTTGTCATTTTGATTCCATTTGAACTTCCACTATATCCTCCAGGTCTAGGTGTTCCCATAGGATAAGTTTCTTTTTGGGTGTAAATAAAATATTCTTCTATTTCTGGAAAATTATAATCTAATGGATTTTCTGTATTACTTGAAAGTCTTAATTCATCTCCTTTTCTCTTTTTCTCTTGACGAATATAACGCATTTTAGATGCGTCAATATATCTAAGTTCTTGAATTCCTTCACTAGGATTTTTTATGTCAATTATTTTGTGATAATAAATTCTACCATCTATATACCAGTTTCTATAGATTTCGTGTGCTTTTTTATCAAAATCTAATAACTCTAAAATATATTTAAACTCGTTGCGAATTTTTTTCTTAATGCCGTCACTGGCATTTAAATTTGACAACTCAATCTGTACAGGACTGTCATTTGTATCGGAGACAATCGCTTCATTTACAATATCTTCAATTGCACCATCCACCTCTGGGTGCAATGCCATTTCTCTATACCTTTTAATTAGATCGAATTCAGATCTATATACTCCTTCTATATCAACATAAGATCCAAAAAACCCGCTACTCAGATAAAAGTCAGACCCGTCCTCCTTAGAAGGAGGAACGGGTGACGGTGTGAGTTCGGGTTTTTTATCGTCTGAATCTTCAATAGAAAAGCCAAAAAGCCTAGACATAATTATAAGTTAAACTTGAATTATCTTAGACTATTTAGGCAATTTCAAATATAAGATTATCAAGCTCCGAGATTTGCCTGATCTTGTGCTGCTTGGCTACCATTGTTACCGGTTGCGGTTACGTTTTCTGGTGTCCAATATTGTACAGCAAAATCAACTGTAAATTCTTCAATTGTGTCTGAAGAATCGAATGACAGATCAATAGCGGAGATTGCAGTTGGGAAAATTCCGTAGAATTTATACTGTGCAATTCCTCTCAGTCCCTGACCAGTAGCAACACCTTTTCCTTCTGTTGAAGAATTTCTGGTAAGTTGTTTTACTGTTGCATTGACTTGATAATCTGCAGGATTAACTTTACCTGAACCATCAGCATATTGACCGATGATTTGCATCCAACGCTCCATAGCGTTTCTAATTACAAAATCCTCATCATTGATGATTGTGATTGTCCAAGGATCAAAAGTTCTGTCTCCAGCTACTTTAAATGTTCTTCCTCTAAAAGGAACATCGATGGATGCGATGTTTGAAGCAGGAAGTTGAGCTGCCTTGCAAAGCATAGAGAAATTAGTTGCACTAAAAGATTCTGCTCCAGAACCTGGGAATGAAGTAAGTTGAACTTCAAATAGATTGGGGCGGGCACCGCCCCCTTTCATAGCACTTTTGAAACTTTCGATTGTGTAAGCCATTTTTGGGTCCTCCTAGTGTTAATTAGATAATAAAATCAAACTCGACCGATGACTTCTTCAAATGCAACACCAGTTCTGGTTGCAACGAAGGTCAGAGTGACGTAGTTAATCGATTTCGCTGGTTTGATAAAGATGTCTGCTCTGAATTCATTATTATCAATAACATCAGGAGTGTTGTTTGTTCCATCGCAAATGACTCTGAAATCATACATTCCTCTCTTCGCTTGAATATCGCGGAGATATGGTTCGACAATGTTAACAAAATTAGCTCTTGTTAATTCGTCATTCAATTCAAACAATTGTGCTTCTGCACTAGTTTGAAGTGCTTGTTCGATTGTAAGGAACAGACGACGAACATTAATTCTATCGAAAGCACTTTCATAACCAAGAGCGGTTTTATCACCAAACAAGAGAACACCAACACCAGGCTTGTTAACAACAGGGTTGATTCTCAAAGGATAAAGTTGATCTCTTTGAGCTTTGTTTGGATTGTATGCAAGTTTAATTGCATTGTTGATGATTCCTCTTTGTTGACCTGCAGGGGAGAACCATGGGAATGCCAAGATTCCTGTTCTGCACATCAAACCTGCTACGTCAGCGTTAGTTGGAACATAGCGGAATCTGTTATTAAATCTATCGTAAGTGTACTTATATCCACTATCAAATACAGCATAAGAAGAAGATTGAAGTGGGCTGAAGTACTCAATCAGGTTATTTGTTTGAGTGGTTGCATTGGTTTGTCCAACGATTCCTCCTCTATGTGGTCCAACACAAGCAACACAGTCTTTTCTTTGATTTGCAAGTGAAATCAGATAGTTTGCTTTTGCTTGAGATTCGCCAATCGAATCGCAACCAGGACCCATGATCAAGAAGTCAACTGCTTCATCATCTTCATTAGCAAAGTAACCATATGCAGTAATTTGATCTGCGAGTGTTGCCTTCATTCCGCCAGTAGCAGAATAATCAACACCACCACCAAGGGTATATGTTACGTTACCAATTGCACTGAAGGTTACGTCTTGTGCATTTTGTCCCCAAAGACCACTTGCAGTTGTTACTGCTGTGAAGGCTGCCGAGTAACCAGTTGCTCTAGGAGCAGTTCCATTATAAGTATCTTCTGATTGAGATGGATTATATCCAGCGTAGATATTTGGTGAGAAGTCTGCAAGATACTGACTGTAGTAAATCTTTTGTGGAGAATTTACTGCAGAAATAGCGTCTGCTGCCTTGGAAAGTCCAACATGCTTTTCAAGGATAGTTCCTTGTACTCCCGTAATTGTTCCCAAATCATCTACAACAGCAACGTTAAGTGCGTCGTTTTTGCAGTTTCTCTGAGATGCATAATTGGAAGTTGTTGGTCTTGGAGCAATCGACTTCCAATAGATTGTTGCATTTGTAAGACCAAGTGTTTGCTCATTATACCAATCAACCGCAGTTGTAGGTGTATATGCGCTAACAGTGCCAGAAAGACCGGTATTAATACCAGAGTTATTTACAAAGTAAAGTGCATCTGAAGTGCTGAATGAAGCTGTTCTGTTTCTCTCAGCATAAGTAATATTTGTTTCTGTACCAGCAGCAGATACTCTAGAAACAATCTTAACGTCGATTGTGCTATTTCCGTTTGTGCTGTCTGTACTAACACCTGTAATAATACCTTTCAGATAACCACTGAAGGATTGTGTTGTTCCTGCACCTGGAAGAGTTTGTGCGTTGATAACTGTGGTAACACCATATCCAATCAAAGCACCTGCATTAGCAAGGTTGGTTGTGTTGATGCCGATTCTTTGATCTGCAAGATCGTCGATGACACAGACTTTCAGATTGTTAAGTCTAGAGCCTGGAGTTTTTGCAGCATAAGCGTAGTCAGTATCAACATCCTGGTGATTAGCAGTGTAGTCGTCATAATTGTCAATCTTGAGGGTAGTTGTGTAAGCAGCACCTACTCCAGCGTTAGCATTAGTTAAAAGAGTGGAATCGGTGGATCCTGCTCTAACGACCTTAATGATTCCACCATAAGAAAGATATGAAGCTGCGCTCATCCAATACTCGTACTGACCATCTGTACTTAATGGTTTTCCAAAGGTATCGATGAGTTCTGTCTCATTGGTGATCAAAATAGGTTGATTAACTGGTCCAATGGGAAAAGGTCCGGCAATAGCCCCAATATTATCGAGGACATTATCAGCTCTTCCTACTGTTAAGTCAACCTCTCTAGTTAATACACCAGGAGATAATTGTGGAGTTGCCATGTTTTTCTCCGTGTTAAAATCTCAGTTTGTCTGGAAATATTTATTAAAAAATATGTTTTCAGTGGGGAAATGTGACGTGAACTACCAATCAGGATATTCCCATTTATTCAATACATTAGAAACCATTCTCCCAATAACGATTCTTTTTTTAGTACACTCTTTACATTCATATGAATATGAAGAAGCAACTGCTCCTCTATCTTTTCTAGTTCTATAGAAACTATCAACTAAATTTTTAATTTCTTTGCAAGTTCTACATTTTCTATCAGACAATAACAAATGACCTAACTTTATTTGCCCATCTAGATCCATCACATATACTCCCACATATATGCTCTGTCTCCATATTCATCAACATGCCATCTATCTCCTTCAGCATCGACAAAACTATCCAAATCATTTACTCCATCAACAATAAATCCGAAAGGAGACATGTCCTGTTCAATTTGATTTTTTTGTTCTTCATATAATCTTTTACGAACATCTTGATCAGTAAGTTCCTTGAAGTAGTCCATCTGGACCAACCATGCATAAATGACAAGACACATTGCAAGGTCATCATTGCAACCTTCTTCAGCTTCAAATGAATTGTGTTTTGATATAAAAGTAGTAAGTTCTGAGATTATTTCATAATCATTGAATATGAGTTTATTTTCTTCGATTAAAGTCTTAAGATTCAATGATCCAACTTTTTTAACAGTTTTGGACATCTTGACGCCCAATTGTGTTTTCTTTCCAGAAAATCCTTGTCCAACAATTTGTCCTGCTCTACCTCTCATAGAACACATAAGAAGATTTTGGTATTCCAAATCATATTGGAGAATACTTGCTACTTGATCTCCAATATCATTTACTTCGCAAAGAATATATGCATTATTATAACTCTTGCATACTTCATATATTATATTCGGAAACAACATTGGTTTAATTTCATTGTTTCTATATTTTGCTACTACTTTATGTGGAAATTCTGTTATATCAACAACTACAAATGCGGAATAATCTTCTCCAACTCCTCTAGCAACGTCAACAGTGCAAACATAATCATGATTTTCTTTTACTGCTTCATATACATCTAATCCAGCATTTTTTTGTATGGGATCATCATAAACAAAACTTTTTAATTTTGATGGATTAATTAAGGTATCGACAGATCCAAGAAATTCGCATTCAAACTCAATTTTGAATTGTTGTTCGGAAGTATTTTTAATCGTTTGTTCTTTCCATTCCAAATCTCTACCAGGAACTTCAGACCAATGAACGTCTGTTGGTATATAATCATTCTTTCTTTTTTCTGCATCATGCCACAAACGGTAGAAATGATTCATACCATGTGGAGTAGATACAATGATTACTTTGGTGTTTTTACCAGAAGTAATAGTAGGATAAACAGATGCAAAGAACGAGTCAGCAACATGATTCGGGACGAACGCGAACTCGTCGAGAAAGAGGATGTTAAACGACATACCTCGGACAGCACTTGCAGACGTAGAAGCTGCCAATATCTTACTGCCATTCTCCAACTCCAGCGAACCTTTATTCCATGAAATAATACCCTGCTGCATCCATTTGGGCAAGTTCTCATATGCGGTTTGTAATCTACCTAACAATTCTCTTGCGGTTGCTGCTTTGTTAGCGAGGATGCCAATATTAACACTATCATTAAAAACTGCATAGTGGAGCAGGTAAGATACGACAGTTGTAGATTTGCCCGTCTGGCGAGGCATCTTACAAATGTTAAATCTGTTTTCATGAAAATTGTGAATTAATTTTTCTTGAAAGTGATATGGATTGAATTGCGTAAGACCTTCATCGAGAGAGACAATTTTAATATAATTTCTTGTAAAATAAACAGGGTCATCTTTACATTTAATAAATTCACGGACCTGTTCTTCCGTAAATTCAATTTGAGTATTTGCTTTTTTTAGATTGGGATTACCAAGATATACTTCACTCATAAAAAATTACCTATCTAGTTTCTCTCCATTGAACTGCAGCATAAATTTCATTTGCCGTATTTGCTGTCATATTTTGAACTACTACAGCAAAAATATTACTATCATTACTATCTATGTTCTGTGATAGATAAGATTTTTTTGCTGCAGATGGACTGAGACGAGCATCGCCAGAATTTTGGTTGCCCGAAGGATTGTTTGCTGCTAAGAATCCAGTGAGTTTGGAATATGCTCCAGTGAGATTAAAGTTTGTTCCAACACCAACATTATACTGGACACCAGAATAATCACCATCAAAATCTACCCATGTTCCTCCAGTAATATTAGAATTACTAGGCATTCTGTAAAGATTAAACTTACAAGGTGCCGCAGTAGACAGAAGTTCCAGGTTTGTAATCCTTACAGTCGTTCTATTTTGATACCCATTAATAGTATTCTTAAGACGAATTGCTATTACACACTTGATATGATTAGGAGCATTATTAGAACCAGGAAGAGAAATTGCAGTTGCATCGCCAGTAGAGAATTCAAATCCACTTTCCTCATATCCACCTTCACTCATGACGGTAGAACAAATCTGCTGCATAGATGTAATGCCAACAGCAGCACCCGTATTTGCTACCTCGCAACGAATAGGTAGTGATGGTTGAGACCAATAGACATTCTCTTCTATATTGGAATGATTGAACTCATGGCAGTAGATAAGTTGTCCACCAATGACAAATCCACAACGAAGTCTACCAACACCTAACCACTGAAAGTCTGTTGCGAATAATTGAGTTTTAGTAAAATCTAGTTCAATACCGGATACAGTTGTTCCATCTAGTTTATCAAGATTCCAACTGGACTGATTGATAACCGTGTCAGATGTAATGCCAGAAACATAATCTCTTCTTACGATAGAAACTGTTCCATCACCTTCTTGTTGAACAAAAACACCATTGTAGTCGTCAAAGTATCCAGTTCTCTTTACGGTGTTCTCTCTGACATCTTGAAAATTGAAACTGGACAGAGCAAACTGAGACTTACCAGGCATGTAGTGGTGATACATACGAGTCTGGTGAATGGTTTTATCTGTAGCACCAGTTCCAACAACTAGAGATGCTGATGCTTTATTCCGTTCATGTACTACAGTAGAAGCAGTGCCAACTGTCTTTGATAAAATCTCTTCATTAAGTCCATATTGATGAGAATAATCAGCAAGCGTGAATGGTTCTGATACTCTGGAACGACCAAAAGCATCATAACTACCGCCACCAGCACCAGTGGAAACGCCACAATTTCCAATGTTGCCATACCTGTCGGCACACATGAAAACTTCATGAAGAGTTCTTTCTTGATTTAAATAATCTTGAGTTTCTTTATTCCACTGAGCCATAATTTATACCCACTCTAATTTTCCTGGATGATACCTTTTTACGTCTGCGATTTTTACTGTTGGTTTTGGTTCTAATGGATAAATCCTTTGAACGATTGCTCCAGGATATTCTCCCTGGAGTTGTTCTGCTAGTTCTTGAGTCGATGGAAGTCTTAACGATTCTTTTCTTTCGATTTTCATTCTGTAAATACTTCCCATCCAAACAACATCAGCAATATATTGATTCTGCTCATTAACTTTTTGTTGAACTGGATCAGAACCTACATTAAGAGTTCCATTAAAATCACCGTGAATAGTGACGCTTTCTGATAGAAATTGTTTGAAGTTTTTCATTAGTTACAGTTCCAACGACGGAGTGCTTTGTTGATTCTGCTATCAGGATCTCTGGCAGTTTTAGCAGAAGTGAGACGCCTCTTCATGCCACTCATTCTTGAACAGAACGACTTACGACGCTTTGCATCCTTAGAACCTGCTTTAAGTTCTGATGGTTTCTTGGTCACAGCGGTCTTCAGTTTAGAACCTGGATTTTCTCTGCGGTATGCTTTTACAGCAGCAGGACTTAATCCATCGGTTTTATCTTGTCTATTAACTTTTTGCCAATCTTCTGTATGAAAAACTGGTTCTCCTGGTTTGTAATCAGATGTGTGATAACTTCTCACCTTTCCTCCAGGATATACCTTATCAATCTGATCTTGAATTTCAGATCTACTTGGAAGTTTTACTGATGGGAAGAACATTTGAATGGTATATGCTTTTCCTCTAAAAGTAAGGTATACAAAAACAATTGTTCCTGTTTTTTGAGGAACTCTTACTGCCTCTTCAATTCCGATCATTTCACTGCCAATTCCCTTTGTTGGTTCCAGTGGATCTGGAGTAATCACATCAATGAATTCATATTCCATTGCTTTGAAGTCTTCTCTCCAGTTTGAATATTCATATCCTTCTTTATTGGTACTCTTGCCCCAGTTTTTAGCACCTTTTTTGCGACACTTAACTAATGCACCAGAAGCATATGCACTTGGCCAAACTTTATAACGAGACTTTACCTTATGGTAACATGCATCTTTTTCTTCATTGGTAACATAGTCCGCAGCTGTGTCAATATAATCCGCCGCTTTTGTGATTTTGGATTGAACCCAGGCTTCAAGATTTCCCTCACCCTTTTTGCCCATTTTCTTTTCTAATCTCTTAGCAGCATTTTTGAGAGTTTTTATCTCAGAACGAGCCATAGAGTATTCGTGATCTTTTTCTTTTTCCTCGCCAACAGAAACACAGTTAGGAACAACTTTATTGCCTTTCTTTTTCATACCTTTCTGTGTGTATCCTTGCCAGCACTTTTCATCCAAATTCATTTCTTCAGTAGCCACGTTGATTGCCTTACCCTCTCTATCTGGATTTGGATCTTTACGATTTTTACGACGGAATGCCGCTTCTTCTTCACCTTTGTCAAGATTGCGCTTCATTTTGCTGGAACCGCACTTGGGTTTAGTTGTTTGTCCTGGTTGTTTGGCGCAGGGTTTTCCTGCATATTTGCCGCCCAATTGAACCCAACCAGGGGTGCCATCAGAAGCGCGACTCTTAGTAAACCAGTCACGCAAAGAACTATCACCACTCTTGTTTTCTTCTTCAACATCAATAATTCCAGATTCTTTCGCAGCAGTTTCTTGCTCTTTATCGGTAGCATCATCTACAGAATACTTGTCCCACATTTTGGGACCAAATCCGCATTCCTCACGATGTTCTTTTTTCTTACAAAGACGACAATACTTTTTCATGAAACTGATTTAGATGCTGTTTTCTCACCTCTTGCTCTTTTTGCTCTTCCCGCACAATGTGCTTTTTGGGAAAATCCTTTTGGGTTAGAGCAATCGATACTCTTTTTATATTTATTACTCCAATCCTCTTGAAATTGTTTAAACGTTTTCACTTTGGTTATTTCCTTCTAAAGCATCTAATCTGTCCGACAAAGTACCAATTAGTTTTTGTTGTTCTTTTACGGCAGCAATCAAAACGCCAATTAACCCATTATAATTGACTGTTAAGTGTGATCCATTATCATTTACCAGTTCTGGAAATACGCTCTGAACATTTTGAGCAGTAACTCCATATGATTTGGTATTTGTTTCTTTCCATACGAAAGAAACGCCATTGATTCTATCGAGTTTTGCGATAGCATCTGCGATACTGACAATATTTTTCTTCATCGACTCATCAGAAGCCGAATTGAAGTTGTCAGCAGTCACATCTCCAGTAACATCGAGTTTACTTACTGGTACAGTGGATCCGACGCCAACTCTATTATTAGAGGTGCTAACAAAGATATTATTCTCAGTAACTAAGTTTGCAACTTCTCTAGTTTTGTTCATTTATCTAGATTAACCTGTAGTACTATTTAGATTGTTAATTTGTTGCTGAAGGTCTTTAACTGCTTCAACAAGAACACCTATTAAACCGCTATAGTTTAATGTCTTCTGTCCGTCTACTTCATAAACCAATTCTGGATAAACTTGCTCAACATCTTGAGCGATAACACCAATAGAAGGTCTTCCGTTATCTTTCCAGTCAAATTTGACACCGTTGATAAGTTTTACCGAATCAATAGCATTTTCAATAATATTGACATTTTTCTTCAGTGTAATGTCCGATGTTGTATTGAAGTTTGTGGCAGTAACAGTGTTGGTTCCTGCGTCATAACCAAATGCGGTTGCTTCTGTTCTGATATTTGGAGAAACATCTCCAGTTCCAGAAACGAAAAGTGGGAAGAATGTTCCACTAGTTACAGATGTAACTCCTGTAAGTGCTCCAAGACCGTCCGTTCCCTGAACACCAGTTAAACCTTGAAGACCTGTGTCTCCTTGAATACCAGTTAAACCTTGGAGACCTGTAGTTCCCTGTAAACCTGTAGTTCCTTGTGGACCTGTAGTTCCCTGAGTTCCAGTTGTTCCCTGAATTCCAGTTGTTCCTTGAGCACCTTGAATTGAAGGTCCCTGTACACCCTGAGTTCCTTGCGTTCCCGTAGTTCCTTGTGGACCTGTGATGTTACCAACATCGTCCCAAGAACTACCGTTCCAAGTCCATAAGTGACCAGTATTGGTAGTAATGTATCCATCTCCAATATTTCCACTATAAGAAGTTGGATATCCTGGAAGACTTGTATATGTCGAAACACTACCGAGAATAGTAACACCACGACCACTGTCACCTTGAATACCTTGTGTTCCCTGAGTTCCAGTGGTTCCTTGAGTTCCAGTGGTTCCTTGAGGTCCTGTAGTTCCTTGAGTACCATCGGTACCTTGTGAACCATCAGTACCTTGAATACCTTGTGCTGCATATTCACCAGCAAGACCCTGGGCACCATCACTTCCCTGGATACCAGTAAAACCTTGAATACCAGTTGTTCCTTGAATTCCCTGAAGACCTCTTAATGCATTACCAAAATCAAACTTGACAAGATCAAGTACGTCTCCAGCGTTGGCGGGATCGTTGAGAACAATATTGGTTGCACTTGTTCCAACATATTCAGAATCGGATAATCTAACACCATTCAAATAAACATCAATAGCTCCCGCTACATATGTTCCAGCAAAAGAAGTTTGTCCTTCATTAGCGGAGAATGTGATGGTTGACTTACTTGTTTGAGCAACGTCAGGTGTTAAACCCTGGATACCTTGAATACCTTGGATACCTTGTGCAGCAAAGGCACCATCAAGACCTTGAGTACCTGTTGTACCTTGAGTACCTGTTTCACCTTGAGTGCCAGTAGCACCTTGTATACCAGCACCAGTAGCGCCCTGAATGCCAAGATCACCTTGAATACCAGTCGTCCCCTGAACGCCCTGTAATGCCTCTCCTTGAATACCTTGGATACCTAAGTCGCCCTGAATACCTGTTTGACCCTGAGAACCAGTAGTTCCCTGAATACCACGAGTTCCCTGTGTTCCAGTAGTTCCTTGTGGACCTGTGATGTTACCAACATCGTCCCAAGAACTACCGTTCCAAGTCCATAAGTGACCTGTGTCTAAAGTGATATATCCATCACCAACAGATCCACCATAAGAAGTTGGATATCCTGGAAGATTTGTAGATGTAGAAACACTACCAAGAATGGTAACACCACGACCACTTGTTCCTTGAACACCATCAGTACCTTGTGGACCTTGGATACCTTGAGCGGCATAAGCACCGTCAAGACCTTGAATACCCTGAATACCAAGATCGCCCTGAATACCTTGTGTTCCTTGAACACCTTGCAAACCTCTCAGAGCATTACCAAAATCAAACTTAACAAGATCAAGTACGTCTCCAGCGTTAGCAGGGTCGTTTAAGACGATATTAGTTGCACTTGTTCCTACGTATTCCGATTCTGATAATCTTACGCCATTTAAGAATACGTCTATTGCTCCTGCTACATATGTTCCTGCAAAAGAAGTTTGACCTTCATTGGCAGAAAAACTAATTGTTGTCTTGCTTGTTTGAGCAACGTCAGGTGTTAAACCTTGAATACCTTGGATGCCTTGGATACCTTGTGCTGCATATGCACCATCAAGACCCTGAGATCCAATTTCGCCTTGAACACCTTGAACCCCTTGAGTTCCTTGGGTACCAACATCACCTTGGATACCAGTTGTTCCTTGGACTCCCTGAGTTCCCTGAGCACCAGTACTTCCTTGAATACCAACATCACCTTGAATACCAGTTGTTCCCTGTGGTCCTTGAAGACCCTGAACTCCTTGTAATCCTTGAAGACCTTGTACGCCTTGAAGACCTCTAAAAGCATTACCAAAGTCAAATTTAACGAGATCTAAAACATCCCCTATATTAGCACCATCATTAAGAAGAATGTGAGTTCCACTTGTTCCTACATATTCCGATTCTGATAATCTGACACCATTCAGATAAACATCAATCGCATTTGGAACGTATGTTGCTCCAAAAGATACTTGACCTTCAGTAGCAGAAAAGGTAATTGTATTTTTTTCTGTTTGTGCTACATCAGGTTCTCTACCTTGAATACCTTGGGTTCCTTGAATACCTTGTGCAGCGAAGGCACCAGCAATTCCTTGAGCACCATCATCACCCTGAATACCCTGAGTTCCTTGGGTACCATTATATCCAGTTGTACCTTGAATTGATTCGCCTTGGATACCCTGGGTTCCTTGAGCGCCAGTGGTTCCTTGAGGACCAACAATTTGTCCAACGTTATCGAAACTCGTTCCATTATAAACGTGAAGATCGCCTGTTCCTGTTACAACATAAGCATCTCCAATAGATCCACTATAGGGATCTGGGAGATCTCCAACTGTAGCAACGTTTCCTACAATATTCAGACCTCTACCAGTAATGCCTTGAATACCAGTATCCCCTTGGATACCTGTTGTTCCTTGGATTCCCTGGGCACCAGTGGTTCCTTGAATACCAGTTGCATAACTTAGACCACTCCAACTGGTTGTTCCAATACCAATTTTAAATTTCTGTGTATCTAACTCTACGCCAAGTTCACCCTCGGCAAGAATAGGGTTAGCTGAGGTCCATGCAGCGGCAGTGCCTCTTCTTATTTGAATTCTTGTTGCCATTTAGATTCCTCCCCCTTCAATAGCTTCGATGCCGCCGTAATTTGAATCTGGCAATCCACCATCAAGATTGCCTTGTAGTTCAACCCTAACAGTCGTAATCCCGCTAGGAGATGATGTAACAGTTTGAATACCTGTTCCAGTGAAATTTATAGTACTGGAACCAGTACCTATATTTGTTCCATCTTTCTGTATGATCACGGAACTGATTCCAGTTCCACCACCTCCACTACCAGCAGCTATGCTGATATCGACAGTAGTTCCGCTAACAGAGAAAGTATTTCCAGTACCAATAAAATTCAGTGTTGTAATTCCATATCCAAGGACAGTGCCCCCAGATTGAATTCCAACACCAACACCACCACCAATAAATTGACTAGCAGTTATTACACCAGAAACATTGATGTCACCCTCTACATCTAATTTAGATGTGGGGATTGTGCTACCAACACCAACATTTCCAGCAGTAAAATATGCATTATAAGAATCGGTTCCTGTTCCAACCGACCACGGGTTTACAGCGAAAACTGTTGTGCCTATGCCTGCATTTTTAGAGGCAAAGAGTTTTCCATCATTAGTATTTAAAGCTAGTTCTCCCAACGGGAGCTGATCTGCCGTAGGCTGTTTGCCAGGTATGGCAGACCGTTTTATCCTAATATTCGGATCGGCCATTCAATTTGGTGTGGTATTTACCGTAAAAAAACCGATATTTATCGGTATAATTTATTTATGTTATTGAGATATACTAGTTTTTTTAGTTATTTTTGATTGTTGTTCTCCTTTTTCTCTAAGATCTCTAAGAGTTTGTAGTTCAAAAGACATTTGCTCTATTTCTGTTCTTAAGGATTCAATAGTGGATCTTTGTGCTTGTATTTGTGATTCTAAAACTATATTTGAATTAAAAAGTTCAAATGCTTTTTGCTGATATGTTGCAATAACAGACTTATATTCTTCTTCAGACATAAAAAAATAGGGGAAGATTACTTCCCCTATTTAGAAATTATATTTTATCTATCAGAACGAACCGCCATCGATAGTTATGTTTTGAAGTGTTCTCACTCCTCCAGAACAATCAATTAATTGTGATTGTCCAGCACAATCATTAATCCAAATTGAACTTACTTCAATCGCAGCATAGTTAGAAACGGTAATTTGTGGACTATCGTTATCAGTTCCTCCACCATCGCTTACTTGTGATCCAAACTTAAATCTTCCATCAGCATGTTCCCAAAGAACAGCAGACTTCTTAGCACCTGAAGAATTATAATTGAAGAGAACACCAAGGTCCCAAGTAGTTGCTGATGAAGGAGCAGAACCATCTACCAAACCTAACTCAATTGTTCTGTCTTCGACGGTCATCGAAGAAGTATTTACTTGAGTGGTTGATCCATTAACATACAGGTTTCCTGTAACTGTTAAATTTTGAGATGCAGTTAAATTTCCACTAGAATCAATTGTAGCAGCATTAGTACCGTTAGAATGAGTAATCGTTGCTGTTCTTACAGTTGGAGCGCTCATGGCGGTTCCAACTATTACATCGCCACTTGTAGTTAATGTAGTAGCAGATGCATCTCCAAGAGCAGGAGTTATTAATGTTGGACTGTTTGCAAATACGAGAGCACCAGTGCCAGTTTCATCTGTTACTGCAGCTGCTAAGTTTGCGGAGGAAGGAGTTGCTAAGAATGTAGAAACATTAGCACCAAGACCAGTAACATTTGAAAGCGCTAAATTACCATCAAAAGTAGTAGCAGTTACAATTCCACTTGAATTGATGTTTACTGCTTGAACAGAAGCAATAAAATTAGCATCACCATAAATTTGAACTATATCTGTACTTGTATTACCTAACGTTGTAATTCCAGATACATCTAAGTTTCTTGTTCTAATATCTTCTCCAATAGAAGCGCCACCACTAATTTCGAGTCCTGCAACGTAAAGTGCGCCAGCAAATGTACCAACACCAGAAGCATTGATATTTCTTACAACTGATAAATCTTCTTGAGTAAACTGAACATTTCCAGCAGCTAATCTTGTTCCTGTTGGGAACTGTGTGCTTCCAATACCAATAGCATAGTTTGATAACCATGCATCTGTGCCTAAACCAGAGAAAGACTCTGATTTAAACCACATCAATTTCTTATAAGTTACTGGAGATGTTTCAACTCCAGCAATTACTAAATCTACTAAAGGATATCCTTCTGTAGATGCAATTGCGATACCACCATGATTGGCAGTAGTGTCAGTAGAAATATCGTTATTGCTACCATCTGTTCTATATCCAAGAACAATGTCAGGATCACGAATTACAAGAGACTGTGCGGAAACACTTAAAGATGTACCGCCAATAGTTACATTGCCAATTACATTTAAATCAGAATCGACTGTTAAAGATCCAACTTGTGCAGGACCAGCAACTCTTAACCCACCACTTGTGCAGAATCCAGAGACATTTAAACTTCTCCATTTCTTATCACCATTTCCCAAATCATATTCAGCTGTGGCATTTGGAATTAAGTTGGATACAAATTCACCAGCAACATTGATATCATCTGCATCAGAATCTCCAAGATTAATGGTTCCACCTTGGAATGTTACAACACCAACAAACTCAGAATATCCTTGTACGTTTAAATTTCCACCAACAGTAACGTTTTTATTAACTCCCAGTCCACCATCAATTTGAACAGCACCAGTGTCCGCATTTCCTAAGGTATTTTCTGTAGTATCGGTAAAGGTTACGATTCCAGCAAAAGACGCAGCTTGTCCCCAAGACAATTCTCCATCTGCGTTTGTTTTCAGAAAATATCCATTAACTGGAACTGCTGGAAGAGTATATGTAGTGACGCCAGCAAGAGAATCTGGAGATTTTAAACTGATATAACTGGAACCGTTGGAAGTTCCTTCGACTAAATTTACTGAACTTCCAGAAGTTGTAGATTCTTTATTCCAATATCTATGAGAACCAAAAAACTTATTGGCATCAGTGGTTGAAGATAATCCAACAAACAGGTCGAACGTATCAGTTGTAAATGCGGGTTCACCAGCCTGTAAACCAGGAAGATTGCTTAAATTGCCCCTTTTAAATTGAATTACAGGTGCAGGCATCTTAATTATACCTTATTATATTTTTAGTGTAATTATTTATAATTTTTCTAAAAAGAGCCCGCATCAAGATCGATCTTATCATCAAGATCTCCATCCAATTGATCAATAAACTCACTAGGAAGACTGTTATCCGCAACAGCTTTACTGAACACGAGATCTGGATTAACTGTTTTAATTTTTCCAGTTGCAGAGTCGTACATCAGAACCCATCCGTCCTGAACACCAGTATTGTCAAAATCTCCTAAATCTGAAAAATTAGCCACTTCTGCTGCCTGCGTAAGATTTGAAATTACTTTGAATTTATTGTCTTCTTTAAGACGAACACTGTAATTTTGTCCTGTTACCAGAGTTACTTTAAATTCCATTTTACTATACGGAAACGGTATCCGATACTATTGCCATTCCTTCAAATACTTTTGTTTTCTTCTCTGTAGATGAATGTTGAATAACTACATCATAGTAATTTCTTCCAGATGATAAATCAGAGGTATCTGTATCACTCATTGTTATTTTTATTTCACCCGTAGATGAAGTAATTGTTGTTGAAAAAGTTTTTGCGGTTCCAGCATTAGGATGTTTCCTAATTTTTGCAGTAGCACTATAATTTGATAGATTGAAAGCAGATCCATCTGTAGAATTGACTGTAAAAGTTGATTCAAAATCAGTGCCTTTTTCAATTCTTATGTTTACTGCGGCAACGGACATTTTAACTTTTTATATTCTTACTATTATTTAGTATCCTCTTCTTGTTGCTTGTTCTTTAAAAGTTTTGCCAAATCTGCAGTTGACCCAACAAACAAAGCATTAGTTACGTTTGTTGGACCTTTTGGTTTGGTATCTTCTTCTACCTCTTTTAATTTTTTCTGCAAATCCATCAACTTGTCAGTAGTATCTGCAACGTTTTTAATCAATTGCGCTGCAACTTCATATGCTCTTGGTTGTTCTGTTTCTGCTGCCAATTCCAAGATACCGTTAATAGCATCTTGTCCTTTTTCTATTAATGAATATAATTGATTTCTTGTATACTTATAATCTTTTCTTACCTCTGGTGTTTTTTCAAATTCTTCATCAGAATCATCGTTAATAATCTCAATAGGAGCAGACTCTACTTCTGGAACTATAGAATTTTCTTCAATTCCAAAGGAGTCGTTTAGTTTGTTGAATTTTTTAGTCATTTTCATGATGCAGTTCCGTCAAATCCAAAATCATCCCCAAATTGAATCAGGTTATTATCTTCGGAGGTTATAGATTTGACACTATCTCCTTTCAAATGAGACTTAATTGTTGTGCCATCAACTCCTCTATCTATTGTAATATTATTTCCACTAACAAGTCTTACATATACTTCTTCTTGGTTTATATCCAAATATGTATCTTTGACAATTCCAGAAGCATCATCGACTTTAATTAAGGTATCGGTTGTTTTAACATCATCCGATAGAGAAGTTAAAACGTTTCCAGTATAATTTTTAATTGCTCTTGCTGTTTGTGTATATGTAAGTTCTCTTTGATTTGAAGGATCACCAGCACCAATAGCAACAGTAGCTCTCTTGATAATATCTGCAGAAACATCTGGAATTGGTCCAAACAAATAAGTTTTGGCGCTAAATCTCAATGTATAGGTCAAAACTCTTCTCGTTGTATAATCACCTTCGTAATCATCAATCATAGTAATATTTTCTAAGATAATTGGAATATCTTTTTTCTCATTTATATCTGATGCCAATTCAACAGTGAGATTGAACTGAGGTTGAAAATATGGCAAAATCTGTTCTACTATTTGCAATGCATCATCATTTAATTTTGACATAATTGATAACTCAAATTGCATCGTGTAGGGAACTGGCATATATGCCTTTCTAGTTTTAGTTCCGTCAGAAGAATCTTTTTGTAAAAACCTTTGTGTTGTAGTTACTTTTCTTGATGGATCATAAGTAACTCCAGTAAATTCAAATGACATCCTTGGCAATGTCATTGCAGTTGGATTATTTAAATCAGCTTGTTGATTGATTCTTGCTAAAAACTTTTGTGTAGGTCCATAAGCAAGAGGAACTTTAATGATGCTACTTACATCTCCGTTAGAATCAGTTTTCTGAATTTCGATGTTATTAAAAAGGGTACCGAAAGCAATAATAGTCTTTCGAAAAATTTCGTTATAAAAATATTCAAACATTTTGCCAAGGATTAATAATTACTATTTAACAGTTTAGGGGACTCCAAATGGATTTTGTTCAGTAAAATCTAAAATTAAATCAGCCTCCGCCTCAATTTCGGAATTTGAAGTAAATCCATCATCTTTAGGGAATTCCTGAATACTCTTCAATCTGTAACTTGCTGAAGATGCAGAACCTACTATGGTTTCTCCATATATAAAATCTCCGTTGACATTATAAACATCGAGAACTGATGTAGGTTTATCCCAATTCTTAACTCTTGCTATTGTTCCAGATGTTTGTCCGGTAACAATTTCATTAAGTTGGAATGTTCCGATTGAAGTTGATCCTGCTCCAGAAATAGTAATTGTTGGAGATGAAGTATAACCGGATCCAGAGTTGGTGAGATAGATAGCAGTTACACTTCCAGTTGAATTAATTGCAGCAACACCGATAGCAGTCGTTCCAGTTCCAGGTGAAGAGAATGTAACCGTTGGTGCTGTGGTATATCCAGATCCACCATATGTGATAGTTACAAATCCAACTGCTCCAACTGTAGTTATTCCCGTTGTAGCTGCAAATCCAGTTCCATCTCCTCTAACCGCAACTAAAGGAGCAACTGTATATCCATATCCAGGATTAATAAGTCTGATTTCTTGGACGGATTTATCAGCAGGATCTACATTCTTATTACATACAACTATTCCACCAATCATAATTGCAGTTCCAATTCCAGTTCCTCCGTATTCTGGAGAAGAAGAAAATCCAACTTGCGGAGCATAAGAATAACCTCCACCTCTATTACTGATATAAATTGCATTAATTGATCCATTAACGATACCAGTAGAAGCAGTAGCAGTAGAAGCAACTCCAACCATATTGAGAGTCAACATAGCACCACCAACTCCAAGAGGAGTTGATCCATCAACACTAGTGCCTCCAACAAGCTCATCATCTACATCATCGATACCAGTATCAATAACTTCATCTTCTATTCTGAAGAGTTCACATTTCAAAGTATAAACGTATGTAGAATTTAATTGATGAAATGGTTTTTCGTGCTCTACATATTTTATTTCAAATATTCTTCCACCAAGTGGAAAATAAACCAAATCTCCTTCTTTTGGTCTTTCTGGGACTAAATTTAAAGAGTTTTGTTGTGCTAATGGTCTAATATAAGTTTCGTATCTTTCTTTTGAAATAGTTAAAGTTATTTCCTGTTGCGACTGTATTCCAAATTTGGAAAGAATGACAGTATTGTCATTGTATCCCTCAAAATTTTCTACATATGCCTCTAAAGGATATGCTTCTTTAAAAGAAGATTCAATTACCTCTTCAATTACCGTTTTTGTAGTAATAAATTGTCGAGGCATATAATGAACCTCAACACCATACATTCTCAACTGTTCATTGATGAGATCTTGTACTAAACTTTGTTCTGTTTTTGAACCTTGCTGGAAAAAGGGATTTAACATATGACTATCCGATCATATCCATTGGAGGAAGTTCATAGGTATTGGACATTTTTTCCATAATGACATCCAATTCTTTTTGTGCGTCATCATATATTTGTCTACCATTTAATTCGACTCCTCCAGGAAGTTTAACTCCTTGGAATTTGATTAAATTTTGTCCCCACTGTTTTTTAATCAAAGCCGTCAAATAAAGTTTGAGGAATGAATCATTCCAAACTCTAGAATAATCATTTGGGTTTAATGTGCTATAGGAATCAATGACGATATAATCATTTGTCGTAGCTGATGCCCAATCAATATCTAAATATAATCTATCTTGTCTCTTATTAAATCTTACTTGTTTTTCAGTATTGAGTAAAAAATCAATATCTTCTAGATATGACTTTACCATGGAGTATGAAAGAAGTTCTGTGCTCCCCCAGTAGTAAATATCATTCAAGAACAGTTGATATTTAATACTAAACATGTTATTGGTGATAGTATTGCTACCATCGAACTTAAAAATTTTATTTACACCAATTATATTGGGGGGAACTTGTAAATAGTTGCTATTTTCCTCAAAAGTAAATGTAGTTGCGGAACTATCTCCAGCAATAGTAGTAGATGCAGTGGTGGTTGCGATTCCTACCGCAGTATTAGATCCACCTCTACTTCTACCTCTATCAATATCAGATTGAGTTATTTTATACTTATAATACGTTTGATAGACGCCATCAAAATGTCTTTCTTGGAAAAACTGTATAGCATCGTCTACAAGATCATCAATTTGCTCATCGGCAACGTTAATTTCCAAAACTGGAGCACCCAGTTTTCTCTTGCAGTATTCTATCAAAGTTGCTCTAGTCGTAGGCTGTGCCATTTATTCAACACTTTTTGAGTATTTATGGTCGATGTTTTCTTACCCAGGAACACCGATAAAAGCAAGAACTTCTTGTTGCTTAAGATATAATTTGACATATGTTTTAGCAATGTTTCTCAACACTTCTATGTCATCTACTTTATCAATCTCTCTTGCAGATTTGACATATGTCAAAGATTTATTTAAATTTGTGAGTTCAATTTTGTCTGGATCCATTGATAAGACTCCTTATTAAGGTTTTTAATTCATCCATATCATCCTTAATTCTAGCAAGATCATCCTCAATGTTTTGTATCTTATCAGTCTCTTTAGATTTAAGGTTTTTTCTTTTCATATATTCATTATATTCTTTCATATTATCATTGATGATGGAATTTGTATGAGGGTCTCTCTTTAAATTTGAGTGACCCTCAACTTTAATATAATCCATAACTATCAGGCAAGAGCAATCACTCTTAGATTTTTAAATCTTGGTGGATATGCTTGATTTGTAGAGGTTAATACTAATTTTATTCTATACAATCTAAAGTCTGGCAAATTATTAACTTCAAATTGATATTCTTTGTATTCTATTTCATTAGGAGTAAATCCTAATGATGAAGATTGTGATACAAACTGAGATGGTTTCCCATCATTTAAGGATGGATCAATAACGTTTCCAATGCCATTTATATTATTCCATCCTGGGAATGGAGTAAAGACAGGTACAAAGTTTTCTTCTGTTCCAACTGCATAGAAAGCACGAATATCACTGAAAACGTTGACATGCGCGTCAAGAATGATTCTAATTGAAGAAGCTGGAGTTTGGAGTCTATTTTCTTTGGAAAGATATTGGAATGCAGTAGGATCTTCATCAATAGTGTTTACTCTTGGATCATTTGCGTAATCGGTAATAGGAGCATTAACTCTATTAGATGTTAGAATTATATTTGATCTCTGAAGATCTATAACTGGACTAATTCTAGAATCAGTTGTTCCAAGTAAAACTCTCATGTTGAAAGATTTGCTGTTCGGTAAAGTTGATAAAAATTCATTTTCATTAACTTCTGAGCAAATAAGTCTTTGACTATCAAGATAATTTGTTTGATTGATAGTTACACTCTCAAATCCTTTATCGACAAATGTTTGTTCTGATCCATCAATACTTTGTCCCGTAACTGTTCTTATTTGAGCATTGAGAGAAGTTCCCCTTACAGTTGTATTCTGAAGCATTGGAGAAATTATTTCATAAGCAATATTTTGTGTTGCTTTTACTGTCTTTCCTCCAGCAGATTTTTGCTCTCCCAAGTACAATTTGGGATAACTTGTTCCAACGGTTCTATCTGTGCCATTAGAAGACATATCAAGATCAATATAGTAAGAATCAAATTCAATGTTAGACGAGGATACGTCATGTTGTTTGTTAATTCTTCTAAGCGAAACTCCACCTAATTCATACTTATAAACTGGTGTTCCTGCTGGATAATTTTTACTGTTTCCAGAAATAGCTCTAACAATTCCACCGCCGATTTGATTTGCACTAGTACTAGTATACGAAATAACTTCATCACCAATAACAACATAACCTATATTTGTTGTGCCGACACCAACATTTTCAAATAAACCAAAATTAGATGACGATTCTACAGAAATTGGGTCAGTTGAATCAATAGAATATGGGGAAGTTAATTTTGTAGGAGCTACATCAGATTGTACATTAGAAATAATGACCTTATTTCCTGCAAAATTCATGCCATGGTTTTTATGATTTACCTTGAATGAAAGACCAGTATTTTCGATAGTAACGAGATTTGCCTCCACTCCACCACCACTAGAACTATTCATATCAACAGTGGTAAGACTATTATTAATATATTGGATAGTTGATCCAGTACCAGTTGTAAAGTCTCCCTGTACATTTTCAAGTATAAGTTCTGTTGTACTTGCGATAGATACAATAGAAAGTCTTAAATTAGATCCTGCTGGAGAATTTCCAAGAGAAGATACTCCAACTACATCACCAACAACATATCCATTTCCTCCATTTACGATAGTAGCACTTTGAACAATTCCACCAGATACTTGAATATCTGCAGTTGCATTAATTCCGTTTCCAGTGATAGATGTTAAAGCAATTCCCGTAAATGTATAACTACCGCCATCAACTGCAGAAGGAGTATATCCTATACCTGGATTTATTACTTGCAGAGTTCCTGTAGAAATACCAGATCCGCCGACATATTTTCCAGAAGCATTGGAATTTTTCTGAATAATAGTATTGCCGAGGGTTAGATCAGAATCTAAGAGTGCAGATGTTATTCCGAGTCTAATTCTTCTAGATTCTAAGGAAATTGGGTTTGAAATGAGCGGTGCGACTTGACCATTTCCAACAGAAAGAGTTGGATTGAAGAATTCAAGAGTTCCATTCTCTACAAATTCTGCTCTATAAAGTGTAAACTTAAGATCTTCCCATTGAGAAGGTTCCCAAACAGAAGAGTTTTGTGATTTGAATAGAGATCCAAGATAAGGTTGTTGGGCAACAAATTCTTGAGAAATAAGATCATTTTCGCCAACTCTAGAGATGAATACACTATATTTTGCGGAATTTGATCTTACTACAACAGCGTATTCTGTTTGACCATCCAAATAGACTGGAGCTGGGAATGTAAATGTTGTTGGGACAGATGCATCATTAGAAACATTTACATTTGCAGGATCTAAGTAAACTTCCGAGAAAGGAAGAACAGTTTGTGTTGGTGTTCCAAGTTTAGTGGTTCTGATTTGAACACCAACAGGAATATCTGCATCATCCTTAGTTCTGAAGTAAAGATCTACTTTTGATAAGAATATTCCAGTTTCATCTTCAACAAAGAAGGTTTGTGCAAGAGGGTCATAATAACCAATAATAACCTGTCTGCTTGATTGCGAAATAACTTGAGAATCAACAACAACCGTTCCTGTGGTTCTTCTTACATCTTCGGTTTGAGATGTTTCTATAGTTTCAATTCTTGCATTTCTAACAGAAATAATATTTTCTTGAACAGTTTCTAATGTTCCAGAAGATATGAAGGTTTCGACTCCATGAGTACTTGAAAGATCTCTATTGTTTGAATTGTCACTGCTAAGTTCAAAGGTCTTTGATCCAGTTTCAAATCTAGGGAATCCAATTACATCACCATCTGGAATAAAGAAACTTCCTTGTACATTTGCAGCAATGTCGCTCACCAATCTCATGTTTGAAATTACTGCTTGAGCACCACTGGTTTCTCCTTTTAGGATCATTCCAGTTTCGCCAAATCCGTAATATTCTCCATCTATCTGGTTGGACAAAGAATAAGTATCTACGTTAAGAATAGTTGATGTTGACGAATATACAGTTGGCATTGCCTCATCAGTATACGGATTGATGGGGTAAACCACAGTTGGAGCATTATATTCACCTTCTCTATGATTTGGAGTTGCTAATCTAAACTTAATGTATGGTTTGGATTTATCTTTTTCTTCCCCAAGACCAGTTGCTCTAGTAGTTCCAACTACCTTTTCTCCGACTTGGAAAGAACCAGAAATCATGTCGATTTCAAGTAGTTTTGGTGTAACAAACTTGGTAACATCAACACCATCAAAGAAAGCATAAACTCTAGTCTTAGGTTTGAATCTTCTTCCGTCAACAGTAATGTTTCTTGATCTCATACTTGTGATCAAGTCTTTACTTACAACTCTATCACCAACAGAAGTATTATCCCATTGCTCTACAAATTGCTGTTGTGTACCAGTTCTGGTCTTATATCCAGTATCAATAGTTTCTTGAATTTGTTCTCTAATAACTTGAGTGGTTCTGGTGCCATAAGCAGCAATGCTCCAACCTCCCCCTAAGTTTCCTCTCCATTCTCCACCAAAAGATCTAGTTACAGTTCTTTCTCCACCAATAACTTCTCTTCCTGTCCAGAAAGTTTCCCAAGAATTCCAAACAACTGGAGCAAGACCGGTTTGAGGATCAATGCCAAGATTTTCTACAGCATTTTGAAGGGTTTCATTATAATTTCCTTGAGCCTCAATAATTTTAGCATCAATTCTCTTTTGATCAACCCAAACGTCAGATGAAGGTGTTAATGCGATTGTTCCTTCCCAGAAATTAAGAATAAAAGGAGTTACGCTTTCGGACTTGGTTGCATATGGTTGCTTCAACCATTCTGTTTCGGAATAATCAAGAGTTACAACATCTTCTCCTCTTCTAATATTAACTCCAGTTGGTTGTTTAAATCTCAAATCTTCAGACGACAGTTTTGTTGGATATGGCTGAAGATCTATAGATGTTGTATAGTGAGATGGTCTTACTTCTCTTGCAATATAATCAATTGCGTTTTTAACTTCTTTACTTGTATCTTGTGGTTGCAATGTTGAGAAATTATCAACAAAGAAACCAGATTTAAATTTATTTAAACCTTCATTGTCAGCGATAAACAAGTTGTTAGTATCAGTTTCTAGCAATGAAAGAGTGGTATAGTACTCAAGATTCCTGATTCTATCCTCAAGTCTCTTAATATCTTTCATTGTATATCTCTTATGCTGTAAGAAGCTAAAAGATACATTTTTCACATCATAAAGATATGGTGGTATTGTTGCTTGACAAATCTCGATAGCATCATCTACGTTTACTGGTTTTTCTGGTTTATCTGAAGGAATTCCATATTTTACTTGGAATTTGCCATCTTTAGATAAGAAAATTCTATCAATTCTTCCAACATAATAAGAATAATTCAAAGTAATTGCTTCATCAGACGCAAGAACGTTTGATGCACTATTGCCTGTAGATCCAAATGTTCTTCCATGGAATTCAAGAGGAGATCTTGAACCTTCAGATACATTATAATTCGTTACTTTTGGTCTAATGTCAATAATATCAGTATTTCTTGAGTTTCCTATAAACTGGATATCATTTGTATAGTTAAATTCTTTATAAGAATTTGCAGTTACGAAATCTCCATCATCAGAAGATTCAAAAAATCCATTAGTATAGTAAATTTTTAACTTTCTTGTTGGAGCAGCATATTTTTGTGATCTAATGATGGAACTATGACCCAAAATAGTGCCAGTTTGACCATTTTTGAATGTATAGTTATTCGAAATATTAATGCTAGATGTTGTTAAACTAGAAATTACCGATTGAATTTCGGTTTCATCAAAAATTACAGTTTCTCCTTCAGCGAATCCAATTTCATTCAGACTGATGAAAGAAATAGTATTATCATCTATTCTTTCTGCTACCATTCCAACTGCTCCGCTGGACTGACCAACAAACTCTTCACCAATAACCAAATCAGAAGTTTTGCTGCTTGGTCCAGAAATGGTGACTAAAGTCATTTGAGGAGCAAAAGGTTCAGAAGTTCCAAATGACTCGAAAACACCCAAAACATCCGTAGCATCTCCAACATTCAACGAAATTTCTTTATCCTGTACTCTTGTTCCATATGGATAATTGCCATATGTAAGACCATCATTGATGGAAGTAGTTCCTACACCAGAAGCAGAGTTATTTGAGTATGGAATCAAAAGCGTTCCTACTCTATTTTTTCTTTTTACTTTTTCTTTTACTTTAGTTTTTGTGAGAGTAGCAACTAAGGTCGCTCCAGTATTTGAACCACTTAAATTATAAATTTGCAGTTCTTTTGCGTCAGAACTAAATTCGAATTTATCAGATGTCAATACTTCATATGTTCCATCAGATCTAAACAGTGTATATCTTTCTTCATCAAAAGGTAAAAATTGAAGATCTGTTCCAGCACTTACAGTAGTGGATAATTTTTTAGTTGCATCAATAATCAAATTACTGTATGTTTTTCGTACAGTCAAATTAGTATTGTTTATAGAAACATTTGAAATATTTTTTCTAGCGAGTCTAGTATAAAGAGTATTGTCTGTAGAATCGCCTAATTTTGTTGTAAGATATGTTAAATCAGTTACTTGAAGAGTAGAATCTGGAAGTTTGCTTGATGTAATTCCTGTTACTGTGGCAACTCCTGCAATTACTACATGAGTAGTTCCTACACTAACAACTCTAGCGATAACTGGATTTGGAAGAGATGTATCAGTAAATCTTACAAGATTATTGATAGATATTGATCCTGGGAAAAATTCATTCGAAGAACGAATTGAACTAAACCCTGTTTCTACATCGATAGCACTGATAGTTGCGATTCCGATGGATAAAGAAGGTGTCTGTAAAACATCCGCAGTGAAAGAATTTGCTGCTCCAACTACTCCATAAACGGACTTAACATCCGACATTCCATATGAAGTTACTGAAGTTGCTACTCTAGTATTCGAAATTCCATCAAAAGAGAAAGTCTCATTTACAAGAAAATCCCCAGATGTCTGATATACCGTTAATGCTGTTCCAGCAGCAACAGAACTGTTTAAGTAAGCTGTTGCTCCACTCTTATTGCCTTTTATAAAGGTTGGAACGGATAAAGTGATTGGTTCATTTAAATTAATTTCTGTTACTGTTTGCACGTCAAACAGAGAAATATTCCATCTATTTAAATTTGAATTTTCACTATCATATGATCCAGATTCTAACTTGAAATCATATACTCTTGCTACCCCGATTTCTTTTCCGCCAGGAGTAGTAGATCCAAGTCCAACTCTTTCATTTCTTAAACTTAAAACATAAGTATTTCCTACCCCAATAGTAGGAGATCCAAAAACTCTGTTCAGAACAAGTGTGGATCCGGTATTATAAATTATTGATTGATTTTCTAAAGTTTTTGTTGTTCTTGTTTTTGGAAAATCTATAAAAGTTGGAGCAATAGTTTTTATATCATATCCTCTAACTACTGCTGCTCCTGGAGAAATTTGATATGTCGCTAAATCTGGTGATGGAATTGAACCATTAGAAGTAAGTTGTCCTTCTCTAAAAATACCATCATTTCCTTTCAGATCATTTAAAGTTTCTTTTGCAGAAACTAAAAATGGATCAATATAATAATCTCCAGTTCCTTGAGCAATTCTTCTTGAAATTTCATCCCCAACTCTATTGGAGAGTTCTGTCTTTTCTTGACTTCTTAAAACGCCGTCTTTGATAGTGACTAATTCTACGAAATTAGCATCATCTTTATCATCTAAAGGTTTTTTATAAAGAGAAACAGTAATTCTAAGTCTATCTGCTCCAGGAGAAGAATAATTGTTGAATCCTTGAGAATTGTCATTTAAAGTATCATCTTCATCAGCATTTACGATTTCTTCATTTACATAAAGACCGACTCTATAAGAAGGATTTGATGAATACTGTTCTAAAATTAGAGTTTCATCCTTAACAGATACGAATCTTCCTCGTATGAAGTATACTCCCTCTGATATGGAGAACGAAGATCCAGTTGCATTTGCATTATTAGAAATTGTTGTTGCAAAAGTTTCTCCTGATTCAATTACTGGACTACTGAGTGATCCTGTAATAATAGAATCGCTTGCAAACAAATCTTCACCATCACTGAAAAATTGTGAGGCGTTATCAGTTGTACTTGATCCTAGATAATTTACATATAAGGTCGCATTAGAAGTTTCTGAAACATTTGAATACAAAAATCCAGAAACAACAGCTGTTACTCCAGAATTTCTACCTGTAATTTTAAGTCCAACGAGTTCAGTAAGATATGCATCTACAGGAATGCCATTTGAAATATTGTCAATTTTTATTGCATAATAAGACTTATTGTATCCAAAATGACCCGGAATTACTTTAGCGCCTTCTTTGTAAAAAGATTGTCCAAATTGTTCAATCTGATTCTGAAGAATAGATTGAAGTGTGGTCAGTTCTCTCGCTTGAACGGGATAACCAGGTTTAAAAAGTACCTTGTAATAATCCTTTCCCGAATCAAAATCGTCGAAGTATGGTGATACGTTAAGGTTAATTTCTTGTGGCATGACTTTTTAGAACTGCAAAATGATCTTGATATCTTCTTTTTGACTAGACGACCTTGTAATAGCAGGTCGGTTATCAACGTACAAAATGTCTCCAGAGTATTTTTGAACTTCTGGATTAGACACACCAGAGACAAAAGATTGACCCAAGTAGTAGGTTTTATTATTTATTACGGTCGAAATACCCGCAAAGTTTGTACTGATAGACAGGGTAGTAGATCCACCATTAATATTTAAAGATCCTCCGGTTGAAGGAGAAGCAGTGAATCTAAACATATCATATCCATATTGAGGATTGCTTTGTGCAGTTCCTACAGTATTAAATCCAGCAACGGTTCTATCTTGCCAATACTTAAGAACACCAGTTACTTGATCATAACTAATCACTCTTCCAGCAGCAGTTTGTCCCGTTCCAATTGTTTGAGTAATATATGAATCTGCTGTAAATGTTGCCGTGCTATATCCAATTCCAGTAAGTCTAATAGCATAAGCAGAACTAGCTTTATCTGTGGTTAAAATTTGGGAAGAATTATAAACTTTTGGATTTTTTACAAGACCCAATCTTGCGATTTGATTTCCAGTGATAAAATCTGGATTTTCATTATCATTTTCAATTCTAGAATAAAGAAGAACGTTATTTGCTCCCAATTCTCTATAAATGTCTGCACCATGTCCACCTTGAGGTGAAATTATAACATCAAACAAAGGTTTTGTTGTAGAAACTGGAACATTACCAGCATCTAAATCAATATTTCCATAAGTATATCCGCTTCCTTGATTGGAAACCGTAATTGATTCAACTTGCTGATCATTATTGATGACCAATGTGCATTCTCCACCAGCACCATCCCCTTTAATAGGAACTCTGGTGTAGATTTGGTTTGCCGTTCCTACACCAACACCTCTGTTGGTAATTGTTACAATCTTAATTGATCCATCGACAGAATTATCTCTTACTGGAGATACGTCTGCATTTGTACTCCAGTTTTGAGGAACTGGCATATATGATGTAGAATCAAATTTTACAATTTCGGATGGTTTAATTGTATAAAGATACTTCCAGATATAACCATCTCCGCTATTTCCAGCTGCTCTTGGTTCTAAATCTGTAAATCTTGGTTCATCGAGGGAAGGTCTTCCTGATGGGTTTTCTGGACTTGTTCCGTTTTGAAGACAAATATAAACTCTATAATCACTGTTTAGAACATAGAAGGGTGTCGAATAAAGATTCGATGCACCAGAAACTTTAGCAGTATTGGTTCTGCTATAGTCATGACGGTACATCTCATATTTGGTTCCAGAAGACCAAACCCTTTTAGTAACTACTTGTCTGATATCAGATTCATTAATTTTTTTCAGAGCAATCATATTGTCCCAATATGCATTCTCTTCGTCAAAGTTGTCCTTCGGTGAAGGAGGACTTACATCCCAGTCACTTTTATAGTCACTTGGATTGGGAAGTCCAATCCAAGTGTAGTAACTATCTGTTCCGGTCGTTACACCAGAAACAAAATTACTAGCATTTAAAATTCTTATCTGATCAGTGATTATTGCAGCCATTTTGCAAATTTTTTAGTTATTTATTGAGGATTATAGATTAGTTATCTGAACAGTCAAATAACCAGTATCAACAGCAGCATCATTGCTCTGTCTATTGACCGAAATATCTACATGTTCAGTTGATCTGGCGATACCGACATATGAAGCATATCCTTGATCAGTTGCCTGTGAAAGAACTGAATAATCAAGATTACTAATGTATGAAGTTGCAAAACTTACACGATAATTTCCACTAGATTGTTGGGAAACTGTGCAACCTGGAGTTCCTTTCCAACTTGGAGTTGCTCCAAGAGTAATTACTCCACGTTTGTTTCCAGGTGGAGTATATGCATTAGTAAGTGTTCCTGTCGTCTCAAGAGCAGTAGTAGAAGGAGTAAATGTGGCAGTTGTAGCAACTCCTACCGAAGTATATCTTGCTACGGTCGAGATTCTAATATCATCAAAGGAAGCATCGATAGAACCGGAATTATTCCAACTAAAAGTGTTTATGATGTCGCTCTCTATTCCTCCAATATACAATCCAGCTCCGTTGGTGCTAGTTATATCATTGTCGATGACTTGATCCGTAATTGTACTAGATGATTCTACACCATTGATGTAAAAGTGTATGGAACCATTATCAGATTCTCTGACAAGTGCATAATGTACCCATTTGTTTAAATAAGTACTGTTGAAAGTTGCTGTCGGTACGTATCCCACGTATTGGTTAGTTGATTTTGCTTCATTTGACCAGTACCAGTATATATTTGTAGAAGCTGGTATTATACCAAATGTCCAATTATTAGACGTATCGGTCATTGACCACTGTGATACTAAAGTTTGATAATCCGAAGGAGTTGCATCGTGGTAAATCCAAAATTCTATGGTCCATGGACCAGTGAAGTCATATTCAGATCTATATGCATAAGATATACCAGCACCAGTAGATCCATTATTTCTGAATGATTTTGTTCCTATTTTAACAGGACTGGATACAGTAGTAGCACCAGCTCCAGTTAGGATTGGATGAACTTCGAATTTAGAATCATAAAAGTCTGTATCATAAGTAGATCTTAAGATAACATTGTCCCAACTGGTATCCGCAGTTTGAGTAGTGCTAACACCTGTAGAAAGAACAAACTCTCTCCAGGCAGATCCATCATAATAAAATGGAACTCCACCAATTTGTTTAATTTCTCCAGTTGTTCCAATAGTGCCAGCAACAGTCGAATTATTAGTTACTAATGTTACACCACCTTCAATAGAAGTGGTTCCTCCAATAGAAACATTTCCACTGAAGTTTCCTGTTGCCATGGTAATTGCTATACCAGTGACATAATCGGTGCTACCAACAGAAACACCAGTTAGAGCAGTACCAGATCCAACAAAACTAACAGCAGTTACAATTCCAACATTCAAATCTGGAGTTCCAGTAAGACCTGTGGCATTACCTTCCAATGTAGTTGCGGTAATAATTCCGGAACTTCCATCAATTTTGACATTTGCCCCAATTGTTACATCATTGGGTCTAATAATTACCTTTCCTGCTCCAGGATCAGCAGATTGATCCGCATCAGTGGAATTAGTAACGAACAGTGCTTTAGATGGATTGAACCATCTTAACCCCCATCCAGCGCCAGTAATATAAAGTGGTTTATTTGAACCACCAGATCCATCAACAAAAGGAACTAACCATGAAGTATTAGTTATTGAGTTGGAAGTGGTTGTACTAATGAATACTTGTGTAGCACCACCAGTTACATCACCAGTTAAATTTCCAACAAAAGAAGTTGCAGTGACAACACCAGAAACTTTAGCGTCTCCAGAAACGGTTAATGCTGACTCAGGACCAGTGCTTCCAATTCCAACGTTAGAAACTGTGTTAATTCCTACATCTGTAGTTCTCCAAACAGAATCTAATGCACTTGAGGTTCCAGTTGCAGTGATGGTAATTTTTCCTGTTGTAGCAGAAAGAGAAACATTGCTTCCTGCAACAAGTTCATTGACCACATTGGAAGTTAATGTGGTCCCATCTCCAAGGAGAGTATATAATTCATCAAAATTAGAATTTATTTTTAGAGCACCTGCTAGTAGACTATCACCGTTTCCATCATTTGGACTAGATCCTGTGCCTATTCCTTGTACTGCCATTATCGCAAAAGATTTTAAAAGTATTTAGGTTTAATTAATGTAGTTCCTATATTTTAAGTATCTTTCTCTTGTAATCAGAGCAGAAGTACTGATTCCAGTGACACCATTATCTCCATAGAAATTAAATTCGTTCGAAGAAGTTCTTCCTTCAACAACAATTTTACCCCAACTATATCTTCCGAAGAATGCAGAATCCAAAACATTGCCGCTGAAAGCAATACCAGTTATATTTCCTTGATTATCAAAGGAATATAATGTGCTATCGAAAGTAATTGTGCTACTATCGAAAGTTACACTACTAATTGCAACTTGAGAATACTCAATATTTCCACCAAGGGAAGTAACTCCCAATCCAACAGATCCAATTCCAGTAATATTTGAAAGACTTTGGGAACCAAGTCCAGCAACATTAGCAAATACTCTTACTACAGATACGGTGCCAATTCCAGTAACAGGTCTAAATGTTACGTGGAAGTCATTTACTTGATATACGCCATCAAAATGAGATTTGCAAATACCGATTGTGGTGCTGTTGGTTCTTCTAGTTTCAAAATTAGTTACTGCAAAACCAATATTGGAATCTCTGACTACAAAATAGTCACCAGTGCTAATTCCGCTAATAGTGCTTGCGGAAGAAACATAGTGGGTTCCTCTTAGATCTGAATCTGTAGGAATGAAAAGATCAAATATTACTTTTGTGGTCAAACCACTAGTAGTAACACCAAATCCTACAATTGTTCCATAATCTCCACTATAACTCTGAACATTATCAGTTTCTAATACAGATGGTTCATCTTGAATAAGGACTTTTGGAGGATTTGTCGATGCATATCCAGATCCAGGATTGGAAACTGCAATAGCAACAACAGACCCATTGAGAATACTTGCTGTAGCAGACGCCGTTGATCCAATTCCAATTGGATTGGAAAGAGTTACAGAAGGAATGGATGCAAATCCAGATCCACCATCGCTGATTGTAAATGAAGTTATAGTTCCCGCAGAAGAAACTGTTGCTGTAGCAGCAGCGGAAGTGAATGAATCCTGTGATAAGATGTTAATCTTATTCTGGAAGAGTAAAGATGCATTGTTTTCATTTGCAGCATTAAACAAGGTTCTTAATGTATCGACATAGATAATCGTTACACCAGTTCCTACTGTTTGTGTGACATAAGCAGTTGGGAATATATTCGCTTCGTAATGATCTCTGTCCTTTCCAACTTCTTTTTCATCAATAATCTTGTCTTCAGTTTGCTTGCACCAAGTAACTGGTCTAATCATTTGTTCATTATCACTATTTCCTGGTCCAAAGTAAGGATTAGTGCCAACAAAATCAATTGACTTGATTTCTGTTACTGTTCTTGCTTCTTCTTGGAAAATTGTTGTTTGTCCTAAATCTGGATTATAATTAATAGTCAGTTCATCTCCAACCTTTACAGTCTCAACAATATCTCTATCGACAACATCAATATCACCACTTCCTTTATAGAAAAGGATCTTGCAAGTGTCTCCAGATTTTGGAGGTTCTGTAAATTCAATCAAACTTCCACCTGGGAACAAATAACCTTCTCCTGGAACTTGAAGAACATCATTAACAAATACCAATAATGTTGCTTGAACGTCGATGTTTGATCCTCTAGAAGATCTAATAGAAATCAAATCACCCGCAACTCTAATTGGGAAAATTGAATCAGTGCCATTAAATTGCGATGATACGTCATCAATTATCTGAAGTTGTCCAATTGACCATCCAGCAAATCTATCATTGAAAATTTGTTGAATTGATATTTGGAATTCGCTATATGGTTTAGTTGGATCAGTTGGAATTCCTGTGGGTCCTCCAGTTTCAACTGTAAGGATTTCTCCGTTTCCATAACCATATCCAAGATTAATAATTTCAAAATCAACGACACTGGAAGCAGATCCAACAACAATATTAATTTTTGCTTCTGTCCCGAAACCTGGTGTTGATTGTGAACTATAGACAAGAGGTATATTGGAATAAGAAAGTGGAGCATCAAATACTACGTAAGGAGCACTAGTGTTAGTATATCCTGCACCTGGGTTTGTAATAGCAACACTAACAATGTGTCCATTACTAATTGCTGCTGTTCCGATGTTGGTTATACTGTAAGTTGAGGTTGAAGATGTATAAACTCCAACATTGACAACAGTTTGAATTCCTGATCTATATCCAGATCCGCTATTTCCAATGCTAATTGATGCGATTGTTCCAGCTGCAGAAACAACAGCGGTTCCACCAGCAGAAACTAAATCTTGCAATCCAAATCCAAATGTAGAACCAACAGAAACGATAACACCACCAACAGGAATAGATGCATTATTAACATCATAACCCACGGAACTTGCTGTTCCAGTAAACTGGATTGATGTTATTCCGACAGTTTCATCAGAAATTAAAGTATAATCTCTTGTAAGACCTGGACCTTGGAAAATATCGTTAATTGTGATAATAGCATTTTTGTCTGCTATTTGAGTTACACTTGATCCCGATGAAGTGAGAGTGAATACCTTAGTTTGTCCGTCAAAGTTTTCAGAAATATCATCAAAGATGTAATTTCTTGTGTATGTTTCTTCATCTGAACCTTGAGTACCAGATCTCATGAAAGATCTTCCTTGGAATTTAGATCCAGTTGTTATACCGATCCAATCTCTTTCCGATGGTTTGTTTGTGGATGTGGAAAGTGGAGTTTGTCCATATGGAGGATCTACAAAGTTAATTGTACTGTCAATAATATTATAGTTTCCATTAATTTTTGTAATCTTAGCGTCTGTTCCGTGTCCAGCCAGACCAGTTCCCATCCATGCTCTTCTGACCCTTACACTATTCGTTGCTCCTACACCAATAGATTGAATTCTCATAATTTCATCATCAATTTGAATCAAATCTGTTCCAAAGAACGACGTAATTCCAGAAAATTCAAGTACATTTTCAGTAGTAGTTGTTGCTTTTGCTAAACTTGCTGTAATTGCTGTAGAAACAATTGGAGATTGAATAACATTGTCGATGGCAACAACGACCTTTGAATTTTGCTTTTTAGAAGTGAAACTATGTGATGTTCCAATTCCTACTGATGTTATGTTAATTGGTACAGGAACATAAGCAAGTGCTTCCGCAGCTGTTCTTGCTAATTGAACTTCTGACTCATTAAGTTTGATTATATAAACTGATCCTGGAAGTTTTGTTGTTATTCCTACACCAACAAAACTTGTAGATGCAATTCCAATAGCATTAGATGAACCTGTTCCTGCAACTCTATACTGAACTTCCTCTCCACTTACGAAATAATGGTTTGGAATTTGAATAGTATTGTTTGAAACATTGACATTTGTAGAAGATGAGCAGTCTACTTCTCTTCTAAAAATTGGATTATTGTCATGGTTAAGTGGGAAAGCTCTCTTGATGTTTGATAAGGTGCCTTCATATAAACCTTGATAACTGTCAACGATAGAATTATTGAAATCTAATGTTATATTTGTTCCTGTATCATTTGTAGGACGGATTAGATGGGAGAAAACTTTGACCTGGATATTTCTATCTGCTACTGGTTCAAATGTTATCTTGGTTATATCATCAGTCTTAGAAATTCCTACAACTCCAAGATTTTGATTTGTCTCAAGAATAGCAAATTCGGTAATGAAACCATCGCTATCGTCATCAACAGCGACAACTTCGGAGAATTGATGATCTCCGCTATCTGGGTCTGATGCCTGTACTAAGAAATAACCTCCATCATAAAGATCAACATAATCCGATACTATATGAGTTGTCGGAGTTGATGATGATGATATAGCTACATAGGAGGATTTAAGTTCTCCATATCTGAGTGCTGTCGATCCAATTCCACTATAATTTGTGTCAGCAAGAGCAACAAACCAAGCGTTAACGGTAGCACCAAAACCAGTTGTAGATAGTCCCAAGTTAGTGGTAAAATCTACTTTTAATGTAGATCCACTAATGTAAGGCCAGAAAGTTCCCAGTCCAGATCCAGAGAATATATCATAACTGTGATTTGATAACTGACCATAATCAATAAATTCAATTTCAGTTCCGTTATGGACCAAATTGAATTCGTTGTACTCATATTCTCCATTATGTCCTGTTATCTCTACAATTCCTTTAACCGAACTATAATAGCTTGGAATTTCAACAATAGAAGAAACTACATCCGATTTTGAAGCTCCTACGATTCTTACACTATCTCCAATGGTAGTTGTTCCAAGACCAGAAACGTAGGAATCATTAATTCCAATGGTTAAAGCTGAAACTGCATAATCATTTAAGGAATATTTTACTGGATAGAAATTAAGAACACCCTCAGTTCCAGAGATAGCGAAGTCAAAAGATCCGAGATCGGAAACAGATTCAACTCTTCCAAATTGATTCATGTATGAAAGATTATCATTATCATAAAGAAGAGTTACTAAGAGTACTTGTCTTTCTCCAGTGTATCTAATGTCTTTTGCATATGTGATAAATTTTCTAACTCTACTATCTGCAAGGTCAAATCTAGCAACTGGACTAAATCTTGTTGGTCTTGGGTTGCTATTAAACAGATACGAAATATCATCAATAATCAATACTCTATTTCCAATAGATTCTGAGTAATCAGTAAGAATTGCATTTTGGAAAATTATTTCATCGGATACTATTTTTCCATCAACTGTGAATGAATTTTCTTTTACTAAGTCGAAATCATAAACACAATTAAGATCTCCCATTCCAATTAAATCGACAATAACTTGAATTCCAGGAATGTCGTTTGGCGCAGGAAGATCGACAACAAGATCACGATTGGAAACATAATCGAGTTTAGATTCAATTTGCAAGTCAGAGAACTTCTTAAATCCGGTGGTGTGATTTAATGAACTAACAGCATCGTCCCAAGTTTCTAATGGAACTCTTGATTTGATCGAGTATGAGAAGTTTTGATAATAATCATTATCTTGGAGTCTAGTAGAATTATCTCCCAAGAATCCAGCATTATTTTCCCATCCTCCTTTTCTTAAGGAAGAACTTTCAATGGAATAGAATCCATCATAACTTTCAACTTCATTAACAGTTGCTTTTGTTTGTGTAGATTTTCCTTCAATAATATCGCCAACAGATATTTGTTCTTGTGCTCTTACCTTTAAGATATTTGCATTTGAATTATATCCTTCAATAATGCATTCATTATTATTTCCAAATTTAGCAGTTTCTCCAATAGCAAATGAATTTGAGCTGACTTTGACATCAAATGTAGGCATGTATTTGCGAGGAATAATCCTTACTGCAGAATTAGTAGCATCAAAATTAGCTACATCGCCATTATCATCCAAAACGTTAGACATACTATAAGTAACAATTCCAATTCCACCAATATTTTTCGATACCTGTGTGACTTCGAAGAAATTGTAATTATATTCGTTAGAATTAAATCCCTTAATGTTTCCAGTTGCTCCAGTTACACTTGCATTTTCTACAAAAATTTCATCTCCAACATTGAACGGGAAGGACTCTGCTGTACTAAATCCAACTGATAAAGTTGCTGTAACTGTTTGATCTGAAGAATTGAATGATAAGCTAGAAATTCCAACACCATTGGAATTATAGATTGGTATTATAATAGGAGTGGTTCTGGACAGTGCATATGTATTTTTGAGAATCTCAACCTTCACGTCTCCCAGTTTGAATTTCAAATCGACTTCTGGAAGTACTTCTTTTCTTCTTCCATCTATAAGGACTAATTGCGGAGCAACAGTGTATCCTCTTCCAAAAGAAGTTATAGAAATACTTTCTATTGAAGAAAGAGATTCTATAGTGCAAACTTGTGGTAATTTTGCTTTTGGTTTTAAAGTTTTATCGGATGGCAAGTCATATCCAATATCAATTATCTTTTTAGATACAATTTTTCCTATATTAGATCCCGACAGTGATAATATTGCATTGCTACCTAAATCAGAAATAAAGGATGTAGACAAACCTGGAAGTCTTCTAAAGTTATTTCCTCCATTTTTAATAGAAATTGATTCTATAGGTCCATATGCGTTCTTAGAATTTGTCGAATAATGCAATATGGAAGAAGATCTTTCATATGAAGTAGACTCTGGTTGCTTGTCGAGTGTATATTTGAAAGTTGTTCCGGATGAAACAGTTACATTATGCTTTCCGGAATATAAACTCTTATTTCTAACAATTTCATTATATCCAGTTACTCCATCATCTCTAATAATTGTCGATTTTTCTTCTGGAATAATGTTTGTGTTTATTGGAGAAAAATTATAATACAAAACTTTTGGAATATTTTTGTTTATCTTCAACTGCACTTTTGCGTTTGAAGATATTCCTATTTCGCCAATTCTAGAAACCTCAAATTGATTTGAAGTTCTGGAAGATTCAAAAACACTATTGAATGATAAATCAGAATGGAATAGCATTTCAAATGCAGAATATTCTGTGGATTGCTGCAAGAATCTCAAGGAAGAATCTGAAACATCAAAAACAAGAGTGGAATCTTCATAAACTTGAATAGGTGGATTTACTAATCCAATTTCTCCAGAATACGCGCTAGTAATTCCAATATAAGAAGGAATGGAACTTAATGCATCAGATTTTTTCTGTGATAGTTTGATGGTATTATTATCGACAACAATAACATAATATAATTCGCCATCAATAGGACCATAACCATTCGAGGTAGTAGTATGAACGACCTTATCGCCAGATCTGAATCCATGATTGGTAATTGTAATCTCTGATTTTGAGGTGTTTACGCCAACAGAAGTGAATGATTTTGGATCAATCAAGATTCTTCTTGCTTTGTCATTATATTTTACAGTAACAGTTTTAGATCCTCCAACGTTTACATCGACAAATACTGTTTCATTATTAAAAAGTCCGTGAGTATTCGCAAGAGATACTGTTACCTCATTCTTTTCTGCTGATCCAGTAACAACATTTGGATATTGTGTTTTAAAGCTATGATATACACCAGTTCCAATACCAGTAAAATATAATGTAGATGATTCTCTAATACTATCTCCAGCACCCACAAAGGAACCTGTGGATCCGAGACCAACTTTAACTGTTGCAATACCGATCAAATCATTAGAAATTTTTGCAACGTAAAAAATTTCCTGATCTGATACTGAATAATCAGCACTAATGCCACCGACAGAAACTTCGATTGGATCTCCTCCATAAGTTCTGTATAGAATTTGATCTCCAGTTTTGAGACCGTGATCTGGAAGATAAATTGATTTTTGTGGGACAAATATATTTGTCTTTCCTGCTCCTGGATTTGAAAAAACTATGGTTGTTCCAATTCCAACGGTTAGGGCAAGAGAATCAATCGGATTGAAGTAAAACTCTTTGTTTATTGTATAATTGAATGTCGTTTTATATCCTACATTAATCTTAAATTTTCTGTGATTTTGTCTTATTGTTGTTGTATTTGTATGCGCTGTAGAAACAGTGCCATTTTGACCTCTAAGAACTCTTATTCTTGATGTTTCGTGATCTACAGATAAAACTTTTACATCTTCAGTTCCAATCGAAAGGATATCATTTTCCTTTAAAGATGGATAAGATAAATCACCAAAAATATTTAAGTACGTTACTATTCCAGTAACACCAGCAGTACCAACTCCAACAGTGAGGACATATCTATCTGTTGATATACCTGCTCTATATGCCCCTGCAAGGAGGGTGTTTGTAGTGCTTAGACCAGATACGACTACCTTATTGGTATTTGCCCAATAATGAGGATTTGGAGCAATCGCCAAGAAAGATCCCCCATTTGATATTGGCAAAAATTCAACATTAGAGATTGAACTAGTGGCAACACTAATAGATGTAATTTCTTTTCCTGAAATTTTGTCAACTTCAAGTAAAGTTCCATAACCTCCACTTCCTTCGAAGTTGATAATTGGTCTATCACCTACTTTATAATTCTGTCCACCTGTAACAATTCCTACTCCATCAATCGAACCTTTAGATGTAGATTTAATCTCTGTCTTTTGATTTAAACTATTTGGAATATCTATGTAATTGTATGAACTTTGCTTTCCTTTTATCTTATGAGTATTTGTAACTCTGATGTAATTAGTTTGATTTAAATCAACATCATCTTGATTAGATAATGATTTAAAGTTATAATTGTTTGGAATATTATTATAGCAATTTCCTACAACATAAGGAAATACTGGTGACTTATATCCTTTATAAATTCCAGTAGAATCTGGTTTTTCACTTATAGATGAAAAATATGCATATGTGCCATTTGGATATTCTGGAGTGACACAAAATCTTCCATTATTTTCATCTAATACAAGTGGATCTGAACTTGGATAGAAGGTGTAATCCTCCACAAAAAATCCTTCTGGGAATGGAGGGCGATCATTTGCAAGACTCAATCTATAACCACTCTTAACTTGTTTTATTACTCCCCCTGTCAGAGTAGAATATGCATATGGTCCGTAAATTGGATTTCCGTCGTATGCATACCCTATAATTGGAGAGTGATACAATGAATCAATTTCAAAACCATTATTGATTTTTAGATCTACAGATCCATATACTTTATTTCCTTTTGAGTCTATGCCAAATAAGGATTGTCTTAGGGATCTTGGTGAATATAAATGCGTATACTGAAGACCATATTGTAGATTCGTTCCATTTGTAATAAATCCATCATCTCCAGTAAACTGCTCATAGTTAGCAATAACATTATTAACAGTCCAAGTTTTTATTGTGGCAGAAAACTTAGCACCTTTTCCTGATGAAATTACATTAATGGATGTATCTTGTCTATTGTAGGATACTCCACCATGAATGACGTTTACTGATTCTATTTGTCCGTTTACTACTACTGGAGTTATTACTGCTCCAACACCAGAACCAACAACTTGTAGAGTTGGAGATGAATTATATCCAGATCCTTTAGAATTTACTAAAACTTCTACAACTTGTCCATTATTGACAATTGGAGTTAATTGTGCTTCTTCTCCAGTTTGAAGATTTATTAAAGGTTCTCTATTAAAGTTTAAAATTTCAGAAGATCCATATCCAACTCCATCATTCGATAAATGAACAGATTCGACGGAACCTCTAAAAATTGGTTGAACTCTTGCCTTAAAATCTTCTGTTGATAACGAAGAAATGCCAATCTTTCCTTCAATAGTAACTTCTATTTCCGGATAATTGAAAATATGAGTTCCTAATCCAACATTTCTTAAATCTGCATACAATTTTGTATTATAAACTTGTCCATCAGATCCAATTCCAGATTGATATAATCTGAAAGAATCATTATCTTTCTTATCAATATAATAACTTGTTTTTGGAATCAATCCAACTACAGAAGTACCATCCACATCATAAACAATTCTTTCTCCCGTGGAAAAATTATGATTTGGAATAGTAATAGTATTACTCGCGGTATTAATTCCTACAATTCCAGTTGTTAGTTTTCTATTAGTATATCCTTGACCTTCAGAAATTATGTTTATTTTTGAAATTACATTTTTCTTGGATACTGATTCGAGTGTATGATTTCCTGTTCCATAGTCAAGTAAAACAACAGTTCCGACTCCAAGTACTGCTTGATTTTCTGTTTGGTGTAGTTTTACGGTATAAGGATCGACAACGTTTACATAATAGACAGAATTGGTAGAAAGACCAGAAATTACCTGCCCTCCATTATTTTTGTATAGAACTTTTTCTGCATTTGTAAACTTATGATATGTAGTAAAACCAATTGTAGATACAGTTGTTCCTATGCCTACTTTTTGTCCAAGAACAGTTGAATTGAAATTTATATAATGAGTAACTTGATTTAATTTAACAGCCGCTTTTGCTCCTGTTCCATTTCCACCAGTTACTTTGATGACTGGAGTTTCAATATAATTAAATCCTGGTGAAATTATTCTAAGTTCTTTTAAAGAACCCGAAACAGAAACATAACCAGTAGCCCCTGTCCCTACAGAATCACTAATGTGCAAAATTGGCGGATTAATAATATCATAATCCTCTCCAGGAGCAGATACGTCAATTTTTTGGATAGACCCATAATATACAGTATCAGTTGATTTGTAGTTTTGAAGTTCTACTCCATTAACAAATATGCCTGTCTTAGTTCCTGGAGTGGTCTCATATTTTTTGCCATCTTTTTCTGGTTTGGAAATTTCTCTAAGGAGTTTTTGCGTTCCTAAAGTTTTTCCTTTCAAATTATAAACTTCAAGTACTTGTCCAGTGATAGTTACTGGAGATGGTGTACTTACAAAATTTCCATAGAAAAGATCAGATCTTCCTTTTGCAAATTGAACATTATTTTCATCTATTCTTTTAATAAAGTATAATCCCTCTTCGAAGTTACTTCCCAAATTTCCTTCTGGATATGTAGTTTGAGTAACTCCAGAGAAAGTATCTAAGGTTTCTTTTACTGGGAAAGAATAATATACTGCATCGCCAGTATAAAAACCATGATCTTTAAGTGGAGAAATATTGTAGGTGTTGGTAGATCCAACACCTACAGGAGGAAATGTTCCAGAAAATATAATTTTTTTGGAAGTTACGTCAAGTGGTTGATTTCTATATGATGGTATAGATGGAGACGCTATAAGAGTTTTATTTCCATCAATATAAACATTTTCTACATTTGAATTTAAGTGGGATATATTTGTAAAATAAGTTGCATTAACTTTTGACAACTTTTTAGTAAAAGTATATTTTTTGTTTACATCCAATAGAGTATCTGATCTCACACTTAAAGCATTGGCAGATGTAATATCAAATACTACTGCTTCTGTTTTTGTTCCTGTGGTATCTTCAATCGAGATAGTATTTCCTATTTTTAACAGAATTGTATCAAAAGTGGAAATAGAATATAACTTTTGTTGAGAATCTACTAAAGAAACACTTTTTACCTGATATGTTGGACTGGAATTAATTGTCCAAATATCGTTCGTTGAAGCATCTTCTCCTAATGACTTAATATCAATCAGTTCTCCATTTTCATAATAATGGTTATTTGTATTTTCCGATGGATTTTCTAATACTGGAGTGATTCTTACTTTGATAAGGGATTGATCTACATTTGAATATCCATATGCATAAGTATTAATAAAAATATTTTCAGTATCTTTAATGGTATTTGTTATATTAGTACAATCAAAAAATTGAGTTAATGATTTATTTTTGTATGTTACTACACCAACAGTTCCATCAGAATAAGCAACATACAATTCTCCATCTTGAGGAAATCCCAGTGTTGAATCGACATCAATATAACTAGATCCTGCTGAAATATTTCCTATTACTTTTGTTTTGGCATGTGCTTTAAAATTACCATAGATGGATCCATTTATTATGATATCTCTATCATAATTCGCATCAATACTAACTCTCCAGTAGTTTGAAGTTGTAAAACCTGTTGTAACTTTTTCTACTTTAGCAACAGGAGCATATGCTCTAGTTATATCCTTATACTCATCTTGCTGAAGTGTATTTCTCTCCAATTCTGCAGGATTTCCGCTAATTGGAGTTACAATAAAATCTTTAGTAACTTGAAATTGAGAATCAGATGGTCTGAATAAAAACTCTTTTGGTCTGACTATCTCAGCTTTTTCTCCATAAAGAGCTTTAAACAAAATTTTAAAGGATTCGTCTGTTCCTCTTGTTTTGTAAAAATCTTTTATTTGTTTAATAAATCGAGACTGTTTTATTGCAATCTCTTTATTAGTTTCTTCGTCTGTTCCAGAAAATAATTCTCTATTCTCAAACCCAGGAGCAAGTCTATATTTTACTTTTTTGAAAAATTCTTTTAAGAAAAGAGCACTTAAATTTGTTACTCTTTTTAGTCCAACACCTTCTGGACTATATTGAAGATCATGCTTTTCTTGATTAGATGTTGAAAAAATAAAATTCTCTGGATTTAAAGGGTCTTCGTAAGAGGTAATCCCTAAGAATCCCCTAACACATCCTTTAAATTGAATGTTACTTTTCTCTGTATAAAGAATTAATTCATTATCAACTTTAATTAAACCATAGTTATCAGGAAATCCCTGTGTAGATGCAACATTAATCTCAGTATCAAAAAGTCCTATAGGCAAAGTTAGTTCTGCATCATTAACATATCGATCAGAAACTTCTTCGATACTATTATATTTGTCAATGTTGTTTAACAGATCCAGCGCTCCACCAGGATATTCCTGTGACAAGTAATACTTGGTAAAGAATTCTTGTACTGCTGGAAATTCTTCTCTGATATACGTAGGGAATTGATCGGCTACGATTTGATTGAATTTGATTCTGCTGCTTGTCATTCTTTATACTCTTACTAAATTCCCAGTGGTGTAACTAGAGGATACGATATAGTTAGATCCTGAAACATCAAGACCCGATGCAATATTGTCTGATACCATTTCAATAGTGCTCTTAGAAACATCTAATTGCAAATAAAGATCTTGAAAACCAACAACATCATTGGATTGTGGAATTGCGGAAATTTCTATAATTTGTTGACCATCCTTTTCTTTTCCAGATTGGATGTTTATCGCACTTAAGGTAATAATACCATTTACGTAGTCAATTCTTCCGACATTTCTTTTTCTGATGGTAACAGCGTTAGAATTTGGAGAAGGAACATTGAATAAGAAAATAGAACCATTTAGTCTATCCGAATCTGGAATATCGGAAAGATATACATCACCAGTGATTCCTTGAACTCTAAACGCGGTTGATTTAATATTATATCCAGTCAAATTGCCAATATAAAATTGATTGCCGAAACCAATTTGATATTCTGCAAAAGTATTTAACAGCACACGAAGATCTCTTCTCATTCTAATCTTCGTAATATTCGATGTTATTGCTTGATTACTGTCATCAATGATTTTTTGGAACTTACTATACTTAAATCTTGCTCCATATCTGTTTAATTCAGTAGAATCTGCATATTTTTCAACGTTTCCGCGAATAATTGATGAAAGTTCCGCTGCATTTGCCGCTTGATTTGTGTTATAATACACTTGAGACTCAGTTTCAAGGTAAAGATACTTCAAATCAAGGATTTCTGGGACAATTCCCGCTACAGAGTACTTTTTCAACTCCCTAACAATGTCTTGTTTGATCAAATTTGGAAGAAAATCGCCAAATTTGGGTTTAATGCTGATAAAAACCTTTCCATATTGAGGTGGAACTAGGTCTTCTCCACCAAAAACAGAGATAGATTCGGTTTCTGGGTAAACTTTTGATGGAATTAGCACTTCATAGTCGGATGCTGTGAGTGCTCTGTTCTGTGATGAGTAGATTTTTGGTGCAAATTTACGAATTGACTCGATTGATTCGATAGAATCTCCGCCAGCAGCTCCAAGATCAGTGCCTAAAATCGAAATTCCAGAAGAAACTACGTACTCTATACCGTTTCTGGTGTATACAAGGCGTCCACTGAAGGCAAAATTACTAACTCCATTGGCACTATCGCCGTTAGATGTAATATAAACTGCCTCAATGATGTTACCTTCCTGCAATTTCTTACCAAAAATGCCATCACCAAAGGTAATTTCATATCTTTCATCTTCAATCTCTTGTAAGAAGAAGATTTTAGACTCACTATTCAATCCAAAAAGATCATCTTTGCGATGATAATATACCCATGTGGTAGATGCTGTCGAATCTTTAACCCTTACAACTAAAGTATCTGTATCAACCCCAACATTATCAATAATAAAACGTTGATTTGGATTTGTTGAATTTACTGTATATTCCTGTCTAATTCTATTTCCCTCGCATATTTCTAGTTCATCGAAAGATGCAATTCCATTTACAACTGCGACTGTTGTATCTTCTGGTCTTGAGAATACAAAACTTTGATTGGCAAAGTTTCCTGTGGATGCAGCAACAATTCCTCTTTGCAGTGTTAGAGATGTTGGAACAGGAGTAATACCAGTACAATCAACGAAAAAACTTACAGTTGCTCTTGCTGCTCTTCTTGATCTTGGAGTATATCCAATTGATCTTGCAAGTGCAACTACGTTTTCTCTGAGTGTAGCAGACTCAAGAAATACCTCATTCGCAAGCATGTTCGCATTATAAGATGAGACATATGTGTTATATGCCATCAAATTAATGATCGAACTTAGGTTAGATCCTTCAAAATCATAATCAGTAAAATTTGGATCTGATCGTATGTACTCAATCAGAAGCGCTTTTATTTGATCAAAGTCTAGTGAAGTAAAGTTTTGAAGTGTCATTTATCTTGCTGATACGAGAGCAAATTCTAATACTTGTGTTGGCATGGGACTACCAATTATGTCATATTCAATCCTAACGTCGAAAATATAAGCATCATAGTTAGGTGTTACTTTTACATTATTAAGTCTAACTCTTGGTTCAAAGTTTTTAATCGACATCATAATTTCATTTTTAATTTCTCTTGCAGAGAATTCATCCATATTTTCAAATAAAGATGCTCCAATATGAGAACCAAATGTAGGATTAAAGGGAACTTCGCCTGGTATGGTAAGAACAATATTTCTTATAGCACGATTGATCGCATTGACATTTTTAAGTGCTACAAGATCATCCGTCAATGGATTCATTCCGAATGTCATTGATATATCTTTAAATCCTTGACTGACTCTTTCCAGAGGCATGAGTATAGAAACGCACTTTAATAAGGTTATTTATTCATAAAAAAAGAGGGTGAATGAATCACCCTCTCTTATTATCCTCTACCTTGTCCTCTATACCTTTTCTTCTTTCCGTTTCTTGCAGATGCCGAGAGAAGCGTATTTTTCGAGTTGCCTTGACGAGTTTTTTTCGGCTTACCGGGGGTATAATTCCCACCTTTCATAATTGCCATAATTTATCTCCGAGAAATTTTGTAGATCAAATAATACGAGTTTTTTCGTGACCGACACGAACGCGGGGGTCACACCAGATCTTAAAGCCTGCTTCGATAGCATCGAGACAGAATGATACGTCCTCACCACACATGTCTTGGACTGCACCAGATTCAAAGACTTGCATCTTAGGAGCGAACCAAGGATACTCCAGGTTCTCAAAGACGCCCTTCTTGATCAGTACCCATCCAAATCCAGTATAGTCGCATGTGAAGGGTTTCTGACGCTTGCTAAGGGTCTCAATGGTTTCATGATTCATAACACCGCCATTCTTGCGGAATTCTTCTTCATCAAGCCAGTGAGCAACAGAGGAAGTATGACCGTCTTCTGTGAGATACCATCCACAAACAATCTCCTTCTCATCAACTTCGCCTGTCTCTTCGTCTGGTGCGGGGAATGCCAGATCACAGAGTTGCCAGAATTTACCAGTGTCAAAGACGATATCACTATCAATCCAGAGTTGGTAATCATAGTTCATTTTGCCATCCCAAGGAATTTGCTTAGGACCACGCAGAACGTTTGCACCAAGAACCTTACAACGTGCAAAGTTGACCATAGACGAATAGTCTTGAGAGATCTGAATTGCACAACCGTTTTGAACAAGATCAAAACAAAGTTGCAGGAAGTTCTTCATAAAGATGTAAGAACAGCCTCGACCTGGCAGACACATCACAATGGTCTTACCACGCATTCTTTCCATAATTGCAGGGTAGTCCCATTCCGTCTTTGGTGTTGATTTCTTTGGAGGGACAGTCTTTACAGTAAATCCTTTTGCCATAACTTTTGGTTGGTTTCAGTTCAAATTTTAACAGAGAATAATAGGTTAGTCAATACTTAGGAATCTTCTTCCCTTATTCTTTCTAGTTCCTTTTGTTTTTCAACTCGTTGCTTTAGTCTATGAGCAGCAATATCATTTCCAATTTCAGTCATAGGTCTATCTATCCATTCTTCATAACGTAGATCTTCTAAAGAATATGAAGTCTGCATTAATCCTACCATACCTCGAACAGTCTGCCAAAGGGCGTCGAACTCTTCCTCGGGTACCTCTGCAGCAATACATTTATCGCCAGCAAAGATGTTATAGATCTTCGGATAAGAATTGTTAGTCATGAACCTTATGAATAATGTGATTATTCTCTTTCCTTACTATATATGCGAATAAAAATACCCCTAGGGCGGAAAACCCTATGGGGACAAAAAATATATCCGGTAATTTTTTTCTGTGTTTTATTTTGTAAGCGTATTATATATGACTACTAATAAAAATCCAAAAGCAATAAAAAATGGGCGTGGATAACGAATCATCCATCCTGCCAATACTACCTTCCAGAAATTCCAATATGGACCTCTGCGACGGTATTGATATCTTCTCATACTTCCGGAAAAATTTTTTTTAGAATGATATAATGCTCGCGTTTTGTCACCTCTGTAGGTTAGGGTAGTTTGCCTTTTTTATATACGGGGGCAACGCGGCACGGCACGATATAAACGCCGCCCCTAAAACACTGTCGTTTCACTGATACTCTGCTATTATAATACGGGAGACTGACTGTTGTCAACCCCCCGCACAGTTACTATCAGAAATCGATAGGATTCAGCGTAGGACCATTATCATCAGACTGCTGATTGTCTTCGGTGAGACTATCAAGAATCTCCAGGATTTCAGTGCCATTGTTAGCACGACCCAGAAGAGAAAGCATCACGGACTTGGACATGTTAAGAAGAAAAGTGTAATGAACTGTGTGGTGCCTAGTTTATACTCTTGCGACAGGAGTGAGTGTTACTTAGAGGTCAAACACATCGCTATTGATCTGGATGACATTTACCTTGGGGTCATTATACTTAACCCCGTCACCTGTTTTTGCATTTGAACCGATGTAATCACAGAAGGATTGATAGTCACCACACTCCATAGCAAGGTGATACAAACCCTCGTCATTGTTGATCCACAGAGCAACATTCCAGGTCTCGTAATTTTCCCAACCGTTATAAGAAACGTCGAGAGCATTACGTTGGAAAGTTGTAGTCATGTGAGAAGCGACGTGCTTACATAACTGGTACACTTTCAACGACCCCCCTTTCTATTACTCACGGAGAGACGGTATAAGATAAGGGGTACAGATCTGCAGAAGACTGATAATAACTCACCACGAGTCAGGTCTACTTAAGTCCTCTACATATGCATCACAGTGTTCCGAACCCTGCAAGTCGAATAACTCTTCCCAGTCAATTTGATGCGGATCGAAATCACCCATCACGTCAAGTTCCAGCGTGATGCGATACTTATTCTTCTGCGCTTGCTGATAAACTACTGACATGATTGTGCTCCGTAAGTGTTACTGTCCTATTGTAAATTACGTGGGAGATATTGTCAATCTTTCAGAGTTTATTTATAACCATTTCTGATATTTTTGTACTGTCAATCCTCAGAAATTCTTATCGGCGGGGTCTTGACATTTTGGGCGCGTTCGTGTTAGAGTGCTCGCTAAGATCACAACACCAGAGCACATTTAAAGAGACATAAACACAGGGTCACAGCATACTTAAACAGACATAAGTAGAGACCTTAAATATACCTTCTATTCTCAATTATAACCCTTATTGATTCTCATTAATACACATTATTGCGAACGATATAATCAACTCATATACATTTAAAAATACATTTTTAATCGATTTTTAAACGTTTTTAATGTTATTTAAGTAAAAACCCATTAAAAAAGAGGGGTTGTAATCCCCTCCTCTCAGTATGTCATAATACTAGCAATCGTTCCTGCTCGTGTATAGAAATCGACCATTCTTTCTGCTTCATTATAGGTATTAAACCCTTGAAACTTCCACCCTTGAGAGTAAGGACAAAACCAGCGAATCGTTGTTCTCATTATACACTACCCGACCAACTTAGCAGGACTTCCACAAGAACGATAAAACGCTATCATACGTTCTGCTTCCTCAAGTGTGGGGAAAGATTGATACCTCCACTCACACATGTTATAGGGAGTTTTGTATGTAATCGTGAACATGATTGTTGTTGGTTGGTGTATATTATGCGAAGCAATAACCAGAGAAGAAGTCTTCAGTTTGGAACGTTTTACCACCATCTTTAGTGACACGAACGAACCAATTATATGCTTTCTGAAATACACCTTCACCACTAACACAGTGTTCAGAGCAGATAGCATTGAGACGTGATTTAGTGGTAACAGACTGATAACCACCATCAAAGATCATCACAAAGTTATCACCCACAGTAGCAATATGATTGCCATGGAGATAGACTTTCGACTCATTAGTTTCATCGCAGTAGACTACAGCAGTGTTACCAGATTGCCAGTTCTGATTGTTAGAAATGGCATCATTCATTTGCTTTTCGATCTTACGCATGGAGAAGTTTTGAGTTGAGGTTGTGCTTACACTATAGGGACAGTTTCGACGACCCCCCTTTAAGTAACTTGGAATTGCATTAGATTACACCAACTTCGATTTCTTTGATGTTAAGTCCACACAACTGATTGTAGACACGTTCTTGAATTGTAGAGCATTTTTCTTTAGAACGTTCATACCAAATCGTACAAAGTCCATCGCCAGTTGTAACCTTAATCCGAATATCTTTCATTATATCAACCTCCGAACATTTGATCAAACAGAGGAGTTTCCTCAAATTGTTTCATCTCACGCATAGCAACAAGATGATTAATGTGTGCTTGAATTGCATCAATCTGATTCTGCAACTTTTCCTTCTTAAAGTTCAGTTCCATGATTGAACGGTTGATCTCAACTCGATTCATCTTTATGCAAGTGTCATTCATACTACTGAAACGATTTGGACGACCCCCCTTTCTAGTTTTGAAAGTACCATCCGACTGCTTTCATCATTGAAATCAACTTTTCATGAATTTCATTTACATTCTCATCATCCAATTCATCTACACATTCGACCTCAATAATATCATTGAAGTTGATACTACCATCAGAATTGATTGGCATACTGTATAATGTGCCTTCACTGTCAACAGTATAAACATGAGCACGATCTTCAGGAGCAAGGAGAATCATTGTCGGAGTGTTAACGGAGACGGTGGGATTGGTGTTTGAGTGTTGATTAGGGGGTGAAAAAAATCGCGGAGCGCATCTCGATCTGTAAGACTCACTGAGATATAATCAGGATCTCACTTTTTATCGATCGACGTATCTTCTAAAAGTTCTGGATTGTATTCAGTGACTTCCGCAATCAGTTGATCAATGGTATATCCTTCTAGGTTTTCGTTGATCGTATCATATACGAAACGTTCCATAGTCTTCCAGTCCATACCATCAACAATGGCACTGACATATGCTTCCTGAAGTTCATCACGATCGACAGTCATTTGTGTTACCTTGATAGAGATTTGTGAAAGAATCAGTAACGTGAATCGTTGTTGTACTCTTTATAAACTTGTGCAACTTCTTCCCAATGATAATCTTTGAGAGGACCACACATTTGTTCCATCCAATCATAAACCATGCCCCAATCGGCATCGTTATCAGTAATGAATGAAGGAAGAGATTGAAGGTAGGTTTGAAACATTTTTTCTGAAGTATTAAGAAACGGTCATTAGCAGCAGGCAGGGAAGTATTCTTGAGGTTCAGTCAGGAAATCAGTCACCTGATAGTTAAGATCAAGACGAGCATTAACAGTCTCGATCATTTCTTTTTTAGACATCAATCGCATCGATTTGGTCATCTCATCACCCATAAACTTCAGGGTATAAACAAACTTATCGGTGAGAATGTTATGAGGACGGAACTCAACGACCATGGCGCGGGATTGTCCTTGTGAAGTCAGTTGCATGAGAGAAAAGAGAAGGGTTGATTGATGCTTACACTAGAGGGACGCTTTGAGCGACCCCCCTTTGTTTTACATACCATTCATAAAGTCATGAATCGCTGAGAAATACTCTTCTTCAGTATTAAAATAGCGAC
>Ga0222713_10000207_pt1 | contig 64787 bp, 34 predicted proteins | sample C33_649DmetaG_FD_165061 | JGI IMG/M metagenome (GOLD analysis project Ga0222713, IMG submission 165061) | Estuarine water microbial communities from San Francisco Bay, California, United States - C33_649D | ecosystem: Environmental > Aquatic > Marine > Unclassified | place: USA: California...
TCAATTACTGTTATAATTGCATTGTTTTCAGTGTACTCATTATGTCCTACTCCTGGATTAATATTAACTTTTGTCCCTGTGACAAGAGTATGAGGTGTTTTAGTTTTAACTGTTACTGTTGGAACTAATGCTGACACAAATCCCGACGGTTCAATTATTGTATCCCCTATGCCAAAAATACCAGGATCTTCAGGATAGGCTAGACAAATAGTTGATAAAGTTCTAACAGTTCCTACATATTCTCCGTTGTAGTTTTCATTTCCGTTGCCGCTGACTAAAAATTTATATCCTTGAGCCATCGGTACTCCTAGGGCAGCAAATGAAAATGTTACTACTGCTGTAGAATTTATCGTTTGGCTAGTAACTGCAAATGAATCAGTATTCAATATGTAAGTACCTAGGCCGCCAGTACCAGTTCCAAAGCTAAGAATATAAGTACCATCTGGTATTCCGGCACCATAAACAATTTGTCCTATAGCAAGAGTACCCGATGCAACCCCTGTTACAGTTAATACATTTCCAGGATTTGTTGTTATGCCGTCATTGATTGTTCCAGTAAATTCTGAAGGTCCGGTTGGGAATGTTGAACCTGTAACTGTTACGGTAGGACTAGACGAAACTGTTAATATAACTTCATCACCAGGATTGACATACGTAAATTCATATTCATCCCTTACTGCATAAATTTCAACCGTTCCTTGATCAAATCCAGGCAAGTCAATACCCTCAATCGAAATTAACTGTCCAGATGACAATCGGTGAGGTCTATCAGTTGTAATTACTGCAATATCTTCAAGCCCTAATCTTCTAAAAGAAGTAATTTTACTAGTACCTATTCTACCTATAGAATTTATTGCAATAGGATTATTAGGTGTTACAGATACACAATAGTAGATACTACCTGCATCAATTCCTCCAATTGAAGAACCTGTAAACTCTAATAGTCTTCCTGCTTCAATGTTAGTTGTATTAGTTAATTCAATTACATTTCCATAACTATATGTTTGAATAGCGTTTGTATTAATCTGTTTACTATTAGCACCAACTGTTATAATATAATCATCAAAATTAGGATCTTGTGAATCCCATCCGTCTGAGAACCAAGGAGTACTACCCCAACCTTGTGCAATGTTAAATCCTAAACCAGTAATTTGAACACCACCGTAGTCAACTCCGCGCATCAGTTGTCCTAGTTGCTTACCAAATTCTTTAGTTCCAGGATTGTAATACCAATTAATTCTATCAGCAGCTGATAGATAATTATAATCTTTCAAGTAGGTAATTTTAATAACAGCTCCTTTTGCTGGTGCTGTTAAGAATGTTAACAATCCATAGTAACTTGTATATCCCCTAGTTGTAGTTTTTTTGCTACTAAGTATGTAAGAATTTCTAAGAGCTGCTACTCCGTCAATTAAAACTTCTGAATCGGCTAGTTTAATGCTAGGACTCCATTTTAATATAAATTGTGTCTTACTGCCTGTTCCAATAAATTTAGAATCTGTTTCGCCTGATTCAATTTCTTGCAGTTCAGTAATATAATATTGACTAGTAACTCTGTCAAATTTAATTCTAGTATAATTTGATCTTACAAGACTACTACCAATTCTAGCACTTGCACTTGCGCTTACACCATTAGAATCTAATCCTCCTTGGAACACAACTGTCGGCACTGTTAAGTAGCCGCTACCGTTAGTAATCAAAGATATTCTTGCAACTTTTCCATTTGTTAAGTATGCCCTAGCAGTAGCTCCTGTGCCGCTATTACTTTCTATTATCACTGTAGGAGTGCTGATATAACCAGATCCACCATCGTTAATGATAATTTCAGTAACTTGGAAACCTACATTATCAGTCCAATTTTTCCAAGGATAATCTTCAATAAGTGCAGATTCGCTGAATACTTGGTTATCTACTATTGTCACTGGTACTGTTGTAAATCTACCATCTTCATATATCGGAGGTAAATCAAAATCAGTGACAACTGATTTGGCTGAATCAATTTTAGTATAAGAACTAATAAATTCTCTAATCTTTGTTCTATAAGGTTTTACTTCACTGATGTAAGATTCAAAATCAGATAAGTTATCATTGTTGTATGTAACTTTTTCTTTTAAACTTCCTACATTGTGTTGAGCTTTAATAAAACTTGTTTTAAAAGCCCAGTCAATATATTGTTGTTCGTTATAAGCATATCTTAAACACGCAAAAAATGCATCAAGATAATCTTGTTTTAAATTATCTATAAGAATATCATTTTTAATGCTGTCTAATATAATTCTTAATTCAACTTCTGCTGCATTATCATATCCGTCTCCGTCGAATGAGGGGCCATCATAACCTATACCACTATTTCTAAAATTATATAAGTTACTAGAGAATTGTATTGTACCTTTTTCTCTACCAACTACTTTGTAAGATTGTGTATAATCAGCACTGGTACTATTTGCATATTTTTCTAATAATAACCATCCGCCTGAACCAACGTTTTTAATTTTAACTATTTGTCCAATCTCTATATTAACTGTGGCTAATTCATAAACAGAATTTAGAGAGAAATTTGCAGGTGTGAATTGACTATATCCTGTTTTATAGTAATCTACAGTATTCCAGTATTGTCTTACATCATAACTTTGACTCTTTACACGTGACCATGTTAAACTTGTTGAATCATAAGAATAGATGCTCCATCTATCAAGTGCTTGTGAATCAAAATGTACTAGTGCAGAGAACGGTCTTAGAGTTAATACAGTCGTATCTTCGGTGTAACCTTCACCAGAATTTTCTATTACAACTCCGGATATTCCCCCTGTAACATTTAAAATAGTTTTAATTTTTGCATTTATTCCAGAACCAGCAACGTCAATATAAGGTGCATAAACATATCCTGATCCAGGATTATTTACAATAATGTCTATTATTCTGCCGTCGACAATTATAGGTGTTAATGATGGATACCTAACAGCAGTAATACCAATAGTTCTTAATTCTGTATCATAGTCTACTACTACATCATATTGTCCAAGAATTGTTGAAGGTTCTTTTTCAAAACTGTTAAGAGATGTAATATCTTTTTCTTCGACTATAATATGTTTAAGTAGTGAAGAATTTACACGTTCAATATATTGTTTTAATGCCTCGTATCTATTAATAAACATACTTTGACGAGGACGATTTTCAACACCATATCTAAGTTTAGGTGGTAGTGTTACATCGGGTACTCGTCTACCTTTACTGTCTTTTCCACAAAGGCTATCAATAAGTTTACGCTCAATAGTAATAGGTAAATTTGTATTTGTATCATTACTAATTAACTTCCATTGATGATGACTATTAATGTCAGTGTCATCAATGGTCCAGTATTCAATGTAAAGATTTACATCAGTATGCTCTAACAAGTTTGCAACATTTACTAAACTAAACGTATTAGTTCCTGTGAACGCAATGTATTTGTAACCATAATTTTTAGGATCGGCTATAAGGTCTGCTACATCCTTTGCAGATAGTTTTCTTCCTTTAACTTCTGGTATTATAGTTTTATTTTTTACCCAGAAGTAGTAAGTATTTCTAAAACTCTTAGAAACAGTATCATATGTCTGTTTAATGCTGTAAGCAGAATTTCCATATAAACTTGTACCACTTATATTAGCAGTAAACCCTTCTATAGTATCTGCGATAGCATCCCAATCTTCAGGTAACAGACTAGATGATACCCATTCGTATATGTCTATACTAGCTGTTTCATACAATGTATTCCAAGTAGAATTCTTATATACACTATCACCGTTATAACTGTCTAAAAACTTAGCTTTAGACATGTTCCACCATAGAGTACCAACATTAGAAGATGTCCAGGCTTGTCCGTTATCAACATTTAACGTTTCGGTTCCTACTGTATAAATTGCAGGATCATAATATGTTTTGTACTTAATTTCTTGATCTGCAATACCTGCAATTTTTCCTTGTATAGGATCAATAATATCTAAGTAAGAAACTAACTGTTGTGTCTTTTTATTATACAAAAATATTTGTTTAATTTTGTTAATGTCAATTTTATCAGCTTCTGTACGTAATGCAGACCATGAATATGTATTTGGTGATTTGGTATAAGAATATAATTTACCTGAGGTATATGTAGCATCTACTGCATTTATAGCGCTGGCGATAATAATATTATTAGCGGCAACTAAATGTAAACCATAGTCATCTCCGTCGACATTTTCAGTTTTTAAATTTTCTGCAAAAACCCATTTGGTTGAGTATCTGTCATAAACATCAATTCTTCCAGAATCAGTTACGATTGAACCATCATCTTTTATGCTGTCTCCGTTGGCGCTAGAAATTACAAGTGTTTCGTCATTGTTCATAAACGATACTTGAGTTCCGTATCCTTCAGATCCTTCTGGTAATCTGCTAGTAATTGTTTGATACAGTATGTATTCTGCGCCGGATAGTTTATAAATTTTTACATTACCTTGATTGGTATTAGTGGTTCTATTACCTATAGCAATGTAAGTGCCGTCTTTAGAAACAGATAAACTATAATCTGCACTAGTGACTCCGGGATTAATTGTATCAATAACTAGACCGTTACTCCCTAAGACCGTAACACTGTTAGTACCATATGAGGTGACTGCTATAGTAGAGCCGTCATTTGATGCTTTAATTGTCTTGCCAAAATACGTGCCAGCGACTGATGAAGTTACTAGATTTCCTGTGTTCCATTGTAAGATATCATCTACAATAGTATAATCATATTGGTATAGTTTTGCAGAAAAGTCTGCAGACTGTGTTGAGATAAAAAGTTTATTATCATCTGCAAATTCAACAGTTGATCCAAATTTTTCATTATCTGTTGCACTAGAAGATAATATAACCCTGTATAAATCATATTGATTTGATGATTTACGATTGTATAAACATACCATCCCTTGGTTAGTTAGGTTACTAGTTTTACCTATATACTGTAATGAATTATTACCATACATCTTATAGGCTGTTGAGTTATATCCTGTACTAGTTGTATGTTCCGGAACTATTGAAGAGAAAGCACTGTTTAACAATACTGTCACTTTTCCAGTTGCTTCTATCATTTCATATGGATCGCCTGGATTATTAGGAATACCCCAAGTATTGCCTGCTACTCCAGTTATATCAACTGTCGGCGATGTTACTAAAGTTTCACTTACTGTAAATACTGTATTGTTTTTAATAGACTTTACATAATAGTTTTGAGCAGTAGATAGTCCTCCAAATACAGAACCAATGAATCTAACTTTCATTCCTACAACCATACCTTTGGTTGTATCAACAGTTATATACCCCCTATCAACCCCGTCAATTTGAGGAGATGTAGCTGTAGCATTAGTGGTTAAATTTCCAACTGTGGCAGTTAATGTGCTAGAAGGTATAGAATACTCTACCCATTCAGCTAAAATAAAATCACCTTGTGTAGAAGATGTAGTTGTACATTTATACAGTATATGGTCGTACATAACGATATCATTAAGTACATAGGTAATATTTGTTTGATAAAATCCTTGATAAGAAGAATTAAATTTTGCAGTAGATAGTGCCAAGGCAGTACCTACACTTGCTTCTACATTACTAGCATAGATATTAGCAGTTTTGCTAATAGTAATTCTATAACCGTCTATATCAATTGATTTAACATAATATGGCCCTACATTTGATACAATATTTCCAAAAGCATTACCATCAAACACAACTGGCATTCCGACTTTCATACCTGCAGTATTTGTCAATGTTATTTTTGCAGAAGCACTATCTGTAGAAACAACTGTGGCCACAACATGAGGCACTGTTTTATAATAGTGTACAGTATAATCATCTACTTGTTTTGATCTTACATAACGATTATCGTCTGCCGATCTTCCAATTTGCCATAAGATAGATGATTTTATAATGTCAGGCGATGCTTTGTATTCTCCTACTAAAGATAATACATTAGATGACAAAGGAGAACCAACTGCTAGCCAGTTTTTATCTTTAGATATAGCTACAGTTTTTCCAAATGATCCAGCAGAAGTGTCATGCCAGAATGCAATATCTGCATCAGTAAAATTAAATGTAAGATTAAGTGTCTGACTTCTTGACCAAGGAGCACTATATCCAAAACGATCATAAATTATCACACTGTCTTTATTTGTCGACACTACAAGAGTAGATGCTAAAGAATCAATTGCTAATTCATTTCCAAATTTTAGATCTGATGAAGGGTACTTGTTAGGAATATTGGTGTAAGAATAGACTGTGTTATATTCATAGACAGACCATTTATTTTTTCCGTTGTTGTTTACCCATAGCAACTCTTTGTCTTTGATTTTTTTAGGAAGTTCTAAATCTATGTCATCAATATTTTCAATTTTTTGACTGTCAAAATAATACAAAGAAATATCTTCATAAGTTATAGACTGTGGAAAATTGTCGATAGTTGCAGTGACTGTAATAAGAGTTCCGTCAATATTATCAATCTTATAGAATCCTTGAACCTTGTCAATGCCAGTGAGTCCTAAGTAGTCGCCTACTTCTAAATAATTCACAGTGTCAACTGTTATTGAAAGTGTTGTTTCTTCATATTCCAATAAACTTACACTGCTTCCAGTGTCAGTGATCCTATAAATGTTCCAGTAGGTTGGTGGTAACTCAAAAGTAGTCCATACATAATCGCCCACAGTAAACTTAGTAATATCATAAGATAACAGATCTGCCAGTGTATCTACATTAGCAGCTACTTCGTCTGCTCTGACATATCCAGGTGTTCTTAAATAAGGACTAAAATTATTATTAACAGGCCAAGGATTTGAATTGTATGCTAAAGGTTTTAAGTAGATATCATTAGGTGTTTGTCTAATAACAAAATCTACTAAACCAGGATCTACAGTATTAACTAGTTCAATAGCCTGAGGATTATTTTTAAACAGACTTTCGTCTAGTTCAAATTCTATTTCTTCAAATGCATTAATCGAACCGTATTGGCCTACTCTGATTGCCCACTCTTCAAAAAAGGTTAGACTTTCTCGATCGTCAGCACTTAACACATCAAACAGTTTATTCAAAACATTTTGAGTGCCTTTTTCTATAATCATACCTTGATAAAATTTATACTCGCTAATATCATCTTTTATAATATTTTCAAGATATTGTCTCTTTTGATAACCAATTAAATGTTGAGCAATTTTTTGTTGCCCTAGGTCAAAGTTGTCACTGTCTAGGCTATAAAAATCAGTAAACTGTTCAGCTTTATACGACCAGTTAGGTAATAATCTTGAAGTTGGTTTATTAGGTAACTTAATCCATTCATTGCTAATAAACTCTGATGTTCCAACTAATTTACCGGCTGCACTATAATAAAATTCTTTGTACTTTACAGTGTCTCCTAGATTATAATCTATCCATGGTTCCCAATCTTTTATTACCGCTTGATCATATATAAAACCGGGAACATTAAATCCGCCGTTCCAACCTGTTGATACATAACCCAAGACTTTTATTTTTTCTTGCCTATAACCTGTAGTTGGATCATATAAAGTATCATTGAATAGAGTTTTATTATCTAATAATAAAATATGTTCTTTTTGTACAAAATAAAATACTGCTCCGTATATTCCATCAGAAGTTGTAGAATATGAAAATTCATTGTCTTCTCTATAAGAATTTATTAAGTCTTCATCTATTTTAGTGCCGTCAACTTTAAAAAATTCGTATACATTAAATTGATCTTTTATATCGTCAACAACTGATAATTCAGAAGAGATAGTTATAACATTAGCAGACGGACTAACTGCCAACACACTCGCACCTACGGTTGATAAACCGTCTAATTTCGTCCAATCATTTTCTACAAATATATCTCCAGGCTCTACAAATACATCGGCCTTGTAATAATCTCCATTAAACTTTACAATTTCTCCCACTTGGTAACTATCACTCGGTAACCAATCTTTCCATTTGTCTTCGCCAGTTGACCAATTTTGTGTAGTCCAGAACAAAAATTCTTTTGCACTGGTTACCCAATTAGTAACTTCACCTAAATTATTATTAAAATCGTCAAAAACAAATCCTTGATCTTTTAGATATTCTCCATAGCCTACTAAAAAGTCTACTACTTCTTGAATTGTTTTAAATTTTGTTCCATAGGCTACAGTAATAGGCTCAGTTCTATCCCATGCAGTTCTAATAAAGGCATCCCTACCACCATTAATCGGTAAACCGTTTAATGTCATGTAATAAGATAAATCAAAGGTATTGCTAGAGGTATGAGTCGCTTTAACTTTATAATACCTAGTACCATACTTGACTGTTTTACCACTAGGATATAATTGATTTGGTGACCATTCAACAAACGATTCACTTATACCTCCTACATTTATACTATAGCCAGGAGCTGTCCATCCATAATAATAAAAATAAGGACTAGATTTACTATAGCCTTTTACTTCATATCCTGTAGACAATCGTGTTACTATAACACCACTATAAACTAATTTTTTAATAGGACTAGAAGAATTTAAAATTACTGAATAATTTTCTTGAGGTACATAAATTCCTCCAATTGCTGTGGGACTCTTAGAATCTAATAATAAATTAAATCTTTCTTTTTCTGTGAATCCGCTTACACGATATGATAACTGCATTGAGCTATAAAATAGATCATACTTGTATTCGTTAAGAGATTTTTGATTATCGTGTTGAATATAGTCAACAACATAATTCACAAGTCCTGCAGTCTGCACTCGCTGAGTATCAGTATAAATGCTAGGTGTTACAATATCTTTCAAACGAAGTCTTAATTTTGTTTCTTTATAAACAATTTGATCGGATGCATCGCGATAAATTCTAGAACGATCAAATAATAAGCCTATTGTTCTAGCAGGATACATCAATATTAGTGTAGAAATTACACTAAAAGGATAGTATGCACTTCTACGCCATGCACTTTCAACAGGACTAACATCACCAAAAATAAAATCTTGGCCTGTTATTTCAGTTATAACTCCACTGGTTAAAGTATTTTCTGCAGGGCTAACAATTTTACCATCTTGATCAACAGGTAAATGGTCCATCAGATAAGGTTTAACATATTTAGGATTTCTATAAATTGGTTGACCTGGAACTTTAATAATACCTTCAGAAATATCTTGCCACATAACTTTATTGTCTGAAGTATAGGGTGCTGCACCATATTGATCAATCCACCAATATGGCATTACACTAAATCCTAACATTTCCCAAGGACAGATGTTAGGACGGTCTGTATCGTACATCCAGCGATAAATGCCTCTCCAGTATCCAGGCAAAGGTCTGCCATCAGGAGCGGGTAGTCCTCTATAATTAAAAGTCAGACTATTATATTGATCATAAGATAAAGGTTTTGTAAAATCCCTATTAATCAAACTAGTCCATTGATAAAAAGAAGGGGCTAGTATTTTATTAAATTCGTCTAAAGAATAGTCGTTATTTTGACTGTAACGAGGTATAAGTTCATTAACATCAAAAATATCAGGATTGTAAGACACTTTAATGTTATTAAAAATTCTTTTTTCTAATTCTAAAAGAAGGTCATCTCTATAATCTTCATATGCTAGAACTACACTGCCGTCGTGGCCTTGAATAACATATCTAGGTGTTAGGAAACTGTTATCAAGATATTTCTTAGGTTCAAATTTTGGCCACATTCCTAATTTTGTTGGTGTTGCTGGCACAAAACTACCATCAGTACTTTCATATTCTACTATGGTGATGATGTCATCGTTAGATACTTCTGCACGGTCGGTTAACACAATAAACCCGTCAGGATTAAATGTATAATCAATTTCATGTAAAATTTGATTATTATTAATATAAACTAAAACTGCTTTTGAAGACAGTTCATTTAAATTAAAAGAATTTGTTAACGGATAAGTTTTTGTTCTATAATCAACTACAGTTATTTTTGTGGTTGTTGCTGAGCCGTTAGGAATCATATCACTAAAATAATATGATGATGTTTTAGGTTTATTTTTATTAATTTCATTTAGAATTAAATCAACAAATTCTACTGTGTCTGCATCAATTCCTAAATTTTCTGCTAAATTTATAAATGTTCTTTTAAATGAACCATAATCATCTCTTGCTTGTTCTAGAGCTTTGATAATGTTATTTGATTTATTTGTAAGATGGTACAAGGCTAAAGGTAATGCACCTTCATGCTGTACAAATCTTGTGCCGTAAGGACTGACATTTCCTAGATCTCTTAGATTGCTAGCACCAAGATACTCTCCGTCAAATGTATCTAAATTATCTATAATTGAATCTACATGATCGATTACTTCTCCTAATGTAAATTCAAGAGGATTTTCATTCATTGGATTATTTTGAAGATTAACTGGTAATTCATAATATCCATTTGAATTTTTAGCTTGTGCTGCAAAAGTTTTTAATGTTATAACATCAGTTGTTTGATAATTAATACCTGCAGCATTTATGCTGTCTATTTTAAAATAAACATATTTGAATCTAATACCATCTTTTATTTCCCAATATTTTTGATCTAATCTCTTGCCGTTAATATAAACACGAACTTCAAGGTCAACAAGATCATTAATATTATCGTAGACGTCAATATCAAAATTATTTGTTTTTTCAGGATCCCTATAAATTCTTACAATAGGTTGATAGCGAGTAACGCTACTACGTTCCCAGCCCGACACATAAGAAATGTCAGTTAGACTGTCAAATTTAACTAATTTTCCAACAGAGATCGACTGTGTTTTAACATCAATTACTCGTTTATAGACAAACGTGTCACTTAATAAATTAAAATTAAAAACAATATCACCAATATTATTAATATTCTTATATGATAAAGGAAATCCTAATTTGCTATCGTTAGTACCCTTACCAATTTTGTATGAAAACAGTTTTGTTCCGGTGAAACTTGTACCATCATAGATTGTAATATCGCCATAGCTATAACCATTTTCGTCAACTACATCAAATAAAGGAGGTTGATTAACACTTGTTTTTTGTTGTCCTTTGACCCAAGTAGAACCATTATAATAATAGGTCATTCCTTGATTTTGAACCCCGTACTTAATTAATACGGATTGGTTTTCTATTGGAGTAGAGTCTTCTACTAGATGTATCTGGCGTTGTAATGATTCACCAGGAGGTGTTACTCTAATAAATTCTACTCTATAAATTTTGTTTTTTACAAGAATATCAGTATCTGCTAAAAATAATACTCGTTGGCCTTGAGCTAGATTAATGCCATCGACTACATATCCAGGTTGTCCTTCAACATTCGAAAATACATCTGTCGTGAAAGTATCTATAAGATCAACATCAACTGTAGCTTCTAATCCAAAATTATATAATTTTATTCCTGCTTCAAATTCAATAATTGGACGAACAGCACGAGCATCTTGATCTAAACTTGCTATTTGTCCGTTGACGGCATAGCTTGTTTCTATAACATTTTTATGATACCATCTGTTATTTCTTGCCCATGGATTTCTATCTTTGCTTCCTCTATTGACCACAATATAATCTTTAGATGTACTAAAGGTTGTTGCAATATCAAAAGACTGTTGATCAAAAGGCGAATCATCAAACGGTACTTCAAAACTATCTGTAGTGGTACTAATAAGTTCTAGATCATTTTCTAAAATTAGTTGTATTTTCTTTCCAACACCTTCAACATAATAGAGTCCAGTCTTATACTGTTCAGGAGTAACGTTACCTTTGAATCGTAACTTCATTCCGTTGCTTAATTTTGTTCCATCAGCTAATTTAAAAGTTTTTTTGCCTACAATTTCATTTTCAACATCAATGGCAGTGTTTTCTTTAATGTCGTATATTTTAAAAATTCCTCCTAAATTAGGATCATTTTCACTGACATAATAAAGAACATTAGGAGCTTTTTCAGGAACTTTAAAAGTTAGAGTCCCAGATTCAACTGCATAAACAGTGTCATTACCCCAGTTATATCTATTATCTACTCCAGCAGAACGTTCTGTTTTAATACTAAAAGGTTCTCCAGGACTGTTTATTTCAAAATGGTAAGTCTGACCTCTGTAGAGTTTTACTGCTGGATTCCTATTCAATCCATTTGGTGTGAGTATGTATTCTTTATATCCACCTGCATCGTCGATGTTTACAGTATATGTACTTTCAATTTTTTGTTGAAGCCCGTAGACATTAATAACTGGAGGACCGTATGGTAGCCAATAGTATTGTTGAAAGTTGACAAACTTATCCCAATCAATATGTGGATTCCACGAATACAATTCTTGTCTATTAAGACGCTCATGATTAGATACATCGGCTCCAAATACGCTTAGTTGATTTATATAATCGATGTAATCTTTATAAAAATTTACATTGTCAAGTGTGTCTTTTGAAACCATGCTAGGTTCTAATTGATAATTTTGACGTTGTATATTAGCAGCTTCAATAAAAATATCATTAGTAGTAGACGACTTGGCATTTCGTCTGCCAATAAATCCTGTTAATTTTTTAACGGCGCCAGGCTGTGTGAGCTGGTCAATGGTTGCTTGGATGAATTTTTTGTTAGAATCAGTTCTATAATATCTAGGTAATAGTTCAGAATTTTTTCTTTTTCTGTTTCCTGAGATTGGAACTGGGTTTTCTGATTGATTGTTACTCATTTATTCTCCGCTTATGCGCTAGTGATATTTTGTTGTAGTAATGCTGTAGGATCAATTACAATGCCTCCAGATGCCTTTATAGTGCTAGATGTAATATTTGTAATAATTTCAATGTCATCTACCGAAGCACCATTTATAAACAACTGATCAGACTCAGATGATATTTCAAATAAACTACCAAATGTTAAGTTGCTTGACTTTGGTACAATAATAAAATTAGTAATTAATGGTGCTAGTCTGTTCATGACATACGTCGACATTTCTGAAAAATAGAATTTGTCTCCAAAGTCCCAATTTTCTAAGGCAAAAAATTCATTAATCGCAGCTAACACGTTAGCCTTAATTTCATTATCGCTTGATACTTGTGCTGAATTTTTAACAACTTTGAATACAGCCTGTAGATCTTGAGATGCAGATGGTCCAAACAAAACTTTATATCTTACAGGATGGTAGATAATTTCATCGCTAATAGATTTAATTAAATTAAGTTTTGGTGCGAGTGTTTGATATAAACTATCTGAGCTAGGAGGTAAAGGTTCATAGTCTCTACTACCTGCTATCCATTGTCTAAATTGTATGTCATAAGTTTTACTTAAAACAAATATATCTATAATATTGCTTAATCCAGGATCAATCCTTGATTCATAATCTGCACTATGTACATATTGAAATTTAATTTTATCTCTACCTAAAAAGGCTTTATAATCTAAAGATACTATAAACGTTCCTGTTGTAAGACTATATTTCTTAACAACATCTGTATCAATAAAATAAAAATATTGTCCATCAGTTTTTTCAATATTGAAAGCGTTGGGTTCAGATCTTAAAACAGTTACAATACTTCCGCTATTATCTACATATCTATAATCTTCTTGACCTTGTTCTATTGTATATTTTTCTTGGATAATATATTTTGATTTTAAAATTTCAGCATCAGTAACTGTAATTGCAGGAGGTGCTACTAATGTTAAAAACAAATCTGGACGATCAACAATACCGTCATCGTTTGAGTCAGCAAAAACTATTTCAATTTTTTTAGTATCTTTATATCCATCAAGCCCTTTATAGTCGTCGTTGATTTCCCATGTTACGTCTAAACTTAACGGATTAGTATCAGCTGGCTTAGTATTAATATTTAAAACATTAATTTTATCTTTAACTATTAAATTTGAAGTGCCGTCATAGACTTTATCAGTGCTATCAAAATAGAAACGAATTTTATTTTCACTTTCAAATATATAACGCATTAATCTACTGGTAACTGTGTATTTTTCAGTGTCAGTAGTAAACAGTAATAACCAACTAGAATCTAAATTTTGATTAGTATTATCACCTTGTTTACCAAGGCTGAATTCTGACTTAGAATCTAAATTAGTTTCAAAAATAATTTCCCATGATGCTGTATCTATTGCATATCTTAAACCAAATGGTTTATTAGCAAAAATTAAATCTACCATTGTAAGAATTACATTAGAATCAATTACGGTTCTCCACTTTGGTATTACTTGACTTACACGAGCTGCAAGACCGTTTAACGGATCTCCGGGTACAACTTGATTTAAAACAACAGGTCCAAGTCCTGTTGAGGCTACAACTCCAGTATTATTTGCAGTTCCGTCACCTGTAATTGAAACTACAGATGCCCATATTGAAGTAGAACCGTTTAATGGTATCCCAGTGTTAGGTATAATGTCTAACTCATTATTATTTTTAGTTTGAAAATACTTTCCTGTTGGAGCAACAAATTTTATAAGAGTACCAACTTGAATATACTTTAGATTACTAGTTGTATAAGATCCCAGTTTATACTTTGACTGATCATCTGCAGACTCAAAATATCCTGTAGAATCATTTGTTTCTTTTGTAACTCTATGCCATAAGATGTTTAAATTGTCATACGGCAATACTGAATATTTCTCATAGTAGAAATTTCTTAAATTTTTATTTTTTAAAGATTCTATAATTTGATTATAGACGATGCCTTCAATATCTGTTCTTGACAAATAGCTAAAACTAAAAGATTCTGTATAATTCTGTTTGTAAATTACACCATCATCTGCAAATAAATTTGTAGAACTATACTTTCCAGTAGGATCTTTTAAATCAAAATATCTACTAATACCACTGCTAGTTCTATTCACAGCTTTAATTTTAACAACATCTTGATTAACACTTAGTGGACTTATATTATAGTCTTCACCTGTAATCATTCTATTTTGAGTATAATATGTAGCAGGCGCATTAGCCTTAATATTGTCATTACTTTCTGTTGCTGTAGAATTATTAACAGTAGTTTGAAGATTTAAAGTAATTGTAAGTGTTTCACGTTGTCCTACATTAGACACATAAGGAATATCTACACTGATACCTTTCATGTCCTTAGGATTAATTGTGTAAGTTAATCCGTTACTAGTTCTATAATAGGTCCTAAAAGAACCTAAAGGTAAATTTCCAAACGTTCCGTCACTGAACACTAGACTTACACGGTCACCTACTCTACTAACTACTCCATAAATATTTTTTATGTTTTTCTTTAGACTGTTATAGATAACATTGTTACCTTCGAAACTTGGTACTTTAGCCCATTCTTCTGCTTCAAGACCATTTTTATCTAAACGATGTAACCAAACATCTGTATCATTAATATTAATACCATCAATATCAATTGACTCGTTATTATTAGGCTGAGTAATACTAAAAGTACCTTGATTTAATGTTCCTTGACGGAAATGTAAAAAGAATCCCGAGTTAGGACTCGCTGCGCCTCGGCCATCATCTCTATACAAAAATGCTAGGTGATTTCCTACTCGCGGTGTTTCTTCATAGATATAATCTTCTCCAGAAAACACTGTAGATACTAACTCAAAGCTCATAGTCCTACCGTCAATTGCTTTGTTAAAAGCGTATACAGGTACATCAGTATTAACACCTTGAATACGATATTGCTCTGTCGGTATGCCATAAATTGTATCTTTCGCTTCTGGGCTCCCGTATTGATTAGATTGCGGTAGTGACGCATTGACAATTTTAATAAACTGATCGTACCAATTACTGTTAGCAGGATCATTCCATACTACAAGTTGCCCTGCGATATTACGGCCGTTGCTATCTATAATTGCTTGAGTAGTTCTTACGCTGGCAAACTTTAATAGACCGTTTGCAGGTTGGTTGCGCTTGGCATTATAACTGAGTAGGCGTGCTAGTCTTAGAACACTTTCTCGACGTTCTGCAAGCTCTAAGAAGTTTTCACGAGCATTTAAGTCAACACGGAAAGCTATGCTTTGGCCCAAGAACGCAATAAGGTCAATAAGGGCAAGGTATTCGCTTGATTCAATGTAGTCGTTGTAGTCTTCTGGGTAATTTTGACGAATGTAGGAGATCATTGTCCTACGTAGATTCTCAAAGTCGTAACTTTGGAAGTCAGCATTGCGGAAAGATTGGTATACTTTTTTCCAATCTTCTGCTACTAATAATCTATTTTGTCTATCTGTTGATGACATACTTTTTCCTGTTTTTAATATTTATCGGTTATCATTAACTACGTATTTTACTCTGCTAACAATCCGTTGCTTTGATCAAAAGAGAGCCTCATACTTTGACTAATATTATAGGGCAAGTATGTTAGTACACATTCAATTTGTATGCCGCTTTCGTAAGCAGTAACTATGACTTGATCAGCTTTTATTCTAGGGTCGTAATTAATAATATCAGTGACGTTCTTTGTTATAACTTGTTTTAAATCTTCAGTTAAAGGTTCAAATAGTGCGTCCCATATAACTGTGCCAAATGTAGGATTCATTAGTCTTTCGCCTTGGCGAACATGGAAATGATTTAGTAAATCTTGTTTGATCAACTCAAGATCGAACAAAGAAAAATTTTCGCTAGCAGAACTGATTGTACTAAACCCCTTGTATGTTTGAGTCCCTGGTAATTCAGTCTCTTGGTAAGGTGGAATTAACACAATTTTTTCATATAAGTTAGCGTTTGTAGTCATAATTTAATCCTTATCTAGTAGTTGGCGGTTTAATTTTTTCAAAAGTATCAGTGGTTGTAGTGTACTTTTTCCATGCTGTGGGAGTTTCAATCACTGAAGTATTTTCTCTGCTAGTTTTCTCTGCTGTAAATTTTGCAGGATCTAGATTTTCATGATGCGGCCAAGGTTCATGTGTTGGTATACGTTTCATTATGCTGGTATAAGTTTGAGCATCTTTTTCATCTGGTAATTTAAAAGTGGTCATTTCTGTCAAAGAAGCTGCTGTAGCGGCCGACGGACCATTCATATGAATCTGACTAGCCGATTCAATGTGTTGTTCTCCACTCTTAATATTAGTATTTGCACTGGCTGTAAATTTATTTGCGCCAGTAGTATTAAGATCAAACCCTGCTTTACACGTAATTTTTCCGTTGGCTCCTACATAAATCTCTGTGTTAGCCACAGATTCCATGCGAGTTTTACCTCCAGACTTAATGTTAATATTACGCACTGCTTCTAAGTTTATGTCTCTATCAGCTCTAAAATTAATATCTTGTTTAGTATGCACACTTATGCTGTCCTCAGCATAGATATCAATCTTACCATTACTAGATAATTCTATCCAACTAGTTCCGCTAGCATTGCCGATATAAATCAAATCTTCACTGTTGTGTAAAAGAATTTGATGTCCTGTACGAGTACGAATTCTTACAAGTTCGTTGTGTGGAATGTCAGGTTGTCCTGTAGTTTCTTTGTTAGCAATACTAGCATATTCTGGAGGGCCTTCTTTAGCTGATTTTTTACGAAGGAATTTGTCATCTCCGTCGTCCATAACAAATGTAGTTCCCCCAAGCCTACTAATAAAAGCATTGACTTGCTTGTTAAGTTTTCCAACTTTACCTTTAGGTGCACCAGACCGTTTATCTATTGGTCCTGGAGTGCTTATGCCAAATACAGAACTTGGTGTTTCTCTACGAGCACTACTAGTAGTAATACCTCTTATGTCATCATTGATTAATCCTTGAGTATTCAATTTTTCTGCAAGAGGATGTTGAGGTTTTTTAATTTTTGTTGTGTCTAATTCAGCAGTTCCTGCAAGTTTTTTATTGTATTCTGCTACAGGTGATCTAGTATAAGTACCTTCAACATTATATTTTGTAGCAGCAACACCCGGAACCATAAAGTTTTGGTCGTTGTCTGATATGCAGCCGATCCAGAATCCACGTTTAGGATCGCCATCAATGAAAATTACAACTACTGTAGAGCCAACGTCAGGTGGTATAAACCACATACCGTAACTTTTTTGTGTGCCATTATAATCATTATTATTACTTGTGTAGTCTACGCTGGTTTGACCAGCAAAAGGACTCATATACTTTACTTGAAATAAGTTACCTTCTGCTCCGCTTTCATTACCAACAGGTCTCAATAGTTCCACTTGCAACCCGCCCATATAATTTGGATCAAGATGGCTGACAACTTTAGCTAAAAATGGTCCAGGTTGTGGTGTAGGTTGTTGCGTTGATCTAATTTCTTGTGCCATTATGCGCCGCCTCTTGTTCCTCGGTCGCCGCCAGGAACGCCTTGGTATGATCTATTAGTGCTGTTGTCAACAGTAGTTGTGCCCGTTTCTGAACCTGCTGCATTTATATTTGCTCTTAGACTTGCAGCATTAGTTGAAGGTCCAGGTGTTGGCGAATCTGTTGTTTCAGGATCTGCTTGGATTTCAGCGCCTGGAAATTTAGTAGCATAATCAGCTTTATTTTTCTCGTAGGCTTCTTGCATGCCTCTTCTGTTTAAATGTAGTGTTTGAATAAATTGTCCCTTACTGAACGAATGACTTATAGTGTTGATTTTAAATAAACCAGAATAATTAATAAGTGTTTTTGAATCTGCAAAATCATACATACCTGTGCTTTGATTTATGTCAATAGGAGTTCTAAAATTAACAACAATATCAACTTCACTGGTTTGATAATCAATAGATCCGGTGTCATTTAAATTAATGAATCCTGTGTTAGATGGAGAACTATAATTTCCTAATCCACTATCTCCAATATAATACGGATCTCCTATAATTTTAAGATCTACAGTGAGCATGTCAGCACCTTCTGTAACTGCTTCATAGAACTGTCTAGCAACCCTAGTTTCAATAGTTTCAGCACCGCCTCCACCTTGTCTATCAGTACTAGTTCCTGTGCTTACAGGCAGAACTTTTAGACCAGTACTGCCTACTATCGGATTTTTCTGTCCTTCAAGTGGCGGACTTTCTACATTTTCTCCATCTACAGTACTATTGTTTGCTTGTTCTTTTACGTCTTGACTTTGATTGTTATTAGTAGCAGTAAATTTTGAATAAAATCCGCTTTTGATTTCTATATTAAAGTCTAGTATGTCTAAATTTTTTCCTGTATAGATGTAATTGTACTCTTTAATGGCTTGTCTTTTAAGGTTATCGAATCCAGGCGCAGGTGTATTTGGAGGCATAAACTTGCCAGAATGTACTCTATAAGGTACAACTCTGTAGACTACAAGTCTTGGCTTAGTGCCAGTCTTGGTATAATTTTCTTCGCTGGGTATTTGATAAAATTCAGTATCGATACGCCACCAAGGAATCATTCCATTATCATCAATTTGTTCTTTTTTAAGTGCTTGTCTTGCATAGTCACTTTGTAGAATAACTTGATTGATTGCATTAATAATATCACCGCTCTGCTTAAACTGAAGATTTCCAGTATTAATATCTATAGGCTGAGCTATCCAAGTATCTGTTTCTTCGTCGTATACTTGCTCTTCTTTAGGATACGGTGCGTCTCCTTTTTTAACAATACTATAGCCCATACTACTGGCACCAATAGCATTACAGTTATTAGGATCTTGAACAAGATTAGTTACTGTACCAATATTTGTTTCTACAACACCTAATTTTTGAAACAGTGTATTGTTATTTGCAGTGTTACTAGGATTGGCTGTAGCAGTAGCGGTATTTTCTTTCTGATTAGGTCCAGAATTAGATGTAGAAGACGAGCTGGCAATTTCCATAGGAAATAAAATTACAATTTGATCTGCTACATTGATTGTACCATCTTTAACTTGAAGTTGTTGAAAATCGTTGAGAACTTTCTGTAGACTATTTTCGCCAGTTTGTAAAACTTCTTGAACTGTTTTTCCGCTTATGCTAACATCTGATTTTAATTTAGTGTATCTATCAGAATGAGCACCATCATTCCAAGCTATAGCTTCAATTTTATATGTAGATCCTTTGCCCGTGACATGCATGTCTATGGTTTGAAATTTAAAAGGAATAAATTTTTTAAATTGAGGAAGATCAATTACTTCGTTTTGTTCTGTAAACCCTTTAAATTCTATTGTTAATAAGAAAGGTGCTTCATTATATCCATTATGACCAGAACGTTCACAAGCAACTGCAATGGATTGAATAAACATTCCCATTGAATAAGGCTCTGTTACTTCAAATGACATAGTAGTAGCACTGGTATTTTGAGTAGTCTTGTCCCACCCATAGATACTATCCATGTTAAAATTATCTATAAAAAAGTCAAACTGTCCATACTCTGTTTGTATTCTATTATATGGATCTCCATTGGCACTCTTACAAATGATTGTTTTAGGTCCAGTGGCTCTATAGGTTGAATCAGGAAAATTTATTTCTTCGTCACTAAGAGTTGACAGCGTAAAAATATAAGTGTAACTAGCAAAAACATTAAGCACATTAGGATACGGAGGAAGAGCATCTACTGAAGTAGTGGCAGCTCTCATAGAAGGTGCTTTTAATAACTTACTAATATCAACATTGAAAGCTCCAAGAGGATCTTTTATAAAATTAGAAACTTGTCCTGGCAATTTATTAGCAGCAACTTGAAGTTGCGCTGTAGATTGAGGAAAATTAGCTGCTAGGTCTTTAGCTAGTCCAGCGCTATTAAGTTTATTAGTAGCTTTAGTGACTAGATTAGTGGCTGTCTCTTTTAGATCAAATGGCATATATTATAATCCTAAAATTGTTTTCAAACTATTACCTTTAGGAATATAAATTTGTGTGCCAGGGATAAAATCAAATACTGGATCTTGGAGGACATCTAAATTTCGTTGGATGAAAACCCACCAAAGAGCAGAATCACCATATAGATCATATGCTAACAGGTCTGGACGATAGGTGTACTGGGCTTCTATGGTGTATAAAAAATCGTCAGGCTCTGCGGAAACTGTTCGTATAGATAAAATATCTAAATAATCATCTTTAACTTTGGTGTTAAACCAAGGACTTTTTGCTGTGTATTTGGCCATTATACGTATCCCGATCCCGAACTTGTCATGTAATCTCCATTGACAAATTTTTGTAGGCTAAATGTTCTAACACTTTCTCTACTATAGATAGGCTGTAGGCTAATAGTAAAACTACTTTTAGTTGGTACATGACTACCGCCTTGAGCGCCGCCATTAGAAGAAAGTGCAGCATTTAAAAAGCTAGATCCTGCTCCAATAGCTGCACTTAAATTCTGTGCCCCTGGTATATTGCTTATTAGATTACTAAGCTGTCCGCCGGCACCAGATGCACTTGATATTGTAGAAATATAATCAGACCCGGCATCTAATGAAACTTGAAAATTAGTAACAACTACCGGAACATTTTTAAACACATATTCACCATAACCATTTAAAGACAGTATAGGAGGAGGATTGCCCGCTGGGCTAGATTCTCCGCTGAACATTTTTGTAACTGATCTTAAAAAATGTAATGCAGCTATCCAGTATTGTGCCTGTACAGCATCTTCAACATTCATAGGAGCTATTATTGATATTGCATCTGGTTGACTGCTTTGATATGTTTGAAATGGATAGTTATTATGTACTGGATCTAGTCCGGCATATCTAGCCGTTGATCCTAGAGTAATTTGAGGAGTATAAGGAAATACAAGGCCTCCTGCGGCTTTCAATGGTGCAAACACTGCACTAGAATCAAAAATTGTTCCGCCTGGTACACTTAGTCTAACACGCCAATCACTATTCGCATCGGATCCGCCAAACATAGCCGATGCTCCTGTAATTTTTCCTATAACGTTTCCGCCAGCAGGAAGATTAACACTTCGAATTTTGCTGATTAAATTGGCTGGATTAGCTAAATTACTAAGTGCAGAACTAAGTTGCATGCCTACATTAGAACTGGTGCCTAGTTGGCCAAAGGCCGCTTGTGCATTCGACCCATTAGATTGTGATCTTCCTATGATGGTGTTTATGCCCGCGCCTAAATCAAAATTTGCCATTTGAGTATCTCCTATACTCTATTTATTTGACAAAATTATCAGAGTAGTTTATAATTCTACATAAGGATCCCATAGAATGACTAAAGTCAATTACTTAAACAATAAAGATATATTAGAAGAAATACACCGCTCAAAAAATACGTATTCAAGCTATACAAAGCCAGAATACAGTCGCTACGATCTTATACTGCCCAGTGTAGATAAGATCAATATACGTACTATAGCGGAAGCAAAACGAGCAAGAGCCAAACGACTTGGACATCAAGAGTATGATCGAAGAAAATCTGCTGGCGAGAAAGTCAAACAAGCAGACTGCGAAGTTGACTATAAGAAGATTGCCAAAACAGACGTTGTGTTTAGAATTATGACCTTTGATCATATACCATTAAACAATGTTAGAAAGCGTAATCCAAAGACCGTAGCAGACGGGCGTGATAAAGTTAACTTTCCTCCATACCAACATTGGAAATTTAATGAAGAAGATGAGCTAGTTTGTGTGGGTAAAAGTCATTGGAAGGGCGATGTTGACACAGGATCTTTTAATAAAGACCACGGTCAGATAACAAATACTCTAGCACGTATGTTTATCAAACTCTGCGAACGCTATGCTACCCGAGGTAATGTTAGAGGCTACACCTATAATGATGAAATGCGGGGACAGGCTATTCTACAGTTAACACAGATCGGTCTACAATTTGATGAATCAAAGTCAGATAACCCGTTTGCCTACTACACTGCGGCAGTTACTAACAGTTTTGTAAGAATTATTAACATAGAAAAACGTAATCAAGGCATTAGAGACGACATATTAGAAATTAACGGTATGAATCCTAGCTACTCTAGAACTAACAGTGGAGAGTACGAAGCTGGTCTAAGTAGATTTAACGAAGGTACTGAATGAGTTTATTTAAAAAAATTGCCTGTTTTACAGACATACACTTTGGTCTTAAAAGTAATAGCCATACACACAATCAAGATTGTTTAGATTTTGTTGATTGGTACATAGCAAAAGCTAAAGATGAAGGTTGTGACACTGGAATTTTTATGGGCGATTGGCATCACAATCGAAATAGTCTTAATATCACTACTATGGACTATAGCCTTAGGGCTTTGGAAAAGCTAGGTAAGGCGTTTGATCAATTTTATTTTTTTCCTGGCAATCATGATTTATACTATAAAGACAAACGTGATATTCATTCAGTTGAGTTTGGCAAATATATTCCCGGTGTTACTGTTGTTCACGAACCTACAACGATGGGCGATGTTCTACTTTGTCCGTGGCTAGTAGGGGATGAATGGCGCAAAGTAGAAAAGTCAAAGGCAAGATATTGCTTTGGACACTTTGAATTGCCCTTGTTCTATATGAATGCCATGGTACAAATGCCAGATCACGGTGAAATACAGCTCAAACATTTTAAAAACTTTGAGCTAGGCTTTAGTGGGCACTTCCATAAACGCCAGCAAAGAGAAAATGTTATCTATATTGGTAATGCTTTTCCGCACAACTATGCAGATGCATGGGACGACGAACGTGGCATGATGATATTAGAGTGGGGCAAGCAGCCAGAATATCACACATGGGATGACCAGCCCAAGTTTAGAACTATTAAACTTAGCGAACTGATCGATGGTGCAGATAAAGTAATCAAATCTAAAATGCACTTTAGAGTAACCTTAGACATTGACATTAGCTACGAAGAAGCAAGTTTTATCAAAGAAACTTTTATGAAAGACTATGATATTCGTGAATTGACTCTAGTTCCTGCAAAGAAAGATGTCGAAGTTAACACTAATATTGACATACAAGCCTTTGAAAGCGTCGACGAAATTGTTAGTAAACAGATTATTAACATACAAAGTGAACAATTTAAAGCCAATACACTATTGGCAATTTACAATAGCCTATGATTCGCATTAAAGATTTAACCGTAAAGAACTTTATGAGTGTGGGTAACCAGACTCAAGCAGTGAACTTTTGTCGAGAACAGATGACTCTTGTACTAGGTGAGAACTTAGATCAGGGTGGAGACGACAGCGGAAGCCGCAACGGTACAGGTAAAACTACAATTATCAATGCTTTGAGCTTTGCACTCTTTGGTCAAGCGTTAACTAACATCAAAAAAGATAACTTGATCAATAAGATCAACGTTAAAAATATGTTGGTCACGCTGACATTTGAAAAAGACGGACAAGAATATCGTATTGAACGTGGCCGCAAGCCCAATGTTCTAAGATTTTTTGTCAACGATCAAGAACAGGCCAACGAAGAAACAGATGATGCACAGGGCGACATGCGAGAAACACAAAAGGATCTTGATGATATCCTAGGCATGAGCCACGACATGTTCAAACACGTTGTTGCATTAAACACCTATACAGAACCGTTTTTATCTATGAAGGCGGGAGAACAGCGTGAAATTATTGAACAGTTACTGGGCATTACTCTACTTTCAGAGAAGGCAGAAGCTCTTAAAGAACTTATTCGCATCACTAAAGACGATATAATTCAAGAAACTGCTCAGATAGAAGCTACAAAAAAAGCCAACGAAAAAATTGAAGAAGGTATTGCAGGATTAAAACGCAGACAAGACATGTGGTTGAAGAAACGCCAGGAAGATGTTGAGGCTCTAGCTCTACAGTGGTCTGAATTAAATCAATTAGATATTATTGCAGAACTACAAGCGCATAAAGACTTAACTGAGTATAATCAAAAGCGTAAAGCCATTGACGAACTTAACAAACTTATTGCTCGCTGTGTTGCAGACGAAGCAAAAGAAACTAAACAAATTGAAAAATTAAAGAAAGAGATTGCAGAATTAGAAAATCATAAATGCTATGCCTGCGGTCAAGACATGCATGATGCAAAGCACGAGCAAGTGCTAGCAGAAAAGCAAACAGCATTGCGAGAAGCAGCACTACAGGCGTTGGCCACTAACGGTCAGTGGATGGAGAATACAGATGCGCTTAATGCTCTAGGAGAACTAGGTGTTCAACCTACAGTGTTTTACAGTCGTGAAGAAGATGCTATCAATCATAGAAATACAATTCAAAATCTCGAACAACAGATAACTGCTAGAGAATCAGATCAAGATCCTTATCAAGAGCAAATTGATGAACTAAGTGAAACTGCTCTACAAGAAATTAGTTGGGATAAGGTAAATGATTTGAATGATCTTAAAGAGCATCAAGAATTTCTGTTAAAATTGCTGACCAGCAAAGACAGTTTTATCCGTAAAAAAATTATTGATCAGAATTTGGCCTACTTAAACAATAGGCTGACTTACTATCTTGACAAAATGGGACTACCGCACACTGTAACATTCCTAAATGATCTTACTGTAGAAATTACACAGCTTGGACAAGATTTAGACTTTGACAACTTGTCACGCGGTGAACGTAATCGTTTGATTCTAGGACTAAGCTGGAGTTTCCGTGATGTATGGGAAAGTCTATATCAAAATATTAATTTGTTGTTTATTGATGAGCTTATTGACAACGGTTTAGATGCCAGTGGCGTTGAAAGTGCATTGGCTGTACTAAAGAAAATGGCACGTGAACGCAACAAAAACATATATTTGATCAGTCACAAAGATGAATTAATTGGTAGAGTAAACAACGTTCTTAAAGTAATTAAAGAAAACGGGTTTACTAGTTATGATAACGACCTTGAAGTATTAGATGAGCAGCAAGCATGATGATATAATGAGTGCGTTTCGAACTTATTTCGAAGCAAACCAAAAGTGGGAAGTAGAAAGGACCAAACGGTCTTCTATACAACTACGGCAAAGTCTAAGTAGAATTAGAGAACTATGCTCAGATCAGCGTGTAATTGTACGTGAGTGGGCAAGGATTAAAGAGGCAGAACTAGCAGAAAAAGAAGCAAGAAGACAGGCTCAAAAGAGGCAGAAGACGGAAGGCAGCAATGATAACTAAGTGCCATGACATGGTACTTCCAAAATGAAATCGTTGAATCGCTGCCCGAAGATTGCGTTGGGTTTGTATATCTAATTACAAATCTTACCACAGGCAGAAAATATATAGGCAAAAAATTAGCCAAATTTAGTAAAACAACATATAAAACAGTAAAATTAAAAAACGGAAGTAAAAAGAAAAAGAAAATTCGAAGCAAAATTGACTCCGATTGGAGAGATTATTACGGTTCGAATATAGAATTAAGCAAAGACATAGAGACACTAGGCAAAGAAAATTTCAAACGAGAGATAATGTTTTACTGTAAAAGTAAAGCAGAATGTTCTTACATAGAGGCCAGAGAACAATTTACACACAAAGTTCTAGAATCAAAAGATTACTATAACGGACAGATCTCAGTCCGTGTACATGGCTCACATATATTAAAATCATAGGCTCATAAGCGGTATAAGCAAGCACAAGCTAAAGTCGTGTGCCCACGCCAACTCGATAATAAGAGGGACGGAAATCTCTAGCCGCCAGAGTACTCAACCACTACCCGAAAGGATGAGGATAGCAAAGCCCTTGCTGTTTGGTTGTTTTAGAATAATAGGCGAAATGAGGGAGAAAAACCCACGTTTACTGGCATGTTAGCGTATGCAAGTAGACCGCCGTCGTAATAAAGACTCTGCTCGTGGTACCGGACGACCGCCACTGTAATGCAGTAACGCTAGGTGACACATGTTCGACTCGGATAATGTACACTTCTTTGCCCGGCCTGGGCAAAGTGTGACTGAACGATCTGGATAATATATTAAGTGCTTCGCACAATTACTTCTAGAAAAAAGCATTGAGCGTAGCGAAATGCAAGTGAGCTCTAGCTCACTTTTAATAAATAGATTATTATTCAATGATCTTATGAAATTTAAAGAAATTATCTCAGAAGCTAATAGACAAGGAAGTGGTCTATTAGGTCCGATGGTTACAACTCCTTCTGGTATACAGATACCTATGTGGCCTAGTGCCAGTTTATCTGCTAGGTCAAGTCCTCCTCCTGCACCTAAGACAAAGACCGGTGGTGAAAAACTCACGCAGTACTCTAAGATACTTGGTAAAAAAGGTCTTAGAATATTGGGCAGCGATAGATATCGCCCTTATCTTACCAGTAAGAGCGACGCAATAAAAAATGGTGCAAGATTTCTAAGAATATGGCAATTTCTTGGCTTTGGGGAAATGCTGTTAGATTTCTTCAATACCAAGGCAACCTTAGAAATAATGAAAGGCCTTCCAAACAACGATCCCAGTTATATCACTGAAGAAGAATATGATACTAATGTTAGACAAGCTGGAGAAATACTAGCCTTACAAATACTAGCCAGTGAAGCATTTCCTAGACTATTACAGGCTATGAGCTTAGGTAAATGGATAGTAAGGATCATAGGGTTTTTTGGTACAGCAGCTAGTTGGGGCGCAACACTTGCACTTTTTGTAGCTTCTGAAGTGGCTATGATAGCGTTTCAAAGGTGGTTAATGAGCCCTGAGGGTAAAAAAGCTCTAAGTTATTTGGTAGTCTACTGTGTAGATCCCTTGCTTACTTGGATGTATCCTACAAGTTTAATCAACAAGATCAAAGAGCTAGTGGGCATGGAACAGGATAAAAAGCCAGACGAAACAAAGCCTGATGATGGCAACAAACCTTCTACAAATTCAAATCAAGCTGCACAACCCGACACCGGTGCAAGAACAGATACTACTATAAGAACACCAAATGTACCTTCTAGCTATCAAGGTAATCCTAACGATCTAATGACGAAGCCACCTAAAAAAGAGCCTTTGCCCTTTAGTTAAATCAAAGGCATTTGAGTTTTTTCTGTAATTTCAATATTCTCTTTGATAATTTTGCTTAGGATTTCACGATCTTCGTAGCTGTAGATGTAGAGTAGATCGTTAACAGTGACGCCACCTCGCATGTACCAACTGGTTCTAAACATACTTTCTTTAAGATCTTTAGCACTGTTGTCAATGCCCACTAGATAGGCTTCTATGTCAGAGTTTGGCATTTCGATTAAACGCCGACGAAAAAATTTGATTGATCCATTTGAATTGCAACACTGCTTTCATGGTCGCATGAGTCGCACTTGACCTGCATGTCGGGCACTCGCCAAGTTTGATTATTTTTGTCTATCTGCGCTTTGATAGCATCAAACATGCTTTTCTCACTGTTGACAATCCACTCCGTGATATACTCTCGCTCGTTTACCGCTCCAGTAGGTGCTTGCACACTGTCAATGCTGGCTATGTAAGATTCGTTTTGGATTACAGCCAACTTTTCATAGAGTTCAGCTATTATTTTATTTTTAGCATCTTCATCTTCTATGGTCAATGCTTGCCGTAGCTGCCTTTGCAGTTCAAAGTTTTTTAAGTTAAAGTCAGTCATAGACTTATAATCTAGAGGACGTATAAAGATTGTCAACTCCTCAACAGACACTCTATTATCATATTTGCAGTTACTGAAATGATCTACTAATGTCATTAGGTCAACGGTATAGTCATTTTCTGCTGCACAATTTGGACAGATATGTCCCACAGTCATATTAGTACCGTAGGTAGCTATGCGTATGGATATTAAGAGTAGATCAAGATCAAGATTGCAGACTTCCCAAGCATTTCTAATATTGGGCACACAGCTTTGTATAACTCTAACTGTGGCTTCTCCATTCATCAATGCATCTGGAGTTTTGAGCAGAAGTTCGTCCATGCCAGTCATTGACATAACAGGCAGTTGTCCTGCAGCATTGTCTATGGCATCAGCACTAGAGTATATGCCCTGACTGGGCAATTGAATAAAAATTTTAGGCTGACGAAAATATTTTTGCAGCGGATTTGACATGTTTTTAACCTCAGATAAATATAATACGAGTATTTATATACCCACTTTTTTGGTAAAAAATTATGTCAATAACTAGAGACGAAATGTTAGAAGTCTTCCGTGAAGCCAACAGGCGAGGCTATCTAAGTGGTGGCAGCAGTGGAGGGACTCCAGCACCAACACCGGGTTCTGCACCCACTGGTTTTAATGAAGCCACCGAGGGTGCCAAACGAGCCATGAGTAAACTTGGGGATGTTTTACATGTAACAGGAGAAGAAGTCTACGACGGTTTTAAAAAAATCAGCGATCAAAGTTACAAGTTAAACGATGCAACTAATAGTCTAGGTAGAATTTTTGGAGAAATGGGTGGTGCAGCCGGCCAAGCAGCTGGTACAGTTATACGAGATCTCGGTAACTACGGTCAGAGCACTGTGGAAAAATGGAGAGAAGTCAGCAAGTTTGGTGCTAGCTTTGGCAATGATGCTATAGGTTTTAGAGCAGGTGCAGCACAAACTCGCATGAGCTTTGAAGAATATACTAGTTTTCTATCTAAAAATAAAGAAAGTCTAATAGGCCTAGGTTCATCAGTAACTGAAAGCGCAAGAGCATTTAACTCATTCTCAAAAGATTTCTTTGACACTGATACCGCAGATAAGATGCGGGCCATGGGGTATACTACAGAAGAACTTAATGAGGTGTTGGTCAACAACATGGCCAGCCAACGATTAGTTAATCTCAATGAAAAAGAAGCACGTGGAGTGGCTATACGTGCGGCTGCAGATCTAGCTGAACAGATGGACGCTGTGGCCAAATTAACAGGCAAGAGCCGTCAAGAACAAGAAGAAGCTGCCCGCGCCAGAGCCACTGATGCACAGTATCAAGCTATGGAAAAATTATCTTTAATGGGGCTAACCAATGAAGAAAAAGCAGCAAGATCAGCAGCTATACAGAGTATGCAGACTAGTGCTCATTCGCTAGGGCCTTCTATCGAAGGTGTAGTTAAAGAAATGGCCACTGGCGGTGTACGCAGTAAAGAAGCTAGTGAACAAATGGCAGCTCTAGGACCAGCAGGACGTCAACTACAAGAAGCTGTTAATGCTGCTAAGAATGCTAAAACAGAAGAACAAAAAGCTGCTGCTGAAAGACTAATGGAAGATGCCAAGGCAGCAGTTATAGCACAACAAAATACTACAGGCTATTTACAAGCACAACAGCTAGGCATTGGTGCATTTAAATCAGGTGCTGAAAGCACCATGGGCTACAGTAAGACTATGGATGCCATGGTTGTAGAAATGAATGCCACAAGGTCCAAAGACAATCAACTAAATCTTGCCAATGCTAAAGATGCTAAACTAGTTCAAGAAGAAATTAATAAACGAGCTAAACTTGAACAAGAAGGTAAAACTAAAACCGGCGAACAAATAGAAGGTGCTGCTACTACAGATGCTATTGTTAAATTCCAAAGTCGTGCAGCAGATGCAGGGGCTGCTATTAATGCTAATCTTGTAGCACCTTTGAACGAAGCACTGGGCAAGAATATTAGAGAATACGGTGAGAGGAATGGTGATCCTTTACGAAATGTTAAAGATGGTGTGTCCTATAGAGCTCGGGTAGAAGCGCCTATAGCCGGCTTTACTCGATCTATAATAGGAGACGGTAATCAAGCCGCACAACCTCAAACTGTAACTGATCCAACTACTGGACGAGAAAGACAAGTTCCTGATACAGTTGGAATGAATAGACAACGAGAATCTATGGTAAATCCTATGAACATGATAGGCAAACTAACCAATATGGATGTAACAACTCTAAATGTACTAGGTAAACTTAATCCAGGGGCTAGTAGACAGCATGGTAGTTTGGGAGAAACTGGTAACTTATTTGAGAATTTTGGATCCGGAACACTGGCCATGTTGCATGGACGAGAGTCCGTGATCACAGAAGATCAAATGAAAACATTTGTCAAAGGTGTACAGAGCAGTAATATCGAAGGCACACTTAAATCCTTGTCATCAAATTTAAATACTATGGTGCCAAAATTACCTATGCCAAATATGGACAGACTGGGTAAAGAACAGGAAGTTGAAAGAAAACTAAATGCAATGTCACAATCTACAGCTGGCACAGCTGATAGATCAGCTGACCGAATGATGCTCGGAGATGCTAGCCTCTCTGACCTAGGTGACAAGTTAGATCTGTTAAATAATAGTATTAATCAGTTAGTCGCACTATCAGCACAATCAGTAGAAGTCAGCACTAAGCAGGTTAAAGTCACCAAAGGATTGAGCGGAAACTTATTCGCCTAAACATAAAATATGAGTTGGAAAAAATATTTCTCTCCAGTGCCAGTTAACACTAATTCTAGTAATGTATCACCTTTGAATCCTAACAGCAAAGCAGGTCCAGCTCGTACAAACTACAGCAGTTACCTACCAGATATCTACACTGGATCACCTAACCGTGTTGAAAGATACATGCAGTACGATACTATGGACGGAGATCCAGAAGTAAATGCTGCGCTGGATATTCTAGCTGAATTTTGCACACAGTTAAGCAAGGAAAATAACACTCCGTTTACAGTACAGTGGCGTAATCGTGCTACAAATAGTGAAATAACAATACTTAGAGAATACCTACAGCAGTGGACAAAACTACAAAAGTTTGACACTAGAATCTTCCGCATCATTAGAAATATATTCAAATATGGAGACGGATTCTTTATTAGAGATCCAGAAACTCAAAAATGGTTTTATGTAGATCCTGGTAAGATTGTTAAGATTATTGTCAACGAAAGTGACGGCAAAAAGCCAGAACAGTATGTTATTCGAGATATAAATCCAAACTTTCAAAACTTAGTTGTAACACAGATTACACCTAATACCACGCAGACTAACAATAGAGGTACTAGCTATGTTGCAGGTGGCGGACTTGCTCGTGGTATGACTGGAGCATATCCTGCACAACCAGGTACACGTTTTTCTACAGGTGAACAAGAACTAGCAGTTGATGCTAGACATATGGTACACCTAAGTTTGTCAGAAGGGCTAGATAACAATTATCCTTTTGGAAATAGTCTTTTAGAAAATATTTTTAAGACCTACAAACAAAAAGAATTACTAGAAGATGCTATTCTAATCTATCGTATTCAACGTGCTCCTGAGCGCAGAATCTTTTACATTGACGTAGGTAACATGCCCAGTCACTTGGCCATGAGCTTTGTAGAACGTGTAAAAAATGAAATTCACCAACGACGCATTCCTAGCCAAAACGGCGGTGGAACTAATGTTATTGACAGTGCTTATAACCCGTTGAGCATCAACGAAGACTACTTTTTCCCACAGACAGCAGAAGGTCGTGGATCAAAAGTAGACACACTACCCGGCGGTACTAATCTAGGCGAGATTGATGATTTAAAGTATTTTACTAATAAATTATTCCGTGGTCTACGTATACCCAGCAGCTACTTGCCAACAGGTGCAGATGATTCGAATTCTCAATATAATGACGGCCGTGTGGGCACAGCTTATATTCAAGAGCTGCGTTTTAACAAGTATTGTGAGCGCCTACAAGCACTGGTAAGCAGTGTATTTGATCAAGAATTTAAGATGTTTCTGTACTCAAAAGGTGTGAACATTGATTCATCTTTGTTCGATCTTAAGTTTAATCCTCCAATGAACTTTGCTAGCCAGCGCCAAGCAGAACTAGATGGCGGTAGAATTAATACATTTAACGTGGTAGCAGCTATTCCTTTCATGTCTAAACGCTTTACACTCAAGCGATTCTTGGGATTAACTGATGAAGAAATAGCAGAAAACGAACGCATGTGGGCCGAAGAAAAAGGCGAAAGCATACCTACGCATACAGACAGTGCCGGCGAACTACGTTCTGTTGGCCTAAGTCAAGCAGGTATAGATTCGGATATAGAAGCCAGCGCACCAGAATCAGCACCAGAAGATATGGTTCCGCCAGAACCTGGAGCAGCAGCTGGTGCACCAACACCAACATCAGCTGGCGCACTACCAGCTAGTCCAATGCCGGCTGCATAAATAATATCATGATTCTTAGAGAACTTTTTTATATTGATCCAGATACTAAGGCTATTGCAACTGATCTAAGATACGATCAGGATCGTGATAATAGCCTTATACGTCGTGACGATACAAGAAAAACTAGACTTAGTTTAGGACAAATTAACGAACTGAGAAAAAGTTCAGAAGCACATATTCTAGAACAAGAAGACGAGCTAAGTTTTATTCACACAATGTACGGACAAGAACCAGCACCAGCTGCTTAATACATTGTTTCTAGAAGATTTTTTTAAAATCTTCTGTTTTTCCACCATTATAACACCATTTTTTACAGTTGTATGTAAATATAATCGACAGCCTTATACATTATAGGAGACCTAATATGACTGATCGTTCTAAGTTTGAGCTTATGCTCGACGCTCTAATTAATGAGCAACAAGATAAAGCAAAAGAAATTTTTCACGATATCGTAGTTGAAAAGAGCCGTGAAATTTACGAAAATCTTCTAGCAGAAGAAATGGAAGATGAAGACGAAATGGAAGAAGCCTTCGGCGATAACGAAATTGGCGGTGATGCCAGTGATGATTTGATGCACGACGTTGAAGACGAAGAAGGCAGCGAAGACGACATGGGCGATGAAGAAGACATGGGCGGCGAAGAAGATATTGAAGATCGTGTAATGGATCTTGAAGATGCATTAGATGACCTAAAAGCAGAATTTGAACAACTGATGGCCGGCGAAGAAGGTGAAGGCCATGAGATGGATGACATGGGCGGCGACGACATGGACATGGGTATGGACATGGGTGGCGAAGATGAAACCGACGAAATGCTCAGTTTTGAAGCCAAGGACGAAGATGAAGACGAAGACGAAGACGACTTAGAAGAAAGTCTAATGCGTGAATACGTTGAAAAAGTCTCTGCTCCAAAGCACGGTGACAATGGTGTTAATACCAAGTCAATCGTAGCAGGCAAAAACGACATGGGCGGTACAACTGCTAACATCGCTAAGAGCTTCTCAACAGAAAAAGGTGGTACACAAGGTGGACTACTAAATCCTTCTACTAAAGAAGAAAACTTCGGTAACATTAATGTTCCAGGTGCAAAAGCTGGAAAGTCAGCTTTTAAGAAATCTGAACCAGGTCACGGTGCAGAGAAAAAAGGCAAGCCAGAGCAAGCCGATAATAAGAAAAGTATTGTAGGTTCAAGATAAGATGAAATATCTTCGTGAGAACTTGAGTTTTGATCAAGCTCAGATTACCCTCTTAGAAAGTGATGACAAAGAGGGTAAGAGTCTATACATGAGTGGTATTTGCATACAAGGTGGTATCCGTAATGCAAACCAACGTGTATATCCTGTACATGAAATTAGTAAGGCTGTTCAAACTCTTAATGATCAGTGTGCTGGTGGATACTCAGTACTCGGCGAAGTTGATCATCCTGATGACCTAAAAATTAACCTAGACCGCGTCAGCCACATGATAACGCAAATGTGGATGGACGGTCCAAATGGTTATGGAAAGTTGAAAATCCTACCTACACCAATGGGTAACCTTGTTAAAAGCATGGTACAAAGCGGTGTAAAGTTAGGAGTATCAAGTCGTGGATCTGGAAACGTTCGTGAGGACGGTTCCGGTGAAGTGTCAGATTTTGAGATTATCACAGTAGATGTGGTAGCTCAACCAAGTGCCCCAGGGGCATACCCTACAGCAATCTATGAACATCTTATGAATACTAAAGGTGGGAATAGGGCCGTTCGCATAGCGAACGAAGTGCAGGGCGATCCTCAGGCACAGCGTTATCTCAAAGAGAGCTTATTATCTATAATAAGCAAGCTCCAATAAAAAGGAGAATCACATGTTGGACGCATTGAAAACGTTAATTGAAAATAATGTGATTTCTGAAGAGACTAAAGTAGCTCTTGAGTCAGCTTGGGAAGCTCGTGTAAACGAGAACCGTGAACAAGTTACTCAACAACTACGCGAAGAATTCGCTCAACGTTATGAACACGATAAAGCCGCAATGGTAGAAGCTGTTGACAGAATGTTAACAGATAGCCTAGCTGTTGAAATCGCAGAATTTGAGGAAGATCGTCGTCAACTAGCAGAAGCTAAGGCAAAATATGCAGTAAAAATGCATAATGCTGGTAATGTAATGAAGGAATTCGTTGCACGCCAGTTAGCCGCAGAAGTACGCGAGTTACACGAAGATCAACTTGAAATGGCTCAGAAGTTTGGCAAGTTAGAAGAATTCGTCGTAGAAGCTCTAGCTCAAGAAATTGCAGAATTTTACAAAGACAAAACTGACCTAGCAGAAACTAAGGTTCGCTTAGTTCGCGAAGGCCGTGAAGCATTAACACAAATGAAGACAAAGTTTGTACAACGTGCTGCTAAGATGGTTGAAGAAACAGTTAAAGTTAGTCTCACAAAAGAGATTAACCAACTGAAAGAAGACATCGATGCTGCCCGTAAAGCAGATTTTGGTCGTAAGTTATTCGAAGCATTTGCTAACGAATATCAAACCAGTTATCTTTCTGAGAAATCAGAAACAAGTAAATTGCTCAAAGTTATAAACTTGAAAGATCTAGAAATTGCAGAAGCTCAACACGCTGTGGCTGAAGCTAAGAAGATCGCAGAAAGCAAAGAAACAGAAGCTCGTGCTCTTAAAGAAGGCATTGAGCGCCAAAAGATTATGCATGAATTGTTGAATCCTTTAAACAAGGAACAGCAAGGTATCATGACAGAATTGTTGGAAAGTGTACACACTACAAAATTAGAAAATAGTTTTAACAAGTACCTTCCCGCAGTAATCGAAGGCAAAGCACCGCAGAAGAAACAGGCACTAGTAGAGGCAAAAGAAGTTACAGGCAACAAAGTAAGTAACAGCGTAAGTAGTAGCGAGAACGATTCATCAAATAATATTGTTGACATACGTAGACTCGCTGGATTAAAAATTTAAGGAGAATTTAAATGTCAGAACTACTACATGGCCGCTGGACAGAAACTAAAGAAGCCCTATTAGAAGGCTTACAAGGCACAAAAAAATCAGTAATGGGAATTACATTAGAGAATACACGTAAGTATCTTCTAGAAAGCCCAACAGCTGGTGCCACTTCTGCCGGCAACGTCGCAACATTAAATCGCGTGATTCTTCCAGTAATCCGTCGCGTTATGCCAACCGTTATTGCTAACGAGTTAGTTGGCGTACAACCAATGACTGGTCCAGTGGGTCAAATCCATACTCTACGTGTTCGTTATGCAGATAACGGCGATGGCGTAGTAGCTGGTGAAGAAGCACTAAGCCCATTCAAAATTGCAGAAGCTTATTCTGGTAACAACAATGCATCTAATCCTAAAGCAGCTTCAACAGCTACTCTAGAAGGTGCAGCCGGTAAGCGCATGTCAATTCAAATCTTGAAGCAGACAGTTGAAGCTAAGACACGTAAGTTGTCAGCTCGCTGGACATTTGAAGCAGCCCAAGACGCACAAGCCCAACAAGGTATTGACGTTGAAGCAGAAATCATGGCTGCTCTAGCTCAAGAAATCACAGCTGAAATCGACCAAGAGATCCTAGCTAGCCTAGCATCATTGGCTGGTACAGCTACAGAAGCATATGAACAACAAAACGTTTCTGGTACAGCAACATTCGTTGGTGATGAACACGCTGCTCTAGCTGTTCAGATCAATCGCGTAAGCAACTTGATCGCTCAACGTACACGTCGCGGTGCTGGTAACTGGGCCGTTGTTAGCCCATTTGCTCTAACAATTCTTCAGTCTGCTACTACAAGCGCATTTGCTCGTACAACAGAAGGTACATTCGAAGCTCCAACAAACACCAAGTTCGTTGGTACATTGAACAGTGCTATGAAGATCTATGTTAACACATACGCAACTGATGCAACCGATGTTCTAATTGGATACAAAGGTTCTAGCGAATCAGACGCAGCAGCATTCTATTGCCCATACATTCCATTGATGAGCAGCGGTGTTGTTCTAGATCCATCAACATTCGAACCAGTCGTATCATTCATGACACGTTATGGTTATGTTGAATTGTCAAATACAGCATCATCTCTTGGTAATGCTGCTGACTACCTAGGTAAAGTTAGCATTGATAGCGGCAACGTTTCATTCAAGTAATTTTTACTTTAGTAAGAAAGATAAGGGCTCTTCGGAGCCCTTTTTCTTGACTTAAATATCTTATGTTAGATCAAATCAAACAATATTACATTGATACTCCTAGTGATTTTGTAGACAATATCTACAAATTTAAAACTTTAACTAAAGCTCAACAACGCAGTAATCGTTTAGGCTGGCAATCTCCTCAACTAACAAACACATTAAGTATACCTTGGGCCGATGAATTTTTAAATCTTTGCATCGCCACAGCAGATTTAAAATCTCCATTTAAACACATATGGTTCAATATAAGTCCATCAAAAGCCTATCACGGCTGGCATAGTCACGGAGGTGCTAGACAAGTTGGAGTATACTACATAAAGACTCCAAGTGATTGCGGTAACATAGAGTTTAGACACGACACACAGACTAAAATATTAGAACCTGTACAAAGATTACTTTTAATATTTCCTTCGCAATTAGAACACAGGGTATTAGAAAATCGTTCTAATGAAGATAGAATCACGCTGGCATTTAACTTAGGAGCATAACATAAATACATTGTACGACTTACATTCCGTAAGTTTTATGCGGAAATCCGACCGCGTACGGCCTAGAACGCCGCTTTTCAAGGAGAAAATAAAATGGGACGTCCTCTAAACAAAAAATATTTTGGTAACCGAAATTTTGGTCGTGCAGGCGATCAAACAGCTGGCCCTAATTCAAACAGTCAAAACTATGCAGATGATAACATCGGCGGCGAAGGTATCTCTTCTTATATACTACCAGGCCAACTAGGTAATATTGAAGTCGATAGTGATAGCGGTCAACCAGATCTAGTAATACCAGCACCTCAAATCCCAGGCGGCGTACAAGCCACTGCTACAGTAACTTGGGAAGTTTCTACTATTACAATTACTGATACTAACGACTACGGCACAGGATATGTTAATGGTGAAACTGTGACATTTACAGGCCCAACAGGAGTTACTGCTACAGTAACCGTTGCTTCAGATGATATTACTGGTTTTACTATTGTTAATCGCGGTAGTTTTACAACTCTTCCAACAGGCGGATCATATCAAGTAGTCGGAGCAGTAGGTAATGATGCACAAGCAGAAATTACATGGCGTGTTAAGACCATTGTTATGAATGAAAAAGGTTCAGGCTATACAACTGCTCCAACACTAAGCTGGGCGGCTGGCGAAGCAGGTCCTATCTCTGGCACAAGTCCAGGAGCACCAACTGCTGTACTATCTACTGATTCAGGTATTATCGGCTCAGCAACTAATCAAGAAAACGCAATCATCATCCATGCTAACACAGGTAATGAAGGCGATCAAATTGGAGACATTATTCGTCAAGTATCAACTCGCCGTTATAAAGTTAAAACAGCAGACGGTATTAGAATTTGTCAACTAACAGACGACGATACACCAGGCGTAGGATATGCCTACATTCAAGCTACAGATGACAACGGTAATACATACTTTGTTATGAAGTTGACATCAAAACTTGCTGTTCTTAAACAATGGACTAATAACGAAGCTGAATGGCTATTTGCAGACAATGAAAGAGCACACTGGGTATTTTCAGATACTGAAAATTCATACAGCGCAGCTGATACAGTTGTAATTGAAAACGCTTAATTAATATAGGGGCCAAGGCCCCTATTAAGGATAACAGATGTCAAAGATAGTAAAAGTAACTAGTGGCGGATCAAATAGCTATGCTGGGTCATCAGCTGACTATAAAATTGTTGTAGATTCAGGCGGTAAGATTCTTTTTAACACTGGTAATCAAGTTGGTGAAGTTATCATAACTGGTAGTTTAACTGTACTTGGTGCAGTCACATCTTTAGAAACAACAAATACACAAATTAATGACAATGTTATTGTTCTTAACAAAGGCGAAGCCGGTGCTGGCGTAACATTAGGCACCAGTGGTTTAGAAATTGACAGAGGCAGTGTTAACGCTGCACTTTGGATTTATGATGAAACTACTGATGCTTGGACAGCTAGATATAAAACAAGCGGATCATACATACCAGTAGCTACTAACAGTATTATTACTGGCGGTGATGATTTAACTTTAATTGGTGCAGGCACAGGTGTAATTACTGTTACTGGTACAGTTGATTATGAAAATTATGTTACTAGTGACGATGTAATACCAAACAAAAAATATGTTGATGACTATGTAGCATATTACGTAGCAACTCATCCGCCGGATGAGATTATTGATCAAGATACTAGAGTAACAGTAAGTGACTTTGCTACTTCAGGTAATCCTAGCGAAATAGAATTTGTAGTTGACAATCTTACACAAGCAACAATGACTACCAATGGTCTACTAGTTGGCAGTGTAAGAACTAGCGGAAATACTATAAGTGAAGACACTAGTGATACATTGCATGTTGACGCTTATCTAGCTTTAGATAATAGAGTATCAACACCATCAACTCCGAGTACAAATGTAAAATTATATTCTAAAGCAGTTCCAGGAAATGGAGGAACTGGTGTATACTTTGTTAATACACAAGGTACTAATGATGAATTAATTAGTAAAACAAAAGCACTTTTATTTGCTCTAATATTGTAAGGAATAAAAATGGCGTTAGTAAGCACGATCTTAACAAATACAGCACAACCAATCAGCGATGATCTAGCGTCATCCTCTGCTGTGACTGTGATGTTATTTTGTAACTATAACACTCCAAGTAGTGTTGACAGTGCTTTAGGCAGACAATGGCTAGAAGTATATGCAGTAAAAGACGGAGATAGTGCCGGGACTGCTAATAAACTAATGCATCGAGTACCATTAGATGCCGGAGATACTTTTACATTTAGTACCGAAAGAATTGTTTTAGATGCACACGACAGGATTTGGGCAAATACCTTAGGACAAGGAGTTGCCAGTGTAATTATGGGAGGCACGGGTAGTTCATATACAAATGGTGACCCGGTTTATTTTTCTGACCCAGATTTTCCCGAAGGTGTAACCGCTACTGGTTATGCACTAGTATCTGGAGGAGCGGTAACTGGAGTTTATATTACAGAAGCTGGATCAGGATATATTAATCCTCCATCTATAGATTTTACACAATCTGGTGATGGTCTAGCAACTGGAACAGCAGTATTATTAAGTACTGATCAGGTTACTTGTACAACCAGCTATGTGTTAATCTAATCATGAAATTCATTCGTAGACAAAACCTTAATACTCAAAATGCTCTTGATAAGAAAGTTTTAATAAAACCTAACGGTGATATTGAATTTAATCCAACATCATCAGTAACTGTCAACGGAGAATTTATCACTGTAGGTACACAGGTTGCAGGACCTGAAGTTACGAATGTAATGTATGTTACCTTAGACGGTAATGATGATAACGATGGTAAGGGCGAAGGCCCTAAACAAGCTAAACGAACTATTAAATCAGCATGTGAAGCAGCTCAAGAAGGCACTACTATCTTTGTTAGAAGCGGAGAATACTACGAAGATAATCCTATTAGAGTTCCGCCAAAAGTAAGTATCATCGGAGATAATCTACGCAGAACAATTCTAAAACCATTAAATGGTACAACAAAATGGAATATAGCATTTGTTGAAAGAACTGATGGTGTTGTTACTGTTACTACAGATGTTGAACACGACTTAAATGTGAAAGACAGAGTAAGAATAATATCATCTGAAGCCGGAATTGATGACGAGTGTGCAAACGTAGAAACTATTCCAGACTCTATGTCGTTCACCTATATTGACTACGGAGATAATATTGCCTATGCAGCAGCCACAGGCACTGTAGAAAGAGGAACAGACTTCCTATTAGTCAACAGTCAAAATTATATTGCACAACTGGTATTCAAAGCTATACCTGCACCTGCCTATTGCGTTAATATTGATAATGATGCTGTTGTTGACACCTCTCCCTACATTCAAAACTGTTCTAATATTAATGGTCCCTGGATGAACAACGGCGAAGAATGGTTTCCATTTATCACAGAACAAAGAAACACCGCAGGTAGAATGGTAACTGGCCCTCGTCCATTATTAGACGACGAAATTGATCCGTTGTATCTAGATGTCTATGGTATTAATCAACGTGGTGCGGGTGGCGGCATGTTAATTGACGGTGACAGGTATAGTTCAGTTTCACCTATTAAGTCAATGGTAGCCGATGCATTTACACAAGTTGCACAAGGTGCTATAGGATTTCATATTACTAATTTTGGATACATGCAGTTGGTATCTTGCTTTAATGTGTTCTGTCATATTGCTTATTATACAACCAAGGGCGGATATCTAAGTATATCAAACTCGGTATGTGACTTTGGTAACTACGGATTTGTAGCTGATGGTTATTATAAAATTCCATACGATAGTGGAATTGTTTTATCTGACTATTATTCGTATGTTGCGTCGGTGACTATTAATAGCCCTGGTAGTCATTATACCATAGCTCCTATAGTCACTTTTGATCCTCCTACAATACTAGGAGGCTCACAAGCTCAAGGTACAGCAATCATAGATACATCAACTGGATTATTAGTTGCGATCAGTGTTGATGATCCAGGAGCAGGTTATGATTTTCAACCTAATATTACACTAACTGGTGGAGGTGTAGATCCCTTACTAGTACAAGGTAGTGCTACTGCTAATTTGTATAAAAATGAAACAATCACGGTCAGTAATCTAAGTAACAAGCCTCAAGTAGGTAGTATCATATTTTTAGAAAATGATCCAACTAGTTACTATGTTACAGACACGGAAAATACAAACCAAGTTTTTACTTATAATGAAATAAAATGCCGACGCGATGTTGAACTTATTTTAGATGCAGTCTTAACTGATATGACGTTTGGTTCAAACTATGCTAGTACTGCTGCTGGATTATCATATTTAAGATCCTATTCGGCCAAGGTTACTAGTCTACAAAAATCACAGACAATAGCAGGTCTAAACGAAGCAAGGGATCTCGCAATAGCGCTGACTGTAAATCTTACAGCTCAAACAGCCATAACTAATAATTTTGCCATCGTAACTGATATTATCGATAATGGATTAATAAGTGTACCGTCAATAAGTATTCCTAACGCTATAACTAGAGAAGATGGCTATTCACAAGCTAAAGATATACTCATAGCCAACAAGTTATTCATACAAGACGAAATTACTGCCTGGATTGCCTATAACTATAATGTATTAGACTACGACAGCATAACATGTTCACGCGATGTAGGATTAATTGTTGATGCATTGTGTTATGATTTAATGTTTGGATCTAATTTTAGGACTATAACAGCCGCACGTAGCTACTATAGAGCAGGCGCCGCAGTAGTTACACAACAACAAAAAGCAGCTACACTGGCAGCGTTTCGTTATTTAAAAACAATAGTAGCTGCAAAAATTACTGATAATGCAACTGCTAAAGCCAGTGTAGAAAATAACATGGATATTATTATTAATGTTCTTGAAAACGGGTTAGACGAAATTGGCGGGCTAATTAGACCAGATCCAACGGGATATAGTGTTAATTACAAACTTGCAAGAAATTTAATTGAGGATAATAGAGACTTTATTAAAGCAGAAGTTAGCGCTTATCTTAATATTAATTGGACAGCAATATGGACAGCACTAGGTGCAACCGGTCAAGAAAAATGTCAACGAGATATTGGATACATTTTAGATGCACTATATTATGATCTTACCTATGGCGGCAATTTAGAAACTACTATTGCTGGTAACGCATATTATTCGTTTGCTGTACTGCAAATTGATCCTAGTGAAAAAGCAGCAACTTTAGATGCCTATGGTTACATGAAAACAATCATAGGAGAAATTGCTCAAAATAATGACATTATTCAGCTACAAGGAACTGTACTACAAGTTACTGGGCTGCCTGGATCGCTGGCTGCGGCTAATGATGCAAAAGACTTAATTCAAAATGTAATAGATATTATAGACACAGGTACTTATACTGAGGTAGAGCCGAGTATAACATGGGTAAGTGCTGCATTACAAGAAGAAAATACAGCACTTCAATATGCAAGAAGTTCTATACAAGATTCTGTAATCAAATATATTAACGCTAACAATTTTATCTACGATGTAAACACTTGTCGTAGAGATATTGATTATATCATCGATGCAATGGCCTATGACCTTGCCTACGGCGGCAACACAAAAACCGTTGATGCTGCTGCTGCATATCTTGAAGGCAGTGTTATTATAGGACAAGTAGAAGAAACTCTAGCAGCTTATACATATTGGAAAACTATAGTCGGCAACATTGTAAGAAATATTTCAATTACACCGACTCCTGGAAATAATACCAGCCAAGACACTAGTATTCCAAAAGGTTCTCCGGTCCCAGTTAGCGGTCCTGCTACTTATGCACAGGAGCTATTACAAATTGTCATAGATGTAGTTGATCATGGCACAGGATATCTTCCGGATCCAGCTACTATGCCTGACTACACATTAGGCGATGGTGCATTAGCTGTTATCAGAACAGATATACTAAGCAATGTATCAGATATACAAGATAGTGTTATCGATTATTTGAACAATTCTTATGGCGGAACTGTCGACATAAAAGTTTTCCCCCAAATTATCAGTATTGCAGCAAATACTACAGCAAGATTTCATAATGTTTCAACTGTTAGTACTGGTGGCACCGCACTAGAATACGTAGGCGCAGGAGTAACTTACAACGCATTGCCATTTTTTGGTGGAGAACCAGTGCCTGCCAACGAACGTGTAGAGATTAATAACGGTAAATGTTTTACAGTTACAAATGATCAGGTGGGTAATTTCCGTGTTGGTTCGATATTTAATGTAAACGCATTAACTGGTGAAGTTACTATCGATGCTGAAAATATCGCTCTAAACGGCATTGCTAGCATTGGTCCCTTTAAAAGAAACGGTATACCTGTTGGTGTAATACTGAGAGAAATTAGCGATAGTCCTTTATTAATTAACAGTCAAGGAACGCAAGCCCACGATACTGTTCCAACGCAGTATGCAGTTAGCACCTATGTAGAAACAAATTATCTTAATAAAGTTACGCTTAATGCTGAGACTGTGGCCAGTAACTCTATTACATTTAATGGAAGTATTGCAGTCAATGGCGGTACAATAAGCACAACTTATAGTAATTTTACTTTAGTCAATTCTGGCGCAACAACTGTTAATTTTGCCGGTGAAGCAACAACTATTAATATCGGTGACGCTACTGGTACAGTATATATCAATGGTGATTTACAAATTAAAGGTGGAGATTTAACCACCAATCAAACAACATTTAATCTTTTAGATACTACTGCTACTACTATAAATTTTGGTGGCGATGCTACGACTATCAGTATTGGTAAAGACAGTGGCACGACCACAGTTAATAACAATTTTAAAGTTAATATAAATTCAACTTTAGGTGATGATACTACTGCACAAAACACGTTGAATGGCAAACTTACAAGTAACCTTCCAGATAATACTGGATCAGCTGTTGAATTTAAAGAAAGTACAAATAGTTACTTGAAGTTTGATACTTCAAACAGTCTCGAGCTTACTACTTTTGGACCAACACCATTAGTTGCATTTAAAAATTCTACAGATGCTAGCAGTACTACAACTGCATCTACAACATTTGACGGTGGTGTTGGTATTGCTAAAAAATTATATGTTGGTACAAATTTAACAGTCAATGGAAGTGTTGCTTTAGGTGACGACAGAACAGCAGATATTCATACGATAGATGGTACACTTTCAGTTAATATTCCTGACAATACAGCTATAGCATTTCAAGTAAAAGAAAATACACAAACTTATATTACGGCAGTTACTACCAACGGCAGTGAGAGTGTAACAATTGAGTCAACTCCGCTACTACTAGTTAATAACTCTACCGATAACACGTTAGGCACAAATAACAGTGGAGCACTACAAGTTGCCGGTGGCGTAGGTATTACTAAAAACTTAACTGTTGGAAATGATTTAAGAGTAACTGGTAATACAGTAATGACTGGTGATTTAGAAGTTCGTGGCGGCGACGTAACTACTAACCAAACAACATTCAATTTATTAAACACTACTGCTACTACAGTTAATGCTTTTGGTGATGCTACTACAATTACCATAGGTGCAAGTGGTGCTAATACATTCACACTAAATCATGGAACGCTAGTTGGAAGTCAAACGACACAAAATGTATTCAATACAGTGGCAACTACTGTTAATGCATTTGGCGCAAGTACTACTACTTCTATCGGCTCTGCAATCAGCGGTACTACTACAATCAACTATGATGCCAATATTAAACATGACTTAACAGTTGATGGTGATCTGCAGGTTAAAGGCGGCGATTTAACCACTAATCAAACAACATTTAATTTATTAAACACTACTGCTACTACATTAAACATAGGCGGTGATGCTACCACCGTCAATCTTGGCAAGAGTACAGGAACGGTAAATATTGGTGCGTTAACATTAGTCACTGATTTAGAAGTGCAGTATGGTGGTACAGGTGCAGGCACATTTACAACAAATGGTGTAATTTACGGAAACAGTACAAGTGCTCTACAAGTCACTGCCGCTAGTAATCCAGGAAGCAATGCAACTACAAGTTATGGAATTTTAACCACAGACGGAACGAATGTTCCTGTCTGGACAGATGTGATAGATGGCGGTACTTATTAACGGGTGACGAAAGTGTTAGCCCGGGGCGACGAAAGTCTTGACCCAACCTAGATAGGAAGAAGAGATGGCGACAAAAATTAAGCATAAACGTTCCAGCGTACCTGGAAATAATCCAACCTCTGGACAGATTGACCAAGCAGAATTTGCGTTTAACACAGCAGACGGATCAATTTTTATCAAGAATGATGCAAACGACATCATTGAAATAACAGCAAATTTATACAAGAAAAATACCAGTATTGCACTAACTGATACAGGAGTTGATGGAACCATCACTATGAAAGCTGATGGTGTGCAAACTATTCAATCTACTTCTACATTAACCAGCATTGGACAAGATGTTAGTATTGAAGATGCAAAAGAATTACGACTAAAAGAACTAGCATCTAACGGATCAAATTATGCAGCTTTTAAAGCTCCTGATAATTTAGCCAGCAGTTATACATTTACCTTGCCTACTACTAACGGCAATTTAGGTCAGTTAATGGCCACTGATGGAAATGGACAATTATTTTTTACTGATTCAGATACATTTGGTGGTAACAGAGTTTATGTTTCGGCCAGTAAGGGCAATGACCTTAATGACGGTATTACTGCCCCAGTTTTGACCATTAAACGTGCTCTACAAATTGCCAGCGGATTAGTTTATACTTCGGGCAGTCTCGTTAACGGACAAAAAGTTAATGTTGTTGTAGCAGCCGGAGACTATACAGAACAAAACCCTTTGATTATTCCAGATAACGTGACAGTAAAAGGAGATAGTCTTCGCTCGGTTGTAATACGTCCTGCTAATGCCAATCAAGACATGCTGCGTGTACGTAACGGGTGTTACTTTGGCGAATTTACATTTAGAGATGGTCTAAGTGGCGGTGTTCCTAGTTATACTTTCAACTATGCAGTTGCGTTTGATGACCCATTAGATGTAACTGCTTCTAGAACTGGCTATACATATTTGCCTTCTACTAAACCAAAAATTACACAATCACCATACGTACAGAACTGTTCTATAATCAGTTTCTTAGGAGGAAACGGTGTACTAGTGGACGGCAGTAAGGTCGTAACACCTAACACTCCTACCAATCAAATTGAAGCTGAAAATCCAGTATTACTTGCACCGCCCGAGCAAGGTAAGAGTATGGTGGCTAACGCATTCACCATGTTGTCATTTGGTGGTACAGGATGGCGATTGATCAACGATGCTTATGCACAGATTGTATCATGCTTCCAAATTTTCATGTTAAATGGTGTTTATACACAAAGTGGAGGCTACTGTTCTATCACCAACTCCGCTACTAACTTTGGTTTATACGCACTTAGAGCCAGCGGTTATAGCAGTAGTGCATTTGAATTTGACAGAGGCTATATAGGTACAACTGGAACTATTGGTAGTACTCAAACAATTACTGCATTCGGGTGGACTAGAGTTGACGGACCAGTTAACGAATTTGTAGTTAGAGTTCGTGACGAATTAACCAATGCTGATTTAACCAGCACTTACAAAACATCACTGCCAGGATACTTATCTACAAGTTTTAATGCTGCCACAGATGTAAACACCGTAACTAACGTATTCACTATTACCAGTCACGGATTTCTAAACGGAGATGCTGTTGTATATGATTCAAATGGTGGTACTGATATATCTCCTTTGTTTAGCGGAGAGCAATTTTACATTGGTTTCTTAACTGGCAATACATTTAAACTTTTTTATGATGATAGTCTTACAAGAGAAGTTGATATTATCAGTGTTGGTAGTGGAACTCAATACTTCAACAAACAAGATTATGAGATGTATGTTGAAGAAGTTATCGAAACACATAATCAATTTCAAACTCTTACACTAGATGCTGGTAGTCCGTCTGGATATACTTTTAACATAGGTGATGTGATTCTAGGCACAACTGGCGGCAATCCTAACAACGCCTACGTCTATAGTTATGACAGCATGACTAAAGAGTTAGTAGTGTGCGTCAACAAGGTAACTATTGGTCTTACTGAAACTAGAAATAATTTTACAACAGCCAGTCAAATAACCAGTGTAGACGGCGTAGCCGCTAGTTATTTTATGACATCTGGAGTTGCATCAAAATCAGATTTATACGGTGCAACATTTAAAATTAAGCCTTCAATCATAGGAGGTGCTTATACTAATCTTGTCACCCTTCCTGGAAAACAAATTTGGTTCCACAGACCAAGTATTACTAACTCATCTGGACACACTTGGGAATATGCAGGTAGCGGCACTGACTATAATGCCTTACCACAAAACGGCGGCAAAGGCGATCCGTTCTATGAACAAGTAGGACAAAATTTAGGAAAAGTTTATACATCTGGAACTAACGAACTCGGTGACTTTAAAGTTGGTAACTTTATTACTGCCTTTAACAGAACAGGTAACGTTACATTTACTAATAAAATCACAGTTGATACACTAGACGTTTTGAGACTAGGTGTAGGTGGAGTAACAGTTGAAACTATCAGTACTGACGTTGAACTAGGCGGCAACGAAACCGGAGGACCAAAAGATACAAGAATTAGTACTCAGCTGGCAATTTACAGTTATAATCAAATTCATCTTGGCAACGTTATTGACAAAAACGTCAGTACTAATGCAGTGCCCGGCTCGCTGGTACAGTTAAATTCTAATGGTCAAATTAACAGCGATCTTATACCAACATCAAGAAGTTTTAGCAGTTTTAGTTCTGCTGGTCTAAACAGTAGATTAAGTATTACAGATAATATACCAGCAGGCGATGTGCTAGGCGGAGATATTGCCGTAGAAGCATTTTACCAACAAGAACTTGTATTAGATAATCCAATAACAGCAGCAGTAGGAACGCCTGTTATTCAGACTACAGGTAACACTGCTACAACATCTATCACTTCAACTAGTAACTCATTTACTGTTACTCATACTGGAACGTTAGTAAACGGTACTTATGTATTGATAGAAGGTGTAACACCCTCTGCTTATAACGGCGTATGGTTAATTAATAGAGCTAGCTCAGGTACATTTACTGTTTTTACTAATATCAATCCTGGAACTGCTACAGTACAAGGTACAATTTATTATGGTGGTGCAAGCGGTAGACTAAAAGGGGCTTATACGGCTGCTACTAATGTTATTGTTGGCAGTGTGTTTAGCAATTTTAATACAGCTTTTGTTTCTGGAGCTAGCAATTTAATTATTGGCACCGATAGGACTCCTAGTGATACCAACACTGCTGTAACAATCAGCAGTGCTGCCGCAGCTACAACTGCAAGTTTAAATTATTTTTTAAATATTGCAACTTACTCACAATATTTTGTATTAGAAAATTCAGCGACACCAACATTTACCAATGGTAGTATCAGCAAGGCTTTTAGGTATAGCAATGTTGGTTACATTACAACCGGTGCTGCACATAATTTTTCTACTGGTAATGAAACAAAAATTGATGCAGGCACTGATGCTTTTGACGGCTCTGGTTATGTCACCGTTATTAGCTCAACAGAATTCAGCTACTCTAATACTGGAACTAGCACCACTGCCAGTGCTACTACAACAGCAACAGCTACTCTAGTAGGTGTCACAGGTACTAGTACAACAGGCAGTGTGGCAGCAGCTAGTTTAACTGGAACAATTACCTTGGGTGATTATGTATTTGGTGCCACATTACCTTACGGAGCCAAAGTAACGGCAGTTGATATGGCTGTTGATCCAAGAACATTTACTATATCATGGCCTTCAACAGCCACCGTTACCGGTACTAGTACTGCAACTCTGACATTTATTACTCCGGCTGTTGAGACAGGAACAGTTCGTTCAGTATTAACAGCCAGTGATAACCAAGCTCAAGCAGAATTTGTTGAGTTAAGATCAGGAGTATTAACCAGTGTTAATAATTTATCTGGACTAACTGGAGGGAGTAGTTATGTAGCAGGTACATATTCTCGTGTACCGTTAATTAATCAAACAGTGGCGACTACTAGTATCAGCAGTACTGCTACGGTGGCAACCATCACTCACGGTACAACAGTTATTGGTACTTTTGTCACAGGATCTACAGTGGTAATTGCAGGTACTACGGCCTCAAGCGGAAGCGCAGATCAATATAACGGCACATGGACAGTAACCAGCGGATCAAGTGGTTCATTTACTATAACTGGTACATTTACCAACGGTGCAACAGCCAGCGTTCAAGGCACAATAGCCAGTGGTGTAGGAGAATGTGCCCTAGCAGATATAACTGTATCTGGTGCTGGTGCTGTTACTAATGTTGACTTAGTTTTTGGCGGTGCAAATTATGCGGTCGGCAGTACATTAACTACAAGTAATACATATCTTGGTGGCGCTGGCAGCGGGTTTAAAATAACTACTAGCGCAATAGAAAAAAGAGCCTATGTAAAATTAACTGGCGGCCAACAATTTATTGCAACAGCAGGGGCACCAGACTTTGTAGAAGAAAATGCCAGCGGAGTTTTAACTGCTACAGCAACAGCTACAGTGGTTGCAACATTTGATGCTCAATCAACAGGCGTTGGTGGCGGTGTTGACACTGTACTCAATAGAATTACCACATTAGCCGCTCATGGATTTACTACAGGTGATCCGGTTATATACGATCCGGGAGTTGACCCTGCCATAGGAGGATTAACCAGTGGAGAAGTCTATTACGTTAAAGTTATTACTGGTACAACAATAGAACTGTACCCAAGTTATGGTATAAGCACTATCATAGTTTTAACTACAAGTACAGGTGCAGGCCATACGTTGACAAGAAAAACAGTTGACATTGTTAATAACACAATAACTTTCCCTGCACACGGTTTTAATACTGGAGATGCATTCCGTATAAACGGTGCTGATTTACCTTTCTTTAGTGGTGTTCAAGTAACTTCTGGTGCTCACTATTTTGTTGGATCAATTACAACAAACAGTTTTAGTGTACACGAATTAAGAAGCGATGCACTAGACAGTGTCAGTGGAGTAACTATTAATCCAGTTAATATTACTGCCATAGGATCTGGCACAATCACTATTACTAAAAACAATATTAAAATTACAGCAGTAGTTAATACTAGTAGCAATCTAAGCGATAATTGGAATAGTTTAACTACCAGTACTATTGATGCCAGCAGTATTATCAGCGGAATAATTTCGACTACTAGACTAGCAACTGGAACTGCCAATAGCAGTACGTTTTTGAGAGGCGATAGCGTATGGAGTACTGTGGTACAAAGTGCAACACTAGCAGGCGGATCAGCACTGACATTAAGTGGTACTGGTGTAGGACCGTATACCGGCGCTTTAACTTTTGATGTCACTAAAGCAGATAAAACTGGAGGTAGCGGAGGATATTCAACTACTGGTGTAGCCAGTTTTAACACAACTCAATTCTCAGTTGGTACAGGCGATACATTATCAGCTGGCCAGGTGTTAATTAAATCGGGTGTTATTGATGCAGGTACACTTGACACTTATGATTCAAGTTATTTCTTAAATCCCAGCAACTTGACCAGTGCTGTGCCAGTGAACAAAGGCGGAACTAATTTAACTTCATATGCCACAGGCGATACAATCTATGCCAGCGGTACAACGACATTAAACACTTTGAATATTGGTGTAGCAGACAGTGTTATGACCAGCACAGGCTCAGCACCACAGTGGAGCCAAGGATTGGCACTGGCTAAGAATTTAAGTACCAGCGCAGCAGACATTACTACAGCTAGCACCAGTGCAGCCACTGTGTTTAATACTAATTCTACAGCAATAAAATTAGGCGGTGCTGCCAACAACGTCTACGTTGGATCGAGCACAGCAAGCCAATCACTAAGCTCAAATGTAAAAAGTTATACAACTGCCGGGTCCGCTAGTACAACTGTAACGGTGAATGTTGGATTAACAGCATCAATTAGCACAGTGGAACGAGCTACAAATACAGCTACAATAACTACTGGTAGCAATCATGGATTGACAACAAATGATGTAGTCACGGTTGTGTGTACCAGTGACAGTTCATTCAGTGCTGTTGCAGTGTCAGTAACTGTTACAGGATTAACTACTTTTACCTATACAAATAATGGCGGAGACACTGGTAGTACTGGCGGCACAGGTAGTGTGTATATTGGTGCTACTGGAATTGCTCTAGGTACAACAGCAGCCAACAATGATACATTCTTAATATTTGCCAGCACTACAGGTGTAAGAGCAGGTATGTTAGTACAAGGTAGTGCTAACATACAAGCAGGAACTACAGTCATTGGAGTTAACAGTACAAGAGTATATCTAAGTGCTGCCGTAACAGGTACTATTGCCAGTACTACAGCCATTATCTTTACTGATACTAATACTAGTCTTGGTATTATCACTGGCGATCAAATTACCATCGCCAGCTCAACTGTGACTAATTTAGATGGAACATGGCCAGTTACTTCAGCAGGTCCAACCTCAACAACATTTAATATTAAAACAACTATTGCAGTCACAGCTACAAATGACACCAGAGTCGGCACTATAGTAAGAATAAACAATCTACTGTTAAAAAATAGAACAGTAACTCTAGGCAGTAGTGAAGCTGGGACAAGTCCTGTAGCAGCCACACTCAAAGGTGAAAATGCTGTGGGCACTGATGTTGCAGGTGCAGCCTTGACTGTTCGCCCCGGACTATCAACTGGTAGTGCTACAGGTGCAGTGATTAACTTCCAAACAGGTACTACTGGATCAACTGGAGATACGACTCAGTCAGCTATTACTAGAATGAGTTTAACACAAAGTACAGCCGATACCACACTTGATTTGACCACAGCAATGACCACAGCCAATGTGTTTAACACTGGGGCAACCACTGTCAACGCATTTGGCGCAGCCACAAATATCAGCATGGGCACAGGTGCAGGTACATTTACCATTGGTAATGCACTGACTGTGCTTAACAGTACTAAGTCTATTCAAATTCCAGTAGGTACTACCTTAGAAAGACCTACACCAGTAACTGGACAAATACGTTTCAATTCAACATTAAGTACATTTGAAGGTTATGGTGCCAGTGGTTGGGGAAGCCTAGGCGGTGTTAAATCAGTTGACGGTTTTACTTATATTATTCCAGAAACAAGTCCGGGTGCAAGTAATGGTGAATTAGAATTCTATGTTGAAGATGCTGCTGGTACTGGAACCGTTAAAGCCGCTGGCCTAAACAGAATAAAATTAGCAGTACTGCCAACTACAGCTTCTACCACAAGTACTAGCGGTGCTCTAACAGTGGCAGGTGGCGTTGGTGTTTCTGGCAATGTCTATGTTGGCTCAGGTAGTAGAGTTGGATTTGTAAATGCCAGTGATGTTAGTGCAGTGTATCAATATTATAACTCGGCTACTAACAGTTTAGATACAATTTTTGGATAAGGATTATAAATGAAGATAGATTTTCAATTTGACACTCAATATGGAAAATTTTGTGATGCTTTGCATTTATCAGACGATCACAGCTTAACTGATGCAGAGATTGAAGCAATGAAGCAACAACGATTGACAAATTGGATTGCGGTTATCACTGCGTCCCCTGAAGAAGTTGTTGAACAACCAACGGAGTAATACATGGCAGATAGATATTGGGTTGGCGGATCAGGTACATGGGATGCAACCAGTACGACTAACTGGGCCACAAGTTCTGGCGGTGCTTCAGGAGCAAGTGCGCCTACAGCATCTGATAACGTTTTCTTTGACTCCAACTCCAATGTAGGAACAGGCGCATTTACTGTTACTGTTTCTGCGGCTGTTTGTAACGATATAACCATTGGTGGGGCAAGTGCGCCACAAGCATTAGACGGTGCAATGACGCTGGCTTTTGCGTCATCTACATTGACTGTATCTGGCTCATGGACTAATCAGGCGACTAATTTTGCTGTAACAAATACAGCAGCAACAGTGACATTTAACGCCACTACTACAGGTAAAACGATTACAACCAATGGTGTAACTATTGGAGTTACTATTACGCTCAATGGTGTTGGTGGGGCATGGACGCTTGGATCAGCATTAAATATTAGTATATATACACTTACTCTTACAAATGGAACGTTTGATACATCAGCAAGTAACTATGCTGTTACTGCTAGTGCTTTTTCTTCAAGCAATTCAAACATAAGGACAATAAATTTAAACGGATCAACTGTTACGTTAGGCGCCGTTAGCACTGCTTGGCAAATGACAACCAGCACTAATGCAACGCTAAATGCTGGAACATCAACCATTAATCTCACATCTAGTAATTTAATTTTTGCCGGAGGTGGGTTAACTTACTATAATGTTCAGTTTACAAGCACCAGTGCAGGTGCATTGTTTCAAGTACTTGGGGCAAGTACATATAATAATTTTACAGTTGCTACGGCTAGTGCAACTGGTTTAAGTAGGCTAATTTTTACCGCAAGTCAAACAATTAACGGCACATTGACTGCTAACGGTTCAAACGGTAACATTAGGCTATTTGTCAACTCACAAACGATAGGAACAACGGCAACATTAACTTGTGCCGCAATTGCCGCTATGACTGATGTTGACTTCCGTGACATAACAATAGCAGGAGCGCATGGCACGTTGTCTGGTACTCGATTGGGAGACTGCGGAGGTAACAGCAATATTACGTTTGTGGCTGGAGCAAATAAGTATTGGAACTTAGCGGCAGGTGGCAACTGGAGCGCCACGGCTTGGGCGTTAGGTTCAGGTGGATCAGTAGCAGATACAAACTTTCCGTTACCTCAAGACACAGTAATCATTGAGAATACAGGACTCAATACTAGCGCAACAGTTACTATCAATGCAGGTTACAACATTGGCACATTAGATACATCAACACGTACTAACGCAATGACGTTAGCGTCAAGTGGAAATGCCCCAACTTTTTATGGAAACTTTACATACGGTTCTGGTGTAACTCCAACAGGAACTGGAACATATACATTCTCTAATCGCTCCACAAAAACACTCAACTCTGGTGGTAAAACATTTACTCAACCAATAACAATAACTGCTCCCAGTGGAGGTATTCAACTTGTTACAAACAATCTGACGCTAGGCACAACGCTTACCACTACTTTAGCGCAAGGTACGTTAGACTTGAATAACCTGACACTAAGTACAGGATTGTTCAGCTCAAACACCTCAAATACTCGAACTATTGCTTTTGGTAGTACAGGATCAATTGTTACTACCACGACTACCGCTGGATCAACTGTTCTTTCGATGGCAACTGCCACAAACTTTACGTTTACTGGCACATCGAACATATCAGCAGCAATGTCCACGACAAGGACGTTTAACTTTGGTGGCGCTGGAGCAACAACCTCAAACAGGTTAAACATTAACCTGACATCAGGCGCATCTGTTCCTACGTTTACAGGATCGTTTCGTCAAGTTAACTTTACCGGATCAACATGTAACACCGGCTCACAAACCATCAATTGTCACGGGTTTACGCTTGCATCAGGAGGGACTTATACAACCACTACTTTTACAACAGTAGGTACAGGCACATTAACATCAAATGGAAAATCAATATCAACTCTTAGGGTTAATGCGTCTGGCATAACAACTACGCTTTCTGATGCTTTGATTTGCACTAGCATATGGTATTTGACCCAAGGCACAATTGATCTTAATGGGTTTAGTTTAACTACGCCCGGTTATTGGGGAGATAGCACTTTTGCAAAAAATATAACTTTTAACGGTGGGACTATTTTTATAACAATAGCTAACCCTTTTGCGTGGGATAACGTTAGCGGTAGTGGAAATCTTACCACGACAGCAGGTACTGGCACAGGCACAATCTCCATGACTGCCGCAACTGCCAAGGCGTTTCAAGGCGGAGGGGCTACGTATAACTGCACATTGAATCAAGGTGGTGCTGGTGATTTGACCATCACAGGCTCAAACACATTTGACAACATCACAAATACGGTTCAGCCAGCATCGGTCTTATTCACCGCAGGAACAACAAGCACGTTCTTGTCTGGGTTTTCACTGTCTGGCACTGCTGGAAACCTGATAACCATAGGTTCTGCCACTGCCGCAAGCCATACGTTATCCAAGGCAAGTGGTACTGTGTCTGTGTCTTACTGCTCCATTAGCAGGTCATCTGCCACAGGTGGCGCCACTTACCTAGCATTTACCGGCAATGGCAATGTGGACGGTGGAAACAACACTGGTTGGTTATTCAGTGGTACCAGTGTGGCCTCTAGAATAACATCAACGGGTGTGTTGTCCATAGCTGGAGAATTAGATGAAGTTACACAGACTACCATTAGACTGACCTCATCTAACCTATACTCGAGTGAATTTGATGAATATACATTGCAAGGCGCAGGTGGCGGACTTGCTAAACGAGAAACATCCACTGGAAAAATTCAAGTGACCGGACAGTTTGATGAATACAACAAGCCCTATGCATAAGTAACTATATGGACAAATAACATGGCAAAACTATTATCAGGAACAAGAATATATGGAACAGCAACAGTTGATTCCACACTGACACTGCAAGATCTAGTAACATCTGCGGCCACGGCTAACATAGCAAATACAACATCAACAACAGTTAATGCATTTGGTGCAGCCACAACACTGGGGATTGGCGGCTCAACTGGTACGCTGACCCTGGGAAATCCAACCATTGCTACCAGTGTTACCAGCGGTACACTGGCCTTGTTCAACACTGGCCTAACAGGTACTATGAACATCGGTGGCGCAGCAGGTACATTTAACATCGGGTCAAGCACTTCAACTGTTACTTTCAATGGTACCACTATTAACTTAAACGGTACTAATCCTAGCATTGCCAGTACTAATACTGGCACAGCATCGCTATTCAATGCCAACATTACTGCAATTAACTTTGGTCAAGCAGCAGCAATTTCTATGGGCGGTACTGGCAGTAATGTCACAGTACGAGGCAATCTACTGGTAAACGGTAATACCATACTAGGTGATGCTTCTGGCGATTCAGTGACTTACAATGCCAGTACGGCCACAGTGGCTACAACTTATTCGTTCACCAATACTGATACTGGTACAAACACCGTAGTTTATCCAATTAAATTTGCACACACACTGTCATCTGGTACAGCAGCCGTGGGTATCGGATCAGGATTCCAATTTACTGCACCTAATGCTTCTGGTACGGTGATTGCCGGCGGCAGTGTTGAAGCTGTATCAACCAATGTAACAGCAACATCAGAAGCCTATGATGTTGTAGTTCGAGCATATACCGCTGGCGCCAGCGGTCAAGTACTAAAAGCCAATGGTACAACTTTAGAAGTTGGAGCATCTAACACTAATACTACTATTAAAACACTAGGTACTGGTACATTAACTGTAACAGGTGGCACAACTGGTGCATCTAGTGCAGGCGCTATAGTCACAGTCAGCGGTGGAGCTGGTGGAGCAACTACAGGTGCAGGTGGACAGGCAGTATTCAAAGGTGGTGACGGTACTACTTCTAGTACAGGAGGTGATGTAACACTCAAAGGCGGTGCCGCAGTAGGTACAAATATTGCAGGCGCAAACACTGTAATTGAAGCAGGTAATGGTACTGGCACAGGTGGTTCTGGTAACATAATATTTAGAACAGCCAGTGCAGGCTCTAGTGGTAGTACTGCTGATACTATGACTGATAGATTAACTATTAATAGTAGTGGTCTTATTTCTTTTGCCGGCGCAGTTACTATTGGCGGAGATCTAACAGTTAATGGAACCGTAACTACCATTAATTCAAGTACAGTCACTATCGATGACAAAAATATTGAACTAGCCAGTGTGGCAGCCATCACAGGCTTAACTGTAACACTAACCAACGGTAGTCCAACAGTTACATTTATCGGTGTAAGTACAACCACTGGTTTACTAGCAGGCCAAACATTAACTATCACTAGTGTACAAAGTGGTAGTCCTGCATTTGGTGTAGGCGCAACTATTCTAAGTGTTGACAGTCTAACGCAGGTAACAATGACTGATAATACTACTGGAACAACAGGTAATGTAACCATTAGCTCAAGCGGATCTAGCGATGCTACAGCAGATGGCGGCGGTATTACTGTTAAAGGCGCTACAGATAAAACATGGAGTTATGTAAATTCAACTACTGCTTGGACCAGTAATCAAAATATTGATGCTGCCTCAGGTAAAACTTACAAAATAAATGGTACCGATGTACTAAGTGCAAGTGCTGTACTACAAAATTCTGCTACATCAAGCATAGGTGCAACTGGTAGTGCTGCCACAGTTAATATTGGCAGCACATCAAACAACAATATTTTAAACATCTATGCTAATGGTACCACAGGTACTGCTACACTAGGCACAAACGTTACCAACGGAACTGTTAACATATTTGCAGGTGTAACCGATACGGTTAATTACAGTGGCGCAGCAACTAGTATTACGGTTGGTAACACTGCAACCGCAGCACAGAGTGTCAGTATGTTTACAGCCAGCACTGGTTCAAGTACATACAATTTTGCCACAGGTGCCACACTTAATGCAAATACCAAAGCTATTAATATTGGTACTGCCGGTGTTAGCGGATCAACTACTAATATCAGTATTAACAGCACAGTCAGTGGAGCACTTGGCACAACAACCATTGGCGGTGCAACTCTAACAGCATCGACTCCGACTGCTGTTAATTTAGGCACTAGCACATCATCATTAACTACAGTTACCGTTGGTGGTGCAATCACTGGAAATATATTAAAAATTGCCGGTACAGCCAGCGGTACTGCTAATCTTACTACAGATGTAACCAACGGTACGCTAAACATTGGTCAAAGCGTTACAGGCACAGTGGCCATTGGTGCAAGCGGTACAGTACAATTAGGTACTAGTGCCACTGTGGCAACCACTGCTCAAGTTGGCGGTGCCGTAACTGGGAATACACTCAAGGTAGCTGGTACAGCAGGAGGCACTGCTAATATTACTACAGATGTAACCAGTGGTACATTTAATATAGCTCAAAGTGTAACTGGAACTACTACACTCGGATCAAGTGGTACTGTACAACTTGGTACAAGCACAGGATCAACAACTGTGGCACAAGTTGGTGGTGCTATCGATGGCAACACACTAAAAATTGCCGGTACAGCAGCAGGAACAACCAGTGGCATTACCACTGATGTGACCAGTGGTACATTTAACATTGCACAGTCAGTAACAGGTACTGTAAAAATTGGTTCAAGTGGTACAGTTCAATTAGGTACTAGTGCCAGCGTGGCAACTACTGCTCAAGTTGGCGGTGCTGTAACAGGCAACACATTGAAAATTGCTGGTACAGCAGGAGGCACTACTAATATTACTACAGATGTAACCAACGGTATATTCAATGTTGCACAAAGTGTAACTGGTACAACTAACATTGCCTCAAGTGGTACTGTACAACTAGGTACAAGCACAGGCGCAACAACTACTGTACAAGTTGGTGGCGCAATTACAGGTAATATTCTTAAGATTGCAGGTGTAGCAGCAGGTACTGCTAATATTACAACTGATGTAACCAGTGGTACACTAAACATTGGACAAAGTGTTACAGGCACTGTGGCCATTGGTTCAAGTGGTACTGTACAACTAGGTACAAGCACTAGTATAGCCACTACCGCACAAGTTGGTGGTGCTGTAACAGGCAACACATTGAAACTAGCAGGCACTGCCAGCGGTGCTGTAAACATTACCACAGACGTAACCACAGGATCAGTTAATTTATTTGCTGGAGTAACTACTGGTACAGTAACAGTAGGTGGCGCTACAGCAGGCACGTTAGCCATTGCATTCAACAAGGCCAGTACCAGTACAACAACAGGGGCAGTGACCATTGCAGGCGGACTTGGTGTTGCAGGTGCTGTTAACGCACAGACCAAGAGCTTTATTATTGATCACCCAACTAAACCTGGTAAACTATTAAAACATGGTAGCTTAGAAGGCCCTGAATTTGGTGTTTATGTACGTGGACGTTGTCAAGGCAAGTATATTCAACTTCCTGATTACTGGATAGGACTAGTTGATGCTGACACGGTAACAGTTGATCTAACACCTATTGGAAGCCATCAGAAATTGTACGTAGAACGAGTAGAAGGTGATCGAGTTTACATTGCCAATGATGCTCTGTTTGGACGATCAGTTGACTGTTTCTACACAGTATGGGGCGCACGTAAAGACGTTGGCGCATTAGATATTGAAGTAGACAAAGAATAAGGAAAATAAAATGGCATTCGGAATAGGACCAATATTAGCACAACCAACTAGTTTAGTTTTAAGTCTAGATCCTGGGAATAGTCGCTGTTACAGTGGCACAGGATCTACACTAACAGACCTAAGTCTAGCAGTCAGCACTGTTGATAGGCGAGGACTTGAACCAGCAATCACATTAGTAAACACTCCTACATATTCGAGTAATAATGGAGGCTATTTTACCTTTAACGGAACTTCGAATTATGCAACAGCAACAAATTTAACACCGTCAACTGTGGTATCAATCAGCGCTTGGATATACATGGCCGATTGGACTGTGGCCACAGTGGGTACTTTTGTATCAAATGCTGACAGCGACGGCACCGTCAGATACCAGATTGGACTTAATAATGCCAGCTATTCTAACAGTCTAGGTGCAATCATCAAATATTCATCAGGTACACTGACAGTGAGTTACGCAAAAAGCTCATTGACAGCCGGCTGGCATTCTGTAATCGTAACATTTGACGGCTTGAACGCAAGATTATATGTAGACAGCGTCCTAGTATCTACTAGTTCTACGCTATCTACATCAACTCCGATAGATTATTCGTCTGTGAATACTTTGGGACTTGGCGCAAAAGTTTCGGGAGGAACAATAACAGAGTATATAGGCTGTGCCATAGGACCAGTAAATGTTCATGCAAGCACACTTACACAAGCAGAAATTACTACATACTTTGGCGGGCTACGCAGTAGATACAGCATATAAGGCTTTCGATAAATATACTATATGGCAAATTCCGACAAAAACATAGTTATTACACCCAATGTAGGCAGCTCAACAGCACAGCCTAACGTTGTTTATACGGGGCAAAACAATACTCCTATTACTCTACGGGTCGCTGATGATGGTACACTAAGTTGGGAAGCCAGCAGCGGTAGACTAATGTCTGCTATAACCAGTCAAACTAGCACACTGTTCAGTGTTAACGATGCATCGGGCTTGCCAGTTTTTGAAATAACAAATACCAGCATTGTAGCCTATGCTCCTATCACAGGAGCAGCAGGATCTACACTGATGACGGACATTAGCGGTCTAGCCGATGGCAGTCGTTCAGTGTTTGACATAAAAAATGAGCAAACTATTATAAGCTCAACTTATATCACTGATAGTAAGGATGTAGAAGTTGTAGTTAACGGACAACAACTAACGCCTTACACACAACCCCAACCTAGTGCTTGGATATCAGCTTTTGACAGCTATTCCAGTAAGATGTTTAGGGTAAGAGAAAATCGGCTAATTATATACAACGCCCCAGATGTTGGCAGTCAAATAAGCGTTACAATAAAAAAGACTGCGGCAACACGACAAAGACAAAGATATCCGTTTAGACCAGCAATGATTGCCTTAGGAGATTAACAAAAATGGCCAAGCACGTAATTTTAGAAGCATACACATTTACCCCAAGTACTCGCACAATAGCGATTACAGGTAAATCTATCAGAAGAGAACAACTGCTTCTAATCACCAACACTACTACCAACACGGTAATTTATAATTTTTCTGACCCAGATTTGAAGGCAACTAGTTATACTAATGCAGTCAGCACTACAACTGGTCAAGAAACAACTACAGTAGTTTTAAACTATAATACAACTGCAATGTCGTCAACAGACAAATTGAGTATTATGGTTGAAGAAATTTATACTGAGATAATACCTTCAGAAACCATGCGAGATCCGGTGGATAAAATGCGTGTGTCAACTCCGCAGAGTTTAATCGACACTGACTTTGAATACGGAACTCAACCTACCAAGTGGGAAAGTTTGCAAATGTTGAATAATCGTCCTAGTTCATTTTACGATTCAACACAATATGTTTTACTTAGTGCGATAACATCATCGACTACTACTGTAAGTGTGACCATGCAGGCGTTTAGTGGTAGCATCACAACCAGCGCAGCCGTTTCTACTATTACTGGTATTGCTAGTACAGCAGGACTTTATCCTGGTATGACGTTGCTTAAACAAAGCGGTACCGGTACGCTAGGTGCAAATGCAGCTATTATCAGTGTTGACAGTGCAACACAGGTTACCGTACAAGGTACTTCTGCTCATACTGCTGGAACTATTGTGTTTACACTGACTATGCCCAGTGTAGGTCAACCAATATTTGTACAAGGTACATTAGATACTGGGTATGCAGATGGCTGGTGGCTATGCACTGCCAGTACTGCAGCAACCGGTGTGTTTACCTACAGCACTACTGTTGCACCGACTATGATTGGCGGCACACTTTTTGACGGTACAAAGACTTTTATCTATTACGGTACATTTTATACTGGCGCACTAATTCCATGGGGTGGTACAGCCATTGTTACAGACGGTACTAGAGCCACAGTGACTACTACAAACGGTCACGGACTTCGTATCGGTGACAGTGTCTTTGTAGTGGGTACTACTACTAACACTGCTCTAAACAATACATGGATAGTTGAACGAACATTAACCAGTAATACATTTACTTTCTTAACATCGGCAGCAGCTACTACACATACTACTCCTTCGGTAGCCGGCGTTAGCGGATTATATCCAAGAGGTCAAGGATATGTTGTACATAGACCGTTTGACGGCGGCGTACAGTTCAGTGATGTAGTACCATATCACGGTTATCAAGTTATTCGTCAAACTAGACGACAATTCCGTTATCAATCTGGTAAAGCTATGCAGTTCTCAACGGGTAGTATTATGAAACCGTCGTTGGTAGTTGATAACATCACCAATGGCGGCAGTGGCGCAACAGTTACAGTAACTTGCAAGTATCCACATGGATTGCTACCAGGTGGATACATTAAGGTCAGTGGTTCTCTTGATGCAGCGTATAATGGTATTTTTGTTGTGGCCACAGTAACTAGCACACGAGTATTCACTTATACAAGTACAGCATTATATACAGCTTCAGGCAATAGTACAACACTAACACTAACTGCTGGTACTACACCAAGTACAGCTCCAGCTCCAGGATTTCCGTTAACGGTTAGTCCATATGCTTGGTACGGATCAGCTAACCGAGTAGGTCTATTTGATGGACAAAACGGTTTCTTCTTTGAGTATGACGGGCAGAACATTTACTGCGTTAAACGATCAAGCACACAACAGATTAGCGGCAGCTCAGCTGTTCCAACTGGTAGTGCCACAGTAACCGGTACCGGTACTAAGTATAGTCAAGAATTAAAACCAGGTGACTATATTGTTCTTCGTGGTATGAGTTATGTCGTGCAGTCTATTGCTTCAGATACTAGCATGTTTATCTATCCTGAGTACAGAGGCGCATCTAATGTTAGTAACGTAATCATTAGCAAGACTATTGACAGCAAATATGTACAAAGTTCATGGAATATTGACAAGATGGATGGCACCGGTGCAAGCCTGTACAACTTAGATCTTACACGTATGCAGATGTTCTACATCGATTACACATGGTACGGTGCTGGTGCAATACGCTTTGGATTCAAGAATAATCGTGGTGAAGTTATCTATTGCCACAGAATTCCAAACAATAACATAAACACAGAAGCATACATGCGTTCTGGTAACTTGGTAGCACGATATGAGACTAACAGTCTTGCACCATATACCTATTTGACCAGTACGTTGACCAGCGGCGTTACTGCCAGTATGGCTGTGGCAGATACTAGTTTATTCCCAAGTTCTGCCACTGTAGTGGTTAGCCAAAGTGGAAATACAGGTGCTGTTATTGAGTACGTTCAATACACTGGTAAAACCGGTACCACACTAACGGGCCTAACACGCAACTATCAAGGTATTACTATACCAGGTGCTGGCTCAGCCGCAGGCGGAAGTGGAGCAGCAACAACCTTTACTGTAACAGGTGCAACTACAGCCAGTGCAGGCGGAACAGCACCTGTCAAGGTTGAATTCTACGGCCCAAGCCAAGCCAGTACTATTGGACACTGGGGTTCAGCAGTTATCATGGACGGGCGCTATGACGATGATAAATCTCTAGTGTTCGTTGGCGGTATGAACAGAAGTCAGTTGATCAGCAACGTGGCTCAAGATGCAACTGTTCCTTTAATCAGCCTTCGTATTAGTCCAAGTATTGATAACGGCTTAACTGGTGTACTAGGTTCTAGAGAAATTGTGAATCGTATGCAGTTGGTCATGCGATCACTGTCAACTATTACTACAGGTACAAATTGTACCTTCTTGATCTCTTTGAGATTGAATGGTCGTGTCAGTGCAGGCGTGTTCACTAGTGTAGGTGGTTCAAGTCTAGCACAGCTTGCTGTACATACTAGTGGTACAACTATTCTTGGCGGTGAAAACGTATTTGGTTTCTATACTGCCAGCGGTGTTAACACAGAAGACTTGAATCAAGTTCGTGACTTAGGTACTAGTATTCTAGGCGGAGGTACAACTAACACATGTCCAACTACTGCTAATAATGTGTATCCAGACGGTCCTGATATTATTACAATTTGTGCGACTAACGTGACCACAGTAACTACTAACTCAATTCTAGCACGTATTAGCTGGACAGAAGCACAGGCTTAATAGGAGAGTAAAGATGTCAACTAGAGACTATAGTGTACATCAAGTTAGTTCAACTGCACCTAGTGGTGGAAAAGTCGGTGACGAGTATTATAATCCAACGACTAATAAACTCTATAAATATGTTGCTTTAAATGGGACTAGTCCTGCTTATGCAGAAACTCTGACAGCAGATGCCAACGGTAATATAGGCTTTGGCAAAACTGCCGCTTATAAACTTGATGTAGCAGGCACTGTGAATGCTACTTTTGTTCGCGCAGCAGTGATACTGACTAATCAAATTATTGATCAAAATCTAGTCATAGGCGGTGGCAACAATGGATTAAGTGTAGGACCTGTTAGCCTGACAGCAGGTAATACCATAACTGTAAGCGCAGGACAAAGACATATCATACTATGACAACTCTAATCACCGGCGTTACATATACAAGTGGATGGCAAGTAACTGCTGACACAACTGGCACACTGAACATAC
>Ga0222713_10000209_pt1 | contig 64668 bp, 62 predicted proteins | sample C33_649DmetaG_FD_165061 | JGI IMG/M metagenome (GOLD analysis project Ga0222713, IMG submission 165061) | Estuarine water microbial communities from San Francisco Bay, California, United States - C33_649D | ecosystem: Environmental > Aquatic > Marine > Unclassified | place: USA: California...
CTTCGATCAGGTAACTCGCGACGGTGAAAGGTGCGCCGGCGAATCCGATCAATGGCACCGGAAGTTCGCGAGCGAGGATGCGCACGGTCTCGAGCACATACGGCGTATCGGCTTCGGGGTCGAGCGGGCGAAGTCGTTCGAGGTCGGCAGCGCGAGTGAAGGGCTGCTCCACGACTGGGCCAACACCCGGCGCAACATCGACGCCGAAACCAATTGCCGCAACCGGCACGACGATGTCGGAATAGAGGATGGCGGCGTCGACGTCATATCGACGCACCGGCTGCATCGTGATCTCGGCTGAGAGTTCGGGGTCGGCGATGGCGTCGAGGATGCTTCCCGAGCCGCGGATTGACCGGTACTCGGGCAGGGACCGTCCGGCCTGTCGCATGAACCACACCGGCACGCGATCGCCCGGACCTCCGAGGATGCCGCGGCAGGCTCGTAGGAAGGGCGGGAGAGGGGAAGGGGCTGCATCGGTCACGAGGCCACGCTACCGACAAGGTCTCGCCGGGGAGAATCCGGCGGCCTGAGGCCATTTGGTTGAGGACCGCTAAAGTGAAGAACCCCCTTCGGAGCCCCGCTGGAGAATTCCGGCGGATCGAAGAAGGCCTCAAATCATTCGACGGAGCCCATGGCCCCACATCCCGATCTCGAAGCCGAACAGGCCTATATCGATCACGCGTATGCGTGTCTCGAAGAGTCGCGGCAGGCCGCGTCTCGGCTGACGTCGATGGTCGAGGTCGGTCGGGGCGGCACGGAACAGGCTCGGTTTGAGCGTGAAGTCATCCACGAGACCGTGTTCAACCGGCTGACACAACTTCAGCTGGGCGATGCGGCCCTGTGCTTCGGTCGGATTGATCGCGAAGCTGAATCACCCGATGGGCTGATGGAGAGTTTCTATATCGGTCGAATTGCTGTGAGTGATTCCGCGCAGGATCCGGTGATTGTTGATTGGCGAGCGCCGGTGGCGGAACCGTTTTACCGTGCAACCGGTCGGCAACCAATGGGGTTGGCTCGTCGACGGCATTTCGCAACTCGGGGCCGTCGTCTGCTGGGCGTAGAAGACGAACTCTTCGGCGCAACACTGGCGAGCCTCGGCATGCCCGTTGGTGAAGCGACCGTCGATACGGGCAATGTCGTTCGTGGCCAAGGCGCGTTGTTCACCGCACTTGAAACAGCGCGCACCGGTCGCCTCGGCGACATTGTTGCAACCATTCAGGGCGAGCAGGACGAAATCATTCGTGCACCACTTCCTGGCGTACTTGTGGTCCAAGGTGGACCAGGCACAGGCAAGACTGTGGTTGCACTGCACCGCGCTGCTTACCTGCTGTACACGCATCGTTTCCCACTTGAAGGTCAGGGCGTTCTTGTCATCGGCCCGAATCGATTGTTCCTCGGGTACATCGAACAGGTGCTGCCGTCGCTCGGCGAAGCGGGAGTCGAACTTGCGGTGCTCGCGGATCTTGTTCCCGATGTGAGTATCCGTCATTACGACGTCGGGCTGACATCACGCGTGAAGGGTGACCCGCGCATGGTGTCGTTCCTTTCGCGAGCAATTCGTGACCGTCAACGTCCGTTGCGTTCTGATTTGGTCGTTGGATACGGACTTCAACGACTCACCGTTTCCCGTTCGCGCAGCGCACAAATCATTTCTGATGCTCGTCGTCGCTATCGCCGACACAATCCGGCGCGCAAGTACGTCGAAAACGAACTCTTTGCCGAACTTGCACTTTCGGGTCGTGGGGAAATCGCAGCGTCTGAAGTTCGAGAACGTCTGCGTCGTGACCCTTCTATTCGTGAAGCACTTGAGTGGATGTGGCCAACGCTCACTCCTGCGCAGTTCCTGCACGATCTCTACGGCGCGCGTGGGTTGCTGCGCAATGCGGCAGGAACATCGCTCTCTGAAGCCGAATGGCAATCGTTGCATCGTGAGCGTTCTGAATCGGTAAGCGAAATCGACTGGACCCACGACGATGCGCCACTTCTTGACGAAGCTCGGGCGCTGCTCGGGCCAAAGCCGCGTCGCCGTCGTCAGGGCGAAGCCAATGATGACGATGAAATTCGTACCTACGGCCACATCGTCGTCGATGAGGCACAGGATCTTTCACCGATGCAACTGCGCATGCTTGAACGCCGTTCGCTGAATGGTTCGATGACTGTGGTGGGTGACATTGCCCAAGCCACCGGTCAGTGGGCACATGAATCTTGGGAAGAAATTCTTTCGTTACTTCCGTCGAAGCGAGAGCCACGACGAAACGAACTCACACTCGGTTATCGGCTGCCTGCGCCAATCATGAAACTCGCGGCGCGTGTGCTGCGATGGGCAGCCCCGGACCTTCGGCCACCGCGTTCGGTTCGAGAAGACGGCGCTGAACCGATTATTGAGCGCGCTGCACCAGGGCAATTAGCCCAAACTGTTGCTGCAGTAACGCTCGGTGAACGCGCGGCTGTTGATCCCGGTCAGGTCGCAGTCGTGTGTGCGTCATCAATCATTGATGAAGTATGTGATGGACTCGAAGAAGCCGGAATCGCGTTCGGCCGGGCTACTCGCCATGGTCTTGAACATCGCGTCACAGTTGTTGAAGTCGGACTCGTGAAGGGTCTTGAAGTCGATGCAGTGATTGTGGTGGAGCCGTCACTGATTGTTGCCGAACAGGCACAAGGAAACCGCGCGCTGTACGTGGCGCTCACCCGTGCAACGAAACGCCTCGCGATCGTCCATGAAGACGATCTGCCCGAGTCACTTCTCGACTAACGCAACACAGGTCGTTTAGGCGGCGGTAACGAGAATTCGCTGTGTTGCGAATTGATTGATTTCGACGGTTTGGCCATCGATTTCCACGACCGTTATGCCTTTTGCCGCAAGTGCCGTGACAGTTCCTGAATGACCAGGCAAAAGTGACGAGGACTCAAGAAATTCAAGAAGTCCGGGAGTGAACTCGAGTTCTTCGGGAATTCGAGACACCGTGAATGTCTGGCCGACAGTGAGTGTGTCAAGAGTGACCGAGGTTGGCGGCTGATAGTCGGTTCCCGGAATTGGGTTGCCGTGCGGACACGTGGTGGGGTCCCCGAGCGCGCGCATCATCGCCACTTCGACGGTGGGAGAGATGACGTGTTCCCAACGACCAGCTTCGTCGTGGGCTTCGGCCCAAGAGAGTCCGAGCATGTCGGTGAGGAACCGTTCGGCAAGTCGGTGACGACGAACGACGGTTTCGGCGAGGGAATGGCCATCGGGAAGCAAGCGAATGACGCCGCCATTGATTTCGATAAGGCCAGCGCCTTCCATGCGACGAATCATTTCGGAGACCGCTGGGCGAGAAACTTCGAGTCGTTCGGCGATGCGTGCCTGAATGACGTCAACGTCGTCTTCGCGCAACTCGAAGATGGCCTCGCAATATTCCTCAAAGGCGGGGTGCCATTCGCGCTGCTTATTCGGGGCCATAGGGAGAGTCTACGGGTGAGCGCCAATGACGCGGCGGGCGGATCAGCCGGTGAACGCAGGCTTCACTGGCTCACGAGGTGATGTGAGCGCGCCTAGCAGCTTGGCGAATCGGAGCTCACCGAGGCCGCTGGCAAGATCGAACCCGTCGCCGGCATCGCAGCAATCAACCTCGGGATAAATGCGGTTCGAGCCGAGCACAACATCAAAGAAGGAAGCTCGGTCGACCTCGGTGCCCTTGGCGGTCGCATAGAGAACCTGATGGAGGTTGCTTGGGAACGCAATGCCTTTGGCGGAAAGCGCTGTTCGAACCGATGCAAAAGCACCGGCATACAGAGGGGCAGCAAAACTTGTTCCCTCACCGGCAAACCACGCTCCTGATCCATCAATAAATGCGTATCCAGGTTGCCCGGCGAGAGCGCTGACATCGGGCACTCGACGTCCAGCGCGCTTGTTTGGGAGCAGCCCGTCTTGCCAACTCGGGGTCGCGGAGAAGTGCGCAGAAATCCCGCCGCCGCCTGCCCCGCAACGTGTGGGAAGTGATGTTGCATCCCACACCTTGATCGTGTCGAGCGGCGTGAATTGAGTCCCGCCGACAGAGATCACAGAAGGGGAACTTGCGGGATAGTTCATCATTTCGTCGCGTCGCGAATCTTGGATGCATTGAGGGTGCGGTGAACATTCCGATGGTCCGGCATCTCCTGCAGCCTTAAAGAACCAAATTCCGGCATCGGTGAGTCGTTGGAGCGCTTGTTCGGTGCGGGCGATCGCTCCTGGATGGTTGTCGTTCCAACTGGTTTCGCAACTTCCGAAACTCAATGAAACGACATCAACGCGACGTCCGTCGGTGAGTGAAGCGTTCGTAATGCCGTCGATGATTGCAGCGAGATCGGTTTGCTCGTTGCCGGTCGTCACCAATGAGTAGATGCGGTCAATGTTGGGAGCGCCTATGGAGAGTGCTTGAACATCGCCTTGTGCTTCGTTTCCACTCGCAGGAAATGCGCCGGTCGTGATGACTGCATCACCGTTTCCGTTGAACGTCACGAGTCGCTGATCGAGTGGATCTCCCGGGAGGCCGAAGCATTGGCGCCAATCGCTGAACGCGGAGTCGTCGACGGACTGGTTGAACTCAATAACCGCTGCCGTCCGACCGCGTCCATCAAAACCACTGTTGTGAATTTCTGTGAGGTCGTAGTGGTTGGCGATTTCCTGCGGAGTGCGCGAGTTGCTATTTGGACGAGACCCACAAATTGCAGGCAGCGCCTGCGATTGAACCGAAGGCGAAACATCGAGCGCCGAAGCAACGTCGATTCCCAGAAATCCGGCAATCAGGAGTGCTGAAACAACGACTATGGAACGCGAGCGGCGGGTGCGGGTTGGCATCGCACCAGTATGGCAATCGCTGGGTTAGCCCCGACCCATGATTCGGGTCACTGCGATCTCAATGACGACGCGGTCATCTCGCTGCTTTGGTTCCCGATAGCGACCTGCATAGCGCTTTACCGCCATCGCCACTCGCTCTGGGTCACCGGTCACGGTTGCGGTGCCTTCGAGTGACAGCCATCGGCCGCCATCGACCTGACAAACGGCTGCCGGTGAACCGGGTCGCTCGGCAACGTTGCGTGCTTTGCGACTTCCCGCCCAGGTAATGACACGCACGAGCGATTCATCGGGATCCCACGTGAAGCCAACCGCAACGACGTGAGGAGTGTTGTCGGCGCGCATTGTTGTGAGTGACGCCAAATGACGTTCGGTGAGGAACGTGGTGACTTCGGGTCCGAGAGCAGCAGGGTTGTGGGCCATCAGTCGCTCGAGATCGCTCGAAGAACGTCGAGACGAGCTGCTCGACGAGCCGGATAGAGAGCGGCACCAACGCCGGCCAAGATCGCGATGATCACGATGATCACGAGCTGGCTCCAAGGAATTGCGAAGGAAGTGATGCCCTCATCAACCAGAGCGGTCACCAGCGCCCATCCGAAAATGATGCCGATGACGAGGCCGATAAGCGTGCCCATCAAGCTGATAATGACCGACTCGAGTCGAATCGTTGAACGAACTTGGCGACGGCTCATGCCAACGGCTCGAAGGAGGCCGAGTTCGCGGGTTCGTTCATAGACGGACAACAACAGCGTGTTGACCACGCCCACAATTGCGATGATGAGAGCGAGTGCCAGAAGCACGTAGACGATCTGCAGGAACTGGTTGACCTGATCGGTCTGTGACTTCTTGTATTCGTTCAGGTTCTGGAGTTTGGCGCCAGGAACCGCGTCGGTTACTGCCTTGAGTCCCGGGAGTGCTGCGTCGACTCCCGCTGACGACGTGTCATCAAGTTTGATGTAAATCGCTGAATACGTTTGCTGTGAAGGTGGCACCAACGTATTGAACTGGTCGGTGGAGATGATCCAACCTGGACCTTGAATCGGGAATTCCGTCTTGTAGATCGATGTGAGAGTCAGTGTGGTTGCGCCACCCTGAAGAAACACCAATTGGACTGGATCGCCGACTTTGAGGTTCTTGTCCTTCGCGAGTTTTTCGGAGGCGGCGATCTGGCCAACGCCGAGCGAAACGAAAGATCCTTCGACGTCGTTGAATTCGATGACCTGCGAGATCGCATCTGGATCAACCGCAAGAATGACCTTGCCGGAGTTCCCAACGTTGGCGAACGTCGCGCTGATGCCAGCAGCAACACGAACTCCCGCCACATTGTCAAGGTCTGTCGCCATTGATTGGGGAAGCGCGGTTGATCCGAAACTTTCGGTCGTCACCACGTATTGGCCGGTGACCGATTGATTAATCGCGTCCACGGTCGATGCTTTGACCGACTGGGCGGTGACAGCGATGAAGCCGACAAGGCCGATACCGATCATGAGTGCCGAGGCTGTGGTTGATGTTCGACGCGGATTACGCATCGCGTTTTCGCGTGCGAGACGTCCGGTGATTCGGCTGGCCTTCTGCAGCGGCCATCCGAGTGCACTGGCAAAGGGCGTCGCAATGACCGGGCCGATAACGGTGAGCGCAATGAAGACGAAGAATGCTCCGCCGCCGATGATCTGCAGCCCGGAATCGGAATTGCCGTTGAGGCCGAACCAAAGCATGAATGCGCCCAGAGCAAGAAGAATCAGCCCGAACGCGACGCGAAGTCGTGATGCACCGGTTCGATCCACTGCGACATCACGCATTGCGGCGATTGGCGGAACAGTCGCTGCACGACGAGCCGGGAACAGCGCAGAAACGAGCGTGATGATTGTTCCAACGAGCAAGGAAACGAGGACTGCAACTGGCGGAATGACGATCGGCGTATCGGGGCCCGAGAAGCCGATTGATTGCATCAGTTTGTTGAGACCAATAGCCAAAAGCACACCGCAACCCACGCCAACGATCGAAGCGGTAAGACCAACGAAGAAGGCTTCGAGAACGATTGAACGCAGCACTTGACCGCGGCTTGCTCCAAGTGCTCGGAGAAGGGCGAGTTCCTTTGTGCGTTGCGCAACGATGATTGAGAACGTGTTGTAGATAATGAACGAGCCAACGAACAATGCGATTAACGCAAACACCAAGAGGAAGGTGCTGAAGATTCCGATGATCTTCTGAAACGCACTCTGACTTTCTTCGGTGAACTCGGCACCGGTGATTGCTTCAGTCCCTGAAGGTATGGCTTTTGAGATCGCTTCACTCAATTGCGTCTGGGACACGTTGTTTTGGCCGGCAACCGAAATCCAGTCGTACGTGCCAGGTTCGCCAACGAGGGTCTGGATCGTTGGGGTTGCAAAAAGTGCGGCCTGTGCGCCACCCCAAGTTTCAAGTTTTCCGAATTTCGCGACGCCTACGACCTTGAACGACTGCACACCCTTTGTGGCGGAAACGTTGACCGTGTCGCCAACGGCGTAGTTCCCTTGGTCGGCAGTTTTCACATCAAGGACGATGTCGTTCGCAGCAACTGGCGGCGCGCCGTTGACAAGTGTCCATCCGTTCAGCGATGGAGAATCAAGCCAGTTGAGTCCGAAGTTCGGCGGACCTTGTGCCGTCACCAGTGGTTGATTGTCTTTGTCGAGAACCTTGATTTGGCCGACAACTTGTCCTTCAGCGGCCTCAACTCCGGGGACACCGATGACCGTGGGCAATACCGATTCAGAAATTCGGGTTCGCTCCGGGCCGAACGGAGTGTCGACTTCATTTGTTGAACGAACAACGACATCGATCGACGCGTAAACGTCAGCAAATACCTTGTCGAAACTCGCGCTCACGCTTGATGTCAGTACCTGCGTGCCCGACATGAAGGCAACGCCGAGGAGGACACTGACCGCGGTCGCGATGAGGCGAACCTTGTGGGCCATGAGCCCACGCAACGTGACTTTCAGCACGTCAGGCCCCGAAGCTCTTCATGCGATCGATCACCGAATCTGTAGTGGGCGATTGCAGATCGTCGACAACCTTCCCATCGACGAGAAATACAACACGGTCGGCGTAACTCGCAGCGAGGGGATCGTGGGTCACCATCACGATTGTCTGCGCGAATTTGTCAACGGCTGTGCGCATGAACTCGAGAATTTCTGAACCACTGCGTGAATCGAGGTTGCCGGTGGGTTCGTCTGCAAAAATAATTGCAGGCTGACTCGCAAGTGCGCGTGCAACGGCGACGCGTTGCTGCTGCCCACCTGAAAGTTCACTCGGGCGGTGCGAAAGGCGATCACCAAGGCCAACAGTGGCGACGATGGTGTCGAGCCATTCCTGATCTGGGGTGCGACCGGCAAGATCCATCGGAAGTGTGATGTTCTCCAGCGCGGTCAACGTGGGTACAAGGTTGAACGCCTGGAAGACGAAGCCGATTGTGTCGCGGCGCATGCGCGTGAGCTGCTTGTCGTTCAACCCACTCAGATCGACGTCTCCGATGAAGATTCGACCAGTGTTGATGGTGTCGAGACCAGCAACGCAATGCATCAGGGTGGACTTGCCACTGCCGGACGGGCCCATGATGGCGGTGAACTTGCTCCGCTCAAAAGAAACGCTCACATTGTCAAGAGCGGTAACGAGCGTGTCGCCGGCTCCATAGACCTTGGTGACGCTCTCGGTATGAGCAGCAGTCGAGGTACCGGCAGGAGAAGAAGTAGTCGTTGTCACGGCCGAAAGGCTAGGGCCTAGACGCGCGAAGGGGACAGGCGGTGGCCCGTCCCCTTTGACGAATCGAACGACGGATTACTCAGCGGTTGGGCTGAGGGGTAATGCGGAGGTAGGGCTTGAGCTTGGTGAATCCTTTGGGGAAACGCTCGGTGGCCTCTTCATCCGAAAGGGCCGGAACGACGATGACGTCATCTCCATCCTTCCAGTTCGCCGGCGTTGCAACTTTGTAGCCATCGGTGAGCTGCAGTGAGTCGATGACTCGCAGGAGTTCGTCGAAATTGCGTCCGGTGCTGGCCGGATAGGTGAGGATGAGGCGAACTTTGTTGGCCGGATCGATCACAAAGACCGAGCGAACGGTCATGGTGTCGCTGGCGTTCGGGTGGATCATGTCGTAGAGGTCGGCCACGGTTCGGTCCGGGTCGGCGATCATGGGGAAGTTGACGGCCTGGCCTTGCGTCTCCTCAATATCGCCTTCCCACGAGATGTGGGAGTCGACCGGGTCGACCGAAAGTCCGATCGGCTTGACGTTGCGCTTGTCCCATTCGGGCTTGAGTTTGGCCACGGTGCCCAGTTCAGTGGTGCACACGGGGGTGAAGTCCTTGGGGTGGGAGAAGAGGACGGCCCAAGAGTCACCCTTCCAGTCGTGGAAGGACACGCTGCCCTGGGTGGTCTCAGCGGTGAAATCGGGGGCGGTATCGCCAAGGCGTAGTGCCATGTTTCTGAAGCCTCCGTGGCTCGAAAGTGGGTGGGGGCGACATCATGCCCGAACCTCGCACAAAAGTCGACCTGTTTGGTCGGGAATTCAGTTTCGGCAGGATTTGATGCTGAGAAGCCCCTATTTGCTGACGTAGATCTCAGTCGGCGTCAAGACCTGACCATGGGTCGCCCACGTTGCCCTTCTCAGGGCGAACGACATCGGGTTCAAGGAAGATTCGACTCGCTGTTGGCACAGCGGTTCTGACGCGTGCCTCTGTCTCGTCGATGATGTTGGCGAGGTCTTTCATCGTGAGCGATTGATCGAATTCAACTTTTGCGGCAACGAGGATGTCGTCGGGTCCGATGTGCTCGGTGCGAAGGGAAATGAGTCGTTGTACCGATGGCGTCGCCACGATGGCCGACTCAATAGCGGTTTCATCTTCCATGGTCGCGGATTCGCCGATCAAAAGGCTCTTCATCTCAGCAGCGAGAACGATCGCGATCACGCCGAGTAATGCTCCGATGGTGATCGACCCCACCCCGTCCCAAACACCATTGCCTGTGGCCGCGGCCACGGAAACGGCGATGAGGGCAAACACCAAACCAAACAATGCGCCGGTGTCCTCGAGAAGCACGACGGGAAGCTCGGGTGATTTGGAGCGACGGATGTAGGCCGACCACGAACTCTTTCCTTTTACATGCCGCGCTTCGACGACAGCGGTTCTGAATGAATTGGCTTCGAGGAGAATCGAAAAAAGAAGAATGCCAATGGCCCAGGACGGTGACTCAAGCGGATGAGGATGCAGCACCTTCTCAACGCCTTCGTACATCGCGAACATTGAACCCAAAGAAAATAAAATGATTGAGACTACAAAGGCCCAAAAATAACGCTCGCGGCCGAATCCAAACTGATGGAGTCGGGTTGGTGTCATCGAGGCCCGCTTGCCACCGAAAAGCAGCAGTACCTGATTGCCTGTGTCGGCCAGCGAATGAATGCTTTCGGCGAGAAGCGAACTCGACATGGTGAAGAGGAAGCCAGCAAATTTGGCAACTGCAATGCCGAAGTTCGCAATCATCGCTGCGACGATTGCGCGTTTTGATCCGCCTGTAGACATGAAGTGTTTCTAGTCGTTCCGATGCGTGATGGGTGGAGTCAATGCCCGTTTGGCACGTAACGAGCGAGCGAGGCAGCGATTTCTGTCCATGCTGCATCCTTCCCTTCGAAATCTCCGACCTCGGAAAACTTTCCCGGTTCAAGGTCTTTGTAGATCGAGAAGAAGTGTTTGATTTCGGCGAGCGTTTCGGCGGGAATGTCGTCGATGTTCGCGGCGTCGCGCCAACGTGGCTCACGATGGTGCACGCACAGGATCTTGGCGTCGCGGCCGGCGTCATCGGTCATCCACATCACGCCGACGGGGCGAACATGAATCCAACAACCAGGGAATGTTGGGTCCTCGGTCAGGACAAGGACATCGAGCGGATCGCCGTCCTCGGAGAGGGTGTCAGGAATGAATCCGTATTCGGTGGGGTAGGTCGTGGCAGAGAAGAGGCGACGATCGAGGCGAATTCGGCCTGTTTCGTGGTCGATCTCATACTTATTGCGGCTGCCACGAGGGATTTCGATGACGACATCGATGGTTTCCATTTGCCCATTCTGCCCGGTTCCCGGTCAGGCGGAGGAAGGACGAGTTCAGGGACTGTGCGAGACTCACCGATCGTGACTACGCGCAAACTCACCTCAACCGACGGTTTCGTTGTCATCGATCTTGATGATGCTCCGATCGCCGTTGGCATTGTTCGCTCTGCACCCAAGGTGCTTGTCGACGGAGCCACGTGGCTTGCTCGCTCCGAGACCTACCGGTATGCGTTCTTTGGTCGCAAGGTGTCGGGTGCGTCGGCAGCGGTGAACGCGCCCGTCGATGCCAAGGCAGATGCTCTCAGCGCGTTTGCTACAGAACTCGCCGAAGACTCGTTCTCCTCAGTCCATCTCACCGCGGGCCGAGGAGTTTCGGCAGACGATCTGTCTGCGTTGCGCTCCCGTGATCCTCGTCCCGAAGAGTGGTGGGCGCAGCGCGACGCACTCACCGCCTCTGGAATTGTTGCCGCAGCTGATCGTGCGCTCGGCGGACTCGCCGGACGCACCGTTGCGATTGAAACGTTCGATGCGGTGTCGTCATCGCTTGGCGATCTTTTTCGGTCGGCGGGAGCAACTGTCATCGAACCTGATATTTCTGAAGATGCCAATGCGGTACTTCATGCCGAAGTTGACGTCTTGGTTGCAGGCTCGAAAGTGGGTGTCATTGGGCATGCCAATGTCGAGAATGTGCGTGCGAAATTGATCGTTCCCAGTGGCTCGATGCCTGTCACCGCAAAAGCGCTTGCTGCGTTTGTGCGCGCCGGCGTCGTGGTGCTTCCTGATTTCGTCACAACTTCCGGGCACCTGGCTGCATGGCCAGTCGATGATTCGCCAACCGACGCCTCCGAACTCGTGGGCGATGCGATCGCGCAGGTCATTGACGCTCCCAACGGAGCGCTTCTCGGCGCGTGTGAAATTGCCGAGGCGTTTCTTTCAAGTTGGGCAACAGTTCCCTTCGGCCGACCGATCGCCTGATCAGCATGGCCACAACGTCGGGGTTGGTGTGGTTCCGTCGGGACCTTCGTCTTGATGACAATCCGGCTTGGTCTGCGGCAACTTCCGAGCATGGCGAGGTCACTGCACTGTTCGTAGTCGATCCAGCGCTTTTTGATCGCGCAAGTTCGCGTCGCGCTTCTCGACTCTTAGGAGATGTCGCTGCCCTCGATGAATCGCTTTCTGAACATGGTGGCCGACTGCTCGTTCGTGTTGGCGACCCCCGAGTTGTTGTCCCGCAGGAAGCAAAACGGTTGAACGTTGCTGCGGTTCACCTCAACCATGACGTGACGCCGTATGCGGCTGAGCGCGATGGCTTCGTGCAGTCTGCTCTCGAATCGCTTGGAGTGGAGTGGGTTCCCGAGTGGGGAACCTTGGTGCACGAACCAGGGAAAATACGAACGAATGCTGGTTCGCTTTCACAAGTATTCACGCCCTTTTTTCGTGTTTGGGAACGTACGCCGTGGACACCATGGCCGACGAGTGGGGACGCGAAAATTGCGAATGACTGCGGAGACGCGCTTCCCGTTTCAACTGGCAGTTACCCGTTACTCGATGGTGAAACGGGCGAAGCGGCGCTGCCCGGCGAGCGTGGAGCGCTTGCACGTCTTGGTCTCGCTGCCGGCCGCGCGGACTCTTACGACGAGGATCGAAACACTCCATCGATCCTTGGGACATCACAACTTTCGATAGACCTCCGCTTTGGGACGGTATCGCCGAGGCGCGCTGCGCAAGTTATTGGTGAGTCCACCGCCGGACGCGCAGCATTAGTTCGGCAACTCGCGTGGCGCGATTGGTATGCGCATTTGCTGGCCGCAACGCCGACACTGGTAGAGCAACCGATGAAGTCGCAGTACGCAGCAATTGAGTGGCGTAAGGACGACGAAGGTTTTGAGGCGTGGAAGAACGGTCAAACCGGTTACCCGTTCGTTGATGCAGGAATGCGCCAACTTCGTGAAACGGGTTGGATGCACAACCGGGTTCGAATGGTGACTGCGTCGTTCCTTGTCAAGAATTTGCTTATCGATTGGCGACGCGGTGAGAAGTATTTCCGACACGTGTTGCTTGATGCCGATGTTTCGCAGAACGTAGGAAATTGGCAATGGGTTGCGGGCACCGGTCCCGATGCTTCGCCGTACAACCGGGTGTTCAACCCCGTTTTACAAAGCCAACGGTTCGACGCAAGTGGTGACTACATCCGACGATGGGTGCCTGAGCTTGCAGGTCTTGATTCTTCGGCAATCCACGAGCCTTGGACGGTTGGTCCACTTGAACTCGCAGCTGCAGGAATTGAACTAGGAACCGATTACCCGGATCCGATTGTCGACTTGGCGTTCAGTCGCGGCCGCGTACTTGACGCTTACGCAGCCGCGAAACGTTGAACGTCAGGATGCTCGGGCAGCGTCCTGAACTGAACGGCGGCTGATTGATCGTGGGGAGTGCCCAGCAGCAGCACGCTCTTCTTCATTCTCTCCGCCCCAGAATCCGTTCTCACGATTTTCGCGGGCCATCTCACGGCATTCGAAGTTGACCGGGCAGGCCGCGCACATGGCGCGAGCAGTCGCTTCACGACGGACTCGACGTTCAGGGCGTTCCCCGGCAATGCCGAAGAAAAGGTTTGTTCGACCCTTGCAAGAAGCGTGGTCCATCCATTCGGGCCGGGCTACTGCGAGCAACATGGATTCCATCTCAACTCCTGGGTTCGTGAACCGAGTGACGTCGTCGTCATGAGGTGTAACGGAATTTAGTGCTAAATATTTCGCGTTCCTCAGGAAACTTTCGAGAACGCTCTGTGACCTTGGGCATAGGTGGCCGAGACCGAGACCGAAGCCTTCCCCCTAGGCTCACGCCGTGACTGTCTTTCTCGTCGGAGCTGGGCCGGGCGATCCGGGATTGCTAACCGTTCGCGGGGCTGAAGCCTTGGCGATGGCCGACGTTGTGGTCTACGACCGCCTGTCAGTTGGCGCCCTCCTCGAACTGGCTCCCCCCGAGGCCGAGCGCATCAGTGTGGCGAAATCGGCTGGAAAAGCCGTGATGCCACAGGACGACATCAATGCCTTGCTGGTGAAGAAGGGGAAACAGGGCCTGACCGTGGTTCGCCTCAAGGGCGGTGACCCGTTTGTCTTTGCCCGTGGGGGAGAGGAAGCGGCTGCGCTTGCCGAAGCTGGTCTCCACTACGAAGTCGTGCCTGGAGTGACCTCCGCGATCGCGGTTCCGGCTTATGCCGGTATCCCCGTCACATTGCGCCACTCGTCCACTTCGTTCACCGTTATTACTGGTCACGAGGATCCCGATAAAAGTGATGAAGTCAATTGGGAGGCCGCTGCACAATTAGGCGGCACCATCGTGATCCTCATGGGCGTTGGGCGCCTGCCGAAAATTGTCAATCGTTTAATTGCCGGTGGACTGGCGCCAGAAACACCAGCGGCCGCTATTCGATGGGGCACCCGCCCCGAACAGCACACGGTGCGTTCGACCCTTGGCGCAATCGCAAATGAACCGTTGGCATCGCCGAGCGTGATTGTTGTTGGTCAGGTTGCGGCGATGGACCTTTCGTGGTTCGAATCGCGACCGCTTTTTGGGAAGAAAGTGATCGTGACGCGACCAAGGCACCAATCTTCGGTGCTTGCCGACCGATTGCGGGAGGAAGGCGCCGAGGCCCTGATCGTTCCGACAATCGAAATCGTCGATCCGCTTGACGGAGGCGCAGCGTTGGCTGCAGCGATCACGCAGCTTCACGCGTATGACTGGGTTATTCTCACTTCTGCCAACGGCGCGGCCCGGTTCTGTGAACAGCTTCGCGACGGTCGTGATCTCGCTGGTGTGAAGCTCGCGGCAATCGGTCCCGGTACTGCCGATGTTCTCGCGGAACACAATCTTGTGGCTGACCTGATTCCCGATCGATTTATCGCTGAATCACTGCTTGAGGCGTTTCCGTTGCCGCAGGTCGATGACAATCGCAGAGTCCTGCTCGCGCGCGCCGAGGTTGCCCGTGATGTCTTGCCCGACGGACTGCGCGAAATGGGATGGCGTGTCGACGTGGTCGATGCCTACCGAACGATTCCGGTTGTACCAACTGACGCTGAACGCGAGCGAGTTGTTCGTGCAGACGTCGTGACGTTTACGTCCTCGTCGACCGTCGAGAACTGGGTGGCCGCGTTCGGAACGGAAACGCTCCCAAAAACTGTGGCGTGCATCGGCCCAATTACGGCTGACACAGCTCGACGTGCGGGCATGCGAATCGATGTCATCGCTGACGTCCACACGATCGACGGGCTCGTCGACGCGCTCGTTGAGCGCACCGCTCACCCATCCGCACCAAAGAACAAGACTCCACGGCGTTCCGGTCGTGGCTCTCGATTCGGCCGCCAACAGCGGCGTGCCTAGGCTCTGCACCGATGAGTTTCCCCCAACGCCGACTCCGTCGCCTCCGTCGAACACCTGCGCTTCGTCGTCTGGTCGCCGAAACGCGACTCACGCCGGCCGATCTGATCGCTCCGTTGTTCGTGCGCGAAGGGATCACTGAGCCGCAGCCGATTGCATCAATCCCAGGTGTCGTTCAGCACACGCTTGGGTCACTACGCGCTGAAGTCGCCGACTTGATCGGACTTGGTGTTCCGGGCGTCATTCTCTTTGGTGTTCCGGAAAAGAAAGATGACATTGGTTCGGGTGCTTGGGATCCCGACGGCATTGTGCAGATTGCTTTGCGTGAGTTGCGCGACACCTTTGGCGATCGTGTTGTCCTGATGTCCGACCTTTGTCTTGACGAGTACACCTCGCACGGTCATTGCGGTGTGCTTGATGGACGGGGCAGCGTTGACAACGACGCGACACTCGACCTCTACGCAAATATTGCGATCGCTCAAGCAGCGGCGGGTGCTGATGTGGTTGCGCCTTCAGGCATGATGGACGGTTCCGTTGCAGCGATTCGCGACGCGCTTGATGAAGATGACTTCACTGAAACGGCGATCATGGCTTACTCGGCGAAGTACGCGTCAGCGATGTACGGCCCCTTTCGCGACGCGGTCGATGTCACGATTGAGGACGGCGGAGATCGCAAGGGCTACCAACAAGATCCTGCAAATGCGCGCGAGTCGCTCGAGGAAATTCGTCAAGACATTCTCGAAGGCGCAGACATCGTGATGGTGAAGCCGGCGATGTCGTATCTCGACATCATCGCAAGGGCACGCCAAGAAGTCGACATTCCTATGGCTGCGTATCACGTGTCGGGTGAATACGCGATGGTCAAGGCGGCAGCAGAGCGCGGATGGATCGATGGGGACGCAGTTGCAATTGAGCAACTCACATCGATTCGTCGGGCGGGTGCCGACATGGTCCTTACCTATTTCGCGCGAGATGTCGCCGAACTCCTTAACGATTGAATTCATGACACCAACAAACGAATCACTCTTCGAACGTGGTCAGCGCGTCATACCCGGCGGAGTGAACTCGCCTGTTCGCGCATTCCGTTCAGTGGGTGGAACCCCTTATTTCGTAGCCAGTGGCAACGGTGCGCGTGTCACCGATGTCGAAGGAACGACATTCCTTGATCTTGTGCAGAGCTATGGCGCGATCATCGCTGGACATGCGCACCCAAAGATCATTGAAGCAATCCAGAAGGCAGCCGTAGACGGAACGTCATTTGGCGCGCCAACGCCGCGAGAAGTTGAACTCGCGGAAGCGATTAACGAACGCGTGCCATCCTGCGAAAAGTTGCGCATGGTAAATAGCGGAACCGAAGCCACGATGAGCGCGATTCGCGTTGCCCGAGGCGCAACCGGTCGACCGAAGATTTTGAAGTTCGCGGGAAATTATCACGGACACAGTGATGGTCTGCTTGTTTCAGGTGGAACAGCGATGGCATCGCTTGGCATTCCGGCCTCGGCTGGCGTTACCGAAAACGCAATTGCCGACACTGTTGTTGCGCCCTACAACGTCGTGCCGACGCTTGACGAATCGTTCGCTGCGATCATCGTAGAACCATGTGCCGCGAATATGGGACTCGTTCCGCCTGCGCCCGGTTTCCTTGAAGGACTCCGTGCCGAATGTGATCGTGTCGGCGCACTGTTGATCTTTGATGAAGTCATCACCGGGTTCCGCGTTGCGCGCGGCGGCGCACAACAACTTCTCGGTGTCACTCCTGATCTCACTGCATTCGGAAAGATCATTGGTGGCGGTCTTCCCGTCGGTGCATTTGGCGGGCGCGCCGATGTGATGGACAACCTCGCTCCGCTAGGGCCCGTGTATCAGGCAGGAACGCTTTCAGGGAATCCGCTCGCAACGGCTGCAGGACTTGCTGCACTGTCGTTGCTTGATGATGACGCGTACGCGTTGATTGAGTCGCGAGCCGATTGTCTCGCTGGTTCGCTCGCAAACGCATTTGGGGCTGCGGGAATCAATGTTTGTGTTCCGCGATTCGCAACACTGGTCGGATTGTTCTTTGGTGAAACGCCGCCGACTGACTACGTCAGTGCGTGCACAACCGATGAAGCGTTGTATGCAGCGTTCTTTCATGAACTTCTCGATCGACATGTTGCGATTGCTCCAGGGGCGTACGAAGTGATGTTCCCGGGTCTTGCACACGACGACGAAGTTCTGACGGCGATAAGCGATGCTGCGCACGTGGCCGCTGCAGCGGTTGCATCGCGTTAATCAAACTGCGCTGATACGACTGCGCCGATACATCTGCGCTGCAACAACGTCGCGACTACAACATCGCTGTACGCGAAAGGACCCCGCCGAAGCGGGGCCCGTTCAAACAAAACTGTTGCAGTGTCTTACGACTTTGAACCAACTGGCATTGTCCAGTTCGGCTGAATCGTGAGCTTTCCGCTTGGATCAAACAGCGGCGTGCCTTCGGGCGTGATGAGTTCGCCTGCTGCGTTGAGCATCGGCTTTCCATCGCCGTAGGTGATGTTCCCAGTTGCATCAACTGTGGTCTTGCCGCCGGAAAGCGTTTCCCACTCGTAGCGCACAACTGCGAGCAATTCAGCCTGGGAGAGCGACTTATCAAAGTTCGGCATTGGGTTGCCGTTGTAACTCAGCGTCTTGTGTTGTCCGCCTTCGCGAGCCGGATCGCCGTACGGCGTGCCGGCTGGGCCAGTTCCGTTTGAACCGATCCACACAAACTCAAGTTGACCAAGGATGTCGGGGAATGTGGCAACAAGTGCGCCGTCGGTCATCACGCGACCGACACCTCCGCCACCTCCAGCACCGTGACAACCTGCGCAGTTCGCAGCGAAGATCGTTCCGCCGGTTGCCAACTGAGAAGGTGCTCCACTCGATGCGGGGGAGAGGCCACCGATATAGATGACAGCCCACAGCGGCAGGAAGGCCAGCACGGGCATGGCCCAGAACGGGATCTTCTTGCGCTTGATTGCTGCTTCGACATACGGCGGAACCGGTTCAGGCGCTGCCGCGGGTGCAACGGCGGCAGGAGCAGCAGCTGCAGCAGCGGTTGCCTTCTCGACCGGTGCGCTCTCGGCGGCCGGTGCTGCATCGGCAGCGGGTGTTCCACCGTCGAGCGATGTCCGACGGTCTTTGGAGCGCTTGAGCAGATGCTCGGGAACTTCGGTCACGGTTCCTCCGAAGCGGACGGGGAGAGGATGGGAGCAGTGATCGGGCGGAGCAATCGGCGAAGCCAACTGACACCGTCCGGACTCGTGCAAACCTAGACGACGCGGAGAGGGCGGAGCCAAGTATCGAGACCGAGAGTTCGCGAACTTCCACTGGTGAAATGTCACGTCCACGAATGACGCGTGGAATGTCTCAACTCCCGTGTGGCGGTGCTAGACAAGTGGGGCGCCAAACCGACCCGATCGGACTTGGCTCAGTTCTGTCCGTACCATTTGTGCAAACGTTCACGAGGGAGGCCAACCCGGGTGGTTGCGTTCATCGCATCGGTGCTTGTAGCGGTTCTTTTGACCGCTCTGGTGATTCCGATGGCCAAGCGACGTCCAGTAGGTACCCCGCTCACTTGGGGCGAGGCCATGGTGGCGTCGGTTTATGCCTTTTTCCTTATGTTTTGGGTGTATGGGCTCGTCCCGCACCTTTGGCTGACATGGTCGGACAATGAACTTGGTTGGCGTCCGGACAACATCGTCTACGGGCCCTTCGGGATTTTGAAGCCGCAAGCGGTTGACGGCTGGAATCCCGTCACGATCACCTATCAATCGATCCGCGACATCATCGCTGTTCTGATTTATGTCGTTCTTCTCGGTGGCCAGATCGCTCTGTGGATGTGGTGGCAGAACCGCGGCAAGCGTGCGGCAGCGGCAGAAACCGCTCAGGCCACGGCAACCTCCGAATACGGCCGTCCGCTGGTCCGGAAGAGCTGATCATGGCCCGCATTGACGCCAATCCCCCGATGCCGGAGTTCCGCGACGATTACGTCTTGCGGGAAGTCGACGCGGAATGGCTGTCGAAGGCGGTCAAGCCAAAGCAATTCATTCATATTGACCAGTCCGAATGCATTACGTGCGAAGGCTGTGTCGATATCTGCCCGTGGAAGTGCATCCATTTGGTTCGCACTTCTTCCATCGATGAGGCCCTCGGGACCGAATTGCCAGGGGACGATCCCGGCGACCATTCCGTCTTCCTCATCGACGACGATGTCTGCACCCGTTGCGCCCTTTGCGTCGACCGGTGCCCAACAGGTGTCATCATCCTTGGAAAGGTCGGTGCTGCACCGGCCGATGGTGACTCCCATCAGCGCACGCCAACCCACGGCTACGGCTATGGCATGCGTCTCGGTTAGTGCTACACCTTGTTTTTCCTGATTTTTTCTGTCGTTTAGAACTCGAACCACCCTCCCGGAATCGTTCCTCGATCCCGGCTCACACGGAGTAACTGCCTTGGCAAAGACCATGGAGCGCCCTAGCGGGAAGAAGACCCCCGCCCAGCGCGTCAGTGAAATCGTCGACAAGACGCAGGGCTCACAGGCCTGGAATTCAATCTTCCGACCCGGGTCGGTGTTCCGTAAGGGCTACACCGATAGCCCACGTAACCGCTCGTACGTGATCATGAACAGCGTGCTGTACCACCTTCACCCGGTGAAGGTGAAGCGACACGCGGTCAAGGTCAGCTACACCCTCTGCCTCGGTGGCTTGAGCTTCTTCCTCTTCATCCTGCTCACCATCACCGGCATCTTCTTGATGTTCTTCTATCGCCCCACCGCGGCGCAGGCATGGAATGACATCTACACCCTTCAGACTTCGGTGGCCTTTGGGCTTCTCGTGCGAAATATGCACAGATGGGCCGCCCACCTCATGGTGCTGTCGGTCTTCCTCCATATGGCTCGCGTCTTCTACCACGGCGCCTACAAGCCACCCCGAGAATTCAACTGGGTCATCGGCGTCATTCTTCTGACCCTCACCCTTCTTCTTTCCTTCACCGGTTACCTCCTTCCGTGGGATCAGCTCGCACTTTGGGCGGTAACGGTGGGTACGAACATGATGGGCTACACGCCTGTGTTTGGCGACCAAGTGAGATTCGTGCTCCTTGGTGGTAAGGAAATCGGTACCGACACCTTGTTGCGTTGGTACGTCTTGCATGTGTTGTTTGTTCCGTTTGTGACTGTCATCTTCCTTGCGATCCACTTCTGGCGGGTCCGCAAGGACGGCGGCATCTCCGGACCGTTGTGATCGAGGCGCCATGACTGAGATCCCTGAACACCTCCGTAAGCGGGCCGAAGAGGCCAAGGCCAAGGCAGCAGCTAAGGCTGCTGGCGACGCGCCCGCCGAAGTAGCAGCGGAAGCTCCGGCCGCAGCTGCTCCCAGCGCGGGCGATAGCCGAATCCCGGCCCATCTGCTTGAGCGTTCAAAGTCGGCCAAGGCCAAGAAGGAAGGCGGCGCTGAAGCCGCTGCACCGGCCGCTACCGGCGGTGGCGTCGCCACCGCTGTCGCTGACGCAGCTCCGCCCCCCACCGCAACGGGCCCTGGTGGTCACACGCAGCGCTTGCTCACGGTGGTCAAGGCCGGCTCTATTCAGGACGTCAAGGCCACACCAGTCGACAAGGTGCACACATGGCCGCACCTTTTGGCCGTGGAATTCGTTGCGGCTCTCGCCATTACGGTTTTCACCCTGATCTTCTCGATCTTCGTGAATGCCCCGCTGCTTGAGCTTGCAAATATCAATCAGACCCCGAACCCGTCGAAGGCCCCGTGGTACTTCCTCGGACTTCAGGAACTGCTCACGATGTTCCATCCAATGGTCGCTGGTGTGACCATTCCGGGTATGGGCATCTTCTTGCTCATTCTCGCTCCGTACATCGACAAGAACCCGTCGAATAAGCCTGAGGATCGTAAGTTCGCGATCTCACTTTTCACGGTTCAGCTCATGTTCTGGGCAGTACTCGTAATCATTGGTTCCTTCTTCCGCGGTCCTGGCTTCAACTTTGTGACGCCTTGGACTGGCGGTCTGTTCTTCGAGTTGTGATGGCGCAAACGCAGGAGTCCCCCAAATGAATCCTCTAGTCATCGTTATCCCCGTCGTCGTTGTTCTGGCCGGCGTGGTGTTGTTCGCTGCTTCACGTCGTCGTGATAGCGGCGGTGCAACCGGTGCGCTCAGCCGCGAAACGGTTAAGCGCGATAAACCGGCAACCGCTCTGGAGACCGACGCAGAGCTCGTTGGCGTTTCTGGTCGTCAGGTTGAGGCAACCGCTGCGCTTGACCGTCGCCCGGCCGCACCGGCAACGCAAAACACTGACGTTGCACCGTTCGTTGCTCCCGATGCTGACGCCATTGGTATCTCTCGCCGCAAGTTCTTTAATCGGTCCATCATCGTGATGATGGGCCTCGGCCTTTCCGGCTTTGGCGCAGCGATTCTTGCTTTCCTTTGGCCGATGCCGAAGGGTGGCTTCGGCTCAAAGATTCGTGTTGGTGCTGTCTCGGACGTACTCGCCAAGATCAGCGCGAACAAGGGTTTCTTGTATTCGGCCGAGGGTCGTATGTGGCTCACCGCGTATCCCACTTCGGCAATCGAAAAGGCCAAGGCGGTTTATCCGTCGGCAGTGCTTCCATCAATGGAAGCGGGCGTCGTTGCTCTCTACCAGAAGTGCCCACATCTCGGTTGCCGCGTTCCCTCTTGCCAGACCTCGCAATGGTTTGAGTGCCCCTGCCATGGTTCGCAGTACAACCTTGCTGGCGAAAAGAAGGGTGGCCCGGCGCCGCGTGGCATGGATCGCTTTGCGACATCGGTAACCGCCGACGTGCTTACGGTCGATACCGGCACGATCCTTCAGGGTCCGGCGATCGGAACGAACACCACAGGCCAGGAAGCTGAAGGCCCACATTGTGTGGGTGGAGGAAGTCACTGATGCACGATCTGTTGATCCTGGCGAGCGCGCAGAAGACCATCGGCTATGTCATTGCCGGCATTCTTTTGCTCGCGTTTGTTGTCGCCATCGCCGTCAATGTGCGCAAGGGCCGCGCCGAGGTGGGTTCGGAAGTCGAACTTGCTGCCAACCGCAAGCCCTACATGGACGACGAAGAGCTGGAAACCAAGAAGCTCGATCGCACCCTTGGCCTCGGCCTTGTTGCGCTCGGCGTTATCGCTCTGACTCTTCCGCTCTACTGGCTGGCCGAACCTGGCCGTCAAGACGACATGGTCAAGCAGTTTGAAGATGTCGCAATCTCCCGTGGCGAAGAGCTCTATACCGTTGGCGCACAGTGCGCTGGTTGCCACGGACCGAATGGCGTTGGTGGTGTTGCGAGTTACACCATCACCGATCCGGCAACTGGTAACTACGTCGATCAGGTGCAGTGGAAAGCTCCGGCTCTCAACACGATCATGTATCGCTATACGCCCGAGCAGGTCACGTACATCCTGAACTACGGCCGTGGTTATTCGCCGATGCCGGCGTGGGGTGCTCCTGGTGGTGGCCCACTCACTTCTCAGCAGATCGAAGAAATCATCGCGTATCTCACTTCGATTCAGCTTCCGGCCGAGCAGTCACTGACCGAGGTTCAAGCCGAACTTGATCTCACCTGTAAGGCAGACGACGACGGTAACTGCACGATTCCGGGCGGCAAGTACAAGACCCTCGGTGAAGCAGTGTTCAACATGGGTTACGACACGGGCTTTGCTGGTGGCGCCTATGCGTGTGGACGTTGCCACACCAACGGATGGTCGTTTGGCCAAGCCAAGATTGCCGGTGGCGGTGCCATGGGTCCCAACCTCACTGGCGGATCCGAGTTGCGTCAGTTCCCCGTTGCAGCACAACAGGAAGCATTCGTTTCGGCCTACCCGAAGATGGGAACGGCCTACGGCACCAACGGGTGGTCCAGCGGTCGCATGGGCAGTTTCGGCACCAATCCGAATGCGCAGGATCCAAAGACTGCAATCATGAGTGAAGATCAGGTCATGCTGACCCCGGCACAGATCGCAGCAGTTGTTGCGTACGAGCGGAGCCTCTGATGCAAACAATGAACGTTCTCGCTGGCATCGCGTTTGATCCAGGTATCCGTGGTGTTCTTGTTGTCATGGTGGGCGTCGTTGTTCTCATGGGCTCCACCTATCTCCTCCTTGCGACCAACGTTGGCGCCCGCTTGGGGTTCCTTCTGGCGTTGACCGGACTCTTCGGATGGTTGGTGATTCTTACGATGATCTGGTGGCTTACGCCGCCGGCGATTGGTCCTCGCGGCAATCTTCCGTCGTGGAAACCGGTCGAGATCTACGTCAATGGCGGTTCCGATCAAGCCAAAACCGACGCGCTCGCTGGGCTGATCGATCCGGCCTCGTTGCCGAAGGCTGATCAGATTCTTGCGGGAAACCCCGATCTGGCAAAGGAGTTCCCGAACGGGTTCACCCTCTCCGACCTCCAGACCAATAACCCTGCAATCGTCTCGCAGTACCTTGATGCCGAAGCGCTGAATGGCTGGTCGTTAGTTGGCGCTGCGAATGCCGGTGAAGCACAAGCTGCTGCCGACCTCGAACTCGCTGCATCAGGTGTGTTCAAGAGCGCAACGGAGTACAAGAAACTCAACGTCTGGGACTACGGCGGCAAGCCAACCCTGAAGGACGATTGCCCTGATGGCGGCACGATCTGCCGAGTGCAGCACCGCATCACTTCGGCGCTCCAGATCAAGAACCCGAAGCACTACTCCGTCGTGCAGGTGCAAAAGGTGATTCCGCAACAGACGATTCCTGGTCAGGCACCGCCGATCCCGAAGGCCGATCCTTCGCAGCCAGTGATTTCTGTGGTGATGGTCCGCGACATTGGCAACGAGCGAGTTATTCCGTTCTTGTACTTCGTGATTTCGTTGACGCTTTTCATCATTTCTGCATGGGCCTTGCACAACCGTGACAAGGTGCTCATGAAGAACAAGGCGATGGCCGACGCCGCTTCGAAGGAGAGCTGACCAGCGTGGGGCAGTATCTGCCGATCTTCGCGATGCTTGTGTTGGCGATCATTTTCGCCGCCGTGAGCCGCGTTGTTTCGCAACTCCTCGCGCCCCGTCGACCTTCCGAAGCCAAGTCGTCTCCGTACGAATGCGGCATCGTGCCCGACCAAGGTCCGCCGGAACGATTCCCGGTGAAGTTCTTTCTGGTCGCGATGATTTTCATCGTGTTCGACATTGAAATCATTTTCTTGTTCCCGTTTGCGGTTGTGTTTCGTTCTCTTGGTGGCTACGGAATCGCTGCGATTCTGATTTTCACCGCAGCAGTGTTCGAGTCATTCGTGTATCTCATCGGCAACGGCGCGCTTGACTGGGGTCCGGCCAAGCATCTGCGTCGTTCCGGTGTTGTTTCTCCTGCCCGTACAGCGACGAGCACAATCCGTCGCGTCGGCCTCGAAGGCCGTTCGACTGAAGAGGCCGCATAAGTGTCGAGCGAGACCAGGCCAACAGGCGGACTCCTTGAGTCCGGACTTGAAGGACTTAGCCACAACTTCCTTACCGGCACGCTTGAAGAGCTCGTCAAGTGGGCCCGTCGCCACAGTGTGATGCCCGCCACGTTCGGTCTCGCGTGTTGCGCACTCGAGATGATGGCGGCTGGTGGTCCCCACTACGACCTCTCGCGCTACGGCATGGAAACCTTCCGCGCTTCGCCTCGTCAGGCCGATCTCATGATCGTTGCCGGGCGCGTGTCACAGAAGATGGCTCCGGTTCTTCGCCAGATTTACGACCAGATGATGGAACCCAAGTGGGTTATCTCGATGGGAGTGTGTGCATCTTCAGGCGGCATGTTCAACAACTACGCCATCGTGCAGGGCGTCGATCAGATCGTTCCGGTCGATGTCTACGCACCGGGTTGTCCACCATCACCCGAAACGCTCATGCACGCGATCCTCACGCTTCACGACAAGATCAAGACCGGTGAACTCACTCGCCGCAAGGGTGAAGGCCTTGGTTTGGTCGTTGAACAGATGGGTCCCTCAGGACCTGTGCCTGTCACCTTGGGTCAGGGCTGAACATGACCGACATCGACGCCCAAGGTGGCGAGGCTGACACCCCAGCCGAGATCGCACCCGAGACCCTTTTCGACACCCTGCTGACTCGTTCACATGAGCAGCTTGTGTTGCATCCAATGCGAGAGAAGTACTCCTCTCTGCTCGCAACACTTCACAGTGCCGGATATCACTCCGTTATCGATTTGTGTGGAGTCGATTACCTCACAAACGATTCGCGCCAACTTCCCGAGGGCATTGAGCCGGAGCGTTTCGAAGTTGTGGTGAACCTCATCAACCACCGCGAACGTGCTCGACTTCGCTTACGAGTGCAGGTTCCTGAAACTGACCCTGTGCTTCCTTCGGCGTTCAATCTCTATCCCGGTACCGAAGCCATGGAACGTGAAACTTTCGACATGTTCGGCATCGCGTTCGATGGTCACCCTGACCTCACCCGAATCCTCATGCCCGAGGACTGGATCGGACACCCGCTGCGCAAGGACTACGACGTAGGTCGAATTCCGGTGCAGTTCAAGGGCGCTCCCGCGAATCGTTGATCTCATGACTGCAACTCACGAACTTCCTACGAATGTGAAGCAGACCTCCGAAGGCGGTCAAGAACTCACCTCAGCCGATGTTGTGGCTGCTGGCGAGCGACTCCGCGAACTCGGGGCAGTTCTGCGCTTATCTGAGAACGACGCCCTCGTCGCCGAACGTGAACAGGTTTCCGACGACGAAACCATGATCATCAATATGGGTCCACAGCATCCGTCGACTCACGGTGTGTTGCGTCTCATGCTTGAGCTTCAGGGCGAGACCGTCCTTCGTTGTAAGCCCATCATCGGATACCTACATACCGGTATGGAGCGAACGGGCGAAGAACTCACCTATTTGCAGGGCCCCACCAACGTGACGCGCATGGATTACGCAGCGCCGTTGTTCACGGAACTTGCCTTCTCGCTCACCGTTGAGAAGTTGCTCGACATCGAGGTGCCCGAGCGCGCGATCTGGATCCGCATGCTCATGACGGAGATGAATCGCATCTCTTCGCACCTGCTCTTCATGGCGACGAACGGCATGGATCTTGGGGCAGTGTCGATGATGCTTTACGGCTGGCGTGAACGCGAAGAAGCGCTTCGCTTCCTTCAGGAAGTCACCGGTCTGCGCATGAATCACAACTACATCCGTCCGGGTGGTGTCGCTGCCGATCTTCCCGACGGCTGGCGCGACGGTGTTCTGCGTCTACTGGACATGCTTCCTGGCCGCCTTGCGGAATACGACACGCTGCTTAACCAGCAGCCGATTTGGCGTGAACGACTTCAGGGTGTGGGCGCGATTTCTGCAGACGAATGTCTCGCTCTCGGAGTAACCGGACCGATCCTGCGTTCGACTGGTTACGACTGGGATCTTCGTCGCGATATGCCGTACCTCGCGTTCGACCAGGTGGACTTCGACGTAGTTGTCGGTTCGTATGGCGACTGTTTCGACCGTTACGCAATCCGCCTTGCGGAAATTCACGAGTCGATGAAGATCGTCCGTCAGTGCCTCGAAAAGATGCCGAAGGGCGACTACCGCATCCAAGACAAGAAAGTCACTCCGCCGCCGCGTGCGCGAATCGACGAGTCCATGGAAGCGCTCATCCACCACTTCAAGATCTTCACCGAAGGCTTCAAAGTTCCCGAGGGCGAGGCCTACGTTTCAATCGAATCGCCTCGCGGTGAACTCGGTTGCTACATCGTGAGCGACGGTTCATCGAAGCCGTACCGCATGCACGTTCGTGCCCCAAGTTTCGTGAACCTTCAAAGCCTTCCGCATCTCATGCACGGAAGCCTTGTTGCCGACGCCGTGGCCATCATCTCGAGCGTCGATCCCATCCTCGGGGAGGTCGATCGCTAATGGCTCGCCTTACGAACGACAACGTTGAACTCGCGCGCGAAATCATTGGCCGCTACCCGCGTCCGAAGTCTGCGCTCATCCCCTTGTTGCACCTTGCACAAGAACAAGACGGGTATCTCACCGACGACGCAATGGCGCATATCGGTGAACTCGTCGGCGTTTCATCTGCTGAAGTTCTCGGGACTGCATCCTTCTACGAGATGTTCAAGATGGAGCCTGTTGGCCGCTACATGGTCAATATCTGCACCAATATTTCGTGCCAGCTGCGCGGTGGCGAGGAACTTCTCGCTCACGCAGAAAAGACGCTCGGCATTCGCCCCGGACAAACAACCTCCGACGGTCTTTTCACTCTTGAAGACGTCGAATGCATTGCAGCGTGCACCGAAGCTCCGTGCTTGCAGGTGAACTACCGCTACGAACACCGAATCTCGAACGAAGGCTTTGATCAACTCGTGAACGATCTTCGCGCCGGCCGTCGCACCGACGTTCCCGCACATGGTGTTCTTGCTGAAGTTCGTCAGCACATTCCAGAAGATCGTCGTGCAGGTGTTGTTACCCCTGAAGACAAAGATGTACCGGTCTGGATCTCAGCAGCGGGGGAGAGCAACCGATGATTACTGACGCCCCTCGCATCATTACGTCGCGTTTTGACAATGCCGACAGCTTCACGCTTTCTGGTTACGAAGCAACAGGCGGCTACCAAGCGCTGCGCAAAGCGCTCGGAATGGGGCCGGCTGCAGTAGCTGACGAAGTCAAGACAGCGACACTTCTTGGCCGTGGCGGTGCAGGTTTCCCCGCTGGCGTGAAGTGGGGTCTTGCCCCAGAGAACGTGTGGCCTCGTTACCTCGTTGTCAACGGCGACGAGTCCGAACCGGGCACCTACAAGGATCGCCTCCTCATGGAGCGCGATCCTCACCAGCTCATTGAAGGCGTGCTGCTCGCGTGTTATGCGATCGGTTGCGGCCAAGCTTTCCTTTACGTGCGCGGCGAAATGCCGCTTGCTCAGGAACGCATCGCTGCCGCACTGAACGATGCCTACGCAGCTGGTTACATCGGCAAGAACATCCTTGGTTCAAACTTTTCCGTTGACATTGTTCTTTCTTGGGGTGCGGGCGCTTACATCGTGGGCGAAGAAACTGCACTCATCGAAAGTCTTGAAGGCAATCGCGGTATGCCGCGTCTGAAGCCGCCGTTTTTCCCGGCGGCCAAGGGTCTGTACATGCAGCCCACGATCGTGAACAACGTCGAGACGCTTTCGAATCTGCCCTGGATCGTTACCAATGGCGGTGAGGCATTCGCAGCACTTGGCGCAGAGACCTCACGCGGCACGCGCATGTTCGCTGTGTCCGGTCATGTGAAGAACCCTGGTGTGTTCGAGGTCGAATACGGCGTCACCACATTCCGCGATCTCATTTACGCCCCCCAGTACGCAGGCGGCATCCTCGGCGATCGCGCGTTGAAGGCGTATATCCCCGGCGGCGCGTCGGCTCCTTGGTTCTTCGAAGAGCATCTTGATCTTCCGCTCGAGAAGGTCACTGTCGATCGTGCCGGTTCAATGCTTGGCTCTGGTGCTGTCGTCGTAATGGACGAAACCACCGACGCTGTTAAAGCGTGTCTTCGCGTGGTTCGTTTCTTTGCTCGCGAATCGTGTGGCAAGTGCGCACCGTGTCGCGAAGGAACAACGTGGCTCGAAAAAATTCTGCAACGAATCCAGGATGGTTACGGACGTCCCAGTGATCTCGATCTGCTCATGGATGTCTCTGACAACATTTCTCCCGGAATCGCGTGGCCGCCGAAGCAGACAACAATCTGCCCGCTTGGTCCGTCGGCAGTGTCGCCCATCGCGTCGGCTCTGCAGCGTTTCCGTCCTGAGTTCGAAGCGCGTATTGCTCAGGCCGAAGAGGCTCGTCACTCGGTTCCCGTGAACATCTCGAAGGTGTCGTCGCATGGCTGAGTCGGACGTGACCCCGATCGACGGCGTGGCCGTCGAAATCAATGGTGTTGAGGTCATCGCCCACAAGGGTGAACTCCTCATCGATGCTGCGGAACGCACTGGCACGTACATTCCGCGTTTCTGTTACCACGAGCGCATGAACCCCGTCGGCATGTGCAGGATGTGTTTGGTCGAGGTCGATACAGGTCGCGGTCCGGCACTCCAACCGAGCTGCATGCTCGAGTGCACGCCTGGGATGAAGGCTGATACAGAATCCGCCGTCACCAAGAAGGCTCAAGACGGCATTCTTGAATTCCTGCTTGCGAATCACCCGCTTGATTGTCCGGTCTGCGATAAGGGCGGCGAATGCCCGCTTCAGGATCAGACCATGGCCTATGGCCCCGGCGAAAGCCGCTTCGTCGAAGAGAAGCGTCACAAGGAAAAGCCGATTCCGATCAGCGACCTTGTGCTCCTCGACCGTGAGCGCTGCATCCTTTGCGACCGTTGCACACGTTTCGCGAAGGAAGTGGCTGGCGATCCGCTCATTCACTTTATTCATCGCGGCAACAACACCGAAGTCAATACGTTCCCGGATGAACCATTCGCTTCGTACTTCAGTGGCAACACCGTTCAGATCTGTCCGGTGGGCGCGCTTACGTCGTCGACCTACCGTTTCAAGGCTCGTCCCTGGGATCTTGAAACCACTGAATCAACATGTCAGACCTGTTCGGTTGGTTGTCGTATTTCAATCGACTCATCGCGCGATCAGGTGCAGCGTTTCGCCGGTGTCGACATTGATCCTGTCAACTGGGGTTGGCTGTGCGATAAGGGCCGCTTCTCCAGCGAAGTCGTAACGTCCGACGCTCGACTTTCCGAGCCGCTCGTGCGAGACGGTTCCGGCCTCGTTCCAGCCAAGTGGTCCGACGCGCTGAATCGTTTCGCGAAAGCGCTCGACAACGCGTCGTCGGCACAATCGATTGGTGTCATCGGAGGCTCACGTCTCACGAACGAAGACGCCTACGCATGGTCGAAGTTCTTTAAGGGTGTTCTCGCTACGGACAACGTCGATGCACAACTCGGCGACGGACTTCCCGCTCATGTCGTGCTCGGTCTCCCCAGCGCAACGATCGATGAAGTTTGCGCTCCCGGCGGCACGGTCTTGTTGCTTGGTCCTGATGTGAAGGAAGAACTTCCGGTTCTGTTCCTTCGTCTCCGCCACGCAGCAGTCGAAGATCGCGTCACCATCGTCGAGGTTTCACCCCGTTCCACTGGCGTTACTTCTCTCACGAAGGCATCAGTGCATCCTCGCCCGGGCGAAACGGCTGACGTTGTTGCTGCGCTCATGAGTTCGGCTGCCATCGATCGCGAGATCGCTGGTGTTGCGGCTGCAGAGCTCGAAGCCGCACGCGCCGCACTTGCCGCCGCAACGGGACCAATCACTGTGGTGCTCGGTCGCGCATCGCTTGCTGAATCAGCAAGCGTCACTGTCGCCGCTGCTTCAGCCATTCTCGCCGCTCGTCCCGACACCACGTTCCTTTCGGCGCTTCGCCGCTCGAACGTGCGCGGTGCGCTCGACATGGGTCTTGCCCCGGGACTTCTTCCCGGTCGCGTCACCCTCGAAGACGGTGCTGAGTGGTACTCCGAAGTCTGGCCATCGATGCCGGCGGCGGTCGGGCTCGACACTGAAGGCATTCTTCGTGCCGCTGCGGACGGACGCATCGACGTCCTTGTTCTCCTCGGCGCCGATCCGCTTTCCGATTTCCCCGATGCCGACCTTGCTGAACGTGGTCTCACTGGTGCGCGCACAGTGCTCTCTGTCGACACCGCACTCAATCCATCAAGCAAGCGAGCCGACATTGTCTTGGCTGCGGCAGGTTTCGCCGAAAAGGCCGGCACCACCACCAACATCGAAGGCCGCGTCAGCACGTTGTCGCAGCGGGTTACGCCGCCAGGCACCGCACGCGCCGACTGGATGCTGGCTGCTGAGGTTTCAACCCGACTCGGAACCGACCTCGGTTTCGAAAGTTTCGGCGACGTGCTTGCTGAAATCTCTGCAGTCGCACCTGCCTACCTTGCACTCGACCAAGCCATTGCCGAAGGTTCACCCGATGGCGTCATGCTTCCGCTCGACGTTGTGGTCATCATTGATGAAGACGACGAGGACATTGTGATCGTCGATGAAACTGTCACCGTTTCACAAGACGGTGCCGAGGTCGATGTCACCGCCGATGTTGTCGTTGATGATGCCGACGCCGCTGACTCGGAAAGTACTGAAGGGCTGATCGAGATCATCGCTGACGACGCGGATGTTGCTGGCTCGATGCCTCCATTTGTGCAGTTCACCCCAATCCAGATGGTCACCGCTCCTCCGGTGGATTCCTACAGTTTCCGACTTGTCGCTTCTCGCAAGTTGTACGACCAGGGAACGCTGGTGCAGTCAGCGCCTTCACTGGCACCGCTTGCTCCAGGATCAACGGTCTCGCTGAACCCATGGGAATTCGATCGACTCGGAGTCGCCACGGGTGGCCGTGCAATCGTTCGCACCGCAAAGGCGTCGGTGAACGTCACCGTTCAGTCCGATTCAGGTGTGCCGCGTGGTGTGGCCGCGATGATCGTGAATCAGGCCGACGGTCGCGTGAGCGATCTTGTGTCTGCCGATGAACTCGTTGCAGAAGTCAGAATTGAGACTGCACCATGAACATGCTCGGTGGTGATCCGCTTCTCTCTGGTCAAGTCGACCTAGCCGTCGTACTCATCGTCCTTCTGAAGGTCGTTGGCGTCTTCGCGTTCCTTCTGGTGGCGACCATGCTGATGATTTGGTTCGAACGAAAGGTTGTGGGCGACTTCCAAAACCGAGTCGGACCAAACACCGCTGGTCCGTTCGGCATCCTTCAGACGCTCGCCGATGGCATCAAGTTCTTCTTCAAGGAAGATCTCATTCCTGATCGCGCAGAACGGCGTGTCTTCATCCTTGCGCCGCTGCTCACAGTGGTACCTGCGTTCTTGTTGTTCACGATTGTTCCGTTCGGTGGCGATTTCAGTAACGGTCACGACGGATCAGTCGAACTGTTCGGCCACACCACCTATCTGCAGCTTGCCGATCCTTCGATCGGTATTTTGTTCGCGCTCGCGATGTCATCCATCGCGGTTTACGGCGTGATGCTCGCCGGTTGGTCATCGGGCTCGAAGTACCCGCTTATCGGTTCAGTGCGCGCGTCAGCCCAGATGGTGTCGTACGAAGCTGCACTTGGTCTGTCCGTGTGCGCCGTTGTACTCACCACCGGCACGCTCAGCACCCACGGCATCGTGATGGCGCAGGCGGGAAGCGGTTGGGGCGGATTCATTCCTCACTGGAATCTCATCGCGGCAGGCTTCGTACCGTTTGTGGTCTTCTTGCTTGCCAGCCAGGCCGAACTCAATCGTCCGCCATTCGATCTCGTTGAAGCAGAACAGGAACTCGTCGGTAGCTATCACACCGAATATTCCTCAATCCGCTTCGCTCTGTTCTTTGTTGCGGAGTTCATGAACTCCGTCACCATGGCCGCAATTATTGTCACCTTGTTCTTGGGCGGCCCCGCTGGCCCCGCACTTCTCGGACCAGGTTGGCTCTGGGGAATCATTTGGTTCCTCCTCAAGATGACTGCGTTCCTGTTCCTTTTCGTTTGGGTGCGCAGCACGCTCCCTCGTGTTCGTTACGACCAACTTATGGATCTTGGTTGGAAGGTGCTCATTCCGCTTTCGCTCGGATGGCTCCTCCTTCTTGCCACCTTCTGGGTGGCTCGCGATCAGCACTGGAATGGATTCGTCACGGTTGCCATTGGCGCTGTCGTTGGCCTGACTGGCTACGGCTTGCTCAAAGCAGCGATTGCAACCTCAAAAGCTCGCCGACTTGAAGGGGTGGTCGACTGATGGGTTACCTCGGTGGTTTCCTGGTCAGCCTGCGCCAGATCGGTCGCAAGCAGCGCGTTACGACGCAGTATCCAAAAGAAAAGGCACCCAAGCCGATTCGCGTGCACGGTCGTCACGTTCTCAATCGTTACGAAGACGGAATGGAAAAGTGCATCGGCTGCGAACTCTGCGCCGGCGTCTGTCCTGCCAAGTGCATTTTTGTACGCGGCGCCGACAACCCCATTGATGATCCCGTGTCTCCCGGTGAGCGCTTTGGCTACATCTACGAGATCAACTATCTCCGTTGTATCCATTGCGATCTTTGCGTCGAGGCCTGCCCGACTGAAGCAATTACCGAGAGCAAGATGTTCGAGTTCTCGTTCACAAGTCGTGCCGATGCGATTTACACCAAAGCCGAACTCGTGGTTGACGACGACGGCATGCCGCAAAAGATGCCATGGGAAGATTGGCGCGAAGGCGAAGACACGCCAACGTCTGCATGGATGCGTGCAACCTCTCCTTCAGGTAGCGCTGCATTCGAAGGCGTTGTTGGTTGGTCCGGTGAGCTTGGCTACGGAATCCGTGCGCCGGAAGCAGCACAGGACATCAAGGATTCGGTGAACACACCGCTCGACATGATCGATGAGCATGGCCATGGTCACGAGGATCACGCGCCAGGTACTCCGGAACACGTTTCTCCCGGACACGACCACCACGACGACGGTGAATGGGGCGGTGATCGCTGATTATGGAAACCGCCGTTTTCATCGTCTGTGCGCTCATCGTTTTGGCCGGAGGTCTCGGGGTCGTTTCCTCGCGTAATCCCGTCCACGCTGCACTCAGTCTCATTGCGACATTGTTCGGAATCGCGGTGCTCTTCTTGAACTTGGGCGCAGAACTTCTCGCCGTCGTGCAGGTCATCGTTTACACAGGCGCCATCGTTGTTCTCATCCTCTTCGTCATGATGCTTTTGGGCGTCGACAGCGAAGAAGACCTTGAAACCGAACCATTGGTGGGGCAGCGATTGCTTGCCGGCCTTGTCGGCCTCCTGTTCCTTGGTGCGATCCTCGCCATCATCATCATCGGTAAGGAATCAATCGTTACTGGTTCGCATTCAGTGACCAGCGCCATTTCGCCCACGGTCTCGAACATCACCCAAATCGGCACCGAGCTCTTCACGACCTACGTCTTCCCGCTCGAAGTCACTGCCGGCCTTCTCACCATCGCTGTAGTCGGCGCTGTCGTTCTTTCTCGTCGTCCTCGCGACCTCGAGCCCATTCCGGAGCCTGAGTCGATGACTGATATGGGTGACGAACCGCTCACCGCCATTCCCGAGGAAGGAGCGCACTGATGGGTTCGAACCTTTCGCTTGCGTACCTGATGCTCTCGGCGATTCTTTTCGTGATCGGCGGAGTTGGTGTTCTAATCCGTCGCAATCCACTCGTCATGATCATGTGCGTCGAACTCATGCTTAACGCCGTGAATCTTTCGTTTGTCACGTTCGGAAAGATGCTCGATGACATCTCTGGTCAGATCATCGTGTTCTTCGTCATGGTCGTTGCCGCCGCAGAAGTTGTGGTTGGTCTCGCACTCATCGTGGCGATGGCACGTCGTCGTCCCGGCGCTACCGCCGATGACCTTCGGACATTGAGGGGGTAGGGGCCATGGTCGAACTTGTCTGGTTAATCCCTGCACTACCCCTCGCCGGGTTCTTGCTCTTGGTGTTCTTCGGTAAGCGCATTGGTGAACCTCGTGCCGGATGGATCGGCACGGGAGCAGTTGCGCTTTCATTTGTCACCGCATGCGTGGTATTCGCTGGCCTTTGGAACGAACCCGAGCACACCTTTGAAGCGTCGTTGTTCAAGTGGATTCCTGCTGGCAACTTCAACGTCGATATTGGAATCCTTCTTGATCCGTTGTCGATGGCCATGGTGCTGTTCATTACTGGAATCGCATCGCTGATCCATCTCTACTCAATCGGCTACATGCATGGAGATAGCCGATTCCCGCGTTTCTTCACCTACCTGAACCTTTTTGTGTTCTCGATGCTCGTTCTCGTTCTCGGCGACAACTTGGTTCTCACCTTCCTTGGTTGGGAAGGCGTGGGTGCGTGTTCATACTTCCTCATCGCGTTCTGGTTCGAGAAGGAAGAGAATGCGAGCGCTGGCAAGAAGGCCTTCATCACCAACCGAGTTGGTGACTGGGGCTTCATGGTGGCCATCTTCATGACCTTCTTCGCCTTCGGAACCGTTACCTACACAGAGTTTCTTCCGATGGCCCCAGGTCTGGCTCAGACCACCGCAACATTTATTGCGCTCATGCTGTTCGTTGGCGCCATCGGTAAGTCAGCCCAGATCCCGCTGTTCATTTGGTTGCCTGACGCAATGGCTGGTCCGACTCCAGTTTCCGCCCTCATCCACGCAGCAACAATGGTGACCGCGGGCGTCTACCTGTTGGTTCGCGTGAATCCGATCATCGCGGCCTCGGCATCGTGGATTCCGTGGATGATCGCGATCGTTGGTATCGCCACTGCATTCCTTGCGGCCACGATCGCTCTGGCCCAGCAGGACATCAAGAAGGTCCTTGCGTACTCGACCGTCAGCCAGCTCGGATACATGTTCCTGGCTGTTGGTGTTGGTGGGTACAGCGCTGCGATTTTCCACATGATCACGCATGCTTTCTTCAAGGCACTGCTCTTCCTTGGCGCCGGTTCGGTCATCCACGGAATGCATGAAGAGCAAGACATGCGGCGCATGGGTGCGCTTCGCAGAATCATGCCGGTTACCGCCGTCACCTTCATCATTGGTTGGCTCGCGATTGCCGGTGTGCCGCCGTTCTCCGGTTTCTGGTCGAAGGACGACATCCTCGCTTATGCATTGCACAAGAGCCCGATCCTTTATGTCATCGGTCTCATCACCGCTTTGCTCACGGCGTTCTACATGAGCCGCCTTGTCTTCCGGGTGTTCTACGGCGATTCCCGTTGGGGCGAATCGGCCGAAGGCGAACTCGCGAACCTCAACGCACACACAGCAACCGATGCAGCCGATGCTGGCGCTGAAGATCACGCCGATGCACACGAGGATTCCCACGCGGACACTCATGCCGGTCACGGCGCAGTGCACCCGCACGAGTCCAAGTGGCCAATGTTGGTGCCGCTCATTGTGCTTGCGTTCTTCGCTGCTACCGCGGGCGTCCTCAACCTTCCGTTTACGGAAAACCTTGAGTTCCTGAACCGCTGGCTCGAACCGGTTGTCGGAGAAAATCAGGTGCACTTGCACCTTGGTGGCGCCCAACTCACGTTTGAACTGTTGCTCTCTACGACGATCGCGCTTCTCGGAATCTTCGCTGCCTACATGGTCTATTTGAAGAAGAAGATCGACCCCAGTCGTATCGAACTTCCGTTCTTCGCCAATGGTTGGTACATCGACCAGGGCATCACGGCGTTTATGGGCGGAATCGGCCGCAAGGGCTTTGAACTCATTGCCATGTTCGACAAGGTGGTTATCGATGGTGCAGTTAATGGTGTCGGTCGAGCCACCCGTGGTGGGGCTTCCCGACTCCGTGCCATTGAAAACGGTTATGTGCGTTGGTATGCGCTCATGATCGGTGTCGGCGCTGTTCTGATCGTCGCATTCGTAATGACGCAGGTGAGCTTCTGATGATCGCTTCGGTGCTTTCCTCCGTACTCGCGTCAGAAGGCGCGCCATCGTTCCCGATTCTTCCGGCACTGGTTTTCGTTCCGTTGGTCGGTGCGATTCTCATTGCACTGATGCCGAGTTCCCGCCCGGAACTTTCGCGACAGATGGCGGTGCTTACGGCGCTGCTCACCGGCATTCTCAGCATCGCGTTGCTGGTCAAGTTCAAGACTGACGACGCAGGCTTCCAGTTTGTGGTTCAGCAAACGTGGGTGGAGTCACTCGACATCAAGTTCTTCCTTGGTGTCGATGGCATCTCGCTCTTCCTTGTCGTACTCACCGGCATCCTGTTCCCGATCGCGTTGTTTGCGGCCAAACCGGAACACAGTCCGAAGGGCTACTACGCCTGGCTCACCCTGCTTATGGCCGGTTGTATGGGTGCGTTCTTGTCTCTCGATCTCTTCCTCTTCTTCTTGATGTTCGAGATCACGCTCGTTCCGCTCTACATGCTCATTGGCAAGTGGGGTCACGGTCGCCGGGTCTACGCCGCAACAAAGTTCTTCCTCTACACGATGCTTGGCTCAGCCTTCATGCTGGTTTCCATTGTGACGTTGGCGGTCCTCGCTGGCGCTGGCGACAAGGGTGGTGTGTCGTTCGACTTCACCAAGATCATCGCCACCGACAATTTGGCGACGAGTACAGGCCGTTGGTTGTTCCTTGGTATGGCGATCGCATTTGCGGTGAAGGTCCCGTCCTTCCCGTTCCATACGTGGTTGCCCGATGCCCACACTGAAGCACCGACCGCAGGTTCGATTGACCTCGCCGGCATTCTTCTGAAGCTCGGCACGTACGGTTTCCTTCGCTACGGACTCGAACTTTTCCCAGAAGCGACAGTTTGGTTTGCACCGGTGATGCTCACGTTGGCCACGATCGGTGTCGTCTATGGCGGCATCGTTGCGGCCATGCAACGGAACCTCAAGCGTCTCGTTGCGTATTCATCAGTCGCCCATATGGGCTTTGCCCTCATGGGTCTGTTTGCGCTGAATGTCGAAGGCATTGAGGGCTCTGTGCTTCAAATGATCAATCACGGCATCACCACCGGTGCGTTGTTCATCCTTCTTGGCTTCCTCTACTCACGCCGACACACCTACGAGATTTCTCAGCTGAAGGGCATCGCCAAAGTTGCACCGGTGTTTGCTGGTGTCTTCACACTCGTGATGCTCGCGTCCATCGGTGTTCCCGGACTCAACGGATTCGTTGGTGAATTTCTTGTCCTCCTCGGAACCTTCGTAGCGAATCGCTGGTGGGCAGTCATTGCCGCAACTGGCGTGATTATCGCTGCGCTCTATTTGCTCTGGGCCTACCAGCGTGTGTTCCAAGGCGAACCGGACGAAGCCAACAAGAACTTCCCGGATCTCAAGATTTCCGAGAAGCTCGTCATGGCTCCGCTTGTCGTACTCATCATCTTCCTCGGCATCTACCCGAAACCGGTTCTTGATCGCATCGCTCCATCGGTGAAGAGAGTCGTGACTCGACTCGAAGTTCAGGTCGATGGGTTCAAGGAGCCGATCACCCGAAAAGGCGCTGACCTTCTCAAGATCGAATCCTCACACTTGAACACGGGTGAACATGCGCTTGGTGTAGCCACGAACGGAAAGGGAGCGAACCAGTGATCGCGGCCCTTCTCGCTCAGGTCGATCCCAGCATGTTGCGCGGTGGCGAAACTGTCGCCGAGACACTGGATTCCGGAATAGTTCGCGTGGCCGGCCCGTCAATCGATTGGCTTGCTCTTCTTCCGATGCTCATCTTGTTGGTGGGCGGACTTCTCACGCTGACGTTCTCTTCGTTCCTGAAGAAGCGTGAGCCGAAAGGTCTCTTTACTTGGACCACGGTGGCCATCGCGGTTGCCGCGGCGATCAGTGTGGTGCCCACGTGGGCCCGAGTTCAGGGCTGGAACTCCGTCCTTTGGTGGAACCTGGATCAAACGAACACCGGTCCGTTCAGCACCGCTGGGGGAGCGGTCGGCATCGACGGCTTCTCGCTTTTCATCACTGTCGTGTTGTGTGCCGGTGTTGTACTCGCTGCGTTGTTGGCCGACGGCTTCCTTCGCCGGGAGTCCATGACCGGGCCTGAGTTCTACGTTCTTCTGCTTCTTTCAGCAGTTGGTGGCGTCATCATGGCGATGTCGAACGATCTCATCGTTCTGTTCATTGGTCTTGAGACCCTTTCGATTGCGGTCTACGTGCTTGCGGGCATGAACCTGCGCCGAGTCCAGTCGCAGGAGTCAGGGCTCAAGTACTTCGTCCTCGGCGCGTTCTCGTCTGCGTTCCTCCTCTACGGCATCGCGATGCTCTACGGAGCCACCGGTTCAACGAACTTCGTTGACATTCGCGAATTCATGTCCGCAGTCGTTCCGATCCACAACGGCCTGCTGCTCCTCGGGCTTGTGCTTGTGCTTGTCGGCTTGGCCTTCAAGATCTCGGCAGTTCCATTCCATGCATGGAGCCCCGATGTCTATGACGGTGCGCCGACACCGGCAACGGCGTGGATGGCATCAGGTGTGAAGGCCGCTGCCGTTGCTGGTCTCGTTCGTGTCTTCATGCTCACGTTCTCGAACTACGCCTCAACTTGGAAGCCGATCGTTTACGTCTTGGCGATTCTGTCGATGGTTCTTGGTGCGGCACTGGCCATTGTCCAGAGCAACGTCAAGCGCATGCTGGCGTACTCCTCGATCAGCCACGCGGGCTTCATCTTGATGGCGATCGAAGCCAATACTGCAAACGGGATTTCGGCTGCAGCGTTCTATGTTGCGGTCTACACCTTCATGGTGGCTGGGTCCTTCGGTGTGGCCACGATCGTTGGCCGCAAGGGCGACGGCAATCACCAGCTTTCGGATTACAAGGGCCTTGTCCGCTCGAATCCATGGCTGGCCGGATCGTTCATCGTCATGCTTCTGGCTCAGGCTGGTGTTCCGTTCACCGCTGGCTTCTTTGCCAAGTTCTTGGCGATCACTGCAGCGGCCGATGCTCATGCGGTGCCGCTGGCAATCATCGCCATGGTGTCGGCAGTGATTTCGGCCTTCCTCTATCTCCGCATCATCGTCGCCATGTTCATGTCCGGCGGCGACGACGGCACCGAAGATGTCATCGATCGTTCGAACCGACTTCGGGTTCCCTTTGCCGCAGGTCTGGCCATCGGAATCTGTGTGGTCGTCACGATCGGCTACGGACTGCTTCCAGATCTACTGCTCAAACCCGCTCGCAATGCCACACCGGCAGCGGTTCAGTACGAACGACCCACTGACACGATCGACCTCGGCTTGGCCGGATCCACTACTGGGTCCACCACCGCCGGCCGTTGATCCCGCAAGATTGAACCACTCTCTTTATGTCACGAGGATTTCATGCCGTGTTCGGCCCTTCTGTAGTGTCCGGGAACGATGACTGAGTACTCCGATTTCGTCAGGCAGTACCTCACCGTTGCGATTTTCGCCGGTGTTGGTCTAGGCCTCGGTGCCGGTCTTCTCGCCATTGGCAAGATTTTCCGACCAACGCGCCCCCAAGAGCAGAAGTATCTCGTCTACGAATCGGGTGTTGACCCGGTCGGTTCCGGCTGGTCGCAGAGCCAAATTCGCTATTACATCTACGCCCTCCTCTTTGTCATGTTCGACGTGGAAGCGGTGTTCATGTTCCCGTGGGCGACACAACTCGAGTCTTACGGTGTGTTCGGTTTGGTCGAGATGCTGATTTTCGTGGCGATCTTGGCCCTGGGCCTCCTGTACGCCTGGCGCAAGAAGGTGCTTCGATGGGCCTAGTAGAAAGCGGCAAGCTGCCCAAGCCGCTCTCCAAACTCCTCAATATCTCGCGGAAGTACTCCATCTGGGCCTACCAGTGGGGTCTCGCGTGCTGCGCGATCGAAATGGGTGCGGCATTTGCGTCCCCCCGTTACGACGTCATGCGCCTCGGGGTCATTCCCTTCCCGGCGAGCCCTCGCCAGGCCGACCTTGTGGTCATCGCCGGCACCGTCACCGACAAACTCGCTCCGGCAGTTGTTCGTCTTTATGAGCAGATGCCCGACCCCAAGTACGTCATCTCAATGGGATCCTGCGCGAACTGCGGCGGCCCCTACTGGGATAGCTATTCAGTGACCAAGGGTGTCGATCAGTTGATTCCCGTCGATGTCTACGTTCCCGGTTGCCCGCCACGTCCCGAAGCATTGCTTGAAGGAATCATCCTTCTGCAGGAACGCATTGCGCACGAAGATATGGCCGAGCGTTGGAAGGGTGAGCCAATTGTCGTCGGCTGACACTGAGACGCTCGAAGAGGCAGCGCCGGCAATCGACGAAGCGCGCGAGGCTGTTCTGGCCGAGATCACTGCGCGCCTTGGCGAAGGTGTCGTCGGTTCGCATATCCGTCCTGGCGACGACCTCTGGATTCGCGTCGATCGCGCCAATTGGGTTGCTGCCGCTGAAGCAGCGAAAGCCATGGGCTATCGCTTCTTCGACTTTCTTTCCGCAATCGATTGGCTTCCTTCGCCCTTCGGTCGCGACATGGATTCACAGGAAGACCGCGTTGTTTCTGGTACTCCGGCAAAGGAACCAGAAGCAATGGTGCAGGGCTATGCCGGTGGCGAAACCCGCTTTCAGCTTCTTGCGCGCGTGTACTCAATCAGCGCAGGAATGGGCATCACGTTCAAGTGCGATCTTCCCGATGACGATCTCACTGCAGGTACTTGGTCGAACGTCTACGCCGGGGCGAACTGGCACGAACGTGAAGCCCGCGAAATGTTTGGTTTCTCCTTCGACGGACACCCGAACATGATCAACCTGTACTTGCCTGCCGATTTTGTGGGGCATCCTCTTCGTAAAGACTTCCCGTTGTTGGCTCGTCGGGTTCGCCCGTGGCCCGGCATCGTCGACGTCGAACCGATGCCCGGTGTTGCCGATGAGGAAGGAGAGGGTGAATGACCGCCATTAGCGATCCGCAATCCGTTGCTGCTCTCGCCGCCGAAGCAGTCGATAACCGCGTCAACCTCGATTTCGAAACCGAGGGCATGACCCTCAACATGGGTCCGCAGCATCCCGCCACCCACGGAACGTTGCGCATCATTGCTCGACTCGATGGCGAACAGGTCATCTCTGCCGAACCGATGTGCGGTTACATGCATCGCGGTTACGAAAAACTCACCGAGGTTCGGACCTACCCGCAGATCAATGCGCTCATCAATCGTATCGATTGGCTCGGAAGCTTCGCGAACGAAGTTCCGTTCATCCTTGCGGCAGAAAAGCTCATGGGTGTTGAAGCGCCGCCTCGTGCGCAGTGGATTCGCACCATCCTCTTTGAAATGTCGCGCATTGCGAACATCTCTTTGTTCCTTGGTGACTTTGGTTTGCAGCTCGGCGGTATGACCGCTGGTTTCTACGCATTCCGCGATCGCGAATGGGTTCTGAACCAGATCGAGTCAGCAACCGGTGGACGTTTCCACCCGAACTTCGACCGCATTGGTGGCCTTAAGGACGATTTGCCGAAGGGCTGGATTGAGTCCTCACATACCGCAATGGACAAGCTCCTTGCGTTCTGCGATGAGTTGGAAGACCTTCTCGTCGGCAATGAAATCTTCCAAGCCCGTACTCGCGGCATCGGCGTTATCCCCGCCGAGATCGCTCTTTCCTACGGACTTTCCGGGGCCAATCTCCGTGCTTCTGGCGTCGACTGGGATCTTCGTCGCGACAACTGCCCTCCCGGACTCGTTTACGACAAGGCCGACTGGAAAGTTTGGACACATCCGGACGGCGATTGTTTCGCTCGTACGTGGGTCCGCCTCCAGGAAACTCGCGAAGCGGCAAAGATCGTGAAGCAACTTCTCGACACCATCCCGAGTGGTCCGGTGATGGCCAAGGTCCCACGCATCATCAAGGTGCCCGAGGGCGAGGCCTACGTCGCCACCGAGAATCCTCTCGGCGAAATGGGTTACTACGTCGTGTCGAAGGGTGATCTTGTTCCGTTCCGCGTCAAGATCCGCTCGGCCTCGTTCAACAACATTTCCGTCGTGCCGTGGGTCGCTCGGGGTGCGTACGTTCCCGACCTCATCTCAATTCTCGGCAGCCTCTATTTCATCTTGGGTGACATCGACCGATGACCCTTCTTCTTGCTTCGTTCGCGCCGCCGTATTGGCTTTCGACCCTTATCAAGGTTCTTGTCGTCAGCGCAGTCGTTCCCACTACCGCCCTTATTCTCGGCATGGTCTTCTTGTTCAAGATCATGTCGTGGATGCAAAGCCGTCTTGGTCCGCAAGAAGCTGGCCCGCGTGGAACCCTGCAGCTTCTTGCTGACGGGGTGAAGTTCCTTCAGAAGGAAGACATCGCTCCGAACGGTGCCGATCTCTGGGTCTTTAAGGTCGCGCCGCTCGTGGTGCTCATGTCCACCCTTCTGCTCTACGTTGCCCTTCCGGCCTCGATGCACCTTGTTGTCGCCGACCTCGACGTTGGTGTGTTCTTCGTGCTTGCGATTTCGTCGCTTTCGGTCATCGGCGTACTGATGGCGGGTTGGTCATCAGCCAGCAAGTACTCCCTCATGGGTGCGCTTCGTGCTGCCGGTCAGCTCATTGCCTATGAACTTCCGATGGTGCTCGCCGTCATCGGTGTCGTCATTCAGGCTGGAACGATGAGCCTCAACGGAATTGTTGTCGCTCAAAATGAGTCGGCGATTTTCGGATGGAGCGGCATCGGCTATCCCTACATCCTCACGCAGTTCCTCGGCTTCTTCATCTTCATCGCCGCGGTTCAGGCAGAACTCACCCAGCCTCCGTTCGATATGCCAGTTGCCGAATCCGAAATCGTTTCCGGATATCAGGTGGAATACACCGGCTTCCGTTTCCTCATTTTCTTCTTGGCCGAATTTGCGACGGCGTTCGCCTTTGCTGCAATCGCTGCGGTGCTGTTCCTTGGCGGTTGGGCTGTTCCGTGGCTTCCGGTCTCAAGTGACTGGTATTACGTGCTCGGTCCGATCGTGTTGTTCGCAAAGGTCATGATCGTTGCGTTCATCATTTTCTGGGTGCGATTCACCTACCCACGTTTCCGTGAAGACCAACTCCAGAGCCTTGCCTGGAAGGTTCTTATCCCGCTTGCGCTCGTGAACATTGTCGTCACGGCTGTGCTGAAGGTGGTGCTCTGATGCCCCCCAAGCCCAAGGTTCCTGGTCTCATTAAGGGTCTCGGCGTCACGTTTGGCGAGATGGTCAAGACCCTCAAGGACGGGCCGCAAACCACGCAGTATCCGCATGAACGCGAAGAAGTTGCGCCTCGTGCTCGTGGCGTTATTGCGCTTCACGAAGAAAACTGCACCTCGTGCATGTTGTGTGCTCGTGAGTGTCCCGATTGGTGCATCTTCATCGAGGCGCACAAGTACCTCGCTCCGCCGCGCCGCGAGGGTGGCAAGCCGCGCCAGAAGAACCAACTCGATCGTTTCGATATCGACTTTTCGCTCTGCATGTACTGCGGTATCTGCGTCGAGGTTTGCCCGTTCGATGCGCTTTTTTGGAGCCCCGAACACGAGTACTCCGAAATTCGAATTGCCGATCTTCTCCACGACAAGTCGCGTCTTGACCAGTGGATGCAAACGGTTCCCGATTTCGAACCGTATGAAGCAGGCTCTGATGCCAAGGTCAGGAAGGTGCCGCGCTGATGCTCGCCCTTCTTGTTGCTCAGAACATCGCGTTCTACATCATCGCTGCGCTGATGGTGGTTGGTGCGATTCGCGTCGTCACAACCAAGAACGTCATGCACGCCGCACTTTGGCTCGTTCTCGTTCTTTCAGGTGCTGCGGCCCAGTACATCCTGCTCGCCGCAGAATTTGTTGCCATTACGCAGGTGCTCGTTTATCTCGGTGCCATCATCGTTCTGTTCTTGTTCGGCATCATGCTCACCCGAGCAAAGACCGGCAATGACGACGATCTTGATAATAAGAAGTCAGCGAAGTTCATTGGCGCTGGTATCGGTGTTCTCTTGCTTGGGCTCATGAGCTTCTCGCTCATCGATGGCTTCAAGGACACTGAATTCGGAGACCTCACGGTGCAGCGCACCGCCGAGGTCAGCGATTCCATCTTCTCGACCTATCTGCTTCCGTTTGAGGTGTTGTCGGTGCTTCTGCTCGCTGCACTCATTGGCGCCATCGTGATTGCGAGGCGTGACTGATGTTCCTCAACCAGTTCCTCCTCCTTGCCGCCATTCTCTTTTGCATCGGCGTCTACGGAGTTCTTGCACGCAAGAACGGCGTTCTCGTTCTCATGTCGATCGAACTCATTCTCAATGCAGTGAACATCAACCTCGTTGCGTTTGGCGCCTACTGGCACGTGAACGACATGGCCAACGTCTCCGGCCAGGTGTTTGCGCTGTTCGTTATCGCAGTTGCCGCCGCCGAGGTTGGTGTCGGCCTCGCGCTCGTGCTGCTCATTTACCGGAACCGACAAAGCATCGACATTGATGATGTCGACATGCTGAAGGGCTGATCGTCGTGTTCAACATGATCGACAAGGTCTGGATCATCCCCGCCCTCATGGCGGCGTCGTTCCTCGTCATCCTCTTCTTTGGCAAGCGTTGGGGTACACGAGCCACCGCCGGCATCGGTATCGCCTCGGTGTCCATCTGCCTGATTCTTTCGGTTGTCGTTGCCGGCAACTGGATTAGTCGCGTCAATCATCCACCTACTGGCGCTGCGCTCGCTGCTGACATCGCCGCTGCGAACGGGCTTACACCGCAGACGGGCGAAACCATCGGCGAAGAAGTCAATGCCGCCACGAAGGATTCTGGCGAAACTGTCACTACCGACTCGCACGCGTCCTCGGAAGAGGGTCATGCCGCTGAGTCGGGCGAACATGGTGGAGAACACGAAAGTGTTCCGCCCGTTGTGCGCACCGTCACCTGGTTCCAAATCGGTGGCATGGAATTCGAGATGGGCACCCTCGTTGACGGCCTTGCCGCAATGATGCTCATCACGGTCTGCATCATTTCGTTGCTGGTCCACATCTACTCAACTGAGTACCTGCACGGCGACGTTCGTTTCACCCACTACTACGCGTTCCTTTCGCTCTTCACTGCTTCAATGCTCTTCTACGTGCTCAGCTCGAACACGTTGCAGATGTTGATGGGCTGGGAGCTAGTGGGCGTCTGTTCGTTCGGATTGATTGGCCATTGGTGGGAGGAAAAGAAGAACACCGATGCTGCGCTTAAGGCCTTCCTCACCAACCGCGTTGGCGATATCGGTCTCATCCTCGGCGTCATCATCACCTTCTTTGCCGCCGGCGGCATCAGCTTCAACGTCCTGCACATCAACGAATATGCGCTGTCGGGTAACGCGAACACCACGCTTTTGTTGGTCGGAGCACTGTGTCTCTTTGGTGGTGTTACCTCAAAGTCAGGCCAGTTCCCACTGCACACCTGGTTGCCGGACGCTATGGCCGGTCCGACTCCGGTTTCGGCGCTTATTCACGCCGCCACCATGGTTGTCGCCGGTGTGTATTTGATCGCCCGGCTCTATGCCGTGTTCTTCTCCGGTCTTGCGATCGGAAGCAGCACCTTCCACTACGTCGCATTCATCGGCGGCTTCACCACCATCATCGGCGGCCTGTTGGCTTTCGTGCAGACCGACCTCAAGAAGGTGCTGGCGTACTCCACGATTTCGCAGCTTGGCTACATGGTCATGGCGCTCGGTGTTGGCGCCTGGACCGCTGGTGTGTTCCATCTGTTCACACACGCGTTCTTCAAGGCGTGCTTGTTCCTTGGCGCTGGCTCGGTGAGTCATGCGTGTCACCACACCTTCGATATGCGCGAGATGGGCGGTCTTCGTAAGAAGATGCCAGTCACGCACGCCACGTTCCTTGTTGCGACTCTTGCGCTCGCAGGCATTTTCCCGCTTGCCGGTTTCTGGTCGAAGGACGAAATTCTTGCTGGTTCAGCAAGCGGTCAAGAAAACGCTTACACGATCATGCTGATCTTCGGTCTGATCACGGCGTTCCTCACCGCTGCGTACATGGGCCGCGCCTACTGGATGACGTTCTGGGGTAAGTACCGCGGTCACGCTCACCCGCACGAATCACCAAAGGTCATCACCGTTCCGCTCATCATCCTTGCGGGCTGTGCAGTGTTCCTGGGCTTCACGAACTTCCCCAAGTCGTTCTTCGGCATCAAACTGCCGGGGAGCGTTACGACGAGGTTCGAACATTTTGTCGAGCCAACGTTCTCCTTTCCTCCGTTGCAGCACGCGGAGTTCACGCCGTGGCTCGCAATTGCCTCGACAATTCTTGCTGCCGGCGGCTTGTTCCTTGCATACCAGTACTACGAGAAGAATCGCGGTCCGCACGGACTGACCTCTCGCAACAAGGTCGCGCTTGCCGGTTACACCTTCCTCGAGAACAAGTACTACCTCGACGATCTCTACACCGGCGTTATCGCGGGCAGTACGAAGGGCCCGATCGCCCGTGCTGCGAATTGGTTCAATCAGAACATCCTTGATGGCGTCATCAATGGCATCGGATTTGTCGCTCGCAAGATCGCAGGCGTCGTCTATGTCTTTGGTGATCAGCTCATCATCGATGGAGCAGTGAACGGATCAGGTCAAGGTTCTGAAGGAGCAGGTCAACTGCTTCGCAAGATCCAGACCGGCAAGGTCCAGCAGTACGCCTCGATCCTCTTTGCCGGCGCGGTCGTCCTCGCCGGTGTACTCGTGTTCGTCGTCTAGGAGCCCAGGACAATTCGATGAAAGATTTCCTGAACAGTTGGGGTATCAGCCTGATGGTGTTCCTCCCACTTGTGGGAGCACTCGCCATGTTGGTCGTGCCCAAGGCCAAGGAGCAGTTCCACAAGGTTGTCGCATTGGCGGCAAGCCTCGTGGTGGGCTTCATCGGCATTCTGATCATGACCAACTTCGACTACGACGCGAACGGTCAGCTGCAGTTTGTTGTTGACAAGGCGTGGATCCCGATCATCAACAGCCGATACATCGTGGGAATCGACGGCATCTCGCTGCCGATGATCGCCCTCACGCTGCTCATCGTGCCGTTGTGCATCATCTACTCCTGGAATCACTTCCCGGAACCGAAGAACCCCAAGGCGTTCCTTATTCTGATTCTCATCCTCGAAACCGGCATGCTCGGTTCGTTCGTTGCGCAGGACCTCATCCTGTTCTTCGTCTTCTTCGAGGTTGTGCTCCTCCCGATGTACTTCATGATCGGCGTGTGGGGTGGGGAAAAGCGTCAGTACGCGTCGCTCAAGTTCTTCCTCTACACGTTGTTCGGTTCGGCGCTCATGATCGTCGCCTTCCTTTCGCTGTATTTCCTCTCCGACAAGATCCCGGTCAACGGCGAGATGATGCATTCGTTCGACATGCGCCTACTCCCCGAACTCGCCACTGGTATTTCCACCGGTGCTGCGCTCTGGATCTTCGGTGGCATGTTCATGGGCTTCGGCATCAAGGTTCCGATGTTCCCGTTCCACACGTGGTTGCCCGACGCGCACACGCAGGCGCCGACCGTTGGTTCGGTCATCCTGGCCGCAGTGCTCCTGAAGCTCGGAACGTACGGCTTCATCCGTATCGCCATTCCGATCCTTCCCGGTGCTGCAGAGAAGTGGGCGCCGTTCATCGGTCTGCTCGCGGTGATCGGCATCATCTACGGAGCTCTGTGCTGTTTGGCGCAGACCGACATGAAGCGACTCATCGCGTTCTCATCGGTTTCGCATATGGGTTTTGTGATGCTTGGTATCGCCACGCTCACCACCTTCGGTTTCCAAGCCGCAATTTTCGGCATGGTTGCTCACGGCCTCATCACCGGCATGCTCTTCTTCGTCGCTGGTTCAACCAAGGACCGCTACCACACCCTCGACATCTCACGACTGGGCGGCATGCTCAAGTCGATGCCGCATATGGGCTGGATCCTCGGCTTCTCGGTCATGGCCTCTCTCGGGCTTCCCGGTCTTGCCGGTTTCTGGGGCGAGTTCCCTGCGATCCTGTCGGCCTATAACCCAGGTCTTGGTCTGAACGTCGCCTTCTTCCGTGTACTCATGGTGATCGCCGCTGTTGGCACGGTTCTTGCCGCTGCCTACCTCCTGTGGATGTATCAGCGTGTCGGCTTCGGTGTTCCGACGAAGGAATTTGAAGACGATCCACACCTGCATGACGTGACGTTCACTGAATGGGTGGCGTGGACTCCGATGCTCATCCTCATCGTTGTGCTCGGCTTTGTTCCCAACATCATCTTCAAGGTCACTGACGGTGCGGTTTCCAACACCATCGCGATCGTGAACGGGCTCGGAGGCTGATCCGTTGCTCGCCCAGTTGCTGACCTTCGCCTGGAGTGCTCCAAGCCTCGACTATCACGCGCTCGCGCCCGAAATCATCGTGGCTGCGACCATCGTGGTGTTGATTCTGCTCGATGCCTTCACTGGCGAGCGCTCGCGATGGGCGTCGTCATCGGTTGCCGGTATCGGTCTGCTGCTCGCGCTGATCCCTATTGCCACGCTGGCCTACGACGGCGTCGACCGAGTGATGTTCGGCGGCGGTTTCGTTGTCGACAGCTACGCACTCATCTTGCAGGCGCTGTTCCTTATCTCGGGTTACGTCGTGATTCTTCTCTCGACGAACTACATCGCCGAAGGCGACTATCACGAGGGCGAGTACTACACGCTCCTGTTGTCGTCGGTGCTCGGCATGATGGTGATGGCGTCGGCTCGGGACCTCATCAGCATCTTCATTGCGCTTGAACTTGTTTCCATCCCGGCGTACATGATGGCGGCCTGGCGTAAGCGTGATCAGAAGAGCAACGAAGCGGGCTTGAAGTACTACCTCATGGGTGTTTTCGCATCCGCGATTCTTCTTTACGGCATGTCGCTTGTCTTCGGCATTACCGGGTCCACTTTGCTTGTCGAAATCGGAGCTGATCTCGGCTCGTATGTTTCTTCGCAACCGATCATCACACTGGGCATTGCATTTGTGCTTATTGGTTTTGCGTTCAAGGTCTCGGCGGTTCCGTTCCACCAGTGGGCGCCTGACACCTACGAAGGTGCGCCCACTCCGGTCACCTCGTTCTTGGCGGTTGCGTCCAAAGCTGCTGGATTTGTCGCAATTCTCAATGTTCTGTTCATCGGTTTCTACGGCCGTAACGATGTGTGGGAGCCGCTTATGTGGGCGCTCGCTGCACTTTCGATGACCGTTGGCAATCTCATTGCCCTTCGCCAAACCAACGTTGTTCGCATGCTGGCCTACTCCGGTATCGCACAGGCCGGCTACATCCTTGCTCCGCTTGCAGTTGCAGGTGCATCGCTTGGCACAGGCGGCGAAGCACTTCGTTCCATCGTTGTGTACTTGCTCATCTACGCAGGCATGAACCTTGGTGCCTTTGCTGTCGTGCTGGCTGTTGCCCGCAAGACGCGCTCAGGCGAGATCAAGAGTTTCGGTGGATTGTTCTCGTACGCACCGGCGCTCACGGTGTGCATGACGATCTTCCTGTTCTCGCTCGCTGGCATTCCTCCGGCGGCGGGTTGGTTTGCCAAGCTTTCGATCTTCAGTTCGCTGGCCTCGGCTGGAACGGCCTCGGGCTATGTGCTCGCAGTCATCGTGGGTCTTAACTCGGTGATCGCGTTCGGTTACTACGGCCGCCTCATTCGTGTGATGTGGATGGACGAAGCCCCCGATGGCGATCGCTCTCCAATCAAGGTGCCGGCTTCGCTGTCGTTCGCACTCATCATCACCATGGCCGTCACGCTGGTGTGGGGTGTCTTCCCCGGAGCGCTTACGCACTTCACTGATCAGGTCACGCTCTTCTCGCTGCTGCGTTAAACGCTCATGACCGAACAGTTCCGATCTCGGTTCCCGGTCGGAACAACGATGTCCTTCGCGCAGTACATGGACATCGCGCTCTACGACGAGTCACTTGGTTTTTACGCGACTATTGGTCGTGCTGGACGCCGTGGGGATTTCCTCACCAGTCCCGAAGTTGGGCCGTTGTTCGGCGCATTGATTGCGCGTCGACTTGATGAGGAATGGTTCGCCCTCGGTTCACCCGACATGTTTGTCGTCGTGGAGTTCGGTGCCGGGCCAGGAACACTCGCGAGATCTATCGCATTCGCAAAACCGGAATGTGCGCCCGCACTTCGCTACTTGATGGTGGAGCGTTCTGCCGAACAACGGACGTTGCACGCTGAGCACCTCGATGGTTGGCTTGGCGATCTCGACGCTCCTGGTGTCGACTCGTTCGTGCGTGGCGTTGGCACCGGTCCGCGATTCGCTTCGAGTTCAATCGCGCCCTATGGAATCACTGGCGTTGTGTTGGCCAACGAACTTCTCGACAATCTCGCTTTCGACATCGTTCGACACGACGGCGAGGGAAACTTTGAACGACTCGATGTGCACCATGGCCAAGATGGTCTCGAGTTTGTCGTTGCTCCAACTGAAGTATCTGCGTCACTTGCCGCGGTGTTGTCATCTGCGACATCGGGGGAGTGGATGCCTCTCCAGGAACACGCAACACAGTGGCTTGCAGCGGCGATCGATCGACTCGACCGCGGAGTCGTGATTGCGATCGACTACGGCGCGACAACTGCAGAGATTGCGGCTCGTCCGGAGATGGGCTGGTTACGAACCTTCGTTGGGCAGGAGCGCGGAGGCCATCCACTCGACAATCCCGGCACCTGCGATATCACCACCGACGTTGCTGTTGACCAGCTTGCGACGATTGCTCGGCCATCGGTCATCACGACGCAACGGCAATTCCTCGAACGTGTCGGTATCGCGCAGCTTGTTGAAGAAGGAAGACAGATCTGGACGGAAAACGCATCGGCCCCCGACGTTGCTGCGCTTCGTGCTCGCAGCCGAATCGGAGAAGCCGAGGCGCTCCTTGAGTCCAGCAGCCTCGGAGATTTCGTCGTTCTTGAATGGACGGTTTGAGGGCGGTTATCGGCACCGGTCCGCCATCACCTGCGCCGGTAGGCTCACCTCGTTGATGCGGCGACACTTCGCCATTTGTTGAGGGGGATGCAATGACCGAACCGACGATCGAGGACTACTTCCTTGAAGAGCGGACCTTTCCGCCGTCACCCGAGTTCGCCGCTGCGGCACTCACCTCGAACGATTCGCTGTACCGCGAGGCCGACGCCGATTACGAAGCGTTCTGGGCCCGCCAAGCGCGCGAGCTTCTCGACTGGGACACCGATTTCACGACCACCCTCGAATGGGAACTTCCCTTCGCCAAGTGGTTTGTTGGCGGGAAACTCAATGTTTCGGAGAACTGCCTCGACCGTCATGTCGCCAATGGCATCGGCGATCGCGTGGCCTATCACTGGGAAGGTGAACCCGGCGATACGCGCACCATCACCTATGCCGATCTGCTCGGCGAAGTGAAGAAGTTCGCCAACGTTCTCAAGGGTCTTGGTCTTGAGAAGGGTGACCGCGCGGCGATCTACATGCCCATGATCCCCGAACTTCCCGTTGCGATGTTGGCGTGCACGCGAATTGGTGTCGCTCACTCGGTGATCTTCGGTGGCTTCTCGCCGGACTCAATCATCGATCGCGTTCACGATGGTGAATGCAAAGTCATCATCACTGCCGATGGTGGCTACCGACGCGGCGCGGCCTCGTTGTTGAAACCAAATGTCGATGTGGCGATGGAATCGTGCCCAACAGTGAGCAACGTTGTTGTTGTGCAACGCACGAATTCCGACGTGACCATGGTTGACGGTCGTGACCACTGGTATCACGACCTCATGGCAACGGCCTCGACGGACTGTCCCGCCGCGCCAATGGAGTCAGAGCAGTTGCTGTATTTGCTCTACACCTCGGGCACAACGGCAAAGCCCAAGGGCATCATGCACACCACCGGTGGCTATCTCACCCAAGCAGCGTTTACCCATAAATACGTGTTTGATCTCAAGCCGGAATCGGATGTGTATTGGTGTTCGGCCGATATCGGTTGGGTGACCGGTCACAGTTACATCGTGTACGGACCGCTCGCGAACGGCGCAACATCGGTGCTGTATGAAGGAACTCCCGACACGCCGGACAAAGATCGCATATGGGACATCATCGAGCGCTACGGCGTCACACAGCTCTACACCGCGCCAACTGCCATTCGCATGTTCATGAAGTGGGGCGAACAAGAACCGCAAAAGCATGATCTTTCTTCCTTGCGCCTTCTTGGTTCGGTGGGCGAGCCGATTAACCCCGAAGCATGGATGTGGTATTTCGAACACATTGGTGGCGGTCTTTGTCCGATTGTCGATACGTGGTGGCAGACCGAAACCGGCGGCATGATGATCACGCCGTTACCAGGTGTCACGACCCTCAAACCTGGTTCCGCCTGTTTCGCATTGCCCGGCATCGGTGTTGAAGTCGTTGATGAAGAGGGACACCCGATTGAGCGCGGCGGTGGCTATCTCACGCTGACGCGTCCGTGGCCGGGCATGTTGCGCGGCATTTGGGGGAACCCCGAGCGCTACAAGGACACCTACTGGAGTAAGTATCCAGGCCGTTATTTCGCCGGGGACGGCGCCAAGATCGACGACGACGGCTACCTCTGGTTGCTTGGTCGTGTCGACGATGTCATGAACGTGTCGGGTCATCGCATCTCCACGACGGAAGTGGAAAGTGCACTCGTCGATCACACATCTGTCGCCGAAGCTGCAGTGGTTGGTGCCAATGACGACCTCACGGGTCAAGCAATCGTCGCGTATGTCATTGTGCGAGGGGGAGTGACTGCCGATGATGCCCTGGTGAACGATTTGCGGGCTCACGTTGCAACAAAGATCGGCCCAACGGCGCGACCAAAGCGCGTCATCATCGTTCCCGATCTTCCGAAAACTCGAAGCGGAAAGATCATGCGGCGCCTCTTGCGCGACATCGCTGATGGTCACGAACTTGGCGACACCACGACCCTTGCGGACCCGTCAGTTGTCAATGCGATTCGCGAAAGCGCACTGCACGGACCAGGCAGCGGAGCGTGATGGAAACTCCCGAGAACTGGCGATGGCGTGAAGGGCCCGTTGCGCCTGGCCCAACTGTTGTCTTCGATATGGATGGCGTGTTGTCGAACGCCAGCGATCGCCAACACCACATCGCGAATCGTGACTGGAATGCCTTCTTCGAAGCTTGCGGTGATGACGAAGTCATTCATGAACTCGCTCGCTTACTCAGTTTGTTGGCACCGGAACTACACGTCGTGTTGCTGACCGCTCGACCGCTACGCGTGCAACCGCAAACGCTCGAATGGCTTGCCCGTCACGAACTGCGCTGGGACTTGTTGTGTATGCGTGAGGACCGCTCGGGACAAGAAGCGTGGGAATTTAAGAAGCGCACGGTTGGGCAACTTCGTGAGTTCGGACTTGATCTCAAACTTGCGTTTGAAGACGACCGAAAGAACGCGGATATGTTCCACGGCGAAGGTGTCCCGTGCGTCTACATCCACTCGGGCTATTACGATTAACCAGCGCTGCGATTAGTCGCGGAAGTTTTCGAACTGTAGAGGGATCTCAAGATCAACTTCTTTCAGTCCGGCAATGACGGCCTGAAGGTCGTCGCGCTTCTTTCCTGTCACGCGAACCTGTTCACCTTGGGTTTGCGACGACACACCCTTTAGGCCGAGTTCCTTGATGGCCTTGTTGACAGCCTTGGCTTTTTCGCTCGAAATGCCGGCAACGATCTTGACGGTCTGACGAACGGTTCCGCCGGCTGCGTCTTCGACCTTGCCGTAGTCAAGCGACTTGAGCGACACCTTGCGCTTCACCAACTTCTCTTCGAGAACCTGACGTACGGCGTTCAAGCGATCGGCACTGGCCGACGCCATTTCAATAGAGAGGTCCTTCAACTCGATCGACGAGTTGGTGTTTTTGAAATCGAAGCGAGTTGTGAGTTCTCGCGAGGCCTGATCGACCGCGTTTCGAACCTCTTGCTCATCAACCTCGGACACAACATCGAAGCTCGGCATGATTTCCTCGTTCCGTCGACTCGCCTCGTGGGCGACCGCTGCGTGGGTTCCGTCCGGCAGCCCCGCCCGATGGGCGGGGAGCCGGATGGTGGGCCGGGATGGATTCGAACCATCGAAGGCAGAACCGACGGGTTTACAGCCCGTTCCCTTTGGCCGCTCGGGCACCGACCCTGAAGGCGTGAACCTTAGCGGAGTGCCGACTGCCCTCCGAAAGTGAACAGCTCGCCTCAGAGCATCCGCTGCATGATCACGACATCGAGCCACTTACCGAATTTCCGGCCAACTTCCCGCTCGGTGCCAACAATTTCAAAGCCAAGCGAACTATGGAGTCCGATCGAGGCGTCGTGGCCCCCAACGATTCGGGCCATAACGGCGTGAAATCCTCGGGTGGCGGCAATATCGAGAATCTCGGCCAAAAGGGCCCGGGCCACGCCTTGGCCCCGAAAGTCGGAATGGATATAGACCGAATCCTCGACGGTGGTGGCATAGGCAGGGCGGTCTCGGTACGGCGAGAGCGACGCAAAGCCGACGACCTGCCCGTCGATTTCGGCCACGACGACGGCCATTGCCCCAGAGCGCTGGTCGAGCCAAGCCAGCTGATCCTCAAGGGACCGGGGGACGAGGTCGAAGGTCACCGTCGTGCTCGTGACCTCGGTGTTGTAGATCTCGCGGGTCGCTTCGGCATCTTCGGGACGGGCGAGACGGAGGTTCACGTCTGTCACCGTACCGGGGGCCTTGGCCGTGAGTTGGGAATCCCCTGTGGGGCGTGGCAAGATAACGCCTCCTTTGTCGGGCTTGCCCGACGCGCCCCCTTAGCTCAGTCGGCAGAGCGTTTCCATGGTAAGGAAAAGGTCGACAGTTCGATTCTGTCAGGGGGCTCTGTGCCGGAAGGGCTCCGCCCAACCGGCCAACATGTCGGCGTAGCTCAGCTGGTCAGAGCACTCGGCTCATAATCGAGTGGTCGTCGGTTCAAGTCCGACCGCCGACACCAATCGGTAACCAGTTACCAAGTCGCAGTACCCGCAGCATGCAGCACCCAGCACGAAATACCCAGCACGTACTAATTCAGGCAAACGCCACCTAAAACCGGCAAACGCCACGAAAGGCACCAGGAGAAATCAATGGCACGCGAGAAGTTCGAGCGGACCAAGCCCCACGCGAATGTGGGCACGATGGGTCATATCGATCATGGTAAGACCACGTTGACCGCGGCGATTACGAAGGTGTTGGCGGATGCTGATCCGTCGAACAATTCGTTTACTGAGTTCGCGAATATTGATAAGGCGCCTGAAGAGCGTGAGCGTGGTATCACGATCAACATTTCTCATGTTGAGTATGAGACTGCGAATCGTCATTACGCGCATGTTGATATGCCGGGGCATGCTGATTACATCAAGAACATGATCACTGGTGCCGCGCAGGTTGATGGCGCGATTCTTGTTGTGTCGGCTGCTGATGGTCCGATGCCTCAGACTCGTGAGCATGTTCTTCTTGCTCGTCAGGTTGGTGTGCCGGCCATTGTTGTTGCGTTGAACAAGGTCGACATGGTTGATGATGAAGAACTTCTTGATCTGGTTGAGCTTGAGGTTCGTGAGCTTCTGAACGAATACGAGTTCCCGGGTGATGATGTTCCGGTTGTGAAGGTGTCTGCCCTGAAGGCTCTTGAAGGTGATGCGACCGCTACGGCGCAGATCCTTGAGCTTATGGAAGCGGTTGATGCTTATATTCCGCAGCCTGAGCGTGATACTGACAAGCCGTTCTTGATGCCGATTGAGGATGTGTTCACGATCACTGGTCGTGGCACGGTTGTGACCGGTCGTGTGGAACAGGGCATTGTGCACACTGGTGATGAAATCGAAATCGTTGGTATTAAGCCGACGCAGAAGACCACGTGTACTGGTGTTGAAATGTTCCGCAAGCTTCTTGATGAGGGCCGTGCGGGAGACAACATTGGTGCGCTTCTTCGTGGAACGAAGAAGGAAGAAGTTGAGCGTGGCCAGGTGCTTGCCAAGCCAGGTTCGATTACTCCTCATACCGAGTTCGAGGCTCAGACCTATGTTCTGACCAAGGAAGAAGGCGGTCGTCATAAGCCGTTCTTCACGAACTACCGTCCGCAGTTCTATTTCCGTACGACCGATGTGACTGGTCAGATCTCGCTTCCGGCGGGCACGGAAATGTGTATTCCTGGTGATAACACCGAGATGACTGTTGAGTTGATCCACCCGATCGCGATGGAAGAGGGCTTGCGCTTCGCCATTCGTGAAGGTGGCCGTACCGTCGGCGCCGGCCGCGTCACCAAGATCCTTAAGTAGGAGCAGCCGTTATGGCACGCAACGACAAGCGAATCGCTGTCACTCTGGAATGCCAGGTGTGCAAGCGTCGCAACTACATCACGAAGAAGAACAAGATCAATGATCGTGAGCGCATCGAGCTCATGAAGTACTGCAAGTGGGATCGTGTGCACACTGCGCACAAGGAGACCCGCTGAGCAAGCACGCCGGCGATTCGTCGTCGGTGGATTCGCTGCAAGTTGTGTCAACGTCGGCGGTGGCCCCTGTGGCTGCCGCCGACGTGACGCGTCTGGGCTCGAATGAAATGGGAACGCTTGTTGCCGAAGCACGCGATGGCGACCGCAGCGCATTCGACGCACTTGTTCGTCGCACGTGGGCCGATACGTATTCACTTGCATTCCGTTTAACGGGCAACGCTGAAGACGCGCGCGATGTTTGCCAAGAGGCATATTTGCGAGCGTTTCGCGGCCTTCGTCGATTCCGCGGCGACGCGCGTTTTACAACATGGCTCTATCGAATTACGGCGAACTGCGCGTCGACCCATCTCGGTCGTCGCCGCCGTCATCGTCACGAAGAACTCGACGACGAACTTGAACTCAACGATCTCTCACCGGGTGTTGATCCAGTAGGCCGTTCGGAATCCGCGAGTTTGCGAGACGCCGTTCAGAAGGCGCTCGCAGCTCTTCCTCCAAAGTTGCGAGCGGTCGTTGTGCTGCGAGATATCTACGACCTTTCCCACGAGGTCATCGCTGCCGAACTTGGAATTTCTGTTTCGGCGGCAAAGGTGCGATTGCACCGGGCCCGCCACCGATTGCGTGACGATGTTTTCTTGCGATCCGAAGCAGAAGGGAGTTCACATGACGATTTCGGCCGCTCAGCCATGTGACCGGCTGGTCGAGCTCATGCCCGACCTGCTTGACGATTCCGAACTTCTTTCCGAGGTCGATGCGGCCCACGTAGCTCAGTGCCTGCGGTGCCAGGCCGAAATGGCTCGTTTCCGACGGATCGCTCGGACGATGGCCAGTTTCCGTGAGATTTCGGTTGCAGCTGATCCGGCTGTCCTCGACACTGTTCTCGAAACCATCCTCGAAGGGCTGGATTCGGCGGCCGAACGCCGGGAACGCCACCGCATCGCTGGTCGGCGGGCAGCCTCGATCGTGGGGTTGGCGGCGGCTACTGCGGCTGGGGTTGGCGGCGTGCTGGTTCTGGCCACTCGCCGTCGTTCGGCCTGAGGATTCTTGGGCCCCAAAAATCCCGGTTCGCAACGGATGGGGGAGGGGGCCTAGTCTCTCCGACTCGGACCTGTAGGGGTCTGGCCGAACGCGTCGGCTGGTACCCTTCCAAGCCCGGCGTAGTGCCCTAGGGCAGTAGCTCAATTGGTAGAGCACCGGTCTCCAACACCGACGGTTGGGGGTTCAAGTCCCTCCTGCCCTGCTCAACAGATCCGCGTTGCAGCTAACGCGAAACGCAATGGAAGTGTCTCGATGGCTCTCAACAGAGAACAAAAACGAATGTTGCAGCGTCAGGGCGAACTCGGTCCCGACGGCGAGCCCATTCGCGCCCGTCGTGGTACTCAACAGCGCGCCAAGGAACGTACCGGTCCTGTCGAGTTCGCTCGTGAGGTTCGTTCTGAACTGCGCAAGGTCGCTTGGCCCACTCGGTCCGAGACCATCAACTACTCCATCATCACCATCGTCACCCTCATCTTTTTCACCACGTTGATCTTCGGTATCGACTGGGTGTTCTCCGAGGCCGTACTGAAACTGTTCAACGCCTGATGACCATGAATGACGACTCCACCTTTTCAAATGACGCAACTGACGCGTCTGCCTCCGACGTGATTGTTGAAGAAATCATTGAGGAAATCGACGCTGTCGTCGATGACGCAGGCGATGTTGAAGTTATTGACACCGACGAACTGCTCGAGCAGGCCCGTCCGCGTGCACAAAGCCCATTCGATCGTCCTGGTCGTTGGTACGTCGTGCACACGCAGTCGGGTTACGAGAAGAAGGTCAAGCAAAACCTCGAAGCTCGTACGCAGTCGATGAACATGGAAGACAGCATTCACGAATGCGTCATCCCCATGGAAGACGTTGTCGAATTTAAGAACGGTAAGAAGCAGATCGTTCAGAAGAAGGTCTTCCCGGGTTACCTCCTTGTCCGTTGCGACATGACTGACGACTCTTGGTACGTCATTCGCAACACACCAGGCATCACCGGCTTCGTTGGTCAGGGAGCAAAGCCATCGCCGCTTCCGCGTCGCGATGTCGAGAACTTCCTCACCGTTCCGGATGAAACCGAAGAAGTCACCACCAAGCGCGGCAAGCCCCGTCTCGAGTACGAGCAGGGCGAAACCGTTCGGGTCAAGGAAGGCCCCTTCGCCGACTTCTCCGGTGAGATCGTCGAAATCAACGAGGATCAGCTCAAGGTCAAGGTGTTGGTCAACATCTTCGGCCGCGAAACCCCCGTCGAGCTCGAGTTCTCTCAGGTCGCAAAGTTGTAGGAATCGCCGGCTTCGGTCGGAGGAATTGTCAGAGACGGCATTGAGCCGTCAGAATCTCCCGCCGCCCGATGGGCGCAGGAACGAAAGAAAAGAAGCGAGTCGCAATCATGGCCAAGAAGAAGGTTTCGGCCGTCGTGAAAATCCAGATCCCCGCAGGTGGAGCCAACCCGGCCCCGCCCGTTGGTACCGCGCTCGGCCCGCACGGCGTCGCGATCATGGATTTCTGCAAGGAATACAACGCCAAGACTGAGGCGCAGAAGGGCACAATCGTGCCCGTCGAGATCACGATTTTTGAGGATCGCAGCTTTACCTTCATCCTCAAGACCCCGCCGACCTCGGTGCTCATCAAGCAGGCTGCTGGCCTTCCGAAGGGCTCGCAGACTCCGTCGAAGGCTGTCGCTGGTTCCATCACTGACGCACAGGTCACCGAGATCGCTCAGATCAAGATGCCTGATCTCAATGCCAATGACATCGAGGCCGCTCGCCTTCAGGTTGCAGGTACCGCCCGTTCCATGGGCATCGAAGTTCGCTGAGTTTTTGATCGCAGTACCGGTTCGCACCTGCGAACCCGCCATGCCGAGGACAACCTCGCCCGGCAGGTGAATCGATTGCACCCACTGCGGTGCCCGACCCGAGGGAGCCGAAATGGCACAGCACGGTAAAAAATACAACGCAGCAGCATCCAGCTTCGACAGCGCCGCTCAGCACGGCTCAACCGAAGCTGTCACCAAGGTGAAGTCAATGGCGTCGGCCAAGTTCGACGAAACCGTTGAACTTTCGGTGCGCCTGGGCGTTGATCCTCGTAAAGCCGACCAGATGATTCGTGGCACCGTTGCCCTTCCGTCCGGCACCGGCACCGATGTTCGCATCGCAGTGTTTGCCGCCGGCGATGCCGCGCAGGCCGCTCGCGACGCTGGCGCCGAATTTGTTGGCGCCGACGATCTGCTTGCGCAGGTCGAAGGCGGAATGATGGATTTCGATCTCGTCATCGCCACACCAGATCTCATGCCCCAGGTTGGCAAGCTCGGCCGTCAGCTCGGCCCGCGCGGTCTTATGCCCAACCCCAAGACCGGCACCGTCACCCCTGATGTAGGCAAGGCCGTTGCCGATTTCAAGGGCGGCAAGGTCGAGTACCGCACCGATCGTCAGGGCAATGTCCATGTACCGATTGGCAAGGTCTCCTTCGAGGTTCCCGCCATTGTGGCCAACCTTCGTGCCGTGCTTGAGGAGCTCGAGAAGGCCAAGCCTTCTTCGGCGAAGGGTCGCTATTTCAAGAAGGTCTCGCTGTCATCGACCATGGGCCCGGGCGTCAAGATTGACCCCCAGCGCATGCTCTTTGTCGAAGAGGCCTGAGTTTTTCTCAGTCGTTCTTTCCCAGTTTTTCGCTGTTGTGGCGGGCTGGCTCTTGAGCTCGACCCGCCACTACAGTTCGCAGTCAACTGAATCCGCTCGCCGCAGACATCCGGTGCCCCTCGGGGCGTAACAGGTTCCTCGGAACCCACCTGACGAGGTGAACCTCCCGAATCTCGGGGCGTTCTCGCGCTACGCGGCGGACGCCCCGTTGTGTTTTTTCCGCCCCATCCGGGAGGGAAATCACCAGCGTGGCAACCCGGTGTCGAATCGTTCCTCGGAAAAGTTCGACACCAGCCCAGCGGTGATTTGGTGCAACGCACCAGAGAACCGGAAGAGACACACCAGATGAGAGGAGGTGCGATGGAAAACCCGAGACCGGAAAAGGTGGCTGTGGTTGCCGAGGTGCGCAAGCGCTTTAGCGATTCAGAAGCCGTCCTGCTCACCGAGTACCGCGGAATCGACGTCAGTGGACTGGCGGAGCTTCGAACGGCACTTCGTGCAGCCGGTGGTGATTACAAGGTGTACAAGAACACGCTCGTGCGTCGTGCGACGAACGAACTTGGACTTGATCTTGATTCACACCTGACTGGACCGACGGCCATCGCCTTCGTTCCCGCTGGCGGCACCGGAGACCCCGTTGCCGTCGCAAAGGCCCTGCGTGAATTCGCAAAGGGCAACCCCAACCTGGTGGTGAAGGGCGGCGTCCTTGGTGAGAAGTTGCTCACTGAGGCCGACGTCAAGGCACTTGCCGACGTGGCACCGCGTGAGGAATTGCTGGCTCAGCTGGCTGGCCTCATCGCTGCCCCGATGGTGCAGTTCGCTGGACTTCTGCAGGCGCTTCCTCGCGATTTCGCCTACGGACTGGCTGCACTTATCGAGAAGCAGGGTGGAGCGCCCGAGGTCATCGAGACCCCGGCCGAAGCACCCGCCGTCGAAGAAGCCGCTGCACCCGAAGCCGCACCCGAAGCCGCTGCTGAAGCAGAGGCCGAGGCTCCCGCAGCCGAGGACACCACCGAAACACCCGAGGCCGTGGCCGATGCCGCCGCCGAATCCAACGACGCTGCCCCGGCCGATGCCGAGGGTGACACCCAGGAGAGCTGAAAATGGCAACCAAGGAAGAAATCCTCGACGCGATCGCCGGTATGTCGGTCCTCGAACTCAGTGAACTACTCAAGGACTTCGAAGAGAAGTTCGGCGTTTCTGCAGCCGCTCCGGTGGCTGTTGCTGCAGCCCCGGCTGCAGGCGGCGGCGGTGGCGGCGAAGCTGCTGCCGAGAAGGACGAATTCGACGTCGTTCTCACCAACGCTGGTGACAAGAAGATCCAGGTCATCAAGGAGGTGCGTGGACTTACGAATCTTGGTCTCAAGGAGGCCAAGGATCTTGTCGACGGCGCTCCTCAGACCGTCCTCGAGAACGCCTCGAAGGAAGACGCAGAGAAGGCAAAGGCCGCCCTCGAGGGTGCCGGCGCCACTGTCGAATTGAAGTAATTCGGTTCGACACTCGCCGTCAGGCTTGTGTGCTGGCCCGCCCTTTGGGGCGGGCCAGTGTCGTTTTCGGGTCGGAACTTGTGACCCTGTGGGGGAGTGATGCTTGACCAACCGGAGCGGGGGGTCTAGGTTGCCGCCCAATTCAAACGGGGTAGAAGTGGATGATCCCCCGAGTGAGCGCCTGAATTCGCCGAAATGGCCGGAATTCCAGGGTTGCTCTTCCTCGCGTCCTGCCCCTAGAGTCTTTAGTCCGCCCTGCCGCGCCCCGGGACGATTTCCCTAGCGCAGCTAGTGCGTCACGCCCTTCCTTTACCGAGGAGCTTTCCTTGTCTGCTCGTCCGTCCGTACGTGACCGTTATTCGTTCGCGAATCTCGACGAAGTTCTCGACCTTCCCGACTTGATCGCCATTCAACGCGAATCATTCGAGTGGTTCCTTCACACTGGTCTTGCCGAAACCTTCCGCGACATCAGTCCGATTAAGGACTTCACCGAAACGCTTCAGCTCGAACTTGAATTCGATCCTGAAGATGAAGATCTTCGTCCGCCGCCCAAGTTCACGGTGGAGGAGTGCAAAGAGAAGGACATGACCTTCTCTGCACCGATCTTCGTGCGTGCGCGTTTCATGAACGCGTCGACAGGCGAAATCAAAGAACAAACCGTCTTCATGGGCGACTTCCCGATGATGACCGACAAGGGCACTTTTGTTATTAACGGAACTGAGCGCGTTGTTGTTTCGCAGCTTGTTCGTTCGCCTGGCGTCATCTTCCAGCCCGGTGAGCGTTTCCGTCTTCGTAACTTGCAGAAGCATCAGCTCGTTACCGGCACCATTCACCCCTACCGCGGTGAGTGGATCGAATTCGACGTTGAACAAAAGCCGGGCAAGGACGTCACCGCTGGTGCACGTGTTGCGCGTAAGCGTCGTCTCAGCCTCTTTGTCCTTCTTCGTGCGCTTGGTTACGACGAAGAAAATTTCCCAGGCTTCCTTGATCGTTTCGTGCGTCACTTCGATTTCCTCGAAGGTCAGTGGGAAAAGGATCGCGATCTCGCGCCGACGCAGGACGAAGCACTTGTCGAGATTTACAAGCGTGCACGTCCGGGCGAACCGCCGTCAGTGGAATCGGCAAAGGCCTACTTCCGCAATGCGTTCTTCGAGAACCGTCGTTACGACCTCTCACGCGTTGGTCGTTACAAGCTCAACCGCAAGCTCGGACCAGAGCTCGACAAGATCGAGAAGTTGTTCAACATCAAGCTTGAGCGTCCCGAACTTGATCAGTCGGTGCTTACGCCGTCTGAAGTTCTTGCCGCAACGACGTACCTTCTGAACCTCGTGAACGCCGAGCCGGGCTACCGACTCGACGACCAGGACCACTTCGCCAACCGTCGCATTCGTTCCGTCGGCGAACTCATTCAGAATCAGGTCCGCATCGGTCTGTCACGTATGGAACGTGTTGTGCGTGAGCGCATGACCACTCAGGACGTTGAAGCGATTACGCCGCAGACCCTCATCAACATTCGCCCCGTTGTTGCGTCGATCAAGGAGTTCTTCGGAACTTCGCAGTTGTCGCAGTTCATGGATCAGGTCAACCCGCTTTCGGGTCTCACCCACCGTCGTCGTCTTTCGGCGCTCGGCCCGGGTGGTCTGTCGCGTGAGCGTGCTGGCTTCGAAGTCCGCGACGTTCACTTCAGTCACTACGGCCGTATGTGCCCGATTGAAACTCCTGAAGGTCCGAACATCGGTCTTATCGGTGCACTCGCAACCTTCGCCCGCGTCAACGCGTTTGGTTTCATCGAGTCGCCGTACCGCAAGGTCGTTAACGGTCGCGTCACCGACGAAATCGTCTACCTCGCTGCCGATGAGGAAGAGGAATACGTCGTTGCGCAGGCCAACGCGCCGCTTAACCCCGACGGTACGTTCAAGGCCGATCGTGTTCTTGTGCGTCGTTCACCGCAGGCGGCAACGCTCGGCGAACTGAAGCTCATGCTCGAACGCGACGTCTTCTTCGGCGCAACTACCGAAATTTCAAACGTTGCCCCTGCTGAAGTTCAGCTCATGGACGTTTCGCCGAAGCAGATCGTTTCGGTCGCAACTGCACTCATTCCGTTCCTTGAGCACGACGATGCAAACCGCGCGCTCATGGGCGCCAACATGCAGCGTCAGGCCGTTCCGTTGTTGCGTGCGGAAGCTCCGTACATCGGTACCGGTATCGAGTCACGCGCTGCTCGCGATGCTGCCGACATGATCCTCGCCGAGGAAGACGGCACCATCACCGAGGTCGATGGCAACGCCATCACTGTTCAGTACAAGAACAAGGGCCGTGTCGTTTACCGTCTCCTCAAGTTCGAGCGCTCGAATCAAGACACCTGCATCAACCAGAAGCCCATCGTTTCGCAGGGTCAGGCCATCAAGAAAGGCGACATCCTCGCTCATGGCCCGTCCACCGATAACGGT